>Ga0302324_100023481_pt1 | contig 11929 bp, 11 predicted proteins | sample Palsa_T0_1_FD_201949 | JGI IMG/M metagenome (GOLD analysis project Ga0302324, IMG submission 201949) | Peat permafrost microbial communities from Stordalen Mire near Abisko, Sweden - Palsa_T0_1 | ecosystem: Environmental > Terrestrial > Soil > Palsa > Peat permafrost | place: Sweden: Abisko... | reverse complement strand
GGCCAGCGAAGAGATCGAGGAGCAGTTGGGGGAGTACGGGCGCAACCTGGGCATCGCCTTCCAGATCGTAGACGACGTGCTGGACCTGACAGCCACCGAGCGTGTGCTTGGCAAACCGGTGGCTAGCGATTTGCGAGAAGGTAAGGCCACGCTGGCCGTGGTCCATGCGTTGGAACACGGAACGGCGCACGAGCACGAGGCGATCCGGCGGGTGCTCGAAGATCTCAGCTTCGAGCGCACCAGCCATCAGGAAGTGCTGGCCATCCTGAACCGGCACGGGTCAGTGCAATACGCCCTGACGGCCGCCTTCCAATACGCCGAAGTCGCCCGCGCGGCCATCGCCGGGTTGCCCGAGTCCGACTACAAGCGGGCTCTGCTGTGGATGCCGGACTTCGTTGTCGCTCGCGACAAGTGACCAGCCGATGCCTGAAATGGAAGCACTAGCGAAAATTCCCATTCGCGTGCTGGTAGCCAAGCCAGGCCTGGATGGTCACGACCGGGGCGCCAAAGTCATCGCCCGGGCCCTGCGCGATGCCGGCATGGAAGTGATCTACACCGGTTTGCGGCAAACCCCGGAGATGATCGTGAATGCCGCCCTGCAGGAGGATGTCGACTGCATCGGGCTGAGCATCCTCTCCGGTGCGCACAACGTGATTGTTCCTCGCGTCCTGGGGCTGCTCAAGGAGCGGGGGGCGACCGACATTCTGGTTGTTCTGGGCGGGACCATCCCAAGGCACGACATCGATGCCCTGAAGGCGCAGGGAGTGGCCGAGGTCTTCGGCCCGGGCACATCCCTGGAAAGCACCGTGGCATTTATCCGCACACACATCAAGCCGCGCGGCATCCCCACCTATTGAAATTCCTGACCCCTGCAAGATAAGACCGCCTGACCGTCAGCGGGCAAGCCACTGGAACAAGCCGCCGGCGCAGCCCAAATTAGCGAATAGATCGGGCTCGGTGTGCAGGTAATCCGATGATGATATGGGCCCTCATTGGTCTCAAGGGGAATTGGGTTGGCTTTTGATGATTGCAAATCAGAATTCGCTTGCGGGCCTCGGTTCACCCAGGACTGACATCCTGGGTCATTCTCAGCCGTCCCCTTCGACAAGCTCAGGGCAGGCTCTTCGGGACTGATCTGGGTGGGAATTTACACCCAGGACTGCGTCCTGGGCTACTCTCAGCCGTCCCTTCGGGACTCATCTGATACGCCCTGATAGCTGACTTGTTTTCAGCGGCTGCTCTACAGTCAGCCGATCGAAAAAAGCTATTTGGACAAGGCTGAGTCTCACCCGTCCCTGCGTGGGCTTAATTTGTGAGTGGGGTCAGCACTTAGGCGAAGTTACTCCGCTTAATTCGTCGTCATCTGTGTGGCATTTAAAATTGGCTGCGACGTGCGTGCACGGCTGCGATGACCATAAAACACAAGGCTTTTTCTTCATACGACACAGTGCTTGTTTCATAGCTGCGGCGGACGACTCAATCATCACAGTGGCGGATCTCTACCGGGCTGAATCCACAGGTTATCCACACTGTGGATAACTTATTAACCTACCGATGTGAAAACTTCGGGAAATCGTGGCAAGAACGCCGGAACAGGGAGTAACCCAGCCCATTTAAAGCCAGCGCGGCAAGGCCGGCGAGCAGGAAACCGGGGCTTTGCTGCCTGAAACCGAACCAGGCCAGCCAGCAGGTGAGCAGGTGAAGCAGAAGTAACCAGGCCAAGCGGATGCCGCGAAGATCGCAAGACGCGGAGATGAACCACGGCAGCACGACAAAGTAGAAGGGCCACCCGTACTCAACCAGGCGGTCTGCACTTGCCCCGAGAAGCGGCGTCATCAGGATGCTGATGACGCCGTAGACGATGCAGAAGCGGAAGACGATGACCATGCCGGGAGTGAGTTTCAGATCCCGCCCCTGACCGGAGAGAACAGGGAGCATCCTCCGCCACAGGACAACCGCCAACGCTGGGCCGATCCCGAAGATGCCAAACCAGGCGAGCAGCAGGCGGCCTGGACCCCAGAGGGCAGGCCGGCACACACCGATCGATCGAATTGCGCCGAGAGGACGCGGCAGCGCCGTGACCCAGGTAGGGCTGCACTCCGGCAACGTATTGCTCCAGAGCGGCAGCCCGAGAACATTCTTGAAGAAACTCCAGAAGAGTTTGCCCAGGATATAGGCTCCGCCGCTCAACCCGTGGACACTGGGTGGAGCGGAATGGCCGTAGTGCCGGCTGACCAAAACGCCGGCGCCCATGGCCAAAAGCCCGATCCCGGCGGAGCGAAGGGGAATGCGTCGCCAGCAGGCAAAAATCAAACACAGGGCCAGCAAGAGAGTGGACTCGCGCGCCAAGTAGGCGGGAAAGAGCAGCAGCAAGGCCAAGCCGTTGTAGCCAAAGAGCAGGCACAGCAGGATAGCCGCGAGGATGGTGGCATGCAGCAGGTCGGGCAGATAGTAATCGTGGAAAACATCGACCCAGAAAGGCATCAGGAAAACCGCCGCGAAGATCGCAATTTGAGCCCGCCAGGACCACAGAAGCCCTCCGACCAGGCCGATCAGCGCCACCAGGCAAACGATGCCCAGGAGCAAGAAGCCGTTGTCGACGCCGAGCCCAGTGACGCGACCCAGCCAGCCGGCCATGGCCGGACCCAGAATACGAGCGGAGAAAGGCGCAGGGACGGCGTCCCGCTGGCCGAGCGCAAGCAGACGGTACTGGCCCGCATCGGGCGCGTATATGGCGCCTGGCAGGCCAAGCAGGATGGCAAAGCACAGGCACCCGAAAGGAAAAAGCACAACGCCTCGGGCGCGGGACATGAATGCAGGTTAGATCATTTCCCCAGGCGGGGTAATAAGCGAGCAGATGCGCGGCACCCCGGATTTCCTGCCACGCAGCAATGGACAGAGCCGCGTGCCCGGATTTCCTGTACGCGGGCCTAAGAGACGGCCACGTGTGCGGCTTTCATCGAGGAAAGCCGCATGGAATGCATCAACGCCGATAAACTTCACAGGAAATCCGGGTTGTGCGCCTTTCCGTGAAGAAAGGCGCATAACGTTTGCCAACGCCAGCAACCTCGACAGGGAATTCGGGAGCAGAGACAGTCAGGAGGGAGCAACACGGAATTGCTCCAGAACGGCCACATACTTCTGAGGCAGTGGCACCTTGCGCAACGACCGGTTCACCGTAACGTGGGTGGTTTCGCCTTCGGCCAGCAGTGTGGGCGGGACGCCATCGCTCTCTGGGCGAAGGAGGCGATAGCCAAACTTGATGACGGAGCGGCGCAATGTTAAAACTCTGGTCTCGAGCAGCAGGTGGTCGTCATAGCGGGCGGGAGATTTGTAGCGGCAGTTGGCTTCGACGACCGGGATATGGCAATCGTCGTCGATCTCCATCTGTTTGTAATGGAAGCCGAGCTGGCGCAGCAGCTCAACCCGGCCAACCTCGAACCAAACGAAGAAGTTGGCGTAATAGACGACTCCCATCTGGTCGGTTTCGGCGTAGCGAACGCGGATGCTGGTTTGGGAAGCTGGCATGGGTGAAGTCAGTGTAGTTGAGAGAAGCAACCGCAGATCACTACTCTACCCCGCCCGGCGTAGAGGGAAGGGCGCACAGCAGGTCCCTCTAACAAGCGCAACTCTGCATCCCAAGCCTTACGGCTTGAGCTTGGTGAAGACCTGGAGCTTGGAGATGTCGTTGAACATCACGAACGCGGCGAAGATCAGCAACACCACGAAGGCCGCCTGGTAGATCCGCTCCTTGAACTCCTGGTTCAGATCGCGGCGCATCACGCCTTCAATGAGCAGCAGCACGATCACGCCTCCATCCAGTATTGGGATGGGTAAGAGATTGAAGATGCCCAGATTGAGGCTGATGATGGACATAAGTCCGATGATCGGCTGCCAGCCGGGTTCCTCCATCGCCTGTCCGGTTTGCCGGGCAATGCCAATCGGCCCGCTCAGATCCTGCACCGCAAAACGGCGCGTGACCATGCGCTGCAGGACTTCAAGGATCAGGCCGGAATAGCGCAGGTTGAAATGAACGGACTGGCGCAGGGCCTGAGGCAACGGTAGCTGCTGAATCTTGAAAGGGGGCAGGTTGGGAGCAAAACCAATCCGGTAGAGCTTATGCCCATTGCCGGCATCCGCCATGACGGGCTGCAATTCGATCTGGAAGGTTTGCCCACCACGCAGGGCGGTTAATTGGATGGGGCGCCCGTTGTCCTGCTGCAGAAAAGCGAGCATGGCATCGACCGAGTGGAGGGTCAGGCCATTGACGGAAAGAATCTGGTCGCCGGCCTTGAGGCCGGCCTTTGCGGCCGGCATTCCGGGCTCGATCTGGCGAACCCGGACGGGATCGTCCTGCATGCGAGGAACAAAACCGACGGTGTCGAAATCAAAGTCGTCCGAACCGTGGGGGTTGGGAATCATCAACTGGGTACTGATGGTCTGCCCATCGCGTCTGACGTCGACCGGGATGGTTTGTCCCACGTTGAGGGCAGCGCGAATGGACACCTGCTCCCACGTCGGGTCGACGACATTATCGAAGCGGGTCATGACATCGCCCGCCTTAAGTCCGGCGGCGGCGGCGGCAGTGTGATCGGAAACGAAGTCGATATTGGCGGCTTGGCCACGAAAGGCCTCTACCTCGTTGTGCATCATGTAAAAGCCGGTCATGAGCAGTAGAGCGAGGAGGAAATTCGATACCGGACCGGCCAGACCAATAAGAATGCGCTGCCAACGGGGATGGGCGCTGAATTCACCCGGATCCCCAGTGGACTCTTCGCCCGGGGTTTCTCCCGACATTCTGACATAGCCGCCAAGGGGCAGGAGACTGAGCCGGTAATCGGTGTCTCCGTGGCGAAAACCGAAAAGACGCTTGCCGAAACCCACGGAGAAGACTTCGACCCGCACGCCGCACAACTTGGCGACTGCGAAATGGCCGAACTCGTGCACCAGAACCATGATGCCGAGCACAACGAGCATGGAAACCGTACTGGTCAGGAAAAAGGACATAGTAATCCGCTCATTTACCTCTCTGCCGGATCCAGCGCGGGTTGCCGGAGCACCGAACTACCGGAGTATTGACTGGGATGAACCGCCTGCGGTGAGCATTTTTCCACGCTATCGGTGAACTTTGCCGCAACGGTTGGATGCTTTCTCTCTGGCCCAAAGCGCGCGCAAAAAAAAATCAACGCAACACCGGCGAAAATCCGGATACCACGCTGTGCGCGATCCGCCGCGTTTCCTCGTCTAGCTGAAGCACCTCCTGGATCGTTTCAGGATGCCTCGACGGCGTTGCTTCAAGAACCTGCTCAATTGTACGCGGGATGCCAGTAAAGGGAATGGTGCCTTCGAGGAATGCACCCACGGCCACCTCGTCCGCCGCATTGAGCGCAATGCACGCGGCACCCCCGGATTCGGCCGCCTGATAGGCCAGGCGAAGGCAGGGAAATCGTTCAAAATCAGGAGGCTGGAAGCTCAATTGCCCCAGAGCCGCCAGATCAAAAGTGAGCTCGCTCGGTACCCGCTCGGGAAAGCTCATGGCATAAAGAATGGGAAGCCGCATGTCGGTAACCGAGATTTGCGCCAGGATGCTTCCGTCCACAAACTCCACCAGCGAATGTACGGTCGATTGCGGATGTACGGTGACCCGGACGGCGGAGGGGGGGAGGTCGAAGAGACGGCAGGCCTCGATGATTTCCAGGCCTTTATTGAGCATGGTGGCGGAATCGATGGTCACCCGGCGGCCCATGATCCAGGTGGGATGGCGTAGCGCCTGCTCCACCGTGACGTATTGGAACTGATCCAGGGGAAGCTGACGGAAGGGGCCGCCCGAAGCGGTCAACCAGATGCGGCGGACTTCCTGCGCGGCTCCCCCACGCAGGCACTGGTGGATGGCGTTGTGCTCGGAGTCGATGGGCAACAGGGGCACGTTGCCGGTGCGCGCCAAGCGGGTAAGGATCTCTCCGGCGGCGACCATGGCCTCTTTGTTAGCCAGCCCTACGGGTTTCCCTGCGGCCACGGCGGCATAGGTAGCTTCGAGTCCTGCCAGGCCGACGATCGCCGAGACCACGAAATCCACCCGGGATAATGTGGCCGCATGCACCGTTCCCGCGGTGCCATGCACCACCTCGATGCCGCCCAGGCCGGCCGCCTTAAGCCGCGATGCCAAGTCGCAAGCCATAGTTTCAGTGGCCATCGAAACCGCCAGCGGGCGCCAGCGCTGGCATTGGGCAAAAGCCAGATCCAGATTGGTGCCCGCAGCCAGCGAAGCGACCGCGAAGCGCTCCGGATAACGCTCAATGATAGAGAGGGTGCTGGTTCCGATGGAACCGGTAGAACCGAGGATGCAGATGTGCTTCAACGCAAGCTGACCCGCTGGAAATACTCCTGAATCCATTGAGCGTACCACAGCGCTGGAGCAGCCAGCAGGAGGGCGTCGATGCGGTCCAAGATACCTCCGTGACCGGGAAGCATGGCGCCTGAATCCTTTACCCCGGCGCCGCGCTTAATTGCGGACTCAACCAAATCACCCACCTGGGCGAATAGATTCAAGACCACGGCCAGCTCCAGCCAGCGAGCCAGGGGGCCGGCAAAATGGAGGGTGAAGATCGCCCTGTTTTCGAGCGCGTGAGAGAGCGCTACCAGCGCCGCGGCGATCAGCAGGCTGCCGGCGAGCGAAGCGGCACTTCCCTCCCAGCTCTTGTTGGGGCTGATGCGCGGGGAAAGTTTGGTGCGCCCGAAGTTGCGGCCGACATAGAGTGCCGCAATGTCGCCGGTCCACACGATGCAGAAGAGGAAGATCAGCAGCGAACGGCCGTCCTGTCGGGCCCAAACCAACGGTATGGCGGCCAAGGTCAGGCCGATGTAGATGAGGCAGAAGACTGAGAAGGCGGTATCAGGCAGCACGCGTTCGAGGGGCGAGCGAAAGCTGCACACCACCAGCAATATCAGGCTGCACAGGCCGATCGCCGGCAAGATCAGAAAGCTATTGTAGAGGGTCGCAGCAAAGAGAACAGCAATGGCAATCAGCACCAAGCTACGTGGGGTGCGCGACCCATGCGCGTCGGCGATGGAGAGGTATTCCCACGCGGCTAGCTCAGCCACCAAAGCCGTTGCCACGACCACCAGGAAAAAGTATCCCCGCAAGAGGAGCAGCAGTACCAGAGGGATGAGGACCGCCGCCGTGATGACCCGTTTCATAATTTCCAGCAAGCATACACGACCTAGTATGATCTAGCTTAAGCTAGCTGGTGAGGTGCTATGGCGGAAGTAGGAGCGTTTGAGGCAAAAAACAAGTTGAGTGCATTGTTGGATCGTGCGGAGAAAGGCGAAGAGATCGTCATTACCCGCCATGGCAGGCCGGTAGCCAAGCTGGTACCCACCAACGGAGGGGTTGATCGCTCTCAGGCACAAGCGGCGTTGCAGCGCATGCGGGACCGAGCCGTGCAAGCGGGACTGGGGGCTTTCGACTGGGAGGCCCTTAAGGCAGACCGCGACGCGTCTCGGCCGTGAGCCTGATTATCGATAGTTCGGCGACCTTGGCGTGGTTCTACGGTGACGAAACGACACCTGCCATCCGCCAGGTCTTTGAGCTCCTCATCAAAGACGGCGCCTGGGTTCCCTCTCTGTGGCGGCTCGAGGTGGCCAATATTCTGGAGATCAGCGTGCGCCGTGGACGCAGCGACGTCGCTTTCCTTCATGCAACTTTGGCCGATCTGTCATTGTTACCTATCAGCCTCGACCCCGAAACAGATAAGCACGCTTGGGATACCACTTTGCAGTTAGCGCATCGTCATCGACTGACTCTGTACGACGCTGCGTACTTGGAGTTGGCGCAACGCCGCGGATTGCCGTTGGCTACTCTCGATGGAGATTTGCGGACGGCTGCCATTGCCGAGGGAGTCCATTTGCTGGGAATGTGAGGTCGGCTCGCTCACCCTCACGTTTGGATCACTCCTGGATTGAACTTCTTGACCTCGGGATTGAGAGCCACGGCCTGCAGCGCAGTCAGCAATACATCGCGCGTCTTGGCTGGGTCGATGATGGCATCCACCCAAAGCCTGGCTGCTGCATATCGGCAGTCGGTCTGCTCATCGTAGGCGGCTTTGATAGAGGCGACAACCTGGCTCTTTTCCTCTTCACTCAACTGCTTGCCCCCACGCTCGAGCTGCCGGATCTTTATCTCTACCAGCGTGCTTGCCGCAGAGGCGCCACTCATGACCGCGTAGCGTGCGGTAGGCCAGGCAAAGAGGAATCGCGGGTCGTAGGCCTTGCCGCACATAGCGTAGTGGCCGGCGCCAAAGGAGCCGCCAAGAATAACCGTGATCTTAGGCACGGTGGAGTTGGATACTGCCGAGACCATCTGCGCTCCGGCGCGGATGATGCCGCTCCACTCCGCATCACGCCCCACCATGAAGCCGTTCACGTCGTGAAGAAAGATCAGTGGGATCAGGTTCTGATTGCAGTCCATGATGAAGCGCGCCGCTTTTTCGGCGCTCTCGGCGTAGATCACGCCGCCGAACTCAACCCTCTTCTCCCCGGTCTGGCTGAGATGAGTCTGATGGGTCTTCTGGTTGGCGACAATCCCCACCGCGAAGCCGCCGATCCGCCCATATCCGCAAAGGACGGTCTTGCCGTAATCAGCCTTGTATTCGTCGAATTCGGAACGGTCGACCAGCCGGGCAATCACCTCGTGCATGTCGTAGCTGTGGCTCGCCCCCTTGGACGGGTCCGGATCGAGCAGGGCATAGAGTTCCTGCGGAGCAAACTTCGGCGCATCCCGTTGCGGATCGTAGGGTGCACGGTCGAACGGGGCGGCCGGCCCGTGGCCCAGCCGGGCCACCAGCGATCGAAGCCTGGCCAGGCACATGTGGTCGTTGGGCTCTTTGAAATCGACCGTGCCCGAGATCTCTGCATGCATGGTGGCTCCCCCCAGCTCCTCGGCGGAGTACTTCTGGCCAATTGCCGCCTGCACCAGTGCCGGTCCAGCGAGAAAAAGCCCGCTGCCCTCGGTCATCAATACGTGATCGGTCATGACCGGAAGATATGCCCCACCGGCAACGCACATGCCCATAATTGCCGTAATTTGCGGGATTCCCTGGGCGCTCATCACAGCGTTGTTGCGGAAAATCCGCCCAAAGTCGTCCTGGTCAGGAAATACATCCTCTTGCAGTGGCAAGAACACACCTGCAGAATCAACAAGATAGAGGGTAGGAATCCGGTTCTCTGTGGCTATGGTCTGGGCCCGGAGAACCTTTTTCGCCGTGGTTGGAAAAAACGCGCCCGCTTTAACCGTGGCATCGTTGGCGATAACCATGACCAGGCGCCCTGCGACTCTCCCCAGCCCGGTCACCACCCCTGCGGCCGCCGCGCCACCCCACTCCTCATACATGCCGAAAGCGGCAAAGAGACCCAACTCCAGAAAATCCTCCCCGGGGTCAAGCAGCAAGGCCAGCCGTTCCCGGGCGGTCAGACGCTTCTTGCCATGCTGCGCCTCTATCGCTTTGGGGCCTCCACCCTCGCGGATTACCTCCTCCTGCCGCACCAAAGCAAGCAGCAGTGCCTCCATACCGCCTTTATTTGCAACACTTTTGCGGGCCTGCGGGTCTAGCCTCGAAGCCAGCAGGTTGGAAAACTGAGAAGCCGGCTCGGCTACAGGTGGGTCTGTTTTTGGGTTGACCATAAGAAACTTGCCAGCATACCATCCCCGGGCATTCCCGCTTCTCAGTGAGGCTTCCCTTCAGGGCTAGCCGCGTCAGGAGCCATTACTGCGTCTGCACCAGAAGTGGGAATGCGCTGGTACCGCGTTTGTCCCACATTGAGCACATTTTCCCTATTTCCAACATCCCCCGAACGTGACATACTGCATCAGATTTATCTTTTGGCCATCCCCTGTGGCTGAAAGATCGCCGGTCGAAAGAGATGACTATGACTAACTTACTTTGGAAACTCACACCCTCCCATTCCTGGCCTACAACGGATGCGACTGTGGACTCCTGTGAGTGGGTCCGATATCACGACCACCTGGGGGGCAATGCGGGCCATTATCAGATTAGATTTACCTACAAGGCAGGGGACGGACGACAAGTGAATCAGGGCGAATTTTGCCATCAGGGAGTGCAGCACATCGCGCCTTACTCTGTAGGCGAGCGGATCACGATTCAGTACGACCCCAAGAAGCCGGCACGCTATCACTTTAGCGGTGCTGCCCCGGACTACCAAAAGCTGGAAGCGATCCTGGTGATGACCGTCTTTGCTCTGCTCGCCGGCTACGTGCTTTATACCTTTTAGTCTCCTCCCCCCGGACCAGCGGCCTTCCAATCTGGCCTGCCCGGCGGCTTCAGCGGTGCCTGCCTGGCCTATTGCTGAATTCTGGTGCATTGTGAACAACGGCCTTCCAGCGGCTCTTCCTCAAGAAAAGCCCCGAATGAGCGAACTTGATAGTGCAGCGTGAAGGTGAAAATGCACTAGGATGGTTTGGTCCGCCGGCCCGGTAAAGAAGAACATCTGAAATGCAATCCCATCGCACCCTCTCCCTGGCTTTGATCCTCGGTTGCTGTTCGCTCGCCCAGAGCCAGGCTCAGGTCTCGGCTCAGCCCAGTGTCTCCTCCGATGACATCAGCGTGGCGGAAGGCCTCCAGCTCCCGACCTACGGACATGTGTGGGCGCTCGATACCTGGAAGGGCATACGGGAGCTGATCCGATTACGGCCCCCGGACACAACCGCGGATGACTCCGGCTTCTCTCTCAAGCTGCGACGCACGATCGAGTTCAAAGGGGAAGCAGCCCATGTTCGGGTGCACGACGCGGCGCCGCAGTTCTTTCTGCGCGGGGTTTCAGGCAGCGACAATGGGCGCTCCGACCTGGTCGTAGTGCGCCTGAATATCGAAGGCGAACGGCGCACGGTAACAAAAGAGACGATGGGGCAGCTGAAGCAGCAAGAGAAGCACGGGGATTCCCAATCCCCCGATGTGATCGGAATCAAGCAGCAGCGCTTCGGAACGACCGACTGGTATCGGCTCACACCCCGGGGAGTTCTCACGCCGGGCGAGTATGCCCTCGTCCCCCTGCCCTCCAGTCCGGGTTTCGCAGATGGAGAGATTTTCGACTTCGCCATTGATCCCGAGGCGCCCGAAAATGCCGATCCTTTGCGCTCAGAACAGTATCGCGGCTCGGAATGAATCACACCCGCCAATAACACGAAGGTGTGAGCGCCAAGTCTCTTCCAGCGGCGAGTGCTCAGCGATAGCAGAGAAGGTAAAAACGCGTCTCTTGCTCAGCAAAAATTGCGCGCTCATCCCCTCGTTCGCAGACGTCCGCGCGTGCGGCGAAGATGCGCGCACTGCGCCTTCAACCGTTCCATAGACGCGGAGAGAAATCGATCCGGCCCCATCACGGTCAGCGGGCAAGCGACGGGAATCAATCCGAAAAAGAAACACTTATTGTTACTATTGCAGCGATCTCCGCGGAAAGGGGACGCGACGGAAATCGATCACCGTTGAGTTGCTTCTGGACCCAGGCTTCGCATGGAGAGAAGTTATGAGCGCGGGGTCGACGCGGCCACTCCGTCCAGGCCCAGCGCGACAGCGTGGCGGCGTAACGCAGCGATGCAGAAGGTTATGTGGGTGTCCAGATCCACGCCCAGTTCCTGCGCACCCTGGATGATGTCTTCGCGGTGTACACCACGCGCGAAAGCCTTGTCTTTAAGCTTCTTGCGCACACTTTGAACATCTACGTCGAAGATCGATCTGGTCGGCTTGACGAGCGAAACAGCGGTCAGAAAACCGGCTAATTCATCGCAGGCAAAGAGGGCCTTGGCAAGATGCGTATCTCTCGCTACACCGGAGTACTGTGCATGTCCCAAGATGGCGGTGCGAATCTCTTCCGGCCATCCTTGCTCGGCAAGAATCTTATTTCCGACGAAGGGATGTTC
>Ga0302324_100023480_pt1 | contig 11929 bp, 11 predicted proteins | sample Palsa_T0_1_FD_201949 | JGI IMG/M metagenome (GOLD analysis project Ga0302324, IMG submission 201949) | Peat permafrost microbial communities from Stordalen Mire near Abisko, Sweden - Palsa_T0_1 | ecosystem: Environmental > Terrestrial > Soil > Palsa > Peat permafrost | place: Sweden: Abisko... | reverse complement strand
GACCACCCAAAATATGATTGTTTTTACGTTAGAATTCACAATACCTCCGCGCCCGGCTCACCTGGCCGTCGCGCCTGCTCCAGTGAGATGGTGCGCCTGAATGACCCGCCTGTTTCAATAGACGCCGTCAATGTGCGATTTGATTCCCGGCTTTGCGAAGCTTCAGTCGTTTCGCGAATCGCAAGAACCCGGGTGCTGTCAGGTCCGGCGGCGAATTCGCCCGCCACGCCAAACTGGCGGACCCACACGATAGAGTTGCCTCGAACGATTACAGGCCAGTGCCTGCGTTCCCAGAGCGGAACCCTGTTATCCTGGAACAATGTCTTGATTTTTTCCGCGCCCGATTTACCTGCGGGAGTATAACTGTCCCCAGGGCGCCAGTTGCGAACTGTGAGAAAACTCTCACACTTCCCCCAGTCCAGCACATCCATCTGTCTATTATATACGGCTGCCGGCGTAAGCAGTTCCAATTCTATGACTAAGGATCGACCCGGGACTTTTGTTACGCCTGGCGCGTCGAGCGGCGCTTCGAAATCGCGGTCCAGACGGGAATCGTAGCCAACGGGAGCGAGACGCAGCCAGTCGAAAGAGCGGTAGATATCGAGGTTCGGAAGCTGAATCCGGCCGCTGCCTTCGCGCGACTGGGCCAGATAGCGGATAGCTTCGACGTGCCCGAAATCGATGGAGCGAAGAGAGCCGCGCACGCGTTCGATGGCGCGCCGGAGCAAACGGCGCTGGACAGCGACGGGTTGAGCCAGAAACGGAGCCGTACGGAATAGAACAATTTCTGGCTGGATCTGGAAAATTTGTGGTTCCAGCCGGTCGAGTTGGGTGTCCCACCAGGATTCTTCGGCGCGGGCCCAGTCGGCGGTTGAGGCGAGGACTTCCGGGAGCGATGGATTCAGGGTGGCGAGTTGGGGCATGACGTCATGGCGGAGGCGGTTGCGCAGGAACTCCGTCTGTGCGTTGGTGCAATCTTCGCGCCATGGGAGATTGCGTTCGCGGAGCGATGTTCGGATGTCCTCGCGGTGAAGGCCGAGCAGGGGACGAACGATACCTTCGCGGGTGGCCGGCCGGATGCCGCTGAGTCCGGCAGTCCCGGCGCCACGCAGAAAGCGGGAGATGACGGTTTCGGCCTGGTCGTCGAGAGTGTGGCCGGTGGCGACCGCGTCGCACTCCCCGGCCGCGACGGCTTCGAGGAAGAACGCGTAGCGAGCGCGACGGGCTTCCTGTTCGAGATTGCCTTCGGGAACCGGGCGGGCGGCGATGTGGACCGGTAGTCGAAGTTCGCGCGCGAGTTCGGTTACGAAGGTTTCGTCGGCATCGGAATCGGCGCCGCGGAGTTTGTGGTTGACGTGCAGCACGGCGGCGGCGAGTCCGCATTCGTGAAGCGCGTGGAGCAGGAAGACGGAGTCCGCGCCGCCCGAAACGGCCACACCGATACGCCGGCCGCGGGAAAGCATGTCGTGGCGTTCGATGGTGGCGGCGATGGTGTTGGATAAATTCAGTGCTTCCATCCTACGCTGTCGCGATCTCTCGTCGTGGGGCGGCCAATCGTGGCCGCAGCCGCCTTTCCAGGCGGCAGGACCGGCTGGAAAGCCGGTCTGCGGGCAAGATTGCCCGCCCCACGTCGGGCCGACAATACATCTCGGCGATCTGTTGGGACGCATGGTGTTTGGCGACGAACTGCCAACTGAGATCCGACCTCCAACGTAGTAGTCTCTTCATGCCGCTTTTTATTTTGCCGGCGCTGCTCTTTTTTGCTCAGGAGCCGCCGGAGCCTTCGATCAAGGTCGACGTCAACCTGGTCAACGTCGCTTTCCTCGTACATGATGGCTCGGGCGCGCTTTCGGGCAATCTGACCAAAGACGATATCGAAGTCTTCGAAGACGGCGTGAAGCAGGACGTCCGTTTCTTCGGGCGTTCGGCCGACCTTCCGCTGCGTCTGGCTCTGCTGGCGGATGTCAGCGGCAGCCAGGAGAAATTCATCAAACAGCATCACCACGACATCGAAACCTTCCTGAAGAGCTCGGTGGCGGCGCGTGATCGCGCGATGCTCGTCTGCTTCGGCAACCATATCCGCGTCGTAAGCGATTTCAGTTCTTCCGCGGAGGACCTGCTGGGTAGCCTCGCCGAGTTTCAGAAGGGCAGCCGCCATTTCCCGGAACTGGAACCGGACGACACGCGCGAAGGCGGCACGGCGCTGTTCGATGCCTTGTATCTGACGGCCCTCCACAAACTGCTGCCGGAACAGGGGGAGCGCAAAGCCATGATCCTTTTCAGCGACGGCGAGGACAATTCGAGTGCGCACGATCTGATCGACGCCATCGACGAAGCGCAACTTGCCGACTCGCTGATCTACACCGTTCGATACACGGAATCGAAGCACGGCAAACTGACCGCGCGCAATAAGTACGGGATGCTTGAAATGGACCGACTGGCGAACCAGACCGGCGGCGCCAGCTTCGATGCTTCGAAGAAAAACGTGGCCGCATCGCTGCGCCAGGTTTCCGAAGAGCTGCGGTCCCTGTACGACCTGGGATACATCACGACGAACCCGGCACGCGACGGCACGTTTCGGAAACTGGCGATTAAGGTGAAGCGCGACGGGTTCACCGTGCGGGTGAAGCCCGGCTATTATGCCCGGTAGCTCACGTGACAGACCCGCATTCCACGCTACGTGCGATGACAACCGCCGCGGATGATTTATTTTCCGCGAGAAAACTCATCGATGCGATCGTTGGGCTGACCATGTATGGGCCGTTCGCGAGTTCCGTGAACCCAACGGCTTGCGCAAGCCGAAGTCAACTTTCGCAGCGGGTCGCAGACATCGGTTACCGAGCTTGCGCTCGTGGAGGCGATAAACACGCTTGGATTGGCGCTTAGCCCCTCGATCTATTCGCCCACGAATACGGACCAAATGAGCATGCTGCGAGTTGCTCAGTATCCTCGAATTCCCGAGCTGCTGGGGGCGCCGACGGGGTCCGACCTGTCCCCGTCTGGAGCCGCATACCTCGGTCTTCTGCTCCTCCGGCAGAAACTCAGTAATCCGGACTGGACCGGTGACGCGGTCGCATGGGTAAGCTACTATCGCCCTCGGTTGCCGGTAAGGACGGCCACTACAACGCAGCACGTCCTTCGCGCAGTGGATGTCCGTCCGGAAGTTGCGAAGTTCGAACACAAGATAGGAAGGAAAAGCGCGGATGAGGCAAGCACTATAACTGCCTTGCTCCGCGGCTTTCTGACTGGCTTGGGAATAAAACGATAGATCGCCACATGCTACAAAGGACACGTGGATTGCGTCCTCACGCTCGATGTGGGTAGTTCTTCGGCCCGGACTCTCCTGTTCGGTTTCGACGGCAAGGCTATTGAGGGCTTTGGGTCGCAGGTGAAATACCGCGCGACGACCACCGAAGACGGCGGCTGGGAAATCGACGCGGCGGAAGTGACGCGAATCGTCGCGCAGTCGATTACCGGCATCTGCGGACAGATGCACGCGAAGGGCGTGAAGCCCGCAGCCGTCGCGGTCGATACGTTCTGGCACAGCATCATGGGGGTGGATGGCGGGGGCAAGCCCGTCACGGCGATCCTGCATCCCTTCGATTCGCGCAGCGCGGACGCGGCGCAACGGTTGGCCCAGCGTATCGATAATCTGGGCCAGCATAAGCGCACTGGGTGCATGCTGCATCCGAGCTATCCGCCTCCGAAGCTGCTTTGGTTGTCGGAGACGCAGCCCGATGCCTTCCACGCGGCACAGCGCTGGATGAGTGTCGGCGAGTATATGTTCCTCGAATTCTTCGGGCAGGCGGCTGCTTCCACGTCGATGATTTCCGCGGGCGGGCTGTGGGATCAGAACCGGAACGTCTATGACGATGAATTGTTGAGTGCCTTGCCGGTGAAGCGGGAGCAATTCGCCGCTCCGGACCAAATGGACGCGCCTTGTAAAGAACTCGTCGATAGCTACAAGAGCCAGTGGCCGGAGCTGAACGGGATTCCCTGGTATCCGGCGCTGGGCGACGGCGCGTGCGATAACGTGGGCAGCGGCTGCGTGTCGAGCGAGCGCTGGGCCCTGATGGTGGGGACGAGCGGCGCCATGCGGGCGACGTTCGAGACCGACAGGATCGAGATTCCCGACGGTCTGTTTTGCTACCGCATCGACCGGCGGCGCTTCGTGGCGGGCGGCGCGCTTTCGAACGGCGGCGAAGTGTTCGCCTGGATGAAGCGGACCCTGCAACTGCCCGGCGATGCTGAAATCGAGAAGCAACTCGCCGCGATGAAACCGGGACTGCACGGACTCACCGTGCTGCCGCTCTTTGCGGGCGAGCGCTCGACGGAATGGCGCACAGACACGCGCGCCGCAATCACGGGAATGGGGTCCGCTACTAAGCCCATGGAGATTCTTCACGCGGCCCTCGAATCGGTGGCGCTGCGCTTCCGCAACGTGTACGAGATCATGGAAGCTTCCTTCGGCGTGCCGAAGGATTTAATCGGCTCGGGCGGGGCGCTGCTGGGATCGCCGGTATGGACACAGATGATGGCGGACACGATGTGCCATACGTTGGTGCTGTGCCGCGAGAAGGAAGCCACGTCGCGCGGGGCGGCGCTGCTCGCGCTGGAGCGGCTGGGCGCAATGAAGAGTATCGCCGATGCGGCGCCGGATCTGGGCGATACGATTACGCCCGATACGGCGAAGAAAGAGCTGTACGGGGCGGCGCTGGTGAAGCAGCGCGGATTGTATAAGAGACTATTCGAGGACAGATGGTAAATCAGGACGTGGCCGTTCGCGCGGCGAAGATCAAGATGCTTCTGATGGATGTGGATGGGGTGCTGACGGACGGCAAACTCTACTTCATTCCGGACGGCGCAGGCGGCATGACGGAGTTCAAGGCGTTCGATTCGCAGGACGGTATCGGGCTGCAGTGGTGCCAGTGGAAGGGCATTAAGACCGGCGTGATCAGCGGGCGCAATTCGCCTTCGACGGTGGAGCGCGCGAAGCAGGCCAAGATGAATTACGTCTACCAGGGGCATACCGAAAAGATCCCGATCATCGAAGAGATCATGGCCGACGCAAAGATTGCGAAGGAAGAGGTCGCTTACATTGGCGACGATCTGACGGATGTGGTGGTGTTTCATCGCGTGGGGCTGGGGATTGCGACGGCGAATGCGCGTCCGGAAGTGAAGCAGGAGGCGCATTGGGTGACCCACAATGTGGGCGGCGGCGGGGCGGTGCGCGATGTGGTGGAGATGATTTTCCAGGCGCAGGGATGGTGGAACGAGATCCTGGATCATTACGAGATCCGGCACTGAGGCAGGGAAATTAGTTGTTTTGGGAACGCGCATTCGCGTGCTTCAGCGCGGGCTCGTAAGGCGGGTCGGTAACCACAATTCGGCCAGTCGCGAGACCCCGTTTCGCGGTCTGCTTTGGCTTTCTTGCGGCTCATGCACAAGCGCCTCCTTACCCGCCTGTCAACGGAATTCGAACCGTCAGGGGGAGCTTGCTGACCAGACCGGGGCCGGCACTTCGACTGAGTAGCCGGCTCAATCTGGCCACCACAGGGCTGGTGACGTTGAATAGTGGTTCCAGTTTGAGCTACTTACTTTTCGTCAGCAATTTTTGTCCGCCCGCGTAAGCAGCGGCTGCAGCCGTGAGAAACGCGGGCACCTTCGACACCAGTTCTGTGAGTTTCTTGAGAAACTTAGTCGCCGCATCCACCACGTCGCCTGAATGGTCGAGTGTTTCTTTCAAGCCGGCGAAGTTCGTCTTCGCACTTTGGACGACTTGTGCGGCACCCGCAAGACTTGTTGGGTTCGGGACATGCGAGCTCTTAAACGCAAAGTACGCAATCGCATAAACAAGAGCACCGATGATAAGCATCGATACGATCCATGGGCTCAGGAAGAATCGGACCCACCAGCTTTGCATCTTGCGCAAGTCCCAATATGCTGCATTCAGGTATTTCTTCGTTTTTCCGAGAGCCTTTACTATCGCTATATCCGGGCTGCTTGTATTGGTCTGTTTTTCTATTATTTTGGCAAGATCCCACGGAACGTCTAGGGTCTAGGATGCCGCTCGCATGGACGCGTTCAATCGCATCACGAACGGGTTCGCCAAACACCCTTCCCGTTGGCGCACCCTGTACCTTTAATTCTTCATAAGCATCGATATCGATGCCTTCCACAGACTCGCGAGTTTTGGTGATTGTTTTTATCCCACTATCTCGGCCATTTTCAGTACTGGGTATCTGTTCAAGGGCATTAACGGCCAGAGATAAATTTCTGCACGCGCTGCTGCGGGCTCGTGCGATGGCGGCCATAGGGTTCACCTCGTTTGATTTTGGACGGCCGCGTCGGCACCCACGACCGGCCTTCCATTGTAGCTTAGATTTCGTTTAGCGCCCGTAGTTCGAAAGTAACCACATTTCTCAGTAATTTGCCATCTTCGTACCCTTGAGCCCCCATCCGCACGCTTTCAACATTATGACCGCGAAGATGACGCGCGATTTGTTCCGGCGTTCCCTCATCAAGGACAACCTGCTCAAGGCTGCAACTGATGTTCGTGGGCGGCGTCGTAGGCCAGGATAGTTCGTAGTGCTTCGGCGCCCGGAATTGTGCGAAACGAGTCGAGAGTCGCCTTTACGGCTTCCTCATCCGACAGGCCGTCCGTCTCGCGATACGCGTGGTAATTTTCGATGGCATCCTCGACCGGGATACGGGTGCCGCCGAACACCGGTGCGCCATGCATCACCTCCGGGTCGATGCTTACAAGCGGGCAATCCTTCCAATCTAAGGTCGGCTCCATGAGACTATCTTACGCCGCCCGCGGGAAGTGGTGGTGCAGATGCACCAAAAACCATTTTAATGTTCGTTAAGTATCCTCTTTTCAGCGCGTTATGTTTGGCTGGCTCCGTGCATTTCTAGCAGGCGGAAGTTGGAGGACACGAAAATGAAAACGAAAATTTTGACCATGTTACTGCTCGGGGCGAGCGCTCTGGCTGCCGCGCCGCGCTTCTCTTTTGGAATCGGGATCGGAGTGGGACCGCGATATTATGCACCGGCGCCCGCTTATGTTGCGCCTTATGCGCCGGCGCCGGGTTATGGATACACGTGGGTGGGTGGCTACTGGGGTCCCCGGCAAGTGTGGCGTCCGGGATACTGGGCTGCCCCTCGCGGAGAATTCCGGTATCGCCGGTAATTGATATGATGTCGGTGCTTTGTTCAAACACCTGACACTTCTTGTGCTGATTGCCGCTTCGATGCCGGCGCAACATCTTCTGTACGTTGTGGAGCCGGGAACCCGCAACTACGTGGAGTATGGCGGCGTCGGCATCCTGGTCTTCGATATCGATAACGGATACAAGTTCGTCAAGCGCATTCCGACGTGGAGTGTGCCGGCGGGTAAAGAGCCCGAGAACGTGAAGGGCGTGGTGGCGAGCGCCAAGACCGGTAAGATTTATGTTTCTTCGCTCAACCGCATGATTGCCATCGACGCGGTTTCAGGGAAAAAGATCTGGGACAAGACCTATGAAGGCGGCTGCGACCGGATGGCGATCTCGCCCGATGGCAAGACGCTCTATGTCCCGCAGCTCGAAGGCCCGAACTGGCACGTAGTGGATGCTTCGAACGGCAATGTGACCGCGACCATCGAGACGAAATCCGGCTCGCACAATACGATCTGGTCGGCCGATGGCGAGCACGTCTATCTGGCGGGGCTGAAATCGAACCTGCTGTCGGTGGCAGATCCGAAAACCAACAAGGTGGTATCGACCGTCGGGCCGTTCGAGAATGTGATCCGGCCATTTACCGTGAATGGCAGCAATAGCCTGGTGTTCGTGAACGTCAACCGGCTGCTGGGGTTCGAGGTTGGCGATCTCAAGACCGGTAAGAAGCTCTATCACGTTGAGGTAGAGGGCTACAAGCAGGGGCCAGTGAAGCGGCACGGATGTCCCAGCCACGGTATCGCCCTGACTCCCGATGAGAAGGAGCTGTGGGTGGCCGATTGCGCGAACAGCGCGATCCACATCTTCGATGCAACGGTGATGCCGCCGAAGCAGATGCAGAGCATCAAAGCCCGCGACTGCGTGGGATGGCTGAGCTTCAGCATGGACGGCAAGGTGGTTTATTCGTCTACCGGCGAGGTTTTCGACACAGCCACGAAGAAGCTGGTAGCGGCCTTGACCGACGAGGCCGGCCGTATGGTGCAGAGCGAGAAGCTGCTGGATATGACGATCGCGAAGGGCAAGGTTGTGGCGGCAGGCAATCAGTTTGGCGTAGGCGCCAAAACGCAGTGATCGTGTTGGCTGCGGCGCTGATGCTGGCGGGTTCGGCATCGGAGCAGCGGTACTTCGATACGCGCGTATTCCCGATTCTGCGGAAGCGCTGCGTGCCTTGTCATAACAACGACCTGAAGAACGGCGGGGTTTCGTTTCTGGATCGCGAGAGCCTGCTGACCGGGGGCACGCGCGGCCCTGCCGTGGTTCCGGGCAAACCCAAAGCAAGTGTGATGATCGACGCGCTGCGGCATGAAGGCGAGCTACAGATGCCTCCGGGGCCGAAGCTGCCGGCGAAAGAGGTCCGTGTGCTGACCGAGTGGGTACGGCGCGGCGCGGTCTGGGGTAAGTGACTCGCATCACAGCGGGTTCTCGGGCCAGGCGTGTCTTGGGTAGCGGCGGCCTAGCTCTCTTCTTAGCTGCGGATAGAGTCGCTGCCAGAAGCCTGCTAAGTCGGTGGTAGTTTGCACGGGGCGCTGGTTTGGAGCTAGAAGGTGAACTACCAGGGGCACTTTGCCTCGCGCTACTTTGGGGCTTTCGGTCATGCCGAAGAAGTCCTGCAGGCGCGAGGCTACCCAAGGGGCTTTGCCCGATTCGTAATTGACTTTGGTGTTACGTCCGCCGGGCAGCCTGAGCCTGGCGGGCGCTACTTCATCCAGGAGTTGAGCGTCGATCTTTTGAGCTAAGAGGGGTACTAAGTTAGAGGCGGATTTTTCCACGTCAGCCAGACTGCGGAGGCCGTGGCCCAAGTCAACGACAGCGGCTTGTACATCGGCTTCCGTCAGCCGCCGGATGCTGGAATGTGCGGAGGCGAATTCCACTCTGGCGAGGAAGGGGTCGAGGTCGTCGCGGGCGATGGTTACTTTGGTGGCCAGAAGCTTCGCGGCGGCCTCGTCATCCACCGGACCACCGCGGGTTTCCTCAATCACTAATTGGTCGTAGACGAGAGCACTGACCTGCTCAACACGTTCGGTCTGACGGTTCCATTCGACTTCGCTGCGTTCGATGAGATGGTCGATGAGCCATTCGGGTTCGATGGCGCAGGCGAGGTAGGTGTCGATGGCGACGAGGAACTCGCCGGGGATTTTGTTTATCGTGAGCGACGTTCCGTTCGATAAAAGAACGGTGTTGCCGGAACGACGGCGGCCTACGCGGTCCGGAAAGGCCGCGAGCAGAGCTTTGGCTATCGCGGTGTCGTCATGGGCCCGGCCTTTCCGGATAAAGCGGCGGAGCTGATCGTAGACCGCGCGGCTGCGCTGATCGGGATCGTCATCGAGCGTCTGGATGCGCTGCCCGCTGCTCAGCAGAGCGGCCACCCGGCAGCCGTGATCGCCCGCGCCTTGCTCTTCGGCATCGAGCAGCAGGCGCGCGAGGCGGGGATGAACGGGAAGGCGGGTCATTCTTGCTGCCTGCGCGCCGCGGGCGTTGAGGCGATCGAGCAGGGTTTCGGCGGCTTCGAGCGCGGCGGCGGGCGGGGCTTCGAGCCAGTCGAGATCGAGCGGATTGCGGATGCCCGCCGCTTCGAGTTGTAGGCACATTTGCGAGAGTTCGCGACGCGTGATTTCAGGCGCGTCGTGATCGGGCCGGCGATGGAAGTCATCGGCAGTGTAGAGGCGGATAACGCGGCCGGGGCCGGTACGTCCGGCACGTCCGGCGCGCTGATTGGCGGAAGCTTTCGAGATGCGTTTTACTTCGAGCGAAGGCATGCCGGTGAAAGGTGAGTCGCTGGCGATGCGGGCGAGGCCGGAATCGATCACGGCGCGAACGCCTTCGATTGTGATGGAGCTTTCGGCGATGTTGGTGGAGAGGATGACTTTCCGCCGGTCGGAAGGTTCCACGGCTCGGTCCTGCTCAGCGGGCGGGAGGTCTCCGTAGAGCTGGGCGATGGACGTGTTGTAGCGCAGAGCGATGGGTTCGCAGGCGCGGGCTGCGCGCCGAATCTCGGCTGAGCCAGGCAGGAAGACGAGGACGTCGCCGGTGGGTTCGGCTTTGAGAAGCGCTTCGAGCGCGGTGGCGACCTGGTCTTCGAGGGGCGCGGGCGAATAGGGCGTGTAGGCGACTTCGAGCGGGAAGAGACGGCCTTCGGAACTAAGGACGGGGCAGTCGCCGAGGAAGCGGGTGACGGGTTTGGCGTCGAGCGTGGCCGACATGACAACGATGCGGAGGTCGGGCCGTTTGGTCTTCTGAAGGCGGCGGAGCATGGCGAGCGCGAGGTCGGTTTCGAGATGGCGCTCGTGGAACTCGTCGAGGATGACGACGCTGACGCCGCGGAGTTCGGGGTCGGAAACGAGGCGGCGCGTGAGGACGCCTTCGGTGAGATAGCGAAGCCGGGTGTCAGGCCCGGCGGTCTCTTCGAAGCGGACCTGGTAGCCTACGGTAGCGCCCACGGGTTCACCAAGTTCCTGGGCGACCCGGCGCGCGGCCATGCGGGCCGCTATGCGGCGGGGTTCCAGCACCAGAATCAGGGGAAAGGCGGCGAGCAGGGCAGGCGGAATCCGGGTTGTTTTGCCCGCTCCGGGCGCGGCTTCGATGACCAGGTTCAAACCGGCTTCGAGAAGCGTGATAATGTTTCGAATGAAGTCTATGTCAATCACACGCCGTGGGTTCATCGGAGCTTCTGTCGCTTCAGCAGTCACGCTTGCCTCCGCTCAGAAAAAATCGATTCCGGTCGGGCTCGAAATGTATTCGGTCCGCAAGGCTTTGATGACCGATCTGATGGGGACCGTGCGCAAGGTCGCCGAAATCGGGTACCAGGATATGGAGTTTTATGCTCCCTATTATCAGTGGTCGACCGATCAGGCGAAAGAAGTCCGCAAACTGCTGGACGACACGGGCACGCGCTGCCTCTCGACCCACAACGCTTTGACGAACTATAAGCCGGAGAATATTCAGAAGGCAATCGAGCTGAATAAGATTCTGGGAACGCGGTTCATGGTGATTGCGAGCGCGGGGCGCGCGCAAACGCTGGACGACTGGAAGAAGATTGCGGAGCAGATGACGGCGGGCGCGGATCTGCTGCGTCCGGCGGGGCTGCGCGGCGGGTATCACAATCACCAGGCGGAATTTACGCCGCTGGAAGGCAAGCGGCCCATTGAGGTGATCGCGGCCAATACGCCGAAGGATTTCATGATGCAGTTCGATGTGGGGACGTGCGTTGAGATGGGGTCCGATCCCGTGGCATGGATTAACGCGAATCCGGGGCGCATTAATTCGCTGCACTTGAAAGACTGGAATAAAGAGATCGGCTACAAGACTTTGTTCGGTGAAGGCGCGGCACCGTGGAAGCCGATTTTTGCGGCCGCCGAGAAGGTGGGCGGCGTGGAGTTTTACCTGATCGAACAGGAAGGCAGCAGGTTTGACGAGTTCGAGACGGCCGAGAAGTGTTTGGCGAATTACCGGGCGATGCAGAAGTAAGTGCCGCCGTTCTACGTTCAGATTAATCCGGCGGATAATGTCGGGATTATTGTCAGCGCCGAAGGCGTGCGGCGCGGGTTTGAATTCGCAGTAGAGGCTGTTCCGCAATCGCATAAGATTTCGTTGCGCGATATAGAAGCGGGCGAACCCATCCTGCGCTATGGGTTTGCGATCGGACGTGCGAAGCGCGCGATCCCGCGCGGGTCCTGGGTCCGCGAAGAACTGATCGACATGCCCGCCGCGCAACC
>Ga0302324_100023478_pt1 | contig 11929 bp, 8 predicted proteins | sample Palsa_T0_1_FD_201949 | JGI IMG/M metagenome (GOLD analysis project Ga0302324, IMG submission 201949) | Peat permafrost microbial communities from Stordalen Mire near Abisko, Sweden - Palsa_T0_1 | ecosystem: Environmental > Terrestrial > Soil > Palsa > Peat permafrost | place: Sweden: Abisko... | reverse complement strand
CGAAACGCAATCTGGAAGCGTTTCCCTTTGGGTTGTTTTTGTGATTTTGCGCGGCCCGGGAGGGCCGACAGTGCCTCACTTTTTCGGGAGATTAACCCTCCAATCGCCGAGGCTGTCGAGCCTGCAACATGTCATTACGGATAGCTCGCCGCTATTGCTCGGGGCTCTTCAAGCCAGAAGTGTTCGCAAGTCGCCGATTCTTCCTTGGTCACCGTCGGTACTTTGGCTGCAATGCCTCAAAAATGATGATTGGATTTAAAGCCATGTCTGCTCGCGGTACCGGCGGTACTCCTCACCGAAGTGCTGTTCGCCGCCCGTATTTGCCGCACTTTACTTTGGGCTTCATTGGAAAACAATGAACTCCACGATTGTTCCTTCGCGGTGGGCGCTCTTGTCCTAGGTCACCTACGGCGAGAACTGGTTCCGCTCATGCTTACCAGCGCAGTGAGTTTCACTGTTTTTTATTTTGTGCTGTTCTTGTGCGTCGAGGAGTCTCTGTTTGCGGCAAGGGAAGACGCCATCGGGAGTGTGGCTTATGAGTAGGTGTTGGATATCGTCTTGAGGCTGCCGCGGGGCCCATCTGATGATTCCAGCCTTAGGGAAGTGATTTACCGTGTTGGCAGAGCATCAACGTAACGGGGCAGCGAGGTCAAATCGTGGGTCTATCTCGAAATTTCGCGGTTGTTCTGGTGATTATCGCCATTGTCGGGCTCGTTCTGTATTTTCTCGACTTAGCGCCTGGAAAGTTGTTTGAAATGCGCTTTAGGTAAGCAGGAATTCGGGCTGCAAGAAATCGACAATCACAGTGCAAAGGAATCTGGGTTGTTTTGTCGTTCTACGACATAACGTCCTGGTGTCGGAACATGAGGAAGCCGCCCGTGTCGATGGCGTCGCAAGACGTTCGAAGCGCAAAATCCAGGCGATCCTGGCAGGAGGACCAATGAAGCTCTCCCGTGCATGTCTGCTCACCTGCACGTCGCTGCTCGCGCTTACCCACGAATGCATGGCCCAATCGACTATGGTGCCGTGGCTCACGCGCTCGGCCGATAACGCAAGAACCGGGTGGAACGAACATGAGACGCAACTTACGCAAGCATCCGTTGAAACGAAGGGGATCGTCCGGGCGGCCATCATTCCTGTGATCGGCGATGCGCGGGGCATGGAGGCGCAACCGCTCATCTTGCCCAACGTGCAGACGGCGCGAGGAATGCGCGACGTGATGGTGCTTCCATCGATGGCTGATATCGTTCGAGGAGTTGACGCTCATGATGGTACCGGCATCTGGCAGGTGACTCTCGGGATGCCGATCACCGGATCGCAAAGCATCGATAGCCACCAAATCAATCAATTTTGGGGTTGCCTCTCTACCGGCGTGATCGACCCCGATACGAAGCGGCTTTATCAGGTTTGCTGGGCTTCACCAGACAAAACCGGCAACCCGCAAACGGGGCGCTACTTCATGTTCGTGCTAAACGTGGCAGACGGCAACCAAGTAGCTCCTGCCGTACTGATCGAAGGGAAGAGCGGCACACAAGACTTCAATGCAGCGATGCGCAAGCAGCGCTCTTCTCTTGTGGAGACGAATATCAATGGCGTTAAGACCGTCTTCGGTTGTTCGGGAACGATCAACGAAACGCAAGCGGAAGTTGCTTCCGGATATTGCTTTGCGTTTGATGTGGCCAGCAACACTGTGAGCGCTATGCTGGCAATGACGGCAGGCGAAGGCGCGGGTGTTTGGATGGCGGGACAAGGCGCCCCTGCAGATGCACAAGGCTTCCTCTACGTCCTTACTGGAAACGGGGATTTTGACGGCGTGAGTCAGTGGGGTGAGTCGTTCCTCAAATTGAAGTACACGCCTCCTTCCGGGGGAGCTGCGGCCAAGCTCGAGGTGGTAGGCCACTGGACACCCTGGACGGACTTTGCCAGAACCGGCCAGAAGGCCAAGCTCGCCACCAAACTTGCAGGCGTGAGTAGTCCATCGGAAGCGATCAAGCCCGTGGGCGGCGGAATGAGTATGTCCCTTAGAAATGCAAAATTGGTGCCGATGGTCAACGAACGAGGCAAACCCGTCCTCCTCGTTTTTCCGGACATGGCCTCTGGCAACTGGTCGGACGAGGATTGGGGATCAGCTGGTCCGGCGTGCATTTTCGCGATTGGTGTTTGCGTTGCGACCGGGAAGGACGGAATTGCTTACCCGATGAAAACGGACAAGCTGGGCGGGACGACTCTCGCAGACCTCAAGGAACCGAAAACGAACTGCGCTAAACTCGCAGCGCCTCCCGTTTGGCTGACCATGAGTCCGGGGCCGGTCGATCCGTGCCCAGCGGACCCGCGCAAATTGAACTTCTTTCCAAACGGCGACACGGCGCATCTGCACATGACGCCCGTACAGTTCTTTGACCCAGTGCTGAAATCGTGGACGATTTTTGTCTGGGGCGAGAATTCGCAACTGCATAAATGGTCGGTCAGTTCGGCCGGAAAACTTACCTATATTGCACAAAGCAACGAATTCGCGAGCGTCGATATGCGGGGGAATCCTCCGGGAGGAATGCCGGGCGGATTTTGTTCCGGCTCGAGCAATGGAGGAGATCCCGACTCAGCGATTCTCGTTTGCACAATTCCGTACGGCAATGCAAACGCGAACGTCGTGAACGGGCGATTGCTCGTGTACGATGCGGTGCATCTGGCTACAGATGGATCTCTAAAGGTTCTTTGGGACTCGCAACGTTTCGCCGTGACGTTTTTGTTTAACAAGTTTGATCCACCCGTGATTGACGGAGGCCAGATCTACGTGCCGAATTACAACGGCGGCGTGGATCTTTACCGGCTCGTCGAGTAGCCATGCTATCTGGCGGTCCGTTCCCGCCAGAAAAGGGATTCTGTTGCCCAGCTCGTTCTTCTCATCAACAGGCGGAGTCTCAAGATCTAGGAGTTCATAAATAGGGAAGTCTCGAAACCGCCTGTAGGGCTTCTGCGGTGAACGTCCGGCTTCGGCGCAAACAAGCATCGCCACAAGAGCCGTGTGCGAGCTCGTGGTTCGCGAAGACGATCCCCGGGGTTCACCGGACGACTCATTACATTTCGGATCCGGCAGAGGGTCTGCGGACTTGGAGGAAGAGTCATGATTGTTGATCGAGCGTGGGTGGAAAGGAATCTTGGATTTGATCCGATCGCACGGCCGGCGCCGGACTCGACCTTTGCATTTCAACGGGCAGCGCTACCGGGTAGCACTCCGGAGGACCTGCAACGGGAGATCATCGACTTCGATTCCGAGTCGCCGGCGGGACTGTCGTTCCTGGCATTCACCACGGCAACCGGACTTTCACGATTCACGGACATTCCCTGGCCCAAAGGACTCGCACCGCAAACCAGCGCTACCGCGGGTGGGAGAGCGGGCGGCGCGTTGCCGGAGGCGGATGTTCTGGTGGTGACTTGGACCGTGGACGAAGGTCACGCGCTCAGCCGCGTGCTTACACCGGGGAAAGATTCCCGCAACAACTACCTCGCCTACACCCACAATTACTCCACAATCGCGAAGAAGATGAGCAAAGGAAGCCCGGCGGTGGAGGCCAAGCGACTCGGAGCCTATTGGACGACAACCATTGGAAAGAGGAAGGTGCTGGTGTTCAAGTCGGATTCTCACCTGTCGCAGGACACCAAGAAACTACCGAATTGGAAAGCGGGCGAGACGCTGCCGAACGAGGATGTATGGAAACAGATCATCGAAGAAGTGAAGCCGAAACTGGTTATAACGACGGGGACGGCCGGGGGCATTGGCAAACAGTTTGAAGTTGGCGATGTGATCGTAAGTCCGATCGTACGCTTTGATTGCATCAAGTGGTTGAAGAGCGCCCCTTTTCACGACGCGCATTACCAGGATGGCGTGCCCAATGGGAGTTCCTTCGCTACAGCGAAGGGACTTTTCAAGGCAAATGCCGGACAGCTACCGAAGGACAATACTCGCCCGCCGAAAATCGTGCGCAGCACGGACTTATTGTCCTCGGTTGTGACCACGGACTTCTTTGGGTTTGACACCTCGAACAATCGGTACGGCTTGCGCGGAATGGGCTACGTTTCCGAGATGGGAGACGCCGTTCTTGGATTGGTCGCACAGAACATGGGTGCAGCTGCGCCAAACTGGGTGGCGGTGCGCAACGTTTCCGATCCGCAAATCAAAGCCGTGGGTACGCCGAAGGAGCAAGCCACCATCGCCGCGCAGATCTATAAGGGCTTCGGTCGTTGGAGTTCGGTATGCAGTGCGATTGTTTCCTGGGCGCTCATCTGTGCGCAGTAACGAACGAGGCCACGACAACTTCACAGACCTGAACTAGGAGATTCCATGCCGCAATGTGTATTGGACGGTCGCAAAATGTTTGCGAAGGGATCGAATCAAAGCAGCGGTCGCAAACGGCGTAATGATGAGCCAGAGAAGAGAACACCGGGACGGTTTTCGGTGTCAGCGACTCCATGATTTTCGCTGGGTCAACGAGTGCCTGTTTTTGAGCCGCATAGTTGCGGATGAAACCTTTCATGCTTGGCGCCTTCGGAGGGTTAGGGGAACATTCTTGAGATTTAGGAGAGGCTTGTCATAAATCTGACTGTAGACATGTTCGAACGGCCCGACAAACCGTCGAAATCCTCCGGGACAACATGAAAGGGCGGTTCGTTTTGCGGATCGTAGAGTCCAAGCCATCAGGTTGTCGAAGGAGTGGCTTTCCAGCATCAGAACGACGATATGGTCAATTTGGTTCCAACCGATATCGCTCCGGACTCTTTGATTCGGTAAGTGCTCGACCGCGACACTGAGGCGCGTTCATGAGCTCGACGCGGTTCGCCTCTGGAATCGACGATAGAGACATCGTGCAAATGAAAGAACGAGAAGCGCGCGTTAAGCCCTTTTAGGGTTGATCCCTTGCCGCAAGAGCTTCCAGAAGCCTTGCGCCGTCAGGACTTCCCCAACCGGTGCAAAAATTCCAGCCGCCAGCAGCGTGGTATCCATTTGTTCCGAAAGAGTCGTTGTGGCCGACCGTGATATTTTGGAAGGATTGCTGAATCGATCGGTCCAGATAAAGCCGAGGATGGAAATATCCAACCGGCTGCAACCCGCGGTCTTTTAGACCCTCATTCAACCGGGCGATGAAGCCGCTCCAAAGAGCCGCCACGGCGCTGGTACCTCCCACAAAATTCCGATAAGAACCGCCAACGTACACGCTGTAGGAATTGCCGGCGAGCCCGGAAACGTCGGGAAGCTGCCGGCCGTCGAAATGAGGATCATAGCGCAGGGGCTCCGAGGCCAGCTTTCGACGAGCTTGCCATATAGGTCTCGGCAATCGGTCGCTGATGCCACCACCGGATGCACTCTTGTTTCTTACATTCCAAACGACCTCACGGTTGCCTGCCACCAAGCTCGTACCTCCACAGGCGAGAACGAACGGACTGGAAGCGGGGAAGGTGACCCGGCAACGCCCATTCGAGTCCCTTGCGCAACCGTCGTCTCCAGAAGCCGCGCAGATGGTGATTCCCAATAGAGCAGCGTCTTCGAATAGCTGGTTTAAAACATGAATCGTGGTTGTTCCCCACCAATCTTCGGTAGCGCCCCAGCTGATGGAGAGGATGCCAGGCCGATTCTCTTGGTCGTGAATGGCGCGGGAGAGGGTGTCGACCCATCCCGGTTCATCGTTCGTGCCGAAGTAGATCACGATCCGGGCTCCCGGTGCGAGCCTGCCTACCACTTGTAGATCGAGCGCGAGTTCCAGGTCGTGCTGCGAATTCAGATTCGGCCGATTTGCGGCGGTGACATCCACAAATCGCACGTCCGGGACCGCTTCTGTCTGCTGATGAAAGTATCGTGTCAAATCATCACGGGAAATACCGCCACCGAACGCAAGGATTCCGATGCATTCTCCTCTTCCGAAAAGGTGTTGGGGAAAATGGTAGCGATCCACGATTTGTTCAAACGAGGACAGTGTCCGCGCTGCAACGCAGAGCGCCTCCCCACCGGGTGGGGTCGTTGTTGCGCCAATTTCCGGGGTCATAGGAGGCCCCGCAAGGCGCGCATTTGCTCGAGAGTTTCCTCGCGTTGTCACCGGATGGCAAGTACGGCCGCTTTGCAATCGGTGCCGCGCTTCACATACGGCTGACTCCCATGGGGTTTGGACGGATCGTCAAAGCAAAGCCACCAGTCCACGCCTGCCAGCCCGGCGATTCGATCGAAACATTCAAGAGCGTCCTGATGCTCCTCTAGCTCGGGTGTCTCGGAGGCGTAGCGAACTTCAACGTCGGCAAAATCATGGCCCAACGACGGTGCGTCGAAATCAGCGACCCATTCGGACGCCGTGGAACCATCGAGAGTGAGCGTCAGATTATTCGAAAGATCAGCTTCGTAGTAGAAACGAAGACCGGTGGCTTGTCTTTTGAGCGCACCGGTTGGCTTTCCCGGGGGGATTGTCGAGTTATCGATGACCTCGACATCGTTCGGCATCATGGGAACAACGGTTTGAGGCAAGGGAACGACTAAACAAAAATGTGCAGTGTGGAGGGCCGGTTTGGCTGCCTTGGAGGCGTCGAGGATCGTATTATCGGGATCGTAAAAACGGACCTTCGGCACCGGATTTGGTGGCGTAAAAGCCGGTCCCTGGATCCGATAGCAGCGGCCATTCCCGTGGCGGTGGCGACCGGTGAGCGGGACCTCGTTTTTTGCAGTCGAAAGTGCAGCGGTGTGTCCTGGACATTTCGGAGCGTAGAGTTCCACTTGGTTTCGTGTAAAACGATAAAGAAAAGGACCGTGGAACGAAACCTGGAGAATACTCATGAACACTTCCTCCCTTGTTCGGCGGTTCAACTCTTACCAAAAGCTGAAAAACTTGCCCAATAGAAGGGGTGCACAAATTCGCTGTTTCGGCGCAGTTTGCGGCTCGCTTCGCGAAGCGCTAAGGAGACCTCTTTGCCCGACAGTAGCTGCGCATAAAACTCCCCCATCAGCGAGGCGGTGGCACGGGAGTTCACCGTCCATCGACTCGCAACTACCTCGACAACTCCCGCACCAACGAGGACCCTGGCCAGGCTGTCACGGTTGTCAAATACGTCCGCCCCACCGTTGGCGCTGTTACAGGCCGAAAGCACTGCTAGCTTCAAGTGCGAAAACTCAGAAACTCGGATTCTCCTCACATCCATAATGGAGTCTCCAAGAACGAGACCCACACCGTCGGGCGACGCGGCAGCATGCCCGGAGAAATGGAAGATTTCGGCGGCTGCCACTTCTTTTGCGATTCGGCCGTAACCTGCGTCGTTTTTCAGCAGTAATTCGTTATAGCGAAATCGACGGGCAATTCCCTTTGCCTCTTCTTCGGCATCATCGAGAGGTGTTCTACCGAATGTTTCGGGGTCTCCCGCGATAACAATGCGACTATCCTGGGTGACGCCTTGCCAGGAAGGCGAGACTGCGAGGTAATCGAGTCCAGGAGAAAAGGAGATTGCGTAGCGATCGCCGAGATAAAGACCTTCTCGATCCAGAAGTGCCTCGAATGGGACGAGCCACAAGCTTTGATCGGGCTCAATCACTAGATGCTCGGAGGACTTGAGGAAAGGTTCCAGGGGTCCGAGGAGCTTCTGGTAAAGTTCGTGACTTTCCGCCGAAAGGGTGGCTAGGTCCGAATCTGGACGAGAGCAATGATCGGCGAATCGGCGTACGAGCCTTTCGAGTTCCGAGTTTGAAATGGTAAGGCGGTATTGCCGCGCCTGATCGCCCGTGTAACTCCACACGAAGGTGCCTTCCGGGAGTACTGCATAAGAAACGACCACAGTATCTGCAGGAACGACGAAAGATAGAGCGGGCACGCGACGGGCATCGAAGGGGACGTTCTCTTGGCGACGCAATAAAGGACGGCCACGGAGAGAGGCGCCTTTAAACCATTCCCATTGCGCAAGCGTATCGCGCGGAGGCCCAGACAAACTTAGTTGAACCATGGCGCGGTACACCTGATCGAATTTGCGAGACCAGATGAGCCGTTCGCGCTCGTCGTGGTTCCTCCCCAGGGACTCTTCTGCAAGGCCCACGGCGTCGGCGAGATTCTGTCTTGCTTGGACGGTCTTCCCGGCGGCGAAGTATGCGAGACCAAGACTGCGGAAATAATCAAAAACGAAGTCCTCATCTGAGATTGCACGCGCGGTTTCTCGGAACGGTTCGAGCCGGTAAATGGCGTTCTCTGGACGAGAACGGAGCAGTTCGAGTTTCGCGAGATCGATCTGGGCTTCGAATTCGAAGTTGTTTTTCCGGGTGCCATCATCAGAATGAAGAAATAAGGATCGAGCTTCCGTGAAGGTTCGCTCAGCAGCCGAAAAATCCCCAGTCATGGCCAGAGCGTTCGCCAAGCGGTAGCGCTGCATCGCTCGTAATTCCAGATCGGGATCGTCACGGATGAACCTAGCCGCTTCCTCTAAGACTTGAACGTCCAGAGACCATTCTTCGGTATCCTCTGCAACAAAATCGAGTCCGGCGTAGAGACTATAACCGCGTGTCGCTGTGTAATCGCCTTCCCAATAGTGAGCCAGGCCCTCGGTCGAATACCGCCAAGCCGAGGAAGTATCGCCCATGTACTGGTAGAGGGCAGCAAGGAATGTCAGCGATCGAAGTTCTAGAGAAGGGTAGTGCTGCAACTTTGCGAGGGACAGAGCTTCAGAGGCGAGCTTTCGCGCAGTTTCATCATTCAGGTTTGTGCAAGCCGCCGCCTCGAGGGCCAGCTGAGCCCGAAGCCAAGGGTATCTTTCGGCAAGACGGGAGTCGCCTCGGGAGCGCGCCTCGTCGAGACAGTTCGAAACTTGATGGGCGAGTTGATCGGCATAACTCGACTCGAACTGGGCCATCAGCTCACCCGCATAGTTCCGCGATTTGTGAAACGCGACTTCCGCATCGATCGCTGACTGGCGAGCACGGTCGAGATCTGCAACCGGACTCAATCTGAGGGACTCCGTTAGGTGTGGAAGGGCCGCTCGCGAGAGCGGTTTTTGCCGTAATTCACTGAGGAAATCAGCAAGCCAGTAATCCCCATGTTTCCTGGCGAGGATTACCGAAAGGCTGTCGAGGGCGTTGCGAGCTGTAGCCGCAGTCATTCCTCGCGTGTTCGAGAATGCAGCTGGAATCCAGTGGGCGAGGGCAGTTTCAAAATAGCGCTCGATACGAGGGTCTATTTCCTTAATTGCATTCTCCGGATTGTCACGGTATAAGGAAACAAATTCTGCGGGGCCAAGAAGTGGCCGCTCACTTCGTTGCTTTTGCTGATTTATTTTCTCTTCAAGTTCTGCCAAACGTTTGCGAGCCTCCTGGGACCACGAAGAACTCGGATCGAACTCGAGATAGCGATGCCAGTCCTGGACGGCCTGGTCGTAGAGAAGCAGGCGTTCGGAGGCGATGGCGCGGTTAAATCGCGCGACCTCATTCTTTGGATCCGTCGCCAGGACTTGCCCGAACAGATCGACCGCCCTACCGTAGTCTTCCGATCGCTTCAATTCTTCGCCCCTCAAAAAATAGGCGCTTGCGAGGTCGATGCGAATGGCCTGATTGTCTGGTTCGTAGCGGGAAGCGCGCTCTAGCGAGGCAAGCGCCGGAGAATAATTAGCCTCCATGAGATCGGCCCTGGCTTGGGCGTCAAGCCAAAAGGGGTTGTCTGGTGTAGAGGCCAGCTCTTTTGAGATCATCACTTCTGCCTCTAGGAGAGCGGTGGGACGACGGAGCGCAGGTGTCTCGCCGCCGCGAAAGGCCTCGACAGACGCATAACGACTACCGATCATGCGCAAGTCTCCTGATCGTTGCTCGGAGTAAGCAAGAGAGAGCAAGCGGTTGACTGCACGATCCGGGCGGGAGTGGGCGAGCCACGCTATCGCCAGGACCAGCGTCGCGCTTGCGACGGCAATGCCGGATCTCAGAAAACGGACTTTGATCCAGCCTGCCTTTACGCGAAGGAATGGATTCGTTCTTGAGCTTGCCGCTTGCATCCGGCTCGCCAGGTCTTTTTGCCAGAAAGGGTCAGCACTCGCGAGACCATTGAGAACATTCTTTTCCTCATCGGTGAGATCGTCCGCAAATTGTTCTGATACTCGCTGCAATCGGCCAGAACAGTAAGCACAACTGTTTGCGTGTTCAAGTCGCTCTTGGGCTTCGGCAGGCGGGTGCAATCCTGCGGCGAACTCCATCCATTGTTGTTCCGAAGGACAAGTTGGTCCCGGTGTGATGCGCGTTGGAATTCGTCTGGACATAGGGAAGAGGAATTGTTCCTGTTCGAGCAACTCACGGCACTCTGGGCACCCAAGGATGTGGTCATCGAGCTCTTTCCTGCCCGTCTCGGAGATGCGGAACCGCATGCCCATGGACAACCTGTCCGAGGCGAGGAGTCTGAGCTCGTAAAGATTCAGATGTTGATCGGGCAGTCTTCCCACTACTGCCTCTCCTTTTAAAACGAACCTGAAGGGTAAACCCCTTTGTCTCCGAACTTCGAATCGCTATCTGTACAGCCTTTTACGTCCGGGATCGGGTAAAGGCCATACGCACTAAACGATTTAGTCTTAGAATGGTGCTCTCCACTCCCTTTGTCGTCAGCTCGATGCTTGGAAGCGCAGCGATAGCTCGGGCGCTCAGTCCGCAGCGGTAATACAACCAAAAAATGCGACGACTTCGTGATAATTCGGGGCCAGCAACACCCCGAATGAGGCAGCGGTCAATTTGCTCGAACAGGATGGTCTGTTCGACCGGAGAGGAGGTCGAGCGGGAGGACGCGTTTGTTACGTACTTCTCATTTCCCTCATGGTCGTCAAGGTTCTCAAGAAAACCTCCTGATGCCCTCTTGGCAGCACGCGATGCCTTGAAATGGTCGTGAACAACATTGGCGGTAACAACCTTCAGAAAGCCAAATATGGCACATGGATATTGGGAGCGGAAGTTCCTGAGCAACCGGCAGTCGTCTGAACAGAGCTTTAAGTAGGTTTCCTGGACCAAGTCATCCAGGAGGCTGGAAAGTGGTTCTCCCCACTGTCGTGCTGTTCGCAGGGCAACGGTTGAAATCAAGGGGTGAAACCGCCTGATGAATTCGGCCCACACCATCTCGTCCCTAGTCGCGACACAGGCAGCGACCAACTCGTCCGGGGGTAACAACCTCAAGTCCAGGGGCGGGCCCTCCTTGCGGGCTAGATTCTATAAGAAATGGGATTAATTCCCTATAAACAGCATTAACGGCTTATGTAGAACGCGTAGACGTACCCGATATACAAAAAATGTGGCGGCTCGGATAGCTCAAGAGGGCATGCAGGAACGTCGCCGAAGGTGTTTTGGCTGCCATGAAGAGCCTAGAGACGTCTTTGGATGCGCTGAACGATTGTTCAGCAAGTGTTCGTCAGGTGAATTAATTATTTGTGGTAAGCTGTTGAAAGCACGCCGCGGAGAGGTGGCAGAGCGGCTGAATGCGGCGGTTTGCTAAACCGTTGTAGGGGCCAAAACTCCTACCGGGGGTTCGAATCCCCCCCTCTCCGCCAGTATCTTTGCCTTCAATGGTTTAGCTCAGGATCATCCTGGCCTCCCTCCAGGATCGCGTGGACCAAAAATCGTTCAATGTAATAAATTTGTAGTAAGGGCGGCGACACAGCCTGATGAGCGATCGAGCCACTGAAGCTTCGAGGCTCTCCCAGAGCCAAAAAAACGAAGGGTTCCCAAAACCACAATCCAATGGACACATTTCACGGCCTTGCCCAGGTATGCCCGCGACTCACGCGGGCTGGCTAGTTATGCTTGAAGTTCGAGTTGACGAAGCATCCAACAACCCGACAGCGCCCAAGGGTTTGTTTGTGCGGGCAGCTTTGACCAGGCGCTCGAAAGTCTAGAGGTTCAGAGAACAAGATCATCCAAACCCCTCGTCGGGAAAACCCGGGGACAGACGCGGCGTTT
>Ga0302324_100023477_pt1 | contig 11930 bp, 9 predicted proteins | sample Palsa_T0_1_FD_201949 | JGI IMG/M metagenome (GOLD analysis project Ga0302324, IMG submission 201949) | Peat permafrost microbial communities from Stordalen Mire near Abisko, Sweden - Palsa_T0_1 | ecosystem: Environmental > Terrestrial > Soil > Palsa > Peat permafrost | place: Sweden: Abisko... | reverse complement strand
CAGCGAATGCTGGACCTGGTCGACGAGGGTACGGTTCAAAAGCTGGGCTTCGTGAAGGCCGGCCTGGCGGACTACTTCCAGCTCCTGGGATATCCGGCCCAGCACGTCACCAACCGATTCTCGGCCCCCTGCGTCGACGCCTCGCCGCTCCCACGTCAAGGAGAGCGGTTGCACATCGGAGTTTTCGCCCCCAACATCTCGCACAAGAATCTGGTGACGCAGATTCTGGCCGGTCTCATGATCGAGAACAGCGTGGTCGAGGTCTGCGAGCTGCCACCGCTCGAATACCTGAAGCGCTCACGCGATCGGCTGCTGGTGCATGGGATCCTTCCCCACCCCGAGTTCATGGAAGTGCTGGGGTCGACCGACGCCTCCCTCTACGTCTCCCACTCCGAATGCTATCCGATGACCGTGCTCGAGAGCATCGCCGCGGGAGTGATCTGCCTGACCAGCCACACCTCGGAGCTCTTCTTGGGCTCGCCGGTCCTGGAAGAAGCCTTGGTCGTCCCCGAGCATGACAACCCGTCCGCCATCGCGGCCCAGCTTCGGCTAGCTCTCGACCGCCGTACCGAGCTGGTTCCGCTGGCCCAGGCACATCTCGCGGTCCTGGACGCGCAAGCCGCGGCTCGGTGGCACGCCTTCATCGACTCTTGACCCAGATCGTCTTCCCGACCTTCGAAGTGGCGCCCGTCAATCCCGGCGGAGCCGGCGTCTTGATCTCGGCGGCGATGCGTTCGCTGGCGGCCTCGGGCTTCGAATGCACTGCCTTGTGCGCGTTCCCCGGCGAAGAGGTTGCGCGGGCCAACCGGTATTTTGGTCAGCGAATGAACCTCGGGAGGCTTCGGGCTCTGGAGGTCGGCGCCCTCGCGGCAGCGCCGGCGCATGCTTTCTCGGCCTTCGAGGCCAACAGCGAACAGGTCGCGGCGGCATTGACGGTCTTGGTGCGGCGAGAGCCGATTCGATTGATCGAGTTCATCGACTACACGGGGCTCGGCGCGGCGACCCTGCGTGCGCGTGCCGCGGGCGAGTTTCCCCCGGGCATGCTTCTGACGGTTCGCGTGCACGGGACGATGGGCGCCATCGACGCCGCCGAAGGTGTGGCCCCGGACGAGGTTCGGCGGCGAATGCACGACCAGGAGGCTTTCGCGCTGCGCCATGCGGATCGGGTGATGGTCCCGACCCAAGCCGTCGGGGCCGACTACGCGGCCCGCTACGGAATCCACGCTGACCGGGTGGTGGTCTCGCCTCCACCGATGGCGGTCCTGCTGGAGGGTCTCACCCCGCAGCCACGGTTGCCAGATCCGCTGCACTTCCTCTTTTACGGCAAGCTGCAAGAGGTCAAAGGCTGCGACATCTTGGCTCGAGCAGCGGTCTCGCTGATCCGCCAGGAGCCGAATCGGGGCTGGCGTTTCACGTTCGTTGGCCGCGACACCCTCTGCACCGCCCACAACCGCATGGCCTCAGCGTGCCTGCGCGAGCTCATTCCCCCCGACTACGATGCTCGCTTCGAGTTCGTTTCCCACATTCCGCGCGAGCTGCTGCCGGAGATCACGCGAACGGTCGCCGCCGCGGTCATTCCCTCTCGAGCCGAAAGTTTCTGCCTGGCGGCGCATGAGCTGCGCGCCTTGGGCCTGCCGCTGATCGTCCCCAATCGAGCCCCCTTCGTCGAATACTTTCGCCCCGAGACCGGCTGCTTGAACTTCGACGGTTCGCCGGAGTCGCTGGCCGAGGCGCTGCGCAGTTTCAGTGGAGATGCCGCGCTGCGCCGCTCTCTCGACGCTGCGCCGCTCCCGGTATATCCCCCGTTCGAATCCTCTTATCGAGAGATGCTTGTCGACTCGGCTGGTTAGCGATCTCGCGAGAAAAACCTTGGCTTTCGTCGGGGGTCGTAACGGCGCTTGGAAGCGCCTGCGTTGGGAGGCTCTTTCTTCAAGACAAGGTCGAGGCTAGGCCTCGAGAAGCCCAGCGGGACGCGCGGCAAGTACTGCTTCAACAAGCCCTCCAGAGCGGTGTCGTAGGCTCGGTGCGCGAGAGCTTTTCGGTACGCCAGGAGTTTTCGCGAATATCCGTCGTTCACCACCGTGAACGCATCGAGGCCGATCGCGATCTCGAACTCGTGGTAGCTCACTCCACGGCCCAGACGGTAGAGATTCTCGGCGACGTCGCCGAGCGGGCTGAGCGCCAAGTCGGTCCGCTCACTCCGACTGGCGTAGGCTATGGCGAGCTCATCTGGCAATGAATGGAAAAATGGCAGACGAAAGGTGTGCCAGTCGAAACAGCCCAGGCGGTTCGGGGTCTCGAAGACGACGAGGATGCCGCCCGGCTTGAGCACTTGCCACGCGGCTCGCAGGGCGTGAACCCTCTCTCCCGGCGTCAAGTGCTCGAGCAGCGCGATGAACAGGACGACGTCGACCACTGCCTCGCTGTTCGCGAAAGTGGATGCGCTGTGCTGGGAAATGGCCCAGTCTGAAGCCAGATCGAGGATTTCGATGTTAGGGGCATTCAGGAGTCGCGCGCGTTCCCGAGCGATCAGCACGGCCATGGGGCTGATGTCGAAGGCTCGGACCGAGCCCGCCGCGAATGCCGTCGGGAGGCTCGAAGAGCCCGTTCCGCAACCGATCTCGAGCACGGATTTCCCCTGGAGATCGAAGCCCTCCCTGATCCAGGGAATTGCAATGGAATCGAACTCGAGCATACGTCCGCTGATGTGAGCTTCCAGATCAGCTTGCCCGGAGCTGCTCTCCAGGTACCCCGGCGCCCAGTCGGAGAAATAACTGGCCGTCAGGATTTCCCGCATCGAGTCACGGTACGCCGCAGTGGGAGTGATGGATGCCACGCTACCTCCATAGCAAGTGCACTGCCGACCTGCCGCCGGATTCTACTTGCCCTGGATCAGCGCCTCGACCGCTGGGTCGAGGGCCCAAAACAGCACATTCGCCGGGTGGGCTTTGAAGCGCTCTTCGTCCTGATGCAACGTGCCGCCCAGATCGTCGATGAAGCGTGAGCGATAGCTGTACGGTTCAAGGAGGCGGGACACCGAACGGAAGGGCTCGATTCCCAGGCATTCGATCACGAAGGTGGGCTGATTGCGCTGGAGCAGTCGTCCAAAGCCCTTGACGACCCTGGTCTCGAAACCTTCGACGTCGATCTTGATGAGTTTGGCGATCGAAGGGTCGAGCAAGACGACGAAGGGCCGGGGATTCCTTGCGTAGGCCTTGGGGAGATCGTCCGCGCGCATCACCTCGACGCGTTCGCTGTACCAAGTGCGCCGCGGCTGGTTCGGCAAGAGCGACTCGCCGCTGCTGAGGACGTAGATGCCGTCCGGGTGGTGCAGATCGAGTGCCTGCCGCCGATCTCCCAGCGCAATCTGGATGCAGCCGACCCGCTCTCCGAACCCATTCGCTACCACGTTGGCGGCCAGGCGGTGAAAGTTGTTGGCGGCCGGCTCGATGGCGAGGACCTTGGCTCTGGGATTCACCGCCGCTGCGGCGAGGGCGTAGATTCCGGTGAAGGCCCCGACGTCGAAGATCACGTCGTGCGATTTGGCGAGCTGCGACCACACGCGAAGGCTCTGGCCCTCGAAAGCATTGGGGCCCTTGTGGAGATAAGACTTCGCGATGATGTCGTCATCGTTGCAGAACATGACGAAGGCGGGACAGCCGTCGATGGCGATGTCGACGAAGCCCCGGTATCCCGGCATGACCCGCCAGTCGTCGAAGGAGTATTGACTGCGTGACTCGAGTGCCCGGCGGTTATTGGTGTTGATCTCTTCGAGGGTCACGATCGCTCCTCAAATGGGGTTCTCGCCGAAGGCCCCGGGGCCGAAGAAGGTCGTCGCGGCACCCTCAGAAGAGGAAGCGCCAAGAGCTCGAACGCCAGCACCGTTGGATATTGGTAACGCGCGACTTGTCCCGGCATGACCGCGACCAGCCCCAAGGTGTGGAATAGGATCGGGCCCGCGATGGCCAGCAACCGCCAGCTCTGCCGGAAACAGGCCACTGCAACGCAGAACAGGAGCAGATACAACGCTAGAGCAGGGCGCCAGAAAAACCAATCGCAATCGGGATAGCCGGTTCGTTGGATGATCTGCCCCAAGAACTGCCGCAGACCAGGCCACACCGGTCTGCTGGGTGGACCTGGTGGCCACGGCGCGACGGCTCGCATCTCGTTCGATGAGTCGAACGTGAGCTCGGTCGCTCCGACCCCCCTTTTCGAAGCGATGAGACGCAGCGCCGAGCTACTGCAGGCGAGGTGGCGCAGGGTGACCAAGGGTGCTCGCAAGGACAGAGCGCTCGCGAGACGGAAGAGCTCGAGATTTTCGGATCGCAAACGACGGAAATCGAAACGACTGTCGAACGTGGTCGTATCCGAGGTGAGGCAGTCATAGGGCCAGCCGCCACTGGTGGGCATGAGAAGATCGAGCTCGGCACGTTCGGATGGCGCCAGGGGTGTGCGGGCCTGCACGTGTGCCGCGAGCAGGCCAACCAAGCCATAGCTCGCGGGTTGTGGCGCGGCGCCGGTGACTCGGAGGAGCGCCATGTGGAGCCCCGTACCCGTGGCAAGTGTGATCGCGCCCCACAAGAGAGGTCTCCGGAATTCATCCCCCAGCCAGATCAAGCCAGCCATCGTGCCCAGCACAGCTGTCAACCCGTTGTGGCGGTAGGCCATGGCTGCCATCCCGGCCGCCCAGAGAGCAATCCAACTGGACAGCGGGGGCTTCTGGGCAGCACGCAGGTAGCGCTGAACCAACAAGAGCGTCAGCGCCAACACCGCACACGCGTAAGGAACGTCTTTGACGATGGTAACCACACCGATCAAATTCACCGGCGCCACGGCGATGGCGAATGCGACCGTCATCACGGGCGCTCGCGGCACCCCCAGGAGACGCAACAAGCGGCATCCCCAGGCCACCAACGAGCTGAGCACCAGGATCTGCAGAAGCGCAAGCGTCGCCGGCGTCTTCCACAGTTTGGCGAGGAGTCGAAGCGTGAGGACATGGCCCAGGGTATGCCAATCGTTCAGTGGCCGGGTACCCAGCGCCTGATCCCATTCGTCGGTTCCGTCGGAGCCGAGTATGGCCGGGAAAAACGCCACGAAGGAGAGGGTCCAGCAGGTCAGCGAAGGTAGCCCATAGGCGAGCCAACGCAGACCTCGAGCGGGAGCCGTGAAGGAGACGGGCAAGTGGGAAAGGCAGTGTCCCAGCATCGCCAGCAGCGGAGTCAGGAGCAGAATGCAAAAGGTTCTGACTCCGTCGCCGGTCGGCCACGGCAGCCCAGTGATCAGAGCGACCGCCAGGGCCAGGCCGAGGCCGAGCCACGCAACCCATTCCCGACGGTCGACCACGGGCGCACCATCGCACAGACCTCGCCCAGGTAGGACAATTCTGAGAGTGAGTGCTGGTTGTGCCGGTGCCAGACATGCGCTATCAGTTCGCGGCCTTTTCTTGATCGCATGATGCCACTCTGCGTAGAGCGGGCGAATCCTTGATTTCAGGTTCGGCGTCCAATCGGAGGGTCGTCCTTTGCGGTCTGGCGGCCCTGACCGGCTTCGGTTCCGTCATGTGGCTTGATTGGCCCGGGCTCCTGAGCACCGATTCACTCCACCAATTCGAGCAGGCGCTCGGGGGCAGTTTTTCTGACTCACACCCTCCCGCAATGGCTTGGCTCTGGAGTTGCCTCTTGAAGCTCGTCCCCGGCCCGGTGGGCATGCTGGCAGTCCAGAATGCTCTGTTCTGGGCTGGCGATGCGCTGCTGTGGGCCGAGCTCGGCCCGGCCCGCCTGGCCTGGGTCGGCGTTCTAGGCTCTGGTCTGTATCCCCCGATCTTCGCTCTGCTGGGCATCGTCTGGAAGGACGTCCAGATGAGTTGCGCGATGTTGAGCGCGGCGGCTCTGCTCTTGCTGATTCTGCGCAAGCGGTTTGGCCGCTGGTGGTTGGCTCCCGCCTTGTTCCTGCTCCAATACGCGGCCGCGGTTCGATTCAACGGAATTCTTGCGGTCGTGCCACTGCTCTGGTTGTGGATGAGGGCCGGTTTCGAGCTGCCGGGGCGAAAGCGCGCCATCGCCACGGCGCTCTTGTCTCTCTTCCTGCTTGGCTTTGCCTGGGTCTTCAACCGGGCGTTGACCGACACCGAAGATCATCTCAGCCAGCAATATGAGGTCCACGACCTGGTGGCACTCTCTCTGGATCAGGACGCAAGTCTCCTTCCGCCGGCGTACTGGGCCGGGAGCCGGCCACTGAGTCTCGAAGAGATGGGGGCGATCTACGATCCGATTGAGCCGTCATTTCTCTTTTGGCCGGCGCAACCGATGGCGCACTTTGATCTGGTGACGAATCCCAAAGGCATGCCGCGCCCCGCGAGCCTCTCTGCATTGCACTCGGCTTGGTGGCGGGGGCTCGTCCGCTTTCCAACGGTGATCCTTCGACGGCGCTGGTTCCTCTTCACAGAGATGTTCGGGCTTCGCCGGGAGTACGGTTGCTACGACTACGTCACCCAGATGAAGCCCAATGCCCTCGGCATCCGTCTTGGGAATCCGGCGATGCACGATGCGGCATCCGCAGCGCTCGAGGTCTTCAGGCATGGGTGGTTGTATCGGAGCTGGATTTACCTGGCGCTACTCGCGGGGTGTGTCGTCGCCGCGGTCCGAAGCGGTGATGGCGGACTGCGCGCGGCGGTCGTGGCGGTTGCATTCAGCGGTCTCGGGAGCGTCGTTGCTTATCCGCTCATCGGCTCCGGCTGCGATTTCAGATATCTTTGGTGGCTGATGATCACGTCACTCCTGTGCCTGCTCCTGGTCATGACGGGGCGGAGAGCTTCTGATGCCGGTTCCTGAGGCTGTCGGTCGGCCCACGGTCCTCGTGATCGCCCATGACTACCCGCCCTTCACGGGGAGCGAGTCGTCCTCCGCCGCGCGCTGGGTGGAGTCGATCGCGCACGATGGCCAGACGGTGGAGATCATCGCCCCCTCGGACACCGAGGAGGAGTTCGTTCATCTCGATGCCGGCGGTAACCTGGTGCACCGGATCGCCCCTGGCCGTTCGTACGCCTTCGGAGCTCTGGCGAAGCTCGCTCCCGCCCTTGCCGCACGGGTCGATTCCAGGCGGCTGCGCCTTGCCGCTCGCGCGGCGGAGAAGATCTTCGAGCGCGTGCACCTCTGGAACCGGCGCATCCTCTGGCGTGAGACCCTGTTGAGTGAAATCGCGCTCGCCGCGCCGGAGGCGGCGACTGCCCTGTGGCAGCTGTTGCGGCCTGGCGCATCCTCGCCCAGGCTGGCCCTGCGGTCCGAACCGGTGGGCGCGATCGACCTCGTGATCTGCACCTACGACCGGCTCGATGAATTGATCGTGTCAATCGACTCGGCGCTGGCGGAGATCGAGTCTGCCGGCGAGCTCGGCCTGAGAATGCGCTTGCGGGTGATGTACCAGAACGCGGACCTACCAGAACGGCTTGGCGGGTTGCGCTCCGACCTCTTGCGAAACCCGAGCCTGTCGCTCGAGCTCTCGATGCCCCCGGGGCTCACGCGGGCTCGGAACCTGGCGCTCGCATCCAGCGAAGCCGATCTGGTGGTCTTCATCGACGACGACGTGAAGCTCGGGCCCGGGTTCCTGGAGGCGTACGCCAGCGCAGCGAAACGCCATCCCGAGGCCATCGGCTTCGTGGGCCGGATCGAGTCCCCGTCCGAGCCGGTCGTGGGCCGTCCGCGGGCGATCGGACAGGTGCGTCCCACCGGCTACGTCGACGTGAACTACAACTCCATCAACCGGGATGCGGTCTACGTACCGGTGACGCCCATGGGAGCGAACATGGCCTTCCGGCGGCGGCGCATGAACCGGTTGTTCGGCAAGGCCTGGTTCGACGCCGGGCTCACCGGTTCGGCGATTCGGGAGGAATCGACGCTCGCGCTGGAGATCAGCCGGGCGGGCGAGCACTTCGTCTTCGTGCCGGATGCGGCGCTCGAGCATTTCGAGGCGGTGCGCGGCGGGTGCAACAACCGCGGCCGTCGTTCCACCCGCGAGCGCATCCAGCATCGGTCGCTCGAATCGCTCTTTCTGGCGCGCCTGTATCAGGGCACCGGCTTTTTGCATGCCGCGGCGGCGTTGCGCGCTGCCGTGGCCGAGGTGGGTGGTGCGGCGGGGTCGTTCGAGAAGCTCGAGGCTTCGGCCGTGCACCTGGTGGGCTATCTCGGCGCGCGCCGGCGATTCCGGAAGCTCACGCATGCGCTTCGAAGCGCGCCCAGATTGTTGAAGGCGAGCAGCAGCCTCGCGAGTGGCGCCAAGCTCGTCTCGCGGCTCAGGGCGCGCCGGTGAGCTCCCGCCTGGAGGCCGCCCAGGCGCGGGCCCAGCTGTACGATCTGATCCGCTTCAGGCTCACAGCCAGCGGTTATCTCGAGGTGGAGACGCCGGCTCTGGTCCCGATGCCGGGGATGGAGCCCCACATCACGGCCTTCGAGAGTGACTACCGTCCGGAGCTCGGAGCGACGCCGGCGCGCAAGCTCTACCTGCACACCTCGCCCGAGTACGCGATGAAGCGGCTTCTGGCGGATGGCTTCGGGAGCGTCTTCCAGATCTGCAAGGTCTTTCGCAACGGCGAGGTAGCGGCCGCGCACAACCCGGAATTCACGATGCTGGAATTCTATCGCTCGCCTGGCACGGTTGAGACGCTGGTGGATGATCTCGAGGAGCTGATCCGGCGTGCGGGTGCGCAGCTTGGCTGCAACTCGCCCGGGCTCTCGCTCGAGGGGCCGTTCGAGCGCCTGACGGTTCGAGAGGCCTTCGAGCGGCATGCGGGCCAGGCCCCGCCCACGGAGGAAGACGCGTTCTTCAAGCTCATGCTCGAGCGGGTCGAGCCGAAATTGGGGCGCGAGCGTCCAACCTTCCTGACCGAGTATCCCGCCTCGATGGCCTCGCTCGCGCGGCTCAAGCCCGGCGATCCGAGCGTTTCGGAACGCTTCGAGCTCTACGCCGGCGGAGCCGAGCTGGCGAATGGCTTCGGAGAGCTCAACGACGCGGGCGAGCAGCGGCGGCGACTCATCGCCGAGCAAGCCCAGCGGCGCGCCGCGGGGAGGGAGGTCTATCCGCTGGACGAGCACTTCCTGGAGGCCGTCGGCCGCATGCCTCCCTCGGCCGGAGTGGCGGTCGGCCTGGATCGGTTGCTCATGGTGCTACTGGGAGTGGAGCGGATCGCGGATGTACTGCTGTTCCCGGCAGAGTTGGAATGGGGATAACAGGGGCTCCCCCACCTCCGGAGCTCGTAGTCAGATGCAAGAGGCGAGGCAGGTGGTACTCGCCGCCTCGCACTCGCTAAGCTCGCACTTCGATTCGCCGGTGGAGCAACCGCCGTCGCAACTTCCTTGGCAGTCGCTTCCGGCTTCACCAGTCGGGCAGCCAGCCTCACAGGATTGGAAGCAGAGCGCTTCGGCCTCCTTCATCAGACAGACGCAGTAGTTGTACGCGTAGCCGCAGGGGTAGTTGCACGGACAACTGCCACCATCGCATGTCTGGAGAACGCACTTCGTTCCTCCGTCGGAGCTTCGCGGCGGGTTGCACTGGTACCCGCCTCCAGTCGTCCCTCCCCCGCTGGTGCCGGTGCTTCCGCCGGACGTACCGCCCGAGCCCGAGCTGCTGCAGGCAACCGGACCTGCCGCGATGATCGCTGCGAGGATTGCGCGCTTCAAGGTCCCATCCTACAACCTCCGGTGCCCGAGCACCGGCATGGTTCTTCGCAGCTCGCGCAGTTGCTCGAGATTGACCTCGGCGGCGACCACGCCCGCCTCGGTGCCGGCGTCTGCCAGAATGGTGCCCCAGGGATCGACGATCATCGCGTGGCCCCACGTCTTGCGGTCGCCGGGGTGGCGCCCGGTCTGGGCCGGCGCGAGGACGAAGCACTGGTTCTCGATGGCCCGCGCCCGCAGCAGCACCTCCCAGTGGGCTTGCCCGGTCTTGGCCGTGAAGGCCGCCGGAACCGCCAGTAGCTCCGCCCCCAACTTCACGAGCTCGCGGTAGAGCTCCGGGAAACGCAGGTCATAGCAAATCGAGAGCCCGAGCCGGCCGACGGGAGTCTCGGCGACGGTGAGCCGCTCGCCAGGTTGGACCAGCTCGCTCTCGCGGTAGCGCGCACCGTCGCCGATCTCGACGTCGAAGAGGTGGATCTTTCGGTAGACCGAGGCGATCTCCCCGTCGGCGTCGATGAGGGCGCTGGTGTTGTAGATCTTCGGGCTCCCCTCGATCCTCTCCGCGAACGAGCCCGCCAGCACCCACAGCCCGAGCTCCCGAGCGGCGGCTCGGATAGGGTTGAGCACCGACGCCCCCGCTCCGTCGATGGGGGTCGCCCCGGCCTGCTTCTCTCCCGCGGAGGCCATCCGCTCGAAGTTCTCGGGGAGGCAGCACAGCTCGGCCTTCTCGGCTGTCGCCACCTTAATTAAGGAGAGGGCTTGCTCGAGGTTCCGGTCCAGGTCGGGACCGGAGGTCATCTGGCAGACGGCGACGCGAGCCATGGCCAGGCAACATCGCAGTGCGCCGGCGGGACCGCAACGTTGCGGCGCTTCAACAACTGGGCTATAGATCCTCCCCGACATTTTTCGAGGCAGTTCTCGGAAGGTGGGCCCGGAAGTTTCGGCCCACTTTTTTGTTTCTGCCACTCGTTCTGAAGCTCTGATGACACATGGCAAATGCAGTTCAAGAGGCCGTCGCTCCTCGCGTCCAGGCGCTCGCCGAGCCGCTGGCTCGTTCGCTGGGCCTGGAGCTGGTCGACATTGAGTACCTGCGCGAAGGACCGAGCTGGATCTTGAGAGTCTTCATCGACAAACCGGGCGGCGTGAACCTGGACGACTGCTCCGCCTTCTCGCACGCCCTGGGCCCAGCCCTGGACGTCGACGACGTCGTGGGCACGACCTACTCGCTCGAGGTGAGCTCGCCGGGATTGGAGCGCCCGCTCAAGAAGCCCAAGGATTTCGAGCGCTTCGCCGGCAAGCGCATCAAGGTCAAGACCTTCGCGCCGCTTCCCTCAGCCGCTGGACCGGGCCAGAAGAATTTCCAAGGGGTTCTGGTCGGGCTCAAGGACGGCCAGGTCGAAATCGAAGCCGAGGGGGCGCCGCTGCGGATCCCCCTCGCGGCGATCGCCAAGGCCAACTTGGTGGTCGAGCTCTAGAAGAACCCACTCTGTAAGGAGACCGATATGCAGACCGCACCCGCCACGCCGAGCGCGAACCTCAACATGATCCTGGACCAGGTGGCCAAGGACAAGGGCATCGAGCGTCCGGTGCTCGTCGAGACCCTCGAGCAGGCCATCAAGCAGGCGGCCCAGAAGACCTTCGGGATGGAGCGGAACATCGAGGCGACCTTCAACGTCGAGAAGGGCGTGGTCCAGCTCTTCCAGGCCATCCAGATCATTCCCGAGGTCACCGACCCCTTCAACCAGATCAGCCTGGACGAGGCCCAGCAGCGGGGCATCGAGGCCGGGGCCGGCGACGAGCTGCTCTTCGAGATCTTCTACCGCGAGGAGGACGCCGAGGAGGCTCGCGTCCAGGACGAGCGCTACGGCGATATCCTCAAGCTCAAGACCTACCGCCGCGGCTTCGGCCGCATCGCCGCCCAGACCGCCAAGCAGGTGATCATCTCGCGGGTCCGCGATGCCGAGCGCGAGATCGTCTACAACGAGTACAAGGACCGCAAGGGCGAGATCGTCACCGGCATCTCGCGCCGCTTCGAGCGCGGCAACATCATCGTCGACCTGGGTCGAGCCGAGGCGGTTCTGCCGGTGCGCGAGCAGGTGCCGCGCGAGAGCTACCGCGCCGGCGACCGGGTGCAGGCCTACGTCCTGGACGTGCTGCGCGAGAGCAAGGGCCCCCAGATCATCCTCTCGCGCGCCAGCGTGAGCCTCCTGACCAAGCTGTTCGAGATGGAGGTCCCCGAGATCGCCGAGCAGATCGTGGTCA
>Ga0302324_100023476_pt1 | contig 11930 bp, 12 predicted proteins | sample Palsa_T0_1_FD_201949 | JGI IMG/M metagenome (GOLD analysis project Ga0302324, IMG submission 201949) | Peat permafrost microbial communities from Stordalen Mire near Abisko, Sweden - Palsa_T0_1 | ecosystem: Environmental > Terrestrial > Soil > Palsa > Peat permafrost | place: Sweden: Abisko... | reverse complement strand
AAGCATAGCCAAGGGTTTGAAGGTGTTCAGCACGGTATTGGTACCTCCTGAATCGTGGTCGTTCTCAAGACTTGTGAAATCAACACCTTCCTGAAAAGGTCTGCCTGCGGGGTGCGGAATGCACCCATCCATAAACAGGCAAATGTCCGCCCCGGCCTTCTGCTACTTCGTGTTCAATTCTTCGAGCAATTCCCGTTCCGCTGCGACCCAATCTGAAGTTTCATCGCCGTGGATGCCGAGTGCTCGTCGGCGTTCGCCGATAAAGTATGCTCGTAATGCCACCTGTTCGCCGCTCGGCTGCGCAAGCGCCTCTTTGTGCGATTTACTTTTGGCGGTTGCGGCATTCCCGGTAGAATTCGAAGCGGTTTTTGTTCGGGACGATTTCTTTGCGGGAGCAGCGGATGACGCCGTGCGTTGAGAGCGTGAGACGTTCATAGTATTTCAATAGTTGACTAACGTTTTTGTTTCTGTGGTGTTTTATAGCCGTTATCTCGTTTGCATTGCGCACAAGAGGCTTTTTATCTTCTGAGCACCGGCATCTAATCATTCAGAGTCGATTTCGCTCTCGACGAGATCTGGCGACGTTTCCGATGCAGGATTTAAAATTCGAAGGTCTCCCCGATACCGGCAACGATTGAACCGTTATCCGAATCCTCGAATTCCACGATGCGGAGTCACTTCGTCCCATCCTCCTTGTATGCATATATGGGGTTATTTAGAATAACCGCGCACAACATATAGTGGTCTGACACAGGAAATCAAAGGAAAAAAGCCAAGCAGACGCTTTTTTATTGCGGCGCTTAGCGAGAAAGAGATCCGGGTGCGAACAAAACACCGGCTGGAAGGAATGGCGCTAAGAGAGCTCCCAACAAGAAGGCAGTGGCGTTCGAATCAGAGCGAGCAGCAGCACGACAACGACCAATCCGAGCGCAAGGACCAACCAGAAGAACGAATGAACGCTGATCAAGCGAGGCGGATTGGCGACCTGTTCCCAAGGAAACATCCGGGAGCTATATTTTTCCAAATCCAGCGGGCTCGCGTCACTGGCGGTTATCCGCCCTGGATTCTGGTCAAAAGCGCGTTGGCACTGTTGACAAACTGTTCCGTCCCCACAGAACTCCGCTCCACAAATCGCACAGAGGCTGGTCGACCGCGCTTCGTTCATTGGTGACAATGTTCCAGCGAGTGACTTTTGGCAAATGGGAGCGACCGTTGGCAGGCGACGTTCCGGATCTTTTTACTTTTTGGATTTGGCCTCCGTATTCCCTGGAAGCATCGGATTTTCACTGCTAGGATTTCGCTCCGAACGCAAATCGCTGGCGCTAATCTTCAATTGTAGGTTTCAGAGGATGGCAGAATCGCTGGAGTTCGAGCACTATCAACTTCTGACAAATTCAGACGGCTCTCTCATGGAATTAGGGCGGGGCGCCATGGGAGTGACTTACAAAGCGTTTGATACGAATTTGTATTGCTACGTAGCGCTGAAAGTCATCGCGGCAAGCCTCCTGGACAGTGAGAACGCGGCGGAGCGTTTTCTGCGCGAGGCCCGAGTTGCGGCGCGGTTGCGGCATCGAAACGTGGCTTCGGTTTTCCACCTCGGCAAGCATGGCGACAGCTATTTCTATGCGATGGAGTTCATCGACGGCGAGACGGTTTTCTCCAAGGTAAAACGGGAAGGCCCGCTTGAGTGCGTTTTTGGACTTGATATTGCGCAGCAAGTCGCCTGTGCGCTCATCGCGGCGGAAGAACAACACCTCGTCCACCGAGATATTAAACCGTCGAACCTGATGCTGGTACGCGAGAGCGACGGTGAAATTCTGGCGAAAGTCATCGATTTCGGCCTCGTGAAATCGGCCGTCGCGGAATCGAGTGCCGCGGGCCATCTTAGCATAGGCGGCTTCGTTGGGACACCGTACTTTGCGAGTCCTGAGCAGCTCGATCGGCAGCCCGAAGACATTCGCTCGGATATCTATTCGCTCGGAATCACTCTGTGGTACATGCTGACCGGGAAGCCGACGTTCATGGGTTCGATGGCAAGCGTCATCGCGCAGCATCTTGAAAAAACGCCGCCATTCGACTCGCTGGCGATTCTGCCGGCGCATGTGGTCGCTGTGTTGCGGCGCATGCTGGAGAAGGACAAGACAAAGCGTTTTCAAACGCCCTCGGAAGTTCGGTCGGAATTACGGTCCTGCATCGAGAGCCTTGCTGTCTCGAGACCGGCAACGCGAGCAGAAACCACAGCGGAGACATTCGAAACGATCGAGCTGACGAGTGGACCGACCGTTGAGTTGAGGCCGGGACCGGGCGCGTTGCTCAAGGATCGGTATCGCCTGATTGAGGATGTTAATCCCACAAATCCGGACCACATATTCCACGCGGAAGATACGCTGACCCGGATGCGCGTCACTGTGCGGATTTTTCTGGCCGACCCTGCGATTCTCGCGCAGATCGATGAAGAAGCCGATCGGATCAAACGCTGCTCCCATCCGAACTTCATCCAAGTTTTTGCAGCCGAACGAGAGAGAAACATTAGCTTCATCGTTCTCGAATGGCTCGAAGGCTTTCCGCTGGTCGATTTGTTGCGTGCCCGACGGGCTCTGACGCTGCGCGAATTACTGATGTTGCTTCGGCAGATCGCGCCCGCGGTGGATGCTGCGCGAGAAGCGCATTTAAGCGTGGAAATGAAATTACGCGACATCTACCTGCATTTCCCTGAGACCTTCGCGGAACCGGTGGCGAACATTGTGCTACGGTGCCCGCTGGATGAATGGCCAGCGTTCGTCGTCAAGGTCAGTCTACTCGAAAAGATCAAAAGTCTGGAAGCATCCGACGGCTCCGCCCAAGAGCAGACGATCATTTCCGACTTGAGACCGCAGCGGGACGTCGTACAGCTCGGCATTGTTGCTTATGAACTGTTGGGAGGCAAACCAGGCAGTTTTGCGCCGCTCGCGACCGTGTCGGAGAATGGCAATGATGTCCTCCGGAAATGTCTCGCGCCCAACCGCAGTTATTCGACGGCGGCCGAGTTCTACGCCGCGCTGCGGGCGGTCGCAAATGGGAAATCGGAGGCCGTGGCGAATGTTGCCAGGCAGCCGGAACCGAGGCGAACCACTCCACCGCGCCAGGAAACCTCGACCAGCACGAGCTCAGGAACCGTCCCGACGCAGGGTACTGCGTCGAAGAGCGTCGCGGCTTCCTATCCTGTTGCCGCTTCGAAGAACTACTTCTGGACGATCGTGGTTGCGCTGATGATGCTGCTGCTCGCCATCGGAGCTGTTTGGTTTTTCCTGCCGGCCATCCTGACTCCAACACCGAGCCAAGAGCCGGTGGTTGTTGCTGAGCCACATTCGCAGAAAACGCCGGCGGCCTTTGGTACTCATCCCCCGCCCCAGCCGGGAAAGCCATGGACAAACAGCCTCGAAATGCGTTTCGTGCCGATGGGGGATATCTACGTTTCGGTATGGCAAACCCGAAGACGTGATTTCGAAACATTCGTCCAGACGACGGGTTACGACGCCGTCGGCGGCATGTCGTCGGCCGTCACGCAAAACGGGTTCAAGCTCAACGAAATGAGCTGGAAATCGCCCGGCTTTCAGCAAACACCAGACGACCCTGTTGTCGGGGTCAGCTGGGAAGACTCAAACCAATTCTGTGCTTGGCTCACAAAAAAGGAACGGAGTGAAGGGACATTGGCGACGTTTCAACGCTACCGGGTGCCGACAGACCGGGAATGGAGCCAAGCTGTTGGCCTTGAATACGAACAGGGGAACACCGCCAGGGATCGCAGCGGAAAGATCAAAGCGGTCTATCCCTGGGGCGGACCATTTCCGCCGCCAAACGATACGGCCAATTATGCCGGGAGCGAATCACGCGTAGACACCCCGGACACTTGGAGCGTCATTCCGGGCTTTCACGATGCGTTCCCTCGGACGGCGCCGGTCTCAGCCTTCCATGCGAACGTGCGTGGTCTTTGTTGCATGGGTGGTAACGTCTGGGAATGGTGTATGGACAAATTCGAGAACACGATGAATTGGCGAACGCTCAGGGGAGGCTCCTGGGCTACATCGCGCGCCGAAGAAACACTCTCGTCTTATCGGCGCGGTTACGGGCCGCTTTTCCGTTGCGATGATATCGGTTTCCGCTGTGTTATAGGCACGGATGGAGCTCACGAATGAAACTACTTAAATTCAATCTGATTTTCATCCCGTTCCTCGCACTCTGCCTCGGTTTTGTTGCCTACATCGCGCGAAAGATGTTGCTCGACGATGCGCGGGAACATGTCATTCAGAACGCGCGAATCATCATGGAAACCATGCTGTCGAGCCGGACGTACACCACCAAACAAGTCGCCCCGCTCCTGGAGCAAAAGAATTTCAAGCTGCAAACGGCGATCGAGGAATTTCGAAAGACAATCGACCAAATGCCAAAGAGCTTCGATCCGAACGCCTCGAAAGACATTCGCGGAACCGAAAAGAAGGGCTTTCTTCACGGCCAGCAGAATGTCCTCGACGCTCAACAACAGTTTCTCGAGTCGGTGAAAGGCAAGCCGGACGAACTGGTCGATACCGAGTTTCATCCGCAATCGGTCCCGGCGTTCGCCGCGACGGAGATATTCGGCTATCTACGCGAAAAATTCCCCGACTACTTCTACAAGGAAGCGACGCTTAACCCGACGAACCCGCGTGACCACGCAACCGACTGGGAAAGCGACGTAGTCAATCAATTCCGCGGAAACCCGACGCAAGCCGAGTTCATCGGCACCCGCGAGTCACCCACCGGCACGGCGCTTTTTCTTGCCCGGCCGATCAAGATTAACAATGTCAGCTGTCTTGAGTGCCACAGCACGCCGGACAAGGCGCCTGCAGAGATGATCAAGCTTTATGGAGGAGACAACGGGTTTGGCTGGAAGCTGGATGACGTGATCGGCGCTCAGATCGTCTCCGTGCCCGTGTCGGTCACGGTCCGCAGCGCGGAAAACGCGTTCCGGGTGATAATCGCGTGGCTGGGCGGCGCGTTTGGAGGAATTTTGATCATTGCGAACATCGCGGTAGCGGTCGTAACGCGGAAATCTAACAGCGCTAGCGCGCGTGAAGATTGAGATGAAATTTTTGGTCCACTTTCACGGAAGAGCGTTGGAGGCTTGGGTCTCGAACACCTAGCCCCAACACGATCTCCCACTGGCAGGTCACGCACTTAACAGTGAAAAAAAAGAGGCCTCGAACTACAGCTTAATTCCGTTGTAGAGATATGCGGAATCCGATGCGCTGAAAATGAGAAGGATTGACATCTTTATATCTTCCCACCCTGACGTGCAGCCAGAGCGAAGTGTGGCGGAGAGGCTGATTCGATCGATTGCCGTCGAGTTCAACCTTCCCGTCACAGTCTCCTATTCAAACCGGCTAAGGAAATCAAAGACGTCCGACAAAATTGCCGCACTGACCGCCGACGGCTTCGATGCGGGCCGGTCAATGCTCCGTCCCTGTTTTTGGGAATACCAGGATTTCGAGCCAGAACAGGACTACCAGGAGCGCATACCGAACACGGGGCAATACGACTTGGTCGTCTGCATTCTCTGGTCTCGGCTCGGTATGAAGATTTCGCCCGCGTTCGTCATGCCGGATGGGAGCCGGCCAACTTCCGCGACAGACTACGAGATCGCCTGGGCACTGGATCAAGAGAAACTTACGCCGGGGTTTCCTGAGTTGCACGTCTACCGGAATCGATCAATACCCGTGGCGCCGCTTGAGCCAAAGGAAGAACGAGAAGCCTTCTTCAAGCAATGGGATTCTGTGCAGGAATTCTTTTCAACGTGGAAGAGCGATCGTGCGTTTTCGGAAGTCTGCGGCGAATATCAGGATCTGCGAGAGTTCGAGAATCTTTTTCGAAAGCATTTTCGGGATTTTGTTGCAAAGCAACTGGATCGAGAAATCGTTCCCAGAGAACCCGCGCCGAACACGCGTTACTGGAAGCTGAATCCATATCGTGGACTGCAAATCTTCAATTTCGAGCACGCGGCCGTTTTCCATGGCCGGACGAAGGCGATCGGCGAAGTGCTCACATCCCTGAAAAAACAGGCGAGTGCCGGTCGACCGTTTGTTTTGGTCCTTGGTCCGCGCGGCTCTGGAAAAAGCTCTCTGGTTCGAGCAGGTGTTCTTCCGTTTTTGGCAGAGCCGGGATCAACCGATGGACCATGGCGTCGGGCGACAGCCCGACCTGGAGTCGGCGGCGCCACGGGGGATCCCTTCAACCGACTCGCCGCCGCCTTGTTAGCGGAAGCAGCCCTGCCGGAGCTTCAGGATGCGGCGGCGCGCAACGCAGAGGAGAACCTGGCGTCGGAATTACGCGAAAATCCGCAGGGCGTTGCTCGCCGTGTAACGGAACTGCTGGATCGAGCCAGTCGGCAAGAAATGGATCGTGTTGCGCATGAGGAAAAGAACGAAAGCGAGATGCGTGGGAGAATTGAAGACGCCGAGGTCACAAGACATCGTAGTCTACTGCGCATCAATCCGGAAGCGCACCTTGCGCTTATCATTGATCCCCTGGAAGATTTGTTCACAGGAGATTTCTCTCCTGAGCTTCAACGCCGGTATATCGCTGCTCTCGGGACGCTGATTCGCTCAGGGCGCGTTTTTGTGATTGCGACTTTGCAGAGCGACTTTTATCCGGCGTACCAGCAATTTCCCGAGTTGATCGAACTTGCCGGCTCCAGCGGAAAATATGATCTTTCGCCTCCCACACCGGAAGAGATCGGGACCATGATCCACCTGCCCGCCGAAGCAGCCGGACTCCGCTTTGAGCAGGATCGCGCGAAGGGCTCCGGTCTGGACAAGACAATTTTCCATGCTGCGGTGTCCAGTAGTCAGCCGCTTCCGCTACTCGAGCATCTGCTCTCCGAGTTGTATCGAAAACAAGCGTTGCGCAACGATGGCCTGCTCAGGTGTTCGGATTACGTTGAATTGGGCCAACTCGAGGGTGCGCTGGCCAATCACGCGGAAATCCTGTTCAGAATGCTGATGACCGATGCGCAGGCGGCGTTCGATTCCGTCATGCGGCGGCTCATTTCGTTTGGAAGCGGAGACCAAGCGATCGGGCGGCCGGTTCTCTATAGCGAAGTTGTCTCGCCGGCCGAGCTCAATAGTCGTCAGAAAGAGGGCGCCAAATTCTTTGTCGATTATTTCATCAAAGAGGGGCTGTTCTACGCCGAGCCTGAGCTCACGAAAGAGAGAATCGTTTGCATCAGCCATCAGTCGCTGCTTGAGAAATGGCCAAGAGTTCGCCAGTGGCTGTCGGAACACCAGGCGTTTCTTCGGATGCGCGACCGGCTGGATGCGAGAGTGAATCTATGGGTTCGTCGAGGCAGGCGGCGTGAGGATCTGTTTGGGCCGTTGTTTGGCGTTACCGACGCCCAAACGCTTCTTCGACACTTCCGCTCCTCACTCAGCAAAACACAGATCGAGTACATCAAAAGAATCCTGGCGAGACAAAAACAAGGCGATCGGATTCGGAATAGCCTCTGGTTGGCGGCAGGAATCGGGTTAGTGCTTCTGGCTGCCGTCGCAGGGATTCGTTGGTACAACGCTGAGACCGAGAAGAAAGGCGCAGAGAAACTCACCAGCGTTGAACGCAGGATCGATCAAATCGCCGCAGCGAGTCGCAACGGGCGAGACCGCGAGCCCAAACAGGAGAAGGATGATTCGCAAACAGAACAAATACAGACCGGAATGGCCTCAGACGAGGCGGGCCAAGCCGAGGCCGGATTGAAGAAGGCTGACGTGCAGGGCGCTCAAGACGAGAAAGTGCAGATCAATCAACCGGCTGCGAACGTTGGCGCCAAAGCGAGTCCCGCTCCGAACAATGGCCCAATCCAGAGCGAGCAAGATCGGTCAAACGTAGCCCGAATCGAGCAAAATCGGACCGGCGACGTTCAATCGACTGCGGCGATCGCAACCTCTCATGAACCGGGTCCTTCCGAGTCACCGGTCGACGGAAACACAAATGGTACCAGCGATGAACAGCAACTAAAGAAGTTCGTCGTCGACTATCTGGAAACGGTGGGAAGTGACGATGTTTCGACGCAAGAGCGATTTTTTTCACACCGGGTTGATTATTTTGATCAAGGAGTCCTATCGCTCCGGCGGCTTCAGGAGGCCAAGGAGAGTTACAACCGTCAATGGCCTACCCGCGAATGGAAGCCTCAACGGGAAGCTGAGATCCAGTATAACAATAACTCAAAGCTTTACGAAATTGTTCAACCGTACACCTGGACGGCGTCGGACGGTTCAAAGCTCGACCAAGGGAGTGGAAGCCTCTACATGCGGGTCTATAAGACCTCCAAAGGCAATTTTCACATTGTGCACATCGAGCGACGCGATTGAGAGATGGCGGACCGGTGAGGAGATCATCGGTGTAGGGTGATTCCGGATTTTGAACCACAGATTTCACGGATTCCACAGACACCGGGAGAAGAGTCCAGATTGAAATCTCGACCGCATATTGTCGCCAAAGACGGTTCGCGCGCTAAGTTCGGTGATGACCAACGACTACCGTTCCCTGGTATTGGCCGCCGGAGACGAATATCGACTAATTCCTTTTGATGTCAGCTTTACCGAAGCGTTGTTCGAAGCGGTTTACGAGTCGCGAAATGAGCTGATCCGCTTCGTGTCGTGGTACTATCCGGAGTATTCCATGGAAGACGCTCGGCGTTGGCTTCAGGCGCGGGAACGGGAACGATTCGAGGGGCGATCGTATGATTTTGCAATCACAGATGCACTGAACGGTGAACTGATCGGCGGTTGCGGAATCGATCGGATCCAATCCAGGAACTGTCAGGGGAATCTCTACTTCTGGGTCCGGACATCGCGAACATCCAAGGGCGCAGCGACGGCGGCGGCAGCCGCGATCGCATCGTTCGGTCTCACCACGCTTCACTTGATCCGCCTCGAGATCGTCGTCGCCGAAACAAATTTCTTCGGTCAAGCAGTCGCGGAAAAAATCGGGGCGTCTCGAGAGATCCGGCTTCCAAACCGGTTAATACTCGAGGGAAAGATTTTGCACGCGTATCTGTTTTCGCTGGTTAACGGGAAAATCGAAGCTAAGAAATAAAATGCAGCCTCGGAATTCTTCGGGTCCGAACTTCATCGCCTGCAATCGTTCTCTTGTTTAGAGCGGGTCAATCATCCATCGTTCCCTTTATCCAGAATCGCCACATCGAAGACGAGTCCGCGAGAACGCCAGGAAATGATTGAGATTCTCTCGATTGTTGCACTACTCGACGGAGTTGACCGGCCCGGCCTCGTGGCAAAAGTCGCCGGTTGGATTTTCGCGCAAGGAGGAAACATCCTCCATGCCGACCAACACCGAGACGCGGAGGAAAACGTGTTCTTTCAGCGGGTCGAATGGTCGCAACCGGGGGCAGCGACGCACGTCTGCGACGTCGCAGCATCATTCGAAGCGATGGCCCGGCGAGAGCTTGCCATGAATTGTCGCACCACAGTTTCCAACGAAAGGACCAGAGTGGGGATACTGGTTTCCAGGATCCCACACTGTCTCCAGGATCTGGCGTTCCGATTTCGACGGGGCGAAATGCCCGGTGAACTGATTTGCGTGATCTCAAACCATCCGGATCTTCGCGCATTCTGCGAGTCGATGAGTTTGACATTTCATCACGTAGAGGTGAAGCCGGATTCCAAGGAAGCGGCGGAGGAGGCACAATTGGAGATCTTCAAGAGTCAAAGAGTTGATCTGATCATTCTGGCGCGATACATGCAGGTGTTGAGCCCACGATTTCTGGCAGAGGCCGGGGTCCCGATCATCAATATTCATCACAGCTTTTTACCGGCCTTTGCGGGCGGACGACCGTACCACCAAGCCTATGCGCGAGGGGTCAAGATTATCGGTGCGACGGCGCACTATGTGACCGCTGCACTTGATCAAGGTCCGATCATTGCCCAAGACGTCGCGAGGATCAGTCACCGGCACACTGTCGAAGACTTGATCCGCAAGGGGCAGGATCTGGAGCAGACCGTATTCGCTCACGCTGTCCGCTCGCATCTCGAGCATAGAGTCCTGATCTATAAGAATAAGACGGTCGTCTTTGATTAAGGGTCAGACCTGAATATTCAAGATCCACATCTTCACTTTCACCACACATTACTTGTGAATGTTGAATATTTAGATCTGACCCTGACGCACTGCCTCGATCTGAGTCACAAGCGAATTCCGCCGATCAGAGGGTCTGCGCGAAGAATCGGCTTCCGCTTCGTACGAACGTTTTAACGCTCGAAGATCGAAGGGCCGAAACTCGGCCGGTTCCGGCACGAGAGTTTCCTCCTTATGGTACCCTTTGTGCAGGGCAACTATTGCGAAAACTAACGGTTCCATAGTCCAGTTTCTTTCTTTTCAGGTTCATCATAAACGGCGGCAGCGGCTTCGGCGCTCAGAGAGCTCCGGGCCATCTCAGCCAATCCGTTTAATTATTCTTCTCCTCGAAGGGCGAAATAAGTGAGGATCGCCCTCGGAGTCATTGCGACACCTAAGAGGACCTGGACAGCAGCCAGGTCATGGACGGTCTTGACGATGATTAAATATATAAGTCATTTATTATTAAACTCTTATATCATTTCTATTCAGGAGTTTCATGAACGGTTATAAAGCCGGTCTGCGAGATCCTCGGTCAATAGCCTTCGGCGATTCCTTCGCTTCGGACGAACCTTATAACCCCACGAAGATCGAAGCGTTGAAACCTCGCCGGCTCAGGAACAAAGGTCTCCGTTTGATGGTACCCTTTACGAGATGCGACGACTGCGAAAATTAATGATTCCATATTTCAATTACTTTTTTTGATCCGATTTCTCTCAGCATCCCGGATTTGACGCTCCTAATCGAAGCGCTCTCCAGAATGCCCAGAAGAACCTATTGAAAATAATATAATCACTGTAAATACTATAACAGAGTAGTTGTCTTGACCGGTCTGTCAACCACAATCGTTCAATTCGGTTGCGGAACGGAAATCGACTCATCATGGATGTTGGTGACGAACTCCTTGATTCTTGCCCGATTAGGATCAGGACCAAACCCGATCCAAGTCGGCTCGCGCACTGCCCCTCGCGAGTAAGGGATCTGGTTGCAATCGGCTTCTCGCTTAAAGCCGGCGCGGTACAATCCTCCCGACCGCTCCCGTCTTATCGTCAATGTGCTGAAGGCCACGGTTCCGCCTCGTGACAAAAATCGGACAGAGGCATGCAAGGATCGCCTCAAACGCGACTCGCAACCGGCGTGCTCCGCCACAAGTAGGTACCTACGCCATGGCACGACAAATGCTTCAACGGGCTATACAAAAACGCGATGTCCAAGAGCATTTTTGTATCTTTAGCCTGCATCCTTCCCTGCCTCGTGCTGACCGTCTTCCCGCTGAGCCGGCCACTGCACTACCGAATCGCCAGTGATCCCGCACTCAAAGGCAAAGGAAAGGAGGGCCAGTGCATGGATTATGCAATCGCCTTATCTTCCCGACTGGCTTCAAAAGGCATTCACGGCCAACTGATTTTTTATCGGTGGCATATCCGGAACACCGGCACGGACGGCAGCCATGTCTTTGTTACCTATCGACTCTCCGACGGGACTAAATGGATCGTGGATAACGAGCTACCGCATCCAAAAGCCGTCCCGGTGGACGCGAGTCAGATGGAGCTGGTTTACCTGCTGGGTGGATCGGAGTCTGCGCCGGTAGACGTCAAACTTCAGGAAGGATTAAACGAGCTTAGCTTTTTCTAGGAAAAACAGGGCTCTCTTGGCCCTTCGGTCGCTAGTGTCCTGTCCCCGAAATACGAGGTATTTTGCCGGAGGTCAGTTGGCTGTTTTTCAAGGCGGTCCGAGCCGGACTGGCGGTAGAAGCGCCCATATCTGAGTCATACGGGTCGAGCGAGCAACGC
>Ga0302324_100023475_pt1 | contig 11930 bp, 11 predicted proteins | sample Palsa_T0_1_FD_201949 | JGI IMG/M metagenome (GOLD analysis project Ga0302324, IMG submission 201949) | Peat permafrost microbial communities from Stordalen Mire near Abisko, Sweden - Palsa_T0_1 | ecosystem: Environmental > Terrestrial > Soil > Palsa > Peat permafrost | place: Sweden: Abisko... | reverse complement strand
AATGTTGTCGCGCAGAGGTTGAACGGCAAAGGTCCCTCGGGGATCGATGGCGGCCACCGCGTCCGGATAGCGGCGGCGGAATTGGTCAGCTGCAATCTTGAGCTGAGCATTTGCCTGCGCCAGTGTAATCCCTGGCTTGAGACGCCCTGCAACCAGGAAATAGTGGCCGTAGTTCGTACTGTTGGGATCAATTTGGAACGGTAGCCAGACGTCCGCTTCGGGATCCGCCACGAAGGATTGACCGATGACGCCAAGGATAGTGTAGGACTCTCCGCCCAAAGAGATCGAGGTGCCGACGATATCGGGATTCCCGCCGAACTTGCGTTTCCACAGGCCGTAGCTGATCACGACGACCTTGCCTCCATTGGGGCTGTCTTCCTGCTGGCTGAAGGTGCGGCCAAGCAAGACGGGAGCGCCAAAGAGGGTGAAGTAGTTTCTGGACGCGTGGATGCCATGGACCAGTTCTGGTACCGTGCCGGTGAGATTGAAGCCCGGGCCGGCGTCGTCGTAGGCGGCGACGTCCTGGAAGACGCTGGTCTGATCCCTCCAGTTGAGGAAGTTTGTGGGCGAGGCGAAGTGACTGGTTCGATCGGGATCTACGTTCAGGAACTGGACGATCCGGTCGGGCTCGGGATAGTCGAGGGGTTTAAGAAGGACGGTGTTGACGACGCTGAAGATGGCCGTGTTTGCCCCGATGCCAAGCGCCAGGGCGGCGATCGCGGTGATGGTGAACGCGGGGTTGGCGATCAACATGCGAAGCGAATACTTAAGGTCGTGGCGAAAATCACCCATCGTTTTGCCATCTTACCGCGGGGATGGTCAATCCTAGGCAAATGAGCATACGTTGCCTTGGTCGGGTACTTTATTCAATCGGGATCTGAATCCACAGTCAATCGAGGGTATAAAGGATATTGCAATTTTCTGTGGGAAGGCAGCTCCAAGGCTGCTCCTATGTATCCAATTAAGGCGGGCGAGGAATATGAGGACCCACATGGGATCATCGTTCATCTGGAGGCTAGTTTTTTCGGTTCTAATCGGCTCCGTGTTCGTCCCAGCGGTCGGCGCGGAGTCGGGTCAGGCCGGGAATTCGCCCGTTGGCCGGTGGAGAACGGTTGACGATGTCACCGGCAAGGCCAAGTCGGTGGTGGCCATCTGGGAGGAAAACGGCAAGTTGTACGGGCGCGTCCAGAAACTCTTGGACCCGGACCCCAAAGATCCAAACCCCACCTGCGATGACTGCGCGGGTGACCAAAAAGGACAACCAGTCATTGGACTGAAGATTCTTTGGGATCTGCAGAAGGACGGCGACGGGTGGTCTGGAGGTACGATACTCGACCCCGCGAACGGAAAGACTTACAAATGCCTACTCTCGGTAGAAGATGGCGGCACGAAGCTGAAGGTACGTGGATTCGTCGGCGTCTCCGTGCTGGGGCGCACGCAGTATTGGCTGCGCGAATGAACCGCCCTAGCGCGGAGATGTCTCGCCGGGAATGGGAGCAATCGGTGCGTCGGCTCCTTTTTCGTTGGTCAGGCGTCTCCAGAGGATGCGCAACGTAGCGACGGCCGGGACCGAGATAAGAGCTCCGACGACGCCCGCGATTTCGCCTCCCGAGAGCACAGCCAGGATCTGTACCAGGGGCGAGATCTCCAGTGACTTGCCCATGATGCGCGGGGCGTTTACGTAGTCCTGAATCAACCGCCAGGCCGCAAGAAAGAGCACCAGCCAAATCAGGTGCGGGTAGCTCGTCAGAACCGCGATTACGAAGACAGTGATCGCGGCAACGGCCGGCCCTACCACGGGAATGAACTCGAATATGCCCGCGAGAGGGCCGAGAACGAGAGCGTACCGCAGGTGAAGAATGCTCAGCACCACCGTGTAGGCAACGAGGGTGAGGGAAGCAAGTGTGAGCTGCGCACGAATGTAGCTGCCCAGCATGACATTTATGTCACCTATGATCCCGCGAAGCGTCTTCTCTTCCTCGGCGTCGCGTCCTAGAGCGACAAGGTTCTCACCGATAGATTGACCATCTTTGAGAAAGAAGATGCTGAGGATGGGGATGAGAATGAGCCACCAGATGTGCTGCGCCGGCTCTGCCAGCTTCTGACCGATAGCCCGGCCAAAGCCGAGAATGTCGTCTTTATGGGATACGAAGAAGTTTTGGATCTGGGCTTGGCGGGCTTCGCTCCATCCATGTTTCTGACCCACCTGGGAAACAAGCTCGCCGGAACCCGCCTTGCCCAGCAGTGACGGAAGGCTGGTCGCAAGCGCGGTGCCTTCTCCGGCAATCTTTGGTCCGATCAGAAAGCCGAGGCCGACCAGGAGAGCAATCAAAATGAGGTAAACGGCACCGATCGCCTGAATCCGGCCGCGCAAAGGCTTTTCCAAACGGGACACCAGGGGAGCGACGAAGTACGCGAATAGGATGGCAAACAGGAAGAGCGTGAGCGTTTCGCGCGCGGCGCGCAGAAAAGCCAATCCCACAGCAAAGATGAGCACCGTACACAGGATTCGGGCGGTCCTCGGGTCCCAAACCTTACTAAGCATGTCTCATCTTAGCCCCTTCGATCCTGTGCCCCGTCGCCGCTAACCGGGATTCCGGTTAGGACATTGACATATCCATGCGAAGACCAGGTATCGAGAAGTATTGGGCGCCTACGATAACGAGTGATGCTTAAGCGTCACTCCTGGCTATAATCTTCGCCGTCGGAACGTGATACGTTTCGATCGCGGGCACGCGTCCGCTTCAAGCCGATACTGCCACTCCCGGCGGCACGGCGACAAGCCGATAACGGGCCGCAGTGGCACACCTGTCCAGGGGAGCAGACTCTGGCCGATGGCTCTATCTCCCATGGCCCCCGCAGGCCCAATAGGCAGCTGCAAAAAGAACCATGAGGACGCCAAATATGGCCAAGGCGCGCAGTGAAGGTAACCAGTTCATAGCCTTACAGCATACCGCTCTGGTTTACGATTTGGGGCTGACCTCAGCGACGTTGCCAAAGGTGCCGATGCAGGCCGTATTTCCTTCACCTAAATAAAATGACTGTTGGGATAGCTTAAACTTTCTGCGAGCCAAAGGTGAAGAACCGTTTCTGCCAGACCGGGTGCGGGTTGGCCTCGTCACCTGCTCCTATAGACCCAACGTTTTCCACCCCGAAACGAGATCCGATACCAGCAACTTTAAGAAGTCATAGCTTTCGTTATCGACCTCGCTTCCTAATTCGAAAAGGCCGCAAGGCGTTGGGAACGGTTGGTTCACTTTTGGGAGCGTCGGGGGCGGTGTGTACACCGCCTGGAAATTCAATGCCAGCGCAAGGTTGGCAATCTGATTCGAGGCGTCTCGAAGAGTCAGTGACGGCAGGCTGTATCGCCATTCGATCAGCTTCAGCACCGAGGTGTGATCGTAAAGCGACGAGTCGATCCGCGGCGTTGCCGGTTTGCCCGCGCTGAATGGTGATACCACGACCACAGGTACACGGCAGCCGAGAAGCACGTTTCCATCGACAAGATCCGTATCTACATCGTTCGCGGGCACCACGCGCGGTGGCACAACGGTATCGAAAAAGCCCCCCCACTCGTCACGGTTGATGATCAGCACAGTGTTCTTCCAGCCGGGTCCGTTGGTTACGGCCTTATAGACCTGGCCCAAAAATGCCTCGCCGGCGCGAAGATCTGCATGTGGGTGATCGTCGTTGCCTAAACCGTCGTCAATCAGCGTGAAGCGCGGATCGACGAACGAAACCGAAGGCAGGGTGCCGGCGGCCGCATCGGCCAGAAAATCACTAAACAGAGCGGAGATGCCGAGGTACTTCGCTCCCCAAAATGCAAGAAAGGGCACATTCGAGTAGTAATACTTGCTGCTTACGCCCGCAGCGGCAAGATTGTCCCAAATGGTTGGGAGCGTACAGAGTTCAATTGTGTTCGAAATCCGGTCCGTCTGCGCTGCATGCTGAAAGATACGGTTGGGAAAAGTTGGTCCAAGTATAGAGGCGAAATAGTTATCCAAAGTCGTATAGTTGCGTGCCAGCGCGCTGAAGAAGGGCAGATCCGCTTCCTCGTAGTAGCCGATGCTGAAAACGTCATTCGTCGTGGTGCGCAGCCAGCCGTCCATTTTGCCGTCGTCGTATTCGCTGCGACCTCCGGTATAGGAGTGATCCGGGTCAGGATGAGAACAACCGACGAACGTCGTTAGCCGGTGTGTTGGGTGAGCTTCGCCTTTGTTGTCCAGATAGGCGAGCCCCGCCTGCTGCCCGTTCGCTCCCGGCAGCCACCCTAGTAAGTGATCAAAGCTGCGGTTCTCCATCATCACCACAACAATGTGCTCGATGCCGGAATCGGCTGGAGGAGGCAGCGACTCAGTCTGGACGGAAGCAAGTGGGGACTGGCCGGTCAGTGCAGCGGCTGAGGCCACTCCGGCTGCCCTGCGTAGAAAGTCTCTGCGGTTTAGACTCATGGCCTGGACTCCTGTTCAAAGCGATCACGCGCGTGAGAGAGCATACACCAAAGCACTATTGTCACTTCTATTGTCACTTTTGTTGTGGCGAATAAGCTCCAGGCCGTACTTATGCGTAAAGAATCATACTACGGTCACCAGTGCCTGTCGACGCGGGCGCATTTTACGGCAAAACTTTCGCCGGCGGCAACGAGGCATCCTCTATATCTTGAGGGGGGATGCCCGGACACAACGTCCGTTCGTTTCCGGAATCCTCCGCCGTTCCCATGGTTAGGCCAAGCCGCACTGAAAACGGCGGTGCGCGCCGTCTGGGGAAGGGTTGCTAAAATGGGTATTCGCTATTCCGCCTGCTGAAAGGCCCCATGGCTGCTTTTGGGAATGAACTGTCGCGGCTCGTCGATGAATTGAATCGTTCGCGGGCTGCAACGACAACCGGCGGAAATCCTTCGATCGACCGCTTACTGGCGCTTGCCGCCCAACGGGGTGCCTCCGATATTGTCTTGGTGGCGGGTTCGGGAGTCGCGCTGCGAGTCAAGGGTTCTCTGACGCCAGCCGCCGGCAAGCCATTGTCGTCAGAGGAGATACGCAGCTTATTGCTGCCGTTGTTAACGGCCCGTCAAGCAGAAGAGCTGGAAGGGAACAAGTCGTTGGACTTCTGTTTTGCGCGCGGGCAGATTGGGAGATTCCGAGCTAATTTCCATTATCAGCGGGGTACGCTTGCCGCCTCGATCCGCCTGCTGCCTGCGCAGATTCCGTCGCTCGAGTCGTTGCACCTGCCGGCGGCACTGGCCCAGTTGACGGAACGGCGACAAGGATTGGTGCTACTCACGGGTCCCACTGGTTGTGGCAAGACCTCGACACTCGCTGCGCTGCTTGGCCTGATCAACATTCGTCGCCGCGATCACATCATCACCATCGAGGATCCTGTCGAGTATGAGCATGCTAACCATAATTCCATCGTGGAGCAGATCGCAGTGGGCCACGACACTCCCTCGTTTGCGCAGGCTGTGAGGGCTGTGTTACGTCAGGATCCCGACGTTATCCTGGTGGGAGAAATGCGTGACGCCGAGACCATGTCTGCGGCGCTGACGGCGGCAGAAACCGGGCACCTGGTGCTCTCCTCCTTGCACACGAACGATACTTCGCAGAGCATCTCGCGCATTCTGGATATTTTTCCCGCTGGGCATCAGTCACAAATTCGCCAGCAACTATCGCTGGCCCTGGTGGCAATCGTCACCCAGCAGCTCGTACCGGCTGCAGATAGTGCAAATCGCTACCCAGCCGTCGAGCTCCTGATGGCCACGACAGCAATTCGCAACCTGATCCGGACCGGTCAAGATCACCAGATTCGTTCGCAAATCTCTACCGGGCGTGCAGAGGGCATGATGACCATGGAGCAGTCGCTGGCCGAGCTGGTTGGGAGCGGGCGCATACTGCGTGAGACCGCCTTCTCCCACTGCTATAACGTCGCCGAATTACGACAATACCTTAAAGAATCGCCAAGCCAGCCTTGACGTTGCAAGAAGCGAAGCCTCGGCATTTGTTGCATTTAGATTCATTTCGGTGAAGTTCAGGTTAAGCTTTTCGCGGGATTTGTCAGGATAGTTCAAGCGGCCCGGTGAGAGCGAATTGTGGCTTCGATCTCGCACCGAAGCTCCTCGTTGACGCGGGCGGAGTTGATCCAAAACGGAGTGCTGCATTGCACCTCCAGGACCTCTAACTGTGGGTCATAGTTCCAGTGGATGCTGATTCCATCTTTCTTCGCGCTGCCAACGGGCTTGGCTACGGGGAAACCTATCTTGCACGCCTTCTTACGCAGGCGCGCAAACACGGAACGCGTGATTCCGCGAAAAGTTTGCTTGGCATTCATGAACATCAAATCGGCTCCTATTGCGTGCTCCTTGAGGACTGGACGCAGCAACCAACGAAATAGTTCTGCAAAATATTCCTGGTTCTGGCCAGGGCTACTCATCTTTTGCTTTCCCAAGGAAGTGTGGGATACTTCCTGTGGGAAACCAAAAGATGAGCGAAAAACCGGATGTTCTGCAGGGGACGTTGGCATTGATGGTGCTAAAGACTCTGGATGTACTGGGGCCGTTACACGGCTATGGAATAGCCCGTCGCATCGAGCAGATCAGCGGAGATTTACTGGCTGTGAACCAGGGGACCCTGTACCCCGTGCTGCTGAAGCTGGAGCATGAGGGCTCGATTACCTCCGAGTGGGGGGCTTCGCAGAATAACCGCCGTGCCCGTTTTTACCGGCTGACGCGGGCCGGACATAAACAGTTGCAAGCTGAAACCAGCGACTGGGAACAAACGGCCGCAATCATCGCCCGTTTCTTCAAGGTGAAAGCGGAGGATCTGTCATGAGATCCCGCACGGCGAGCGACGCCGGCGGACCCGATGAGTGTGCTGCGCGAATCGCCCCATGCCTAAGTGCTGCCCGGGGCATGTAGAATAGGTTTTCCCGAAAGGAGCTTTACCCATCCATCCGCATCGCGTCGTCGCTCGCCTTCTCGTCCTCTTGTTCGCCACGCCGATCCCTACGGTGGCAACCACCGCCGCCGCGCAAACAGTCCCAGTTCGCACCGTCCCGGCACGTGCCATTCCCACACCGGCCGCGGTCAGCCCGGAAATGCAAAAGCTCATCGCTCCGGCATGGGATGGAAGTGCTGCCGCTTACTCCTGAGTGCGCAATCGCGCTCCGCGAGGTAGCCCAGTTCTTCGACCGCAATCTGGAAAGATAAAAGTTTAGTCAGCCGATCGATCTGGTGCTAACTCCCGTGTTGCCATCTTAGAAAAGCATGTTCAATCGGTACTTCCTCCTTACCTTAGAAAAAAGTGGCAGGGATTTGCGCGTCGTGCACACCAGGCAAAGATGACTTTAGCCGACGCATGACCCCAAGTTCTTCCCGCTTGCTGCCCCCTAATTCCCCTGAAGCGGTTTCAGTCTCGCTTCGATTAGGGCTCGTTGCTGCGGGCTTATGGGCAGCTTGAGCGCAGTTTCGTAATTAGCCACGGCGCACGACCGGTCTAGAGCTTGTTCACAGGCGATCGCGAGATTGAGAATAGCGTCAAGATAGTTGGGAGAGAAACTGAGCGCTTTGCGGTAATCTCTTATGGCGTCCCCTACCTTGTGCTGTTGAGCATAGGCATAGCCTCGGTCATTATAGGCTTGAGGATAGGAGGGGTTGATCTTCAGAGCTCGATCGTAATCGTCAATAGCCAAAGCGAGCCTTCCCGCTTTTGCGTAAGCGTTCCCTCGATTGTTGTAGGGAATCGCGTACCCCGGGTCCAGGTCGATCGCCTGATTAAATTCCGCAATTGCCGCTTCGAAGTTGCCTCGGTCGGTGTATACCAAACCTCTCAAATCGTGAGCATTCGGTGAGTCCGGTCGCATCTTGATGGCTCGGTCGAGGTCTTGCTCCGCTTGATTGTAATCGCCTCGACGGTAGCTCACGGCGGCCCGTGTGACGTAAGCTGCAAAGACATCTGGCTTCTCTTCTATAGCCTGATCACTTTCGTTAAGAGCAGCATCGAGGTCGCCCTTGGAAAAAGAGACTGCGGCGAGATTGGCCCATGCCGCGCCAAAATGGGGATCAATCTGCACGGCTTGTTGACAGTCGCTTTGCGCCTTGTCGAGATCTTCCAGGTAGTAGTAAGTAGAACAACGAAAAAAATAGCCGTATTCGAGTCCGGCTATCTGTTCAGGTGCAGATTGCTGGGCGAGGGCCTCGTTGAGCATTGCCAGCACGTCCCGGAGATTGCCGGCACCCTCAAAGCGAGCTTCAGCGGCGGCGAGCAGCGCGAGGTAGGTCATGTCGTTGGCTTGCCGCGTTTGAACGTCAAAACTCTCCAGATCGGCAACGGCGACCTCCCGCGATTCGCGGCCTCCATGCACCCACTTGAACTGAGGCTGGCGTATGAGCTCCACGTGGGCGCTGAGCAGCGCTTTTTGTGACGTTACTCTGTACCAGCCCCACACGACCAAGGCTGCCCCCAGTTCCTGACCCTTCGCGCGCGCGAACTCGCTTCCCTGTTGACTGGAAACGTTTGCGCCCAGCGGCTTCACGAGGATACCCGGATAGCGCTGGGCAACCTTATCCAGTTCGTCTCGTAGAATTTCCGTGACGCCGTATCTGTTCTCTTCAGGCCCCTCAAAATTTGCCAGTGCGACAACAAACGTCTTCGGTGGGAAGTAGATATAGCGTCTTGGCCAGAACCAGTGGCAGAAAGCAAAATAAAGCGCGGCGAAGCTCGGAATCGCGATCATGATGAGGAGCGCGCGCCAACGAGCTGCAGGCGAATGGGTGGGACCCAGCCGATCAGTGTACTTGTTTAGCGACTTACCTGTGCGTATGCGGAAGAAGTAAAACCAGCTATAAGCGACGAGACCCACCCAGACGAGCTTCATTAGGGTCGGGCCTTCACGGCGTATCAGCTCGTAAACGCCAATCAATGCGACCAGCACATGGACTGGGAAAGAACCCAGTTCCACGATCTTGCCGTATCGCGCATGCCATCCTTTCGGTTCTTCGTTCCCATTGGGATGGTGCTTGTTCATGGCGAGCTCGTGGAAAGGAATTCACAGCATTCTATCCCACGATGGTTCGTAGTGCGGTAAGCCTGTGTGCGCCCTGGTCGGCAGACAGGGCGGGCTGAGGAATTGAGTATTTCCCGTGTACCCAGGCAGGGTGCGGGTGGTTCGGAAGGCAGCGAAGCGGGCTCAAGTAAACCTGCTCTCTTGTCGCACGAGCGCTTGACATCAACTCTTAAGCAATTAAGACTAAAGATGGCAAATCGATCGCAAAGATCGTTAAACGACCATGCCTTGGCACCGGAAAAGGAGGAGCTTTAAATGAAGCGGAAAGGAGCCAAGATCGTGTTTGGCCGGGGTGTTCTTGCGCTTTCTTTACTGATCCCGAGTCTGTCGTCCCTTGCACAGGTGGCTGCCACGCTGTCTGGTGCCATCACAGGTTCAGCGGGCAGAGTTGTGTCGAGTGCCCAAGTCTCCGTCAAGAATGTACAGTCCGGCAAATCCACCGAGACTCAAAGCAATTCAGCGGGGATATACAGCGTACCCAACCTCACGCCGGGGGACTACGAGGTATCGGTCGCAGCCCAAGGCCTAGCGAGTAAAGTAGCCAGAATCACGCTCACCGGCGATGAGCAGCAGACGATGAATTTCAACTTGAACGCCGGCTCGGCCCAGCAGGAAATCCCACCTAACAAATCCACGGCAGCGCCCCCGGCGGATCTGGCGAACGCGCCTTCCGCCAGTCAAACGTCTCCTTCACTGCAGGACCTGGGCATTACTCCAAAACAAACGCAGGGGAATGCACAGATGCAGGAGATGCTCGACAAACGAACGCACATGCTCAAGGTCCATCAAACGCTCGGCTTGATCACAGCGATCCCGATGGTCGCGACCGTGATTACCGGGCCGCAGGCCAAGGCCAAGGGGAGAAACGGGCAAATCATTACCGAGCCGACCACGGCCAATTTGGATTTCCATATTGCGCTGGGCAGCCTGACCACGGGGCTCTATTGGACCACCGCTTACTATTCCACGTTTGCTCCGAAGGTTTCCGGCGTCACACCCAAAGGAGCCATACGCCTCCACCGGGCTCTGGAGTGGGTTCATGGTCCGGGCATGATCCTGACACCCGTATTGGGGATTATGGCCTACAAGCAGGAGAACGCCGGGGAAAAAGTCCATGGAGTCGCATCACAACACGGCACGGTTGCGTATGTGACAGCTATAGCGTACGGAGCCTCGATCGTATCGATATCGTGGCCAATTCATCTGAAGTTTTGGAAGTGATAATGAAGAAGATCCTGCTTGCTTTCCTCCTGGTAGGGCTCGCGGCGCTTGCACAAACCGATACGCAATGGGCTCTGGAGCAATCGACCCTCACCTATCACATGAGCCATCCCATGCATGAAGTCGACGGCGTCAGTCATGCGGCGAAAGGCAAGGGCATTTGCCACGCGGGACAGTGTGATTTCCTGATTGCGGTGCCCGTCAAGTCGTTCGATTCTGGAGATAGCAACCGTGATCTTCACATGATTGAAGACGTTCGCGGGGCGCAGTTTCCCATGGTCGTCGTTCGTGCCCACTTTCCCGACGTGTCAGCCACATCCCCAACCATCTACGCCGATCTGGACGTGCAGTTTGCCGGCCAGACCGCTCAGTACAAGCATCTGGCCTTCGAGCGGGTGACTCGGGGCAACCAGGTGCAAATATCCGGAACCATCCCGGCCACGTGCTCAGATTTTAAGATCGACCGCCCTTCGTTCCTGACCGTGCCCATCAAGAACGAAATCCCGGTCCGCATAGAGATGACTTGGCGTCAAATGTGAGCCCGGCGGCCGAATCTATCTTCCGTAGCTGCGGGCGCTCTACTGGACGCGCTATCGTCTTTTTTCTGTTGCAGCACGTTGTCGTATCGACCAGCCTACCGGCTCAGGTAAGTCAGCCCATCCCTGCCATCGACGTTGTCAATCAGATGGTACAAGCGGAAACTGCCGCTTGGAGGAACCGTCCGTACTTCCGGTACAGAAACCAGGAAAGATCAAACCGCACCAACGGCCACCTTTGGGAGGAACTGGTAGTCGAAACGCCAGATGGCTCGCTTTCGCGTCTTATCTCCGAGGATGGTAAACCGTTATCCAGCAACCGGCAGAAGGAAGAGGATCAACGCATCGCATATCTGGCAACCCATCCGAGCGAATTCCGCCGCGGCACGCAACGTCGTCAACAGGATGAAGCACGAATGCCGGAGTTGCTCAGAGAGGTCCCAAACGCCTTCCTGTTCAAGACCGTCCGTTCCGTGGGTGCGTATACCCGCATTGCCTTTCAGCCGAATCCAGCTTTTAGGGAAAGGAGCTATCAGGACCGCGTGGTACACGCAATGTCGGGTACGCTGCTCATCCATACGCCCGACATGCGGCTAAGCGAGCTTGATGCGCACCTCGAGCATCGGGTGGAGTTTGGCTACGGTATTCTCGGACAGCTCAGCGACAAAACCCACTTCTTCCTCACACGAGGGGAAGTTGCTCCAGCCCAATGGGCGACGACAAAGATACGCGTACACCTGGATGGAAGCATCCTGCTTTTGAAGAGCATCTCCCGCGATCTGGACGCTTCGCGTTATGGTTTCAAGCCGGTCGCTCATGGTCTCTCTGTGGCGGAGGCGGCGGCTATTCTCCATGCAACGACGTTCTAGCTGGAGTCACGGCGACGGCATACCCAGTAGACCTTCTACCTGCTGATAAGGTAGAGTCTCTACACTGTGACTCCAGGCCGCGAGCCATACTTGAACCGGGTTGAGCTTCCGCAGGGAACTCTCGACATGCTCATTCTGCAAACCCTGCAGTGGGGCGCCCAACATGGCTATGCCGCGAGCAGGGCGCAAGTAAATCCCATGGAAGCTCTGCGTGCAGAGTGAAGCCATCCTCAATGATTCGGGCGCGCTA
>Ga0302324_100023474_pt1 | contig 11931 bp, 8 predicted proteins | sample Palsa_T0_1_FD_201949 | JGI IMG/M metagenome (GOLD analysis project Ga0302324, IMG submission 201949) | Peat permafrost microbial communities from Stordalen Mire near Abisko, Sweden - Palsa_T0_1 | ecosystem: Environmental > Terrestrial > Soil > Palsa > Peat permafrost | place: Sweden: Abisko... | reverse complement strand
CGAAAAGTCCGATCTTCCGCAATTCTCGTCCAACAGCGTGAAGGCTGCACATTATTTCCTCGTAAACTTTGGGCTCGACTGCCGTGGGTTCATAGATGCCTTGCTGTCCGGATCGATCCAAACGCCGGACGGCGAACTCCTTTTCCTCCCTAACGAGAACGGACCGAGCTACTCGCCATTCTATCTGCCGTTTCACCAAGCCGGTTTGGAAAAGCAGCGACGGATTGGCGTTCTCAGGATCGCGGGAAAAAGCGCACTCAGAAACACCGATCCGACGGGGATCGATTGGGAGCTAAAGGCTGTTGAAACCCCATTCGACGGCTTGCAAGACCTTGTTCTGGCCTATGGCCTCGGCGAGCTTCGCTATAATCAAGCGTTTGTTGAGGTTGTCGCCCATCCGGCTGTCAAACTGGATCCTGCCTCCGAGGTTTCCGGACGCCGCGCGCATCTCAAATTGAGTCTTGCTGAAGGGCTCGATCGGCAAAAGGCAAGACTAGGCTACCGCATCGAAAATGTGAAAGGCATTGTCGCCCGGTCATCCCTCGACGGTAGCCAGCTTGAGTGGACAAAGAGCGGCTCCGTCCATACCGGGAGCACGGAAATTACGATTTCCGACGGCGACCGAGTGCACGCAATCTCAAGCTACGACGGCATCGCAAAGCACTTCACAAGTTTTGTCGATCCGAACTCAATCCGCAACGGTCGGCGAGCGGCGTTCGAAGCGTTCGACGCAAATCTGAGCAACCTGAAGAGCCTCATCGGACTCACGGCCGAGAAAGTGCAGTCCCGGCATTTCGAGTCTGCGGTCTCTTGGGTCTTGTGGATGCTTGGATTTAGCGTTGCGCACCTTGGCAACACGGAGGCGACGGAGGCCGCCGCCGATCTGATCGCTGTCACCGCATCCGGCGACATAGCAGTGATTGAATGCACGATTGATGTGCTGAAGAGTGACAAGATATCTCGCCTGCTCAGCCGAACAGAAATCGTCCGACGAAACGTTGTGTCAGCAGGAAATACGCAGACCCGTGTGCTGCCAGTCTTCGCAACGGCAAGGGAGCGCAGCGAGTTGGTCGGGGACCTGGAGCGCGTTGAGAAACTCGGCGTCGCGGTCTTTGACAAGCACGATCTTGCCCGTTTTATCGAACAGAGCCGCTGCGTAGGTGAGTCCGATCTGATATTCAGAGACGCGGAGGCTGCTGCTTCCTTCGCCATGTTGAAATATTAGATGCGGACGCAAACGCCTCACCCAAAAACCGCCGCCCGCGCTGTCTCTATCGGCAGCAGCATGACGCGCTCGCCGAGCGGCGAGGGGACGAAGCCGTGATGGCTATAGAAACGCGCCGCATCGTCGTCGATGGCGTGGGCGACGATGCCGCGCACGCCGGCAATATCCGAAGCCGCAAGACAACGCCTTATGGCGTCGGCCAGGAGGTCCGTTCCAAGCCCTCGACCTTGAACCGAAACATCGAGGGCCAGACGGCCGAGTAGAATGAGCGGAACCTGTTCCGGCATGCCGCGGCGCAGTTTGGCGCTAGGCAGGTTCATGCGCTCTTCCATGGCGGCCGAAAGCGCGTAATAGCCGACGACGCGCGATGGCGCGGTCGTCTCGCTGATCACATAGGTTCGCGCCGACAAGCCTTCGCTTGCGAGCGCACGCTCCCGTAGCCAGACGTCGAGGGCGGGATGTCTGCCGTTCGAAAAAGCGCCGACATCGTGTTCGGGTGTGAGCCGCTCGGGCGGCCGAATGTCGGACGACGCCATGGTTTCGGCGGCGATCGCGTCAGCGTTCCCAGGCGGGCTTGCGCGACAGCTTCTTCGCCAGGGCCTTGTCCGGCTTTGTCGGACTGTCCAGCAGCGCCAGGAACGCGTCGTGCGCCTTTCCGTCGAGGAGGAACAGATGCTGATCCAGGATTGCCTCTTCGGCTTGTTGCCGCGCGCTGGCGAGCATGAATTCGGACAGTTTCTGGCCGCGCAACGCGGCCGCCCGGTTGAGCAAAGCCTTGGTCTCGGCCGAAGCGCGAATTTGAATCACGTCGTCTTTGCGGGCGGGGTGCGGCATCGAAACCTCCGATGGTCCGCGCGTATACCGCTTTGTGCTGACATTGTCAATACATCGAACGGCCTCGCACGCCCATTCGATCTGGGACATTAAGAGAACAAACGCTTGCTAAAAAGAACTGTATAGGTTATGATAGACCAAATTGGTATATTGAGGTTGGCCAAATGTCCGGCAGAAGCAGCCGAAACAATTTCTTGCGCGGGCGGCGATTTCCGGCGCCCGCACTCCTGCGGGGAATCCCGGCCGGCTCGGCGCGGCCAGCAGGCCGCCGCCCGGGCAGGCCGTCCGGCAATGCATCCGTACACGGACAAAAAATTCCGTGTTCTTCCCTGATAATGCCATCACGCGACGGGGCCGCGTTGCGGGAAACCTTCGCCGCTATTGGCTTTCATGCGCTTTGTGCGAGACTCGCTTTTTTCTGCCCCCTGATAAAATCCCTGATCGCAGGGAATTGGTCTTCACGCGCGCATCGCGTTTGCCGCGCTGTTTTCGGTGGACTTGTGCGGCCGCTCGGCTATCTATGGCCGCTTCTCAAAATCCGGCGGTACGCAGCGCAAGCGGCTCGTCGGGAATTCGATAAGCCCAGGGAAATCAACAGCATGGCCGGACCGCAATATGTCTACGTGATGAAGGGTCTCTCCAAGACCTATGTCGGCGGACGGCAGGTTTTGAAGGATATCTGGCTGAGCTTCCTGCCCGGCGCCAAGATCGGCATCGTCGGCGTCAACGGCGCGGGCAAGTCGACGCTGCTCGGCATCATGGCGGGCATCGACACGGAGTACACGGGCGAGGCCTGGGCGGCCGAAGGCGTACGCGTGGGCTATCTGCGGCAGGAGCCGCAGCTCGATGAGTCCCTCGACGTCCTCGGCAATGTGATGGCGGGTGTCGCCCCCAAGAAGGCGCTGGTCGACCGCTACAACGAGATCGCGTCGAACTACACCGACGAAACCGCCGACGAGATGTCCAGGCTCCAGGACGAGATCGAGGCGCAGGGCCTGTGGGATCTGGATTCCCAGGTCGAGATGGCGATGGATGCGCTCCGCTGTCCGGAACCCGATGCCGAGGTGTCGACGCTTTCGGGCGGCGAGAAACGCCGCGTGGCGCTGTGCCGGCTTTTGCTCGAGGCGCCCGATATCCTGCTCCTCGACGAACCGACCAACCATCTCGATGCGGAATCGGTCGCCTGGCTCGAACACACCTTGCGCGAGTTCAAGGGCACGGTCGTGCTCGTCACCCACGACCGCTATTTCCTCGACAACGTCACGGGCTGGATTCTCGAGCTCGATCGTGGCCGCGGCATTCCGCACGAAGGCAATTACACGAGCTTCCTCGATGTGCAGGACAAGCGTCTTCTGCAGGAAGGCGCCAGCGAAGAAGCGCGCGAACGCACGCTCACTCGCGAACGGGAATGGATCAAGACGAGCCCGCGCGCGCGCCAGGCGAAATCGAAGGCGCGCATCAACGCCTATGAGGAGCTGCTCGCGAAGTCCCAGGAGATGCGGCAGGGGCCCGCCCAGATCGTCATTCCATCGGGGCCGCGTCTCGGCTCGCTCGTGGTGGAGGCCGAAGCGCTCACCAAGGCCTATGGCGACCGCCTGCTGTTCGAGAATCTCGATTTCAAGCTTCCGCCGGGCGGCATCGTCGGCGTGATCGGGCCGAACGGCGCCGGCAAGACCACGCTGTTTCGCATTCTGACGGGGCAGGAGAAGCCCGATGGCGGTGTGTTGCGCGTGGGCGAAACGGTGGTGATGGGTTACGTCGACCAGTCGCGCGATTCCCTCGACGGCAAAAAAACCGTCTGGGAGGAGATTTCAGGCGGCGCCGATGTGCTTGAGCTCGGCAAGCGCACGATGCAGAGCAGAGCCTATGTCGGCGCCTTCAATTTCAAGGGCGGCGACCAGCAGAAGAAGGTCGGGCAACTCTCCGGCGGCGAACGCAATCGCGTGCATCTCGCGAAGATGCTGAAATCGGGCGTCAATCTTCTGTTGCTCGACGAACCGACCAACGATCTCGACGTCGAAACGCTGCGTGCGCTGGAAGCGGCGCTGGAGGATTTTGCGGGCTGCGCCATGATCATCAGCCACGATCGCTGGTTTCTCGATCGTGTCGCGACCCACATGCTGGCTTTCGAAGGGGAAAGCCATGCCGAGTGGTTCGAAGGCAATTATCAGGACTACGAAGCCGACCGCAAACGCAGGCTCGGCATCGACGCGGAAACGCCGCACCGGATCAAATACAAGCGCTTCGCCCGCGCCTGATCCATCCGGAGCGGGTCTCAGTGCCCGCCCTGGCCGCTGCGCAATTGCGCAGTCAGCTGCTGCAGATGCGAAACCAGTGATCCGATGTTGTTGTTGTTTTGCTGCAGGAATGCGGTGAACTGATCGCGTTCCTCGATGGCGAGCCACACGCCCACGATGCTGGCGTCGATGACGACGAATTTGCCGTTGTCGTCCTCGACCCGGAAATCGACTTCGATGGGATCCTGGCCGTTGGCCTTTCCGTTCGGATCGACCATGACCGTGGTGACGACATAGTCGCCGGGACGGCCTTCGGTCGAGCCGGTGACTTTCAGGGACTGCCCGGAATACTGATTGAGGCGGGACTCGTAGACGGCGACCGCGTAATCCCGAAAGGCATTGACGAAGGATTCGACATCCGCAGGTGCTGCGGTACGGCGTGCCGCTCCGAGCGTGAAGAGCGCGATACGGCGGATATCGGTCAGCGAGGTCAGGAACTCGCGAAACTGGCTGCGGCGCTGCGCATCCGGAATGGCGTGATTGTTCAGGATCGTGAGGCCTCTCTGCACGTTCTGCTGGACATACGCTTCGGCAGGCGAGGCTGCTTGCGCCGTTCCGACCGCATAAAACGCGGCCGCCGCCACGACGAAGGCCGTCAAGATTGCCCGCAGCCGGATGAATGAAAAAAGCGCGATCGGATTCATGAACATCGTCTCCTCGGCGATCTTCGCCCCTCGGGTAACAGGCTGGCTGCGATCTGTGGCAAGTTCGTGGCCGAACTCACATTTGCGGAAGGTCTTTGGCATCCGACTTGCCGTGATTGATGTGGGCTTTTCGGTATTGCCTGTAAAGGCTGCGGGTCGAGGCGTATTCGTCCACCGAACTCTGTTCGAGATCGTTAAGCGTGTCGATATTGCGGGCGCGCTCGTCCAAGATATCGACACCCCCCCGACCGATCGCCCAAAAGGTGTAATCGCGGATTCCCAAATACATCAACGGGTCCATGAACGTGTCGGCGACCCGGCCGGTCAGATCGCGAGGATTGTTGGGGCCCAGCAGGGGGAGCACGAGATAGGGCTCGTCGCCGACACCCCAAACGCCAAGCGTCTGTCCGAAATCGGCGGAATGGTAGGGAATGCCGGCGGGCGAGGCGACGTCGATCAATCCTCCGAGGCCAAGAGTTGAATTCAATCCGAAGCGGCCGACCGTGTCTCCGGCCAGGCCTACTTCGCCCTGCAACAGGTCGTTGGCGAAGGTGATGGGCGAATCGAGATTGTCCAAGAAATTGTGGACGCCATCGCGCGCCGGCTCCGGGACGACGGTGACATAAGCTTCGGCGGTCGGCTTCAGCACCGCGTGGTCGAAGCCTTTGTTCATGGCAAAGACCTGCCGGTTCCAGGACTCAAGTGGGTCGCCCGGATCCGGGGGAGTCGTCGAACTGGCGGCACAGCCCGCCACAAGCAGGCTGACGACGATCGCTAGCGCCGCACCGGTATTCCGCATTTCCACTCCTGACCGCCGAGCACGACTCAGCGGACCTTCTGCCCATTCACGCTTAACATATACGTATGGAACCGGCGAAATGTGTGTGCCGCTGCCGCTTTTTTGTTGAAAAAATTCGCGATTGCAGCCAATTACATAATGATATAAAGATATCTTTATGCGTTTTCCCCCGGATCGATAAATGGATCAACTCCTCGCCATGCTTCGGGCAGCCGGAGACCCGACCAGGCTTCGCCTCCTTCTCATATTGCGGGAAGCCGAGCTGACCGTCAGTGAGCTGACGCACATTCTGGGACAAAGCCAGCCGCGGGTGTCGCGGCATTTGCGGTTGCTCTGCGAGGCGGGCCTGCTTCAGCGCTTCAAGGAGGGGAGCTGGGTGTTCTATCGCGCGGTCGACCGCGGCGCGCGCGCCCAATTGGGGGCGACGTTGGCGATGCTGGCCAGCTCCGAGCCGGACGTCATGGAAGCGGACCGCCGGCAACTGGCGTCCGTGCGGGAAGCGCGAGCCGACGCCGCGGCGGCCTATTTCAAGGCGAATGCCTCCGAATGGGAGCGCATTCGTTCTCTCCACGCTCCTGAGCGCGACGTTGAAGCGGCGATCGTCGATTTGTTCCGAGGGGCGGGGGTAGATGCCCTGCTCGACGTCGGCACGGGCACCGGCAGGATGCTCGAGCTCCTGGAGCCCCTGATCCGGCGGGGAGTCGGCATCGATGTCAGTGCCGAAATGTTGGCCGTTGCACGCGATCGGCTGGAACGGGGGCATGTTCAGCATTGCCAGGTGCGCCTGGGCGATCTTTTCCGCCTCCCGTTCCCCGACGGGGCGAGCGATCAGGGCTTCGACGCCGCACTTTTCCACCAGGTTTTGCACTACCTGGACGACCCGCAGGCCGCGGTCGTCGAGGCGGCGCGGGTCTTGAAGCCCGGCGGCCAGATTGTGGTGGTCGACTTTGCGCCCCATCAGCTGGAGTTCTGTCGCGACGAACTCAATCACCGCCGGTTGGGCTTTTCCGACGAGGAAGCGAAGGGATGGTTTCGTGCGGCGCGGCTCTCGCAAACCGAAACGCGGTCGATCGCTCCGGGCGCAGACGCGGGCGCCGCGAAATTGACGGTCAGGATCTGGGCCGCGCAGTCGAAGCCGGTGAAAGCGCCGCACCGTGTCGGAGCGTTGACATGAATCTTATGCAGCTGGGTACGAGCGGGCAGCCGCGCGCGGTCTCATTCGAATTCTTTCCGCCGAAAAGCGCGGAAATGGAAGAGCAGCTCTGGCACGCCATCCGGCGCCTCGAACCTTTGCGCCCGTCATTCGTGTCGGTGACGTACGGGGCCGGCGGATCGACGCGCGACCGCACCCACGCGACCGTCAAACGGATCGTTACCGATACCGTGCTTGTACCGGCCGCCCATCTGACCTGCGTCGGCACATCACGCGCGGAAATCGATGCGGTCGCCCGGGGTTACTGGAATGCCGGCGTCAGGCACATCGTGGCCCTGCGCGGCGACATGCCGGTCGTGGGCGCGCCATACGAGCCCGATCCCTCCGGATACCAATCGACGCCGGAACTGGTCGCAGGCATTACCCGCATCGCGCCATTCGAGGTGAGTGTGTCCTGCTATCCCGAGCGCCACCCGGAATCGCCTTCGCTCGAAGACGATGTCGAACTGTTGAACAAAAAGGTTGCTGCGGGCGCCGCACGCGCTATCGGGAATTTCTGTTTCAGCACCGATGCAATCGTCCGCTTGCGCGATCGGGTGGCAGCGCGCGGCCTCAATATTCCCATCGTGCCGGGGCTGATGCCGACGACAAATTTCAAGGGTGTCGTCAGAATGGCGGGGCGCGGCGGTATCGAAGTCCCCGATTGGCTGCGGCGGCTGTACGAAGGCCTCGACGACGATCTCGAAAGCCGCAAGGCGATCGCGGCCGCCGTGCTCGCGGGCCAGGTCGAGGAATTGCGCAGGCACGGTTTCGAACATTTCCACTTCTACACGCTCAACCAGGCCGATCTCACATTTGCGGCCTGCCGGCTGCTCGGGATTCCGGGCAGGCCGGCCGGAAAGGACGTTTCATGAGTTTTGATCGCAAGGGCCGCGTGGCATGGCTTGCCGAGCAGGCGCGCGAGCGCATTGTGCTGCTCGACGGTTCCTGGGGCGTGATGATCCAGGGCTACACGCTGGACGAGGAGGCGTTTCGCGGCCCGCGCTTCGGCAATCACACCCACGACCTCAAGGGCAACAACGACCTCCTCACGCTGACGCGGCCCGACATTATCCGCGAGATCGGCAGCGCCTATCTCGATGCCGGTGCCGACATCATCGAAACCAACACCTTCAATTCGACGTCCATTTCCCAGGCCGATTACGGCCTCGAACACATCGTCTATGAATTGAACGAAGAGGGTGCGCGCCTCGCCCGCACGGTTTGCGATGCGGCGGAAACGTCCAGCCGTCCGCGACTCGTGGCCGGCGTTCTGGGTCCCACCAATCGCACCGCGTCGCTTTCGCCCGACGTGAACGATCCGGGTTTCCGCAACATCGCATTCGACGCTCTGCGCGATACCTATCGCGATGCCACGCTCGGTCTCATCAAAGGCGGCGCCGATCTCATCATGATCGAGACGGTGTTCGACACGCTGAACTGCAAAGCGGCGATCGTGGCGATCGAGGAAGCCTTCGACGAGGTGGGCGAGCGGTTGCCGATATGGATCTCCGGAACGATCACCGATCTGTCGGGCCGCATGCTGACGGGCCAGACCGCGGAGGCTTTCTGGTATTCCGTACGCCACGCGCGCCCCTTTGCGATCGGCCTCAATTGCGCGCTCGGCACGAAGGAACTCAGGCCCTATGTCGACGAGCTGTCGCAAATCGCCGACACGCTTGTGAGCGCCCATCCCAACGCGGGCCTGCCGAACGAATTCGGCGGCTATGATGACGGTCCGGATTCGATGGCGGCCGCGGTCGCCGAATTTGCAGAAGCCGGACTGGTCAACATCCTGGGCGGTTGCTGCGGCACGACTCCCGCTCATATCCGGGCCTTTGCGGAAGCAGTCGAAGGCATCCGCCCGCGCGCGATTCCCGAGAAGCCCCGCTATTTGCGGCTCTCCGGGCTCGAGCCGTTCACGCTCACGCCGGAAACGAATTTCGTCAATATCGGTGAGCGGACCAACATCACCGGCTCGGCGAAGTTCCGCAAGCTGATCGCAGCCAACAATTATGAAGGCGCGCTCGACGTCGCCCGCGCGCAGGTGGAAAACGGCGCGCAGATCATCGACATCAATATGGACGAAGGTCTGATCGACTCGGAAGCCGCAATGCGGCGGTTCATCTGCCTGATCGCGGCCGAGCCCGACATTGCGCGCGTGCCGTTGATGATCGATTCCTCGAAATGGAGCGTGATCGAGGCCGGGCTGAAATCCACGCAAGGCAAGAGCATCGTCAATTCGATCAGCATGAAGGAAGGCGAGGACGCCTTCGTCGATCATGCCCGCAAGGTGCTGCGCTACGGCGCCGCCGTCGTGGTGATGGCGTTCGACGAGCAGGGGCAGGCCGACACCGCGGAGCGCAAATTTTCCATCTGCGCGCGCGCCTACGACATTCTCGTCAACAAGGTCGGGTTTCCGCCGGAAGACATCATCTTCGATCCCAACATTTTTGCGGTCGCGACCGGCATCGAGGAGCACAACAACTACGCGCAGGATTTCATCCAGGCTGCGGCGCGCATCCGCAAGGAACTCCCGCATGTCCACATCTCGGGCGGCGTCTCCAATATTTCGTTCTCGTTTCGCGGCAACGAGACCGTTCGCGAGGCCATGCATTCGGCGTTTCTTTATCGCGCCATCAAAGCCGGCATGGACATGGGGATCGTCAATGCGGGACAGCTGACCGTCTACGAGGACATTCCCGGCGAATTGCGCGACGGCGTGGAGGACGTTCTCCTCAACCGCCGCTCCGACTCGACCGAGCGATTGCTTGAGCTCGCAACACGCTACAAGAACGACTCGTCGGCCGCACCGGAAGAGGTCACGCAGGCCTGGCGGAATACGCCGGTGGATGAGCGCATCAAATACGCGCTGGTGCACGGCATCGCGGATTTCGTGGTCGACGATGTGGAAGAGGCCCGTGCCGCGGCAAAGCGCCCGCTCGACGTGATCGAAGGTGCGCTGATGGCGGGCATGAACGTGGTCGGCGACCTCTTCGGCGCCGGCAAGATGTTTCTGCCGCAGGTCGTCAAATCCGCCCGGGTGATGAAAAAGGCCGTTGGCCATCTCATTCCGTTCATGGAGGAAGAGCAGAACAAGGCCGGGACGCGCGAGCCTGCCGGGCGCATCGTCATGGCGACCGTCAAGGGTGACGTGCACGATATCGGCAAGAACATCGTCGGCGTGGTGCTGCAGTGCAATGGCTACGACGTGATCGATCTGGGCGTCATGACGCCGGTGCAGAAGATTCTCGATGCGGCGCGCGACAACAAGGCCAATATCATCGGTCTTTCGGGCCTCATCACGCCTTCGCTCGACGAGATGTGCCATGTGGCCTCCGAAATGGAGCGTCAGGGTTTCACCATTCCGCTCCTGATCGGCGGCGCCACCACGAGCCGGGTTCACACGGCCGTCAAGATCAATCCCAACTATACGAGCGGACAGACGGTCTATGTCGCCGACGCCTCGCGCGCCGTGGGCGTGGCCTCCAGCCTTCTCAGCAAGACAGCACGTGCCGACTACGTGGCGACCGTCCGTCGCGAATACGAAGACATTGCGCTTCGCCACTCGTCGCAGCGCGTGCAGGGACGGCGGCTGAGCGTCGGCCAGGCGCGCGCGAACGCGTTCAAGTTCGATTGGGCAAACTATGTTCCGCCCGTCCCGCAATTTCTGGGCGCCCGCGCGTTCGATAACTACGATCTCGCCCGGCTCGTGCCGCTGATCGACTGGACACCGTTTTTCCAGACTTGGGAGCTCTCCGGGCCCTATCCCCAGATTCTGCAAGACGCGACCGTCGGCGAAGCCGCCCGCAGCCTGTTCGCCGACGCGCAGGCGATGCTGGAGAAAATCGTCACGGAAAAATGGCTGACAGCGCGCGCCGCGATCGGCTTCTGGCCGGCCGCCGCGCGGGGCGACGACGTCGTCATCTATGCCGATGAAAAGCGCGACGCGCCGATTGCCGCGATTCACACTTTGCGCCAGCAGATGGTGCGCGACGGCAAGAGGCCCAATCTGGCGCTTTCCGATTTCGTGGCGCCGCTTGGCGCGGTACATGGCGATTATATCGGCGGTTTCGTGGTGACCACGGGCCATGGCGAGGACGCGCACATCAAGCGCTTCGAGGCCGACAAGGACGATTACAGCGCCATTCTGCTGCGGGCACTGGCCGACCGTCTGGCGGAGGCGTTCGCCGAACATCTGCACGCCCGCGTGCGCAAAGAATTCTGGGGCTATGCGCCGGACGAAAACCTCTCCAACGAAGAACTGATCGCTGAGGCCTATCGCGGCATCCGCCCGGCGCCCGGCTATCCCGCACAGCCCGATCACACCGAGAAGGGTACCCTGTTCGAACTTCTGGATGCCGAGGCGCGCGCCGGCGTGACGCTCACCGAGAGCTACGCGATGTGGCCGGGCTCAGCGGTCTCGGGCTTCTATTTCTCGCATCCGGAAAGCCGCTATTTCGGCATCGGCAAGATCGAGAAGGATCAGGTGGAAGATTATGCCCGCCGCAAAGGCTGGCCAATGAAGGAGGCGGAACGCTGGCTGGCCCCGATCCTCAACTACGATCCCCGCGCCGCGGCGGCGTGAAGGAAAGGTAGAGCGTTGTCCAGAGTCAATTCGGCGGATTGTTGGCTTCGAGGAACTTCACCGTGGCGCTCAGCATCTGGAAGCGGGTTTCGCTGCGAGAGAGCCAATGGTCTTCGCCGTCGAGCTCCACATATTCGACCGGCTTGCCCGCCTTCTTCAGCGCGTCGGACATGTCCTCGCTCTGCGCCGTCGGCACGACCGTGTCGTCGTTGCCGTGGATGAGCAGGATCGGGATTGTGACGGCGTCGACGTGCTTGATCGGCGAGATGGCATCCAGGGCGGGATCATCGTTGCCGTTCACACCCAGGAAGCGATTCCAGAATCGGATATTCAAAGAGTCGGGCGTTTTCTG
>Ga0302324_100023471_pt1 | contig 11931 bp, 11 predicted proteins | sample Palsa_T0_1_FD_201949 | JGI IMG/M metagenome (GOLD analysis project Ga0302324, IMG submission 201949) | Peat permafrost microbial communities from Stordalen Mire near Abisko, Sweden - Palsa_T0_1 | ecosystem: Environmental > Terrestrial > Soil > Palsa > Peat permafrost | place: Sweden: Abisko... | reverse complement strand
CACGGGAGGATCGCGATACAGGAAAAACCAGAACGGCGCCCACACCAGGCCGAGCAGCGCCGGCACGAGAAACGCAGCACGAAAGCTGTAGCGTTGCGCCAGAAAGACGATAAGCGGAGGCGCCAGGGTTGAGCCGATCATGCTCCCGCTGTTGAAGATGCCAATGGCCAGCGTCCGCTCAACCGGGGCAAATGCGCCGAAGATCGCCTTCAGACCGCCGGAATAGTTGCCGCATTCACCCGTCCCCATCCAGAAGCGCGTCAGACCGAGCTGCAGTCCGGACTTAGTCAAGGTTTGCGCCCCGGTTGCGGCAGACCACCAGAGAACCGCGCCCATCAATCCAAAGCGCACGCCCCAGCGGTCCATGAGCCAACCCATGGGGAACTCCCCGGTCGTCATGCCGAGTTGGAAGGCAGCGACGATTCTTCCGTACTGCGCATTGGAGAGATGCAGGGAGGCGCGAATGAGAGGCGCCAGCACCGAGACTGTCTGGCGATCGATGAAGTTGATGATGGTGATGAGCAGCAGCAGCCAAAGCACAAGCCAGCGGCGATTGGAACCATGCAAGATCGAGGACGGCGCGGTCACTTCGCGCGCATCCGGTGCGATCGATGGGGTCACGCCGGCTGCTCGAAACATACGATCTGCGGCCTATTTAACGGGACGAAACTCATTGCCTACGAAATTCTCCGCCACCGGCGCGCGGCCATCCTTGGCGCCCGAGTCTGCCGAGAGAGGCAAAAGCGGAAACAACAGTTCGGCCACACGGTACGCTTCTTCAAGATGGGGGTATCCGGAAAGGACGAAAGTATCGATGCCGAGGTCGGCGTACTCCAGCATGCGTTCAGCAACGGTCGATGGATCGCCAACCAATGCGGTTCCGGCGCCACTGCGCACCAGCCCAATGCCGGCCCACAGATTGGGGCTTATCTCGAGGTTGGAGAGATTGCCGCGAACCAACGATGCCATGCGCTTCTGGCCTTCTGAATCGAATTTCGACAAACCCTGGTGCGCCCGTTCCACGACGTCGCGGTCGATGTAGCGGATAAGATCGTCGGCCGCTTGCCACGCCTCCTTGTTTGTCTCGCGCACGATCACGTGGAGCCGGATGCCGAAGCGCATTTTTCTGCCGGCACTCTCGGCCAGCTTGCGCATACGATCGATTTTTTCCGCCACCAGCGCGGGCGGCTCGCCCCAGGTGAGGTAGACATCCACGTGCTCGGCGGCGATCTGCATCGCCGCATCCGAAGAGCCGCCGAGATAGAGCGGAGGATGAGGGCGTTGGGTTGCCGGGTAGTAGACGCGCGCATTTTCCACGCGCAGATGCTTTCCCTGGAAGGAACGAGTTTCTCCGGCCAGAATGCTGCGCCATATCGTCAAAAATTCGCCCGTCACTTCATAGCGCTCATCGTGGGAGAGAAAGACGCCGTCGGCGGCCGCCTCCTGCGGATCGCCACCGGTCACTACGTTGATGAGCACCCTACCTTGAGAGAGGCGATCGAAGGTCGCCGTCATGCGCGCGGCCAGGGTCGGCGACATGACTCCGGGACGCACGGCGACCAAAAACTTGAGCCGTTTGGTGCTCGGCATCAACGTGGAGGCCATTACCCACGCATCTTCGCAGGAGTTACCTGTGGGCAGCAGCACGGCGCCATAGCCGAGTTCGTCGACCGCCTGCGCGATTTGCCTTAGGTAAGCATAGTCCGTCACACGCGAGCCATGGCTGGACCCGAGATAACGGCCGTCTCCCGTGGTGGGAATGAACCAGAACATTTCCATAGCAACTACTCCTGTCCTACACCCTCAGGCCAGCGTCCGCCAAGACCGACGGGCAAAGTTCCTGGCGCGCGCGGCGGCTCTCTCTATTGAAGATACCGTAAGGCCGCAGGTGGCAAAGAGATGGGTCTGCTTATGACTCCCAGGTCTCAAGTCCAAAGTCTCCGGACAGGATGTCGCCTTCAGGGTGATCGCTGAGGAATGATCGGGGGGACGGGAGGTGATTGCCTCAATGACCGTAACGGTCGCTCACCCGGCTATTAGGGGCGGGAGCAACAACAACGGCGAAGAGCAGAAGACAACATGTAAGAAAGTTACCGGAGAGAACCCGTACCGTCAACCAGATCTCCTCCGCCTTGACGCGCTGGATGCGGCCCTCAGCAATGGTCATGTCACCGGTCTGATTCCGAGCGTGAGCATAGGGCCCAAGCATTTGGCAGAAGCTTTGGCTTCAAGGCCCTACAATAAAGCCGGGGATTTTCGAGGGATGAACTATCGATCGATTGCTGTCGCATCGCTTCTTCTCTGGACCAGCTATCCGTGTGCTCTTTCCCAGACCGGCTCGGCGCCGGAAGCGAATTGGCGGAGGGACCTGCTTGCCTGGAGAGAACTTCACAACTAACCTGGCCGCTTGGTTTCGAATTTAGCGGGTGGTCCTCACTCAGACTCTTTTAGCCCCTGCCGGCCTTACGCCGATAATGTTCCCGCGCTTTGTTTCGATTGCCGCAGTCTGCCATGCTGCACCAGCGTCTTTTGCGTGCGTTGGAACGGTCCAAAAACAGCCAGCCGCAGCCTTCGTCAGCGCACTGGCGGACTAGACCGCGCGAAGCCGACGTAAGGAGATCGGTCGCTGCCGTAAGGATTGGATAAAGCAAGTAGTCTGAATACTTCGCACCAGGCCTCCAAATCCAGCAAATGTCCGCCCCCTGCACTGACAAACATTTCCGCGCGCGGCAGCCGTGGAGTGCGCTGCCGACTCTGAGCAGCGCGTCGGCCGAGATCGGCTCACCGTTTGCCACTGAGTAGAAGATTGCAAAGAGCTGTTCCCGGACGGAGCGCATGCGCACCAAAGCTGCCCGGTTCAAGGGGCGGCCCGATTTGATCGCCGCGTAGTCCGGCAAGTGAGCCTGAAACGCCCAGCGGCGGAGATCCCGAGCGTCGTGCAGATGGTCCTTCAGCTGCGTTGGATCCAGGCGGTATGCGACCGTGTTGATGAAGTCCAGCGCAACATTGCCCGCAAGGAATTGAAATGTGTAATGCTCCGCGCTCATAAGACCGTGGATCCAGTATAACCATACGAATGCATCCAAGAGGTTATGCTACTCTAACCCCATGAATCTGCCTTATGTAGTTAAATGCAGAGACATGGTAAGGGCCGTCCAAGAATCCGCAGGAAGCAAGATGCCGCTCCTGACAATGCTGCTGGTGGCCGCTTTCAATTCCGTTCTCAGCTCTGCTGCTACAGCGCAGGTTCCAATCACGCTCGGGCAGTCGGTGGTGGATCTGCATGGTCCATGGAAGTTCCACACCGGAGATGCCGCAATATGGGCAGATCCGAGCTTCGATGATTCCACCTGGGAGTCAGTGGATGTAACCGCGCCCCCGGGTGCTCATGACGGGGATGTTGGGCTCACAGGCTATGTGCCTGGATGGGGAGCAAGAGGACACCGCGGCTATAGCGGTTATGCCTGGTACCGAATGCGGGTGACAATCGCTGCGCCCACCGAAGACGCGCTTGCACTGAGCGGACCGGCTGCAGTGGACAGCGCTTATCAAGTGTTTGTAAACGGGCGCCTATTGGGAGGCTGTGGCCAATTCGCCGGCAAGACCCCCACTGTTTTTAGCATTCAACCCCGTGTTTTCGCTATTCCCAGGGGACAAGCCACCTCTACGGTCATCGCCTTCCGCGTCTGGATGGGGCCATGGGATCTTGAGGATCCGAGTGCAGGCGGTATCCACATAGCTCCAGCGCTGGGCGAGGCGGTTAGCATCGACACACGATACCAGCTGCAATGGTTGGAGACGGTTCGTGGATACATCGTGGAAGTTGTCGAGGCTATCGTATTCCTGCTGCTCGCCATCATGGTCTGCACCCTGCGTGCATTCGACCGTTCAAAGCCCGGCTACGATTGGCTTTGCGCCGGCCTTGTGTTGACGGCGCTCTACCGTGCGAATCAGGCCATTTTTTTCTGGGGCCAGTTCGAAACGGTTCACACGACAGAAATGATCAGCATCGTCTTGCTTCTTCCACTCTGTCTGGGTGCATGGACTTTTGCCTGGCGGGCCTGGTTCCATCTGGGCGATACGGAGTGGATGCCAATTACGGTGGGGACGCTCACTCTGTTATATATGGGTGCTCAGTTCTTTACCGGCTCGTGGTTTTACGGCGTCTTATCTCACCCGCTGGTTGCGCTTTCTCAGTTCATTGTCACGTGGACGCGCGTCCTGTTCGTCCTGCTGACCGGAATCATCCTCTACCAGGCCATCCGTAAACACGGACGGGCGGCATGGCTCGAGTTGGCTGCGCTCATTCTGATCTCCATCGGGTTGTTTGCGAGGGAGCTGTCAGTGCTGGGTATCCGCAGCATATGGTTTCCCTACGGCACCGGCGTTTCACGCACGCAGTTTTCTTACGCGGCCTTCGATGCTGTTCTGTTTGTGTTGCTCTTGCGCAGGTTCCTGTTCCTTGCGCACAGCCGGCGGACTGGCGATTCTTGTTGAACTTTTGCACACTCTGGATAAATGGAGCAGGACTGGGCGGATGAGATGTGATCTAATTCATGCGTTGGCGCGCCAGTGACGACACTACTCAAGCACACTCTCAATCCGAGTTTCGCTCTGTTGTTTGCCGTAGGAGTGGACCGGTTCTACAAAATCCTCGATCCAGTGCTTGAGCAGAACCATCGAACGGGCCTCCTTTGCCCAACTTTCTACATACCCTTGACGATGGTGGTTTCGACATTGGTATTTGCATGGCTATCGTCGATCGCCAACGACCAATACATGGAAGCCCGGGAGCACGCCACTGCGATTTCATGGGTTGCAGTGTTCTCTTACTGCAGCATCATTTGTGCACTTTACATGTTGTACGTCGCGGTGGACCTGGCTTACGTCCCATATTGGTGGCTCGGGTATGCGGCCTTGTGCCTGGTGAATGCGGTTTGGAATGGACTCGCTGTCAAGTTCCCATATTCGGTGCCCTATGTTGCAGTGAACCTGGCGGTGGGGCTCATTCTGGTGGTGCTCGTCCTCAAGCATTTTTTCGTGCTTGCCGCTCCCTTGCCCTTTTACGTCCTGCTCCTGCTGGTGTGCATCGCAAAAGGCTGGCAACGGCGGCAGAAGCGCGAATTCCCTGCCCCTCAAGCCTCGACGGCGCAGCGTGGGAACCCCTCCCGCTACCCCGGGGTTCTGATCATCGCACACGCCGGCACTGTTAATCCTTGCCATGCCAATACATTGGAGGGTATCCGCGAGGTGATCGCTCGCTCGGTGCAGGCGATCGAGGTGGACGTGCAGTTCACGAAGGATCAGACGCCTGTGCTTTTCCACGATAGCTACCTGCCGGGCAGGGGGACCAGGAAGCGCGTCCGCGACCTTTCGTATGTCGAGCTTGAGCAGGCGCACTCTTCCATACCGCCGTTGACCGAGGTGCTCAAAGAAAGCCACACCGCCGGCATTCAGGTGCTGCTGGACATCAAAGACCGGGATGCTATCGATGACGTCATGAGAGTAATTCGCGAGACAGTGGCCGCGGACAAGCCATATATTGCGTGTTTCGATTACTGGCCTCTGGTGCGCGCCAAAGAGATTTGTCCCGATATTTCAACGGTTCTCACGTTAGGATTCTCACGGGACATGTTCAGTCTGCGCGGCTTTCCGTGGAGTGTTTTTGCGCTGGTTTCCCCGCGGCTCGCCACCAGGCTAACGGACGCAGCGGTGATTTTGTGCCCGGCATGGCGGTTGACATCGCGTCTCGTAAAACAAGCCCATGGCATTGGGCTCTCTGTGTTTGCCTGGGATGCAAAAGGTCCGGAGGCGAACGCCCATCTGAAGAATAAATGCATCGATGCGCTGGTCACTGATCTGACCGCGTGAGCAGGCCTAATAATGTTTACTCCGGACAGGCCACCAGGTCACCGGATTTATATCCCACGAAAATGGAGACTTCAGGTCATGCCGCAAAGCCGTTGGGTGCTTCTTTCCTTTGCGTTTCTCATTCCATGTGCACGGGCAGAATCGATCTTGCTCTCGATAGGCCAAAATCAAGATGCAGTTGCGACGGTTTCTGCCGGGCCGACACCACAGATTTTTGCCCCCGGCGTCATCTCCGGGCCAGGCAATGACGGTTCGCCTACCTTTTCACCCGACGGCAATACACTCTTCTTCACGCGCAGCACAAGTCATTGGACGGTCATTCTTGAATCGCACAAAGTCAACGGCCAGTGGACGCAAGCCACGCTTGCTCCATTTTCTGGAGAGTGGCCAGAGTCCTCTCCCGCGATGTCTCCCGACGGCAGGTATATCGTTTTTCAGACTCTTCGCCGGACGGAGAAGGGCGCTGTTTCAGAACTGAGGCGCGCAGACAGGGTAGAAGGCGGCTGGAGTAAGCCGGTTCGCCTGCCAGATGAGGTTAATATCAGCGCCTCCATCTGGAAGCCCAGTATTGCGGAGGACGGAACCATCTATTTTACGAGCATCGGTAGCGACGGCAGCAAACGTTTGTATTCTTCGAAATACAGGAACGGCAGCTATGAGGCAGCCCAGCCGCTTTCGTTCAGCGATGGCAAGCACCTTGATGTTGATCCGGAAGTTGCACCCGATGGGTCCTTCCTGGTTTTCTGCAGCGCTGGACGGTTGGAGGGAGATGCGAAAGACCATCTTTTCATCGTGCGCCGGGTAGGAAATGGCTGGGGGCGGGTCGAACAGATCCGGTACGCGGGCGACGAGCAGAAGCCGTATGGCTTCAGCACAGACGATGAGCCACATCTTGGGAGCGACCACCGAACGCTCTACTTCAGCAGCGATCGGGTGATCTCCGTTCACTTTCCGCGGACCCATGAGCAGGCGCTAAAAGACTTCGAGCGCATGGAGAGTTGGGACAATAGTAATACCAACGTTTGGTTCATTCCACTTTCTTCTTTGCTTTGAAAGTGATTCTGGCAGGCGCTATCAAGGATGCGGAATCCAGTATTCTGCGAACGCCGGGAGCCGGTTTCATCTTAGAGACGAGGTATCGGCAGATCGGGTATTGAAATCGGAACTGAAAACTTTCCACGTATTGAGGAACGGTTGAAATCGAGGTGACTTACTTTTGAGGCCAGACAGTGTTGGGTTCACCCTCCTTGACGGTATAGGCAATCAGGAATTTCATCGGCTCTGTCTGGCTGCCGTTGCGGCTAACGCGGTGGAAGCTCGCGTCATCTCTGAAGCTCTGGCCAGCGGTGAAGGTCTCCTCGGGGTGATTGTCAAAGGCCGAGATCATCGTGCCTTCGAGTATTAAACCTATGCCGACGACTGGGTGCGAGTGGTTGCTGGCATCCGCTCCCGGAGGATAAGTGATGAGAAAAAGGCGCATCTCCCAGCCGGGCATCCCCTCGACGGGCGACGTTTGCAGCAATTCGCGTGTGACTTCGGCGCTCATGGTTTTAAGTATTCCACAATGACGCCAATCATGAATTGAAATCCGGGTTCGCTGCCGATGAACAAACACGGGGCTGCCGGTTAGGTTCGGTGCTGGTCGAGCGAACAGCAGGGCCCTCTACTGCGCTACGCTCCGATCGGGATGACAAACTTGTTTTTGCCAGCTACCTTAGTGGCGGAGGCCGAGTGAACTGCAGATCCCTCGGCTTCGCTCGGGATGACAAAGGGGAGGGCGGCGCTTCCATTGGGTGTGCTGGTAGTAACGACAACCTCACAAGCGTTGTTCACTCCAGATGCGGGGAACGTCCAGCTATCTCCAGGTCGCCGCTCTCAGCGTGTTCTCATTCGACTTGCGGACCAAAGGTTGACACGATACCCTTCCCTATAATGGGATTCCGGGGCGCGGGCAGTGAGTTCTAGTTGTGCAATAGGTGTGCTGTCGCCGAATTAGCCCCAACCTTCATTTGAGATAGGCACCACCCGTTTGGCCACGCATTCTTTGCCATCACATGGAAACTGCTTTGCCGCAGCGACACGATTAGAACATTCTGATTCTGAAAGATAGGTCTCAAAGATGATGAGGTCATGCGACGTGAGAAGCATATTGTTCCTGATTTTTTTCTCTGCCGTACCCTGTGCTTCGGTGGCTCAAGCCAACCAGGCGTCCTGGTCGTCTCTAAGTGGGTTGCGGCCGGGACAGAAAATTCAAGTCTCCGATACGAGCTCGAAGAAGTACTCCGGAACTTTCCTGAGCGTCTCCGATACGGCGATTTCAACCCAGGGAAATGCAAGCGAGCAGACCACGCTGAGGCCACAGGTTCGCAGCGTGAGGCTCATGGAAAGCAGTCACCGGCTGCGCAACGCTCTCATCGGAGCCGGTATAGGCGCCGGCGCCGGCGCTGGTATCACGGCGGCGGCATGGGAACAACATGGATTTGCCGGCAGCAAAGGCACTGGGGCCGTAGTGGGCGCGATAGTCGGTGGGTTGGCTGGGGCAATCGTGGGGGTCCTGCTGCCTTCGCATAAAACGATTTATAGCGTCAACCTACACTAAGTGCGCAGTCCGCGGTGTAATTCCCTGGCGGCGCGGCTAGATGCGATTAAGCCTTCGTCCCGCAGGGTTTTCTGGTCTTCACCGCGGTAATGCTTTGTATCGCGGCTCCCGCGGCTGGCAACGTCTGTCTATCCCGCGGTATCCGCGTATCAGGGCACGACTTTAGTCGGGCCGCACAGTCCCAACCAAGATTGGGCTTTAGCCCCTGGCTTTTCACTTTGCCCGCGAAAGAGTAGGCAGGGGCTGAAGCCCAATTCTCTTCACTCCTTTATGGCCCGACTAAAGTCGTGCCCTGATACAAAGCCACAAAGCCAAAACACAGCATCCAAAGGAGCTGCTTTGGTTGAAATATCATCCAGCAAGGGGAGCGAGAGATGAGGATTGCCCATTTCGGCGTTAGGGGCTAAGGTGATTGCGATCGAAAACTCGGTTCTGCCCGGCCAGCGTGTGGAGAGCACAGACGCTGAAAGGGATCCTATGAGGCAGGAGAAGAGAGCATGCGAAAAAGCAGTGGGATATCATTCATGGTGGTTCTGCTTTGTCTGGCATCGACGGCGGCCCAAGCGGTTACCGCAAGCTACGACGCCCTTTACGTATTTGGCGACAGTTATTGTGACGTCGGCAACATTTTCACGGCGACAGGCGGCGCGGAACCGGCCGCGCCCTATTACAACGGCCGATTTTCGAACGGCCCAATCTGGCTGGATCATGTGGCTGGCTTCCTGGGTGTGCCGCTTAAGGCTTACCTGCTGGGAGGTACGGATTATGCTTACGGCGGTGCTTGGGTCACGGAACCTCAGAGCATTCCCGGAGGGGGAACGATTCCGAGCGTCCCCGAGCAAGTGGAACTGTATCTCGGCCAGCACGGGGGCAAGGCCGATCCCCATGCTCTCTACATCCTGGAGGGCGGAGGAAACGACATTCTGGACACCACGAGCGGCTCGCCGCGGACACTTGGAAAGCACATCGCGGAAGGCCTGGCGGAGAGCGAATTGCTGCTACGGCGGGCGGGCGCGAGGCATTTCGTGATTCCCGATCTGTTCAACGTGGGTCTGCTGCCGGCGGCGGCGGGGAATGTAAGTTTCGCCACGGCGGCGAGCGCGGCAACCGACAAGTCGCTGGACGAATTGCTGGCGATCGAGCAATACGTGGAGGGCGTTCATATCATTCGACTGAATGTATTCAGCCTGCTCAATGCGATAGAGACGGATCCGTCACACTTTGGATTTACCAATGTTACCGATCCGTGCCTGACCACCGTGGTGTGCGCCGACCCCGACCATACCTTCTTTTGGGATACGCACCACCCGACAGAGTTTGGCCATGCATTCTTTGCCGTCACGCTGGAAACTGCTTTGCCGCAGCAACACGACTAGAACAAGTCATGGTGGGCCCACCATACGGTGTATGACCTATGGCGCAGAAGGGGCTCGGGCTCCGAGCCTTGGCTCAAGGTGGCGAGTTCCCAAAGCGGCCCAGGACGTGCTCTTGGGTCCGTTGCGAAATCACTTCGTGCTCGGTAATATTTCGATGCGAATGGGTAGCGAGCGTGCCGCGGCATAGCGGTCTCCGACGACGTATTCCGCACCTGGGTTTGAATTAAGTTCGGTTTCAGCGGTTCTCGGTACAAGTGTTGAGGGCGACCATACAGCCGAAAGGAAATAAACACCAGGCTCGGTAATCGGCGTCGCATCGCTCGAAATGAAATATCCCGTCTTGGTATACCGGAGACTCAGAAAGTTGCGTTTTTGTTTTCCGGGCTCGACAGAAAATGGTCCCCAGCCATGGCCCATGCAACCCAGATTGTAATCGGTGAGCATGCCCAGGACACGATGCGCTGCATCCTGTATTTCCACCTGAGGCTGAGGTTCCCCGCACTCGTCGACCGCCAGTTTCTTACTTGCGCTGAAATTCTCCCAACGAATGTGCAGTGGGATTGTTTCGCCGAGGATAAACGTTGTTTTGTCGACGGAAAGGCCTGCACCGATGCCCTCGACCTGCGGCCCCCAGTTTTGGGGTAGGGCATCCGGATCGAGGACATCGAAGTGCACGTCTGCAGTGACGAACACAGGCTCATGCGTGCTGGAGTTCATAGCACGCCAGACGATGTGGCGCACCTTGTCCAAGTTTGGTTGTGGGATGACGTGGATTGGCGCCTGCAAAGATGCCGGCATCGTGACCGTCGCTGTAGTCCGCTTCCCTGCGGTTTCACAAAGTCGCATGTACCCTTTGAACTGCGCAGGCAATTCATCGGAAGAGCTGGAGATAGACAAAGACGGCTCATCGGTTGTATTGCGGACGAGATAATTGTAACCATCAGGGAGAATGGCTTCGAAGCGGCCAGCGCCGGAGCCATCCGTGTATACCGCATATAGCTCGGGGCAATGGCCGGTGGGACCGACGGCATCGTGCGGCGCTATCAGCTCCAGCGTAAGCTGCACGAGCTCGTCCGCATAGATCGGTCCTGGAGGATGAGTGACTCTTAACTCAGCCTCTGCGCTGGATGTCAGCCGAGTCGTGGCTATTGCGCCGGACTCATAACCAGAGATTTGCATGGTGGAGCAGACCTGCGGCCTCCAATGCCTGTTTTCAAAGAGAAAAGCTGCGCGACCGTCCCATTCGGCCGCCATGGTTGCCCAGTCTACCTTCTGGCACGCGTCGCCAACTGAAGACCACCGATACATTACCTGAGCATCGCCGTCGCCAGCAAGAACGAAGTCGTCGTTGCGCCGGATGGCCTCAGCGTCGGGAATACCATCCGGCGTACAAAGCCAGCAAGTCTTGACCATGGCGTTTTGCCCATCGGCAGCGAAGCCGGGAGCGAGCTCGCCTCGAAGCCTGCAAGGTTGCTGCGTCAAATTGTGCAGATGAATAACGATTGTTTGCCCGCTTGCGGGAACGTCGGCGAAGGAGAATGTGGCGTCGACATTAGCGGGCTTGCACAATGGTGTGGTGTTCGCTGGAGCCGGTGTTTGTCCGTGCAGGACAGATACGGCGAAAACCAGCAACACCGTCATGCTGTAGGCGTAACGTTTCATCCCAACCATCCCTCCACACCAAAATACATTGCCTGTTGTCGCTTTCGTCTCGCGAGCTTTGGTCGCTTTATGGTGCAGGAGGGGCTCAGGAGTCTGCGTGAGAGCCAGGTTTTGTATCAGGGCACGACTTTAGTCGGGCCGTAAAGGATTGAAAATACGTCGGGCTTTAGCCCCTGGGGGCTGCTTTTTCGAGTTCTCACGCGGACTCTCAGGCTCCAGGTACCGGGCAAGAGCACAGCAGGTCCCTACGCTACGCTCCTAATGAACAAGGGTGCCGGGCTCCTCAGCCGGCCTTGATATCCAGTCCCGAAGGGACTGGCCCTCTAGGTGAGGTTTCCATTTCGCGCGAAGGTGCGAATGACAGCACCCCGGACGTGTGTTCATTTCTCCCTCAACTTGCCGCAGGCAAGTTGAGATGCTCGG
>Ga0302324_100023469_pt1 | contig 11932 bp, 11 predicted proteins | sample Palsa_T0_1_FD_201949 | JGI IMG/M metagenome (GOLD analysis project Ga0302324, IMG submission 201949) | Peat permafrost microbial communities from Stordalen Mire near Abisko, Sweden - Palsa_T0_1 | ecosystem: Environmental > Terrestrial > Soil > Palsa > Peat permafrost | place: Sweden: Abisko... | reverse complement strand
CGCGCATTCGGCCAAAGGAATGACCGAACGAACCAAGGTCATGTTCGGTCCGCCGGGTCATGCCTACGTTTATCTGATTTACGGAATGTATCATTGCATGAACGTCGTGACCGAACGCGAAGGCCATGCGTCCGCCGTTTTGTTGCGCGCCATTCAGCCGGTGAAAAATATCGAAGGCCGCACGTGCGGCCCCGGCTTGCTTTGCCGCGCGGTGAATATTGACCGGCGGCTAAACGCGCACGATTTGTTAAGCGACAATTTTTACATCGCCGCGCCGGCAAAGGCCGAGTCATTCGCCATTGTCAAACGCCCGCGCATTGGCGTGGATTATGCGAAGCACTGGGCGAAACGTCATTTGCGGTTTTACATCAAGGGCAACCCGTTCGTCTCCCGGCCTTGATTTTTGAAACGTCATTTTTGTCCAGGCGATTTCACACCGGCCGCCGCGATAAATTTCTTCACCAGTTCCGATTCATTTTCTTTGAACCAGACCGCACCCACGGGAATTGGCGGCAAGGCCGGCTTCAACGGAATCAATTTCACCCGCGCCCCGACGATGCACGCCAGACTGCTCGGCACCAGCGCAATCCCCCGCCCGGCTTCAACAGCGGCGATGATCCCCGTGCCGCCTTCATGTTCCTCGGCAAAGTTCGGCTTTAGGCCGACTGCAGCAAACAGCTTTTTTGTCTCGACGTGATATTCAGGATAATCTTTGCGGTTCAAGCCGATCAGCGGTTCAGGTGCCGCTTGCTGGAGGGAGATGGCTTTCGACTTTGCCAGCGGATGGCTGGGAGCAACGGCCACCACCATCGCATAGCGGGCAATCTCCACAAAGGAAAGTCCGCGCAACATTTTCGTCGGCGGACGCACGGTGAGCGCGACATGCAATTTCTTGGTGCCGAGCTGTTCGATCATTTCTTCGGAAGACAAATCGTGCAGCGCCAAGCGGACGTGCGGGAATTCACCCTGAAATGCGCGCAACATCGGCGGCAAAATCTGCACCGTGAGCGATGGCGCGTAGCCGACATGGATTTCGCCCTGCATCCCCCCAACGGCGGCACGGGCTTTTTTCACCGCGTCGTCCGCGTGTTGCAGAACCGCGCGTGCCTCGGTCAAAAAAAATTTCCCCGCCGCCGTCAAGCGCAACGCCTTCGCGCTGCGTTCAAAAAGTAGAAAACCGATTTCGTCTTCGAGGTCGCGGATTTGCCGGCTCAAGCCCGGCTGCGAGACGTGCAATCGTGCCGACGCGCGCGTGACGTTTTCGTTCTCTGCAACGGCAACAAAATAACGGAGATGGCGGAGCTCCATAATTTGATAGTTAACGCCAACTCCACCACGGCCATTTTTCCACCCGCCGTTCCCATTCACCAAATGAAATCTTATTTTCGGATTCCAACTCGTCGTATACTTTCGCTTTACAAGCTGTGACAAATGCTGATTCAACAATCTTACCAGACGACAGGCTGTCAAAGCCCACGGTTGTTTTGGCAAATTCCATATGAAAAAGATTTAAGAAATCTTCCATTTACTCCAAAGCCGTTTTTATTTCACTCAAAAACACCTCCGGCACTGGAGATAAGCCCAAACTGGCTTCCAAATCAAAATGAGCAATTTGTTTGTGGCGGTGCGTTCGCGTTTTTACGACGGTAGTGCTTATCGCATCCAAAGCAGAATTAACTTTTTGGCCAAAATCTTTTTCCATCGCAAATTGACTGGCATCCTTAAGCGCCCAAAGCGAAAGATTGCGCTGGTTTTTGGAATCTTTGTCTGTAAGGCGTGCGATGGTCAGTATCATTTGTGCTCCTAGCAAATTTTGTAAAACTCCAAGAAGCGGACCAAAGCGTTCGGCAAAAAAAATCGTCTTTTGCTCTTTGTCCATGAACAAAAAATGATAAATCTGCCAATAGTTGCGCAGTTCAGTTACTTCACCTTCGACGTAAGGCATTACGTCCCGAATTGAAGCAGGATATTGAGAGTAATCGGCATTAACTTTGGCTGGCATATTTGAGCGTGGCATTCATTCGCTTTTTCGAGCATAACTTAAAATCATTGTCAGGCAAGAAACATGGTATTTCCGCAGGAGCGAAATCGAGGCTAATGTTTTGCCATATGAAAATACTTAAAGCAAATGAACGGGGCCACGCGAACCGCGGGTGACTGGACAGTTATCACACCTTCAGCTTCGCGGATTATTACAATCCCGACTGGACGGGTTATCGCAGCCTGCACGTCATCAACGACGACCTCGTGATGCCGGGCATGGGTTTCGGCGCGCATCCGCACCGCGACATGGAGATCATCACCTACATCTTGAGCGGCAAGCTCGAGCACAAGGATTCCATGGGCAACGGCCGCATCATCAAGACGGGCGACATTCAATACATGGCCGCCGGCAAGGGCGTGCAGCACAGCGAATTCAATCCGTCGAAGGACGAAGCGGTTCACCTGCTGCAAATCTGGATTCAACCGGACGCGAAAGGCGTGACGCCGCGTTATGCGGAGAAGTCATTTGCAAACGCCGCCGCTGGAAAATTAAATCTCGTCACAAGCAAAACCGGACACGATGGCTCGATTGCAATTCATCAGGATGCCGATTTGTGGCTCGCGAAGCTTGACGCGAACAACCGCGTGGCGCACAAATTGAACGCCGGACGTCACGCGTGGGTCCACATCGCCGAAGGCGAAGTGAAATTGAACGGCAAAACGCTGCTTGGCGGTGATGCGGCGGCGATTGATAATGAAACGGCCATCGAACTCGTCGGTGTGAAACCGTCGCAGGTGCTTTTGTTCGACCTAAACTGAAACCAACAACCAAAAAAACTAAAAAATGAAAATTGCCACCATCATCGCCCGCTCGCTGCTCGGCCTCATCTTCGCCGTGTTCGGGTCGAACGCGTTCCTGCACTTCATCCCGATGCCACCCATGCATGGTCCGGGTGGCGACTTCATCGGCGCAATGTATCAGACCGGTTATCTGTATGTGGTCGCCGCCTGCCAGGTTCTCGGTGGCCTGATCCTTCTGTCCGGCCGCTTCATTCCACTCGGCCTCACCTTGCTCGGCCCGGTGATCGTGAACATTCTTTGCTTCCACATCTTCATGGATCACGCGGGATTGCCCCTGGCCCTTATTGTCGCAGCGCTTGCGTTGTTTTTACTGTGGCAGAACCGCAGTGCGTTCTTGGGACTGCTCAAGAACTGAAGACCATGCAAATCGGCATTGATAGTTTCGCCGCGAACTTTGCGGGCACGGATCGCGATATCACAGGCTCGGAAAGTCTTCGCCTATTGATCAAGCGCATTGAGCACGCCGAGCAAGTCGGGCTGGACGTGTTTGGCGTGGGCGAACATCATCGCCGCGAATTTCTCGATTCGGCTCCGGTCGTCATCCTCGCGGCGGCGGCGGCGCGGACGAATCGGATTCGGCTGACCAGCGCCGTCACGGTGTTGAGCGCCGCCGATCCGGTGCGCGTGTTTCAAAATTTCGCCACGCTGGATTTGCTCTCGCAAGGCCGGGCGGAAATGGTCGTCGGACGCGGTTCGTTCATCGAGTCGTTCCCCTTGTTCGGCCTGAAACTTGAGGATTACGACTCCCTGTTTGTGGAGAAACTCGATCTGCTGCTCAAGCTGCGGGAAAATGAATTCGTCCATTGGTCGGGGCAACACCGGGCGCCGCTCACCGGGCAGGGCGTTTATCCGCGTCCGCTGCAAAATCCGTTGCCGGTCTGGCTGGGCGTGGGCGGGACGCCGGAATCGTTTGCCCGCGCCGGGAGGCTGGGGCTGCCGTTGATGATCGCCATCATCGGCGGGGAAACGCATCGCTTTCGTCCGCTCGTGGATTTGTATCGCGAGATGGGCGAGCGCGCGGGGCATTTGCCCGAACAACTCAAGGTCGGCGTTCACGCGCTGGGATATGTCGCGGAAACAACGAAAACCGCCAATGATGATTTTTTCCCGGGCTATGCGCGCAGTTTCACAGACATCGGCAAGGAACGTGGCTGGCCGCCGGTGACGCGCGCCCATTTCGAGGCGCAACGCGGTCCGCGCGGCGCGCTGCTCGTGGGCAATCCCGAAGAAGTGGCGGAGAAGATTCTTGCGCACAGCGAAGCGCTGGGCGGCATTTCGCGGATCAGTTTTCAGATGGACGTGGCCGCGCTGCCGCACGCGAAGTTGATGCACGCCATCGAACTGCTCGGCACGCGCGTCGCCCCCGTCCTGCGCGAAGAATTAGCCCTTACTCCACCATGATCCGGCTCGAAAATTGAAAATTTAGCCGGCCGCAACCAGGTTGATGCGCAAAGTTTTGGCGCGGCAGTAAAGTTCATATTTTTGTTGGCGGTTTTTCTTTCAGCAGTCCGTGCAAGCCCAGCGCGTGGGTAGACATCGCGACTCCACCGTCCGGCGTGCGCGGCCATTTTTCCGGCGGCCGGTCCCAATAAAGTTCCACGCCGTTGTCATCCGGGTCGCGCAGATAGAGCGCTTCGCTCACGCCGTGGTCGGCGGCGCCATCAAGTTCGATTCCGGCGGCAATCAAACGGCGCAAGGCATCGGCCAGCAACGCGCGTGTCGGATACAAAATCGCGATGTGATACAAACCCGTCGTGCCCGGCGGCGGTGGCGAACCGCCCGCGCTTTCCCAGGTGTTCAAGCCGATGTGATGATGATAACCGCCGGCAGAAATGAACGCGGCCTGCGAATCGAACCGTTGCTGTAATTCAAAACCGAGCACGCCGCAGTAAAATTTCAGCGCACGGTCGAGGTTGGCAACTTTCAGATGGACGTGGCCGATGCGGACGCCGGGGTCAACCGGCTTTGGAGTCAGGTTTGCACTCATTACGGAAAGTTAAATCAATTTGCGCTGCAATGCGACTGCATTGGCATAAAACTCTAATTCAAAAGCGTGCTGGACAATAATTTAATAGCGAAACAAACTCAAAATCATGAAATATGACAGGCCGCATAAGCTGACTGGAATGCACTAATGAAAAATTCTTCATTCGCCTTTGTCACTTTGTGTATCGCTGCACCAGCTGTTCAGTTATTGGAGCGTTATGGACTCTTCCATTGGAAGAACGATGTTGTCTTTCCTTTGTTACTTATCGGACTTTTTCTTTTGGTAGTGTTGTTTGGTTGGCCAATTTTGAACGTTAGTCATCATAAAATTCGGGCAATTGCCGGTTCGCTCATTTGTGCTTATTGTCTTTGGCAAGCATTCCAAAATGCGAAGGTAATTTACTAACCAAAGTATGACGCCGTTCTTAATGCCGATTAAAACGCCGGACATGACCCTGCGAACGGGCACTGAATGGCCGTTCGTTGCCGCCTTCACGATTGCCGCTGGCGGGTTGCTGTGGGCGTCCACCACCGCCGTGTTGCGGGCGACCATTTTGTAGCGGCCGTGATTGGGATGAGGAATGCTGGTGACGTTGGGGACCGCGCTGTCTTCCACGTTGCTGCTGCGGATGGCGCGGACGATCTTCGGCAACCTGCGGCACGATGGCGGCGTAATCAAATCCTTCCGCTTTTTTCCGCACGATGCCGCGACCAATGAAGCGTTCGAGAGAGCGCAATTCGCCCTGATCCTCGTACGTCACAAAACTGATGGCGTCGCCTACGGCGTGTGCGCGTCCGGTGCGGCCGATGCGATGGACATAATCTTCCGCGTGCATTGGAAAATCGTAATTTACGACGTGCGAGATGCCGTCCACGTCAATGCCGCGCGCCGCGATGTCCGTCGCCACCAATACACGTACGACGCCGTCCTTGAAATCTTTCAGCGCGCGCAATCGCTGGCTTTGCGAACGGTTGGAATGCAGCGTCGCGGTGCGGATGCCCGCCGCTTCGAGATTGCGCGCGATGCGGTCGGCGGCGTGTTTCATGCGCGAGAAGACGAGCACCATGTTCATCGCCGGGTCTTTGAGCAGATGCAGCAGCAGCGCGGGCTTCAAACTTTTGGGAACTTCGTAGACGAGTTGCGTCACGGTCTCGGCTGGATTTGCGCGGCGGCCAATCTGCACCAGCTTGGGCGCGTGTTGAAATTCATGCGTGAGCGTTTCTATCTCCCGGGAGAGCGTCGCGGAAAAGAGCAGCGTCTGCCGTTTCTGCGGCAGCGAGCGGACAATCTGGCGAATGGCTGGCAGGAAACCCATGTCGAGCATCCGGTCGGCCTCGTCGAGCACGAGATATTGCAACTGCGAGAAATCGGCGTAGCGGCGTTGCATCAAATCCATCAGGCGACCGGGACAGGCGATGATGAGATGCGTGCCGGCGCGAAGGGCGTTGATCTGTGGATGTTCGCCGACGCCGCCGAAAACGGTGGCCACGCGCACCGGCAAGTGTTTGCCGTAAGCCCGGACGTTCTCATCAATCTGCAGGACGAGTTCGCGCGTGGGCGCGAGGACGAGCGAGCGCGTGCCGCGTTGCCGCCCATCACCGATGACGGCGGCAAGCCGGGTCAGCATCGGCAAAGTGAACGCGGCGGTTTTGCCCGTGCCGGTCTGCGCGATGCCGATGAGGTCGTGGCCCGCGAGGATCGGCGGAATGGCCGCGAGCTGAATGGGCGTGGGTTCCGTGTAACCGGCTTCCTTTACCGCCTGCAAAATTTTTGGGTCCAGACCGAGCGCACTAAATGACATGACGGATAGTGTAGCGGAGATGCGCGCAATAGCACGCAATTAACTTGGAAACCGCGCAACAAATAATTTCGCGTCTGCCATTTACAATCGTCGCGCCGGAAAGCATGATGCCAGTGCCTTCGGAGAAACTAAAAATGCCGGGGTTCAGTTAAACCAATAAAAATAAAAACTATGGCAACCAAAAAAGCTAAAAAGCCCGCCGCCAAAAAGCCCGCCGCCAAGAAAAAGTAGTCTTCCCGCTAATGCTGTCTCCTTTGACGCAAAATCAAGGGAGACAGATTTTTTATTTTCGTCGCATGAAACTCTGCCAGGGCCAGGTCTGGAAGTCGGGCAAGGAATACATCCGCATCGTGAAGCTGGAACGGCTCGCGGTGGCATACAAATCCATGCCCAACCTCGGCAACAAGGAAGGCACGCTGCACCAGACGAGCAAGAAGGATTTCTGCCGGTTGCTCAAGCAGGCCCGGCTGCTCGCGCCCGATTAAAAAATTCGTCCGCACAATGATGCTGACGCTGCCGCCGTCGCAAGTTAAGTTTTCGGGGTTTGCAAAGCGCTGAAACCAATCATTACGCCATGCTCGGCCTGGATCGCCGCTGCTCTGCCGCGCAGATCCGTGCCGCCTACCGCTTGCTCATCCGCCAGCTTCATCCCGACTTAAATCCGCAATCGCCCGACGCCGTCGCGCGCACGCAGCACCTCAACACGGCGTATAAAATTTTAAACAGCCCAAATCTTCGACGCGCCTACGACCGGGAACTCAACTTGCCAAAAAAACCCGCTGCTTCAACACACACCGCAAAAATACAGCACAACATTTCCAAAGACGTGAACCTGCGGCTCGAAGATTTTTTGCGCGGCACGAAGCGCGAAGTCCGCGTCAATGACCCGGCCAATCCAAACGGCACGGAGGTTTACGAACTAATTGTTCCACCGGGCACCGCGCCAGGCGCGCGCTTTCGACTGCCGCGCGCCGGAGCTTTTGCCGGCGGCTTCGTGCAGCTTCGCGTCAAGGCATTGCCCGGCTTTCGGTTCAAAGTGCTCGGCTCGGATTTGCACTGCGATTTGAAAATCAAACCCAAACGCGCGGTCCAGGGTGGCGTGGAAACAATCCAGGGCATTTCCGGCGCGATGATTCGGCTGCAAATCCCGCAGGGCGTCGCGCGCGGAGAAATTTTCCGCATCGGTGGCGAAGGTTTGCCCAGGGCGCGCGGCGGGCGCGGTGACTTGCTCGTGCACCTCACCTATTGTCCCGAAGTCCGCGTCACCCGCCCGCCCGGCCGGTGACGTGCTCATTTTGCCGCCACCAAAACTTTGCATTTGGCCGTCTGAACGATTATACAAAAAGCCTGAATGAGCTTATCGAACAGCGTCAGCGCAAAGTCCGGCACCGGCCAGGGAAAAATTCTTCCGTTCAAAAAGCTGCTCGCGGCCAACCGCAGCGAAATCGCCATCCGCATTTTCCGCGCAGGCACGGAATTGAATCTCCGCACCGTCGCCATTTACGCACAGGCCGACCGCTTCTGCCTGCATCGCTTCAAGGCCGACGAGGCGTATCTCATCGGCGAGGGCAAAGGCCCGGTCGCCGCGTATCTCGACATCGAAAGCATCATCGCCGTCGCCAGGGAAAAAGGCGTGGACGCGATTCATCCGGGCTATGGATTTCTTTCCGAGAATGCAAACTTCGCCCGCGCCTGCACGAAGGCCGGTATCGCGTTCGTCGGGCCGCGACCAGAATTGCTCGACATGATGGGCGACAAAACCGCCGCGCGCGCGCTCGCGCAAGAGATCAACGTCCCTGTTTTGCCCGGCAACGAAGAGCCAATTTCCGACCGCGACGAAGCGATGAAGGCTGCGAAGCAAATCGGTTTTCCGCTGATCATCAAGGCCGCGTTCGGCGGCGGCGGACGTGGGATGCGCGTCGTTCAAAAAGCTTCAGATCTTTCGGGCTTGCTCGACGAGGCGCAATCGGAAGCGGAACGCGCGTTCGGCAATCCGGCCGTCTTCCTCGAAAAATATGTTCCGAACGCCAAGCACATCGAGGTGCAGATTCTCGGCGACCAGCACGGCAATGTGATCCATCTACACGAGCGCGACTGCTCGGTGCAGCGCCGCCACCAGAAAGTCATCGAAGTCGCGCCAAGTTTTGGCCTGCCCAAAAAGGTCGTTCAAGAATTATGCGATGCCGCCGCGCGTATCGCCCGCGAAATCCGCTACGACAACGCCGGCACGATTGAATTCCTCTACGACCTCGACAAACACGAATGGTTCTTCATCGAGATGAACCCGCGTATCCAGGTCGAGCATACCGTCACCGAGGTCATCACCGGCCTTGATCTCGTACGCGCGCAAATTTTGATCGCGCAAGGCCACGAGCTGCACGGGCCGGTCATCGGGATGCCGCGACAAAATGAAATTCCCCGCAACGGCTACGCCATCCAATGCCGCGTCACCACCGAGGACCCGGAAAATAAATTCATGCCGGACTACGGCAAGATCATCGCGTATCGATCGCCGGGCGGCTTCGGCATCCGGCTCGACGGCGGGATGGGTTATGGCGGCGCCATCATCACGCCGTTTTACGATTCGCTGCTCGTCAAGGTCATCGCCAGCGCGCACACCTACGAGGATGCGTTGCAACGCATGCACCGCGCGCTGTCGGAATTCCGCATCCGCGGCGTGAAGACGAACATCCCGTTTCTCGAAAACGTCATCCAGCACGAAAAATTCCGCACCGGCCAGGCGACCACCACGCTGATTGACACTTCACCCGAATTGTTCACGTTCAAAGGCCGCCGCGATCGCGCGACCAAGCTGCTGAACTTCCTCGGCAACGTCATCGTCAACGGCAATCCGCACGTCAAAGGTTTCAAGCCGGTGAAGGCGCTCACCTCCGCCACGCCAGTGACTTTTGATCATAAGCTCACGCCGCCGCCCGGAACGCGCGATCGGCTGCTCAAGCTGGGTCCAAAAAAATTTGCCGAATGGACGCGCAAACAAAAGCGGCTGCTCGTCACCGACACGACGCTGCGCGACGCACATCAATCGCTCATGGCCACACGCGTCCGCACTTACGACATGCTGGCGGTGGCGAACGCGCTGGCCCGCCGCGCGCCGGGACTGTTTTCGCTGGAGATGTGGGGCGGCGCGACATTTGATACTTCGATGCGCTTTCTCAACGAAGACCCATGGGATCGTTTACGGCAATTGCGCGCACGGATTCCGAACATCTGTTTTCAAATGCTCTTTCGCGGCAGCAACGCCGTCGGTTATTCCAATTATCCCGAAAATGTCGTCGCCGGTTTCGTGAAGCATGCCGCCGCCGCGGGCATTGATATTTTCCGCATTTTTGATTCGCTGAATTACACGCCGAACCTGCGCGTGGCGATGGCGGCCGTGCAGGACACCCACGCGGTCTGCGAAGCCGCCGTCTGCTACACCGGTGACATTCTCGATCCGAAGCGTGCCAAATATTCGTTGAAGTATTATGTCAAACTCGCCAAGGAATTGGAAAAGATGGGCGCGCATATCCTTGCGATCAAGGACATGGCCGGATTGTGCCGGCCGCTCGCTGCGAAAACGCTCATAAAAACCTTGCGCGATGAAGTCGGCATCCCGATCCATTTTCACACGCATGACACGGCGGGCACGCAGGCCGCCGCGATCCTTGAAGCGAGCGAAGCCGGAGTGGACATTGTTGACCTCGCGCTCGCCAGCATGAGCGGCAGCACCAGCCAGCCGAACCTGAATTCCATCGTCGCCGCGCTGCAACACTCGCCACGTGACACCGGACTTGATCTGGATGCTTTGAACGAGTTCGCCGACTACTGGGAACACATACGCGAATATTATCATCCGTTCGACACCGCGCCGAAGACCGGCAGCGCGGAAGTTTATCTGCACGAGATGCCTGGCGGGCAATACACCAATCTCAAGGAACAGGCCGCCAGCATGGGCGTTTCGCATCGCTGGGCGGAGATCGCCCGCACCTATGCCGAGGTTAACCAGCTCTTTGGAGACATCGTGAAGGTCACGCCAAGCAGCAAGGTCGTCGGCGACATGGCGCTGTTTCTTTTCTCGCGCGGCATCAAGCCCGCCGACGTGGTGAACCTCGAATCCGGCGCGCAGGGTTTTCCTGAATCGGTCGTGGACATGATGAGCGGCGGTCTCGGCTGGCCGGCGGGCGGCTGGCCGAAAGATGTTCAGCGTGTCGTCCTCGGCGAAAAACGGGCGGGCCACGCGCAAAAGGATTTTGAGAGAGGCGCTATTCCCGGTGCTGTCGCCACGCCGGCAAACCTGGACAAGATCCGCAAGGAACTTTCCGAAACGCTCAAGCGCGAAGCCGCGGACGATGACCTCTATTCATATTTGATGTATCCGCAGGTGTTCACCGACTTCGCGAAATGTACACGGGAATTCAGCGATGTCAGCGTGCTGCCGACGCCCGCGTTTTTCTACGGCCTGAAGCTTGGCGAGGAAATCAACATCGCCATCGAGGAGGGCAAGTCGCTCATCGTCCGGCTGATAAACGTGAGCGAGCCGGACAAAGACGGCCGCCGCACGGTGACTTATGAATTGAATGGCATCACGCGCGAAACATTGGTCGCGGACAAAAAAATCGCCCCCCAGACGAAATTGCGTCCCAAGGCGGACATCACCAATCCGTTGCAGATCGCCGCGCCGATTCCCGGACTCATCGCCACCATCGCCGTCAGCGTCGGTCAGAAAATCGTCAAGGGCGACAAGCTCCTGATGATGGAGGCGATGAAAATGCAAACGACGGTTTACGCCTCCACCGACGGCATTGTCGACACGCTGTATGTGACCGTTGGCGACACGGTGGAAAGCAAGGATTTGCTCGTCAAGCTGCGGTCGGTATAAAATTGGTCATGAAAAAGAACCGGCTCGAGGCGTTCAGTGATGGTGTCATCGCCATCATCATCACCATCATGGTGCTGGAATTAAAAGTGCCTTCGCACGCGGACGGGCTCGCCGACTTGAAAGAAGTGTTGCCGGTTTTCTTGAGCTATGTGTTGAGCTTCATCTACATCGGCATCCTCTGGAACAACCATCATCACATGTTCCATTCCACCGAATATGTCACCGGTGGCATCCTCTGGGCGAACCTGCATCTGCTGTTCTGGTTGTCGCTGTTTCCGTTCACGACCGCCTGGGTGGGGGCAAACCATCTCGCGCCGACGCCCACCGCCGTCTATGGCTTCGTGCTGCTGATGGTGGCCATCGCCTATTATATTTTGCAGCGCACCATCATCGCCCAGCAGGGGGAAAATTCCCTGCTCGC
>Ga0302324_100023463_pt1 | contig 11934 bp, 9 predicted proteins | sample Palsa_T0_1_FD_201949 | JGI IMG/M metagenome (GOLD analysis project Ga0302324, IMG submission 201949) | Peat permafrost microbial communities from Stordalen Mire near Abisko, Sweden - Palsa_T0_1 | ecosystem: Environmental > Terrestrial > Soil > Palsa > Peat permafrost | place: Sweden: Abisko... | reverse complement strand
CACCAAGGTCCCCGGCTGGAAGCCGGAGAGCACGGTGCTCGCCTTCGTCGTGGGCGATGCGCTCGTCCACGTCTTGCCACCGTCGGTCGAGTATTGCCACTCGTGCGACTTGGCACCTTTGACGCTCCGGGCGACGACGTGCACCGTCCCCGAAACGATCTGCCTGACCGTGAGGTCAGCCTTGGGATGAGCGCCCGTCTTGCGAAGCGACATCGCGGCAGCCGCCGCAATGTTCGCCGCTTGAGCAGGGCTCGCGTTCGCCAGCTGCTGCACGTAGCCATGCAGCTGGTTTGCGTCCTCGATGACGAGCTTGAGCGCGTCATCTCGGGTCTGGATTGTGCCGAGCGTCTTCGTCTTGGTGGCGCTCTCGGCGACGCTGAGCGCGTCGACGTGAGTCGTCACCGTCGCGATGGCGATCGGCGGCGATGGGAACGTCGTCTTGTCAGCCAACATGGCCGCCAAGATGGCGTTCATTCGGATGATCACCGCCGGCACCGACCTTGGAAGGCCGAGGACGACGAAGATCGTGTGGAGTATCGTTGTCACGGTTCACCTATTTTTCTGTTCGAGAGTTGCCGCGAACCGACATGGTGCGCGGGTGCTGCATAAGGAAGGATCAAGGGCACGCGATCACGTCCCCCCTAAATGCCTCTGGGTAAGAACTCGGCCGGATCTGGGAAAAAAATGGAGCCCGCGAACCGATTCCTGGAAACACCAAGGATAACGGCGTGTTGCCACAGCAACACGAGGCACTCGAAGGACGGTACCGCCCCCGTCGTGAACGGTACCGCCCCCGTCGTGAACGGTACCGCCCTCGTCGTGAACGGTACCGCCCTCGTCGCGAACCGTACCGCCCTCGTCGTGAACGGTACCGCCCTCGTCGTGAACCGTACCGCCCCCGTCGTGAACCGTACCGCCCCCGTCGTGAACCGTACCGCCCTCGTCGCGAACGGTACCGCCCTCGTCGCGAACGGTACCGCCCTCGTCGCGAACGGTACCGCGCTTGATGTCTCCCGCATCGCTCTCCCTCTTTCACCAATAAGAGTGGTGGGTCCGGAATTTCTCCCGATAGAAATCGCACTCGCGTCTCACTTTTGAGCAGTGATCACAGCGCGGTGCGCACGAGCCCCAAGCGACGCCAATGTGCGCGCGCGCCCCCACCGCGCGTCAGCTGCGGCGTCGGCCGAGCAGCCCCTAAGCCGAAAAGATCTCCAACAGCGGCGGACAAGTACTCATCAGCTCCTGCGCCACACTCCGATCCGACGCAAGCAGCAACGCCCCCCCCTTCCCCACGCGCGCAGTCGCCGGCGCCTTCCCGCCCCCCATGATCTCCGCCGGAAACAAAAACTCCCCCACACTCACCTCGCCGGTGACCTCCCCATCCATCACAAGCTCAATCGCCCCCTGCCCCACGAGATACAAATCGCGCACCGCGCTCCCCGCCTCAACGAGCACGCTTCCCTCCGCAAGCTCCCGCAGCTCGAGCCTGCTCGTCACCTGAGCACGCAGCGTCGCATCGAGCCGCTCCGCAAGCGGCCCGAGCGTCACCCCCACGAGCGCCTGAACCCGATTCGCGGACGCCCGCAGCTCGTCATCCACCCAAGGACACGCAGCAAAGGCCGGCTCAATCTGCGCCGCCTGCCAAGTCGCGACCACGGCCTCATCCGAAGCGCAGATCAACCGCAGCGGCACGCTCTCGGCCACGGTGCCCTTGGCCTTCAGCACCTTACCTTTGCCGATGCGCTCAGCAGGCGCGTCGACGATCTGCGCGGCGATGTCGATGTCCCCCTCGACGACGAACGCGAGCGCGAACCCCATCACCTCTTCATCGCGGCCGAGCCGATGGATCTCGGCGCCCCGCTCGAGCTCGGCGCGGGTGTCGTCAGGGAGATCCGCCAACGCCAGCGCCGATGAGAGGTCGACCTTCGACTCGCCAGCGGCCCGCGTCGGGAGGACGACGCCAGCCGACACGAGCGTCTGTTCGACCGAGAAGCGCTCCGGGGGCGTCGCCGCTGCCCGAAGCGCGGGACTCGGCATCTCGACGACCGTCTCGGATGGGAGCGGCGCGCGCATGCGCGGCACGGGTGGCGGCACCGCCATGACGACTGCAGGCTCCGCAGGGGGGAGCTCGAGGCGGGCGCTCGTGACGACCTCGTCCTGGTAATCTTCACTCGACACGACCGCGCTCGGGGTGGCCATCGGCGGCGGAAGCGAATCCTCCGTGGTGCTCCACGGATCGAGAAGCCCCGCGTGCGCCTCCGCACCGCTGGGAACGCTCGCCGATGATGGCTCCTGCGACACGCTCTGAAACACCTCGGCGATGGGCGCATCCGTAGAAGGCGCGTCGAGAACAGGCAGTGGCGGGAGCTTGACGGGGGCGAAGGCGTGCGGCTCCGTCATCGCGCTCATCGAGACCTGCGCACCTTCCTCGATGGGGATCTCGGGGAGCGCCCGCAAGAGGTCGTCGATGCCGCTCGCCGCCGCGTCTTGTGGCGAGATGGACGTCGCGGCGAACGAGCCCGAAATGTGGATGGGATTCGTCGCAATCCACTCGGACAGCTCGGCCGCCGCGCGCGCGAGCGTCAAGGCGCGCTCGTCGTGCTCGGCTTCCCCCGCGGCCTGCGCCGCGCGCCGCAACCACACGATCGCGTCCACGCGCTCGTTGCGATTCCAGAGCGACGCCGCGGTCTGGATTGCCCACGCGACGTCCTCGACGTCCGTTTCGACCGAGGGCGGGATGCCGACCATGTCAGGGCTCTAAATAGTACACGGCGCCGTCATCGGATGCGACGACGAGCGCGCCATCCGACAAGAGCGTCACTGGAGCGTCGACGTCGCCTCCGGTCGTCGAGCTCGCCACCGCCCCCGATGGGGCAACGGCATAGACGCGATCGTCCTCGGCGCCAAAGTAGAGGTTAAAGGCGGCATCCTCGATTGGAGCGCCGTGAACGCCGAACTCCGCCGCGCCACTGCCGGGCACGTCGAAGCTCGCCTTCTCGACGCCAGTCTTTCCGTCGAGGCGCACCACCCGCGAATGCGGCCCATACACACCCGCGAGCACGTCACCGCCGCGGGCGATGGAGAGCGCCCCGCGGACGAACCCGAAGACATGCGAGCTCCAGACGACGCTCCCATCCGCATCGAGTCGCACGACTTCTCCGGCATCGGTGCCCACCACGGTCGTGCCATCGTCGTCGATCGCAGGCGAGCCGTCCACGTCCGCGCCGAGATCGACCGACCATGCCTTGTGCGCCAGCGGTGCGCTCGGCTCGACCGCGTAAACGTGATGGTCTTGCGAGCCGAAGAGCACGCGGCGTCGATCGTCGATCGCCGGCGCCGTGAAGATCTTGCCGCGCGCGAGGAAGCGCCAAGCGACGCTGCCCGTTTGGGTGACGCCGTAGAGCGTGCGCCCGGCAGCGAAGACGAGCGTCCCGTCGTCGGCGATGGCACATGCGGTGTCGCCTTCGTCGTCCAAGTCGAGCGTCCACATCACGTGCCCGTCGGGGCGCACGGCGAAGAGCTTCTTCGCATCACTTGCCGCATAGACGTTGCCGCGGTCATCGACGCACGGCGTTGCGTAGCTGCGACCACCGAGTGGAACACGAAAGCGCACCGCCCCATCCGCGCGCGCGAGCGCGACGAGGTTCCCATCGAGCGTGTCCACGTAGAGCGTCGTTTCGTCGGGCGAGCTCACGACCTCGGCTTCGATGGCACCCAAGTCCGGGGTTCGCCATCGAACGCGAAGCTGCGACGGACCGTGGGCCGGCGATCGACCGCTGCGTCGCCGGTCCCCGTGCTGCATGCGCACCGGCCCGGGCGGTACGACTCCGGTCGAAGCTGACATCGCGATCGATGCAACGTGAAGCCTCACGGGGGCTTGGGGGGCGGAGCTCCCCATCTCGATCGTCGGTGTGACGTGCGGGTGCCTGAGCCGTGCTGACACGGCCAAGGCCGCGATGGAGGCGAGCAACGCAACGGGCGCAACACGCAGCGCCGAACGCGTCACCGTGCGCGGCGTGCTCGAGCGCGCGGGCTTCCCGCGGCAGTGGCGCCACGCGTCGCTTCTTCGACTCCGTAGCCGTGCGCTTCCTCACCGGGTTGCCTGCGCGCGAGCCAGCCGATCAGCGTGAGCCCGGCAGCCTTCGCCGTTTCCGGCAGGCATGGATCGTGGAGCAGCTTCGAAAGGTCGGCGATGAGCCGCACACGCTGCGTTTCGCCCGCGATCGAGCACTGCGGACGCTTCGCCGGCCAGCGCGGAGTGGAGCATGACGCGGGACCCGCGCTCTCCGTCGCGCTCGGGTACTCACCGGATTCTTCTTGGTCTGGCTGTTCTGTCATCGTTTCTCGTGAAGGGTCGAGATTGCGAAATCTAGCGCGATTTGAGCCCACGTCGAGACCTCTTTAAAGGGAGCTGATCAGCACTTCGCGGTCCTTCGCACCGTTCGCGGGACCCACGATTCCTTGGCGTTCCATCATCTCGACGATGCGAGCGGCGCGGTTATAGCCAAGGTTCAGCTTGCGCTGCAACCAGGAGGTCGAGCACCGCCTCGTATCGGCGACGATGCGCACGGCTTCGTCGTACACCGAGTCTTTGGCCATCTCGTCGTCGTCCGCGGCCGCGCCGTCGTCGTCGCGAGGCTTGATGATGTTCTCGTCGTAGATGGGCTCGCCTTGGGTCCGGAGAAAGTCGGTGATGGCTTGGACTTCTTCCTCCGTGATCATCGGGCACTGGACGCGCTTGGTCTCGTTGGTGCCGTTGAGCTTGATGAGCATGTCGCCGCGCCCGAGCAAGTGCTCGGCGCCTTGCTCGTCGAGGATCGTGCGGCTGTCGACCTTCTGAGCAACGCGGAAGGCGATGCGCGTGGGGAAGTTCGCCTTGATCATCCCCGTGATGACGTCGACGCTGGGCCTTTGCGTCGCGAGGATCACGTGCATCCCGGCGGCGCGGGCCTTCTGCGCGAGCCGAGCCACCGCTGCCTCGACGTCTTTCCCTTGCTGCATCATCAGGTCGGCGAACTCGTCGACGACGATCATGATGAAGGGCAGGCGTTCGGGCACCGGCACCGTGCCCTCTTCGGACTTGAACTCTTCGGTCGTGCCGTCGGGGTTCTTTCCGGTGAGGGTCTTCGCGAGCGGGTTCTTCAAGTCGCCGCGGCGCACGCGGTCGACCCAGTTGTTGTAGGTGCCGATGTTCTTCGTCCCGGCGTCGGCGAAGAGCTGATAACGCCGCTCCATCTCGTCGACTGCCCACTTCAGCGCGTTCGACGCCTGCTTCATGTCCGTGACGACGGGCAGCAGCATGTGGGGGATGCGATCGTAGGGCGCGAGCTCCACGACCTTCGGGTCGATCATCAAGAGACGCAGCTCTTCTGGGGAACGTCGGTAAAGGAGCGACGCGAGCATCACGTTGAGACCCACGCTCTTGCCTGCGCCGGTCGCACCGGCCACGATCATGTGCGGCATGCTCGCGAGGTCGGCATAGACGGGGTGGCCTTGGATGTCGCGGCCGAGCACGATCGGAAGCGGCGCGGTCAGCGATTGAAACCGCCGGTCCTCCACCAAGTCCCGCAAGTTCACCGGGATGCGATGCTTGTTGGGAAGCTCGAACCCGATGCGGTTCTTCCCTGGAATGGGCGCCACGATCCGGACGCGACGCGCGAGGGCAAGCGCCAGATCATCGGCGAGGCTCGCGACCTTCGACACCTTCGTCCCCGCGACCGTCGACACCTCGAACGTCGTCACCGTGGGGCCCGGCAGCACCTCTTCGACTTTGCCGGTCACGCCATAATCGGCGAGCGTCTTCGTGAGAAGCTCGGCGTCTTTGTAGAGCGCCTCGCGGTCGATCGTGAGGTTGCTCTCGACACCCGCCGCGGTCAGAAACTCTATCGACGGGAGGTTGAACGCGGTCGCGGTCTTGCTCGGCTTCGGCCGCCCGAGTGGCTTCTCTTGCTCGAGCGCCGCGGACGTATCGACGATCAGCAGGCCTTCGTCTGGCTTCTTCTTCCGCGCGCGCTTCGGTTTGGGGTCGGGCGCGGGCGTCGCGAGGATCGCGTCCATGATTTCGGGCGACGCTTCTGGGGGTGGGTCGACGTCGCGTGTTTGCGACGTCCCGCCTTCGGCGGATCCGTCGACGTCGGGTGTCTCGGGCTGCTCGGGCTCGAGCGCGACGATGGTCGCTTCGTCGGTCTCGTCCTCCGTGACGTGCGGCAGCAGCGCGATGCGGGCGCGCTCTTTCTCCGCACGCTCGAGGTCCCGCGCAGTCTTCCACGCGTCGGCGACGGTCCGCGCGCCACGAGCGGTGCCGACTGCGCTGCGGGCGCCGAAACGCCCGAGCCAGTTCATCAGCGCGATGAAGGAGAAGGCCGCGCGACTGATGAGGAGCAGGCCGATGCACGCGAAGCCCACGAGAAACGAGCCGATTGTCGAAAAGAGCGACCGGGCGATCTCGCCAAAGAGCTCGCCGATGGCTCCAGACGCGGGGTGGCCTTCGAACGCCATTCGTCCTGCCCACCCGACTTGCACGAGCGCTGCGGCGACCATCACCATGAGCATGTCGCCAGCGAGGCGCGCCGGCGTGAAGAGCGAGTCGCGGCTTCGCACGAAAGGGATGCCGAGCAGCACGAGCTCGATGGGGATGCTCCACGCCACGACACCGACGACCCACACGAGCGCCCCTGCGCACGTCTCCCCGACGGGCCCGACGATGTTCGCACCTGCTCCGTACGAGCCGAGTGCGAGCGCGAGGAAAGCCGCGCTCGTCCAGAGCAGAAGAGCAATGGCTTCGCGTCCCCTCGCGAGTCGCCCGTGCGGTCCGAGGACGCGGAGCTTCACGTTGGAGGTGTCAGCGATGGATTCGGCACGTGGCGCGAAGAGAGGTGACGCCATCCCACATCGGAACCTATTGATTCCCGTTGGTTCGGGCCAACTTTCGGTCGCGGACGTGCTTGTGGGGTGGGTCTGCGAAACCCTTTGGGTTTCGGGTTGAGGGCCGCTACCATCGCGCCGACGGAGAACCGATGCGCGAACGATGGTTTCGAAGCGCCACCACGCTCCTGTTGAGGTTCGTGGCGGTCAGCCTGCTCGTAGGGGCGGTGGGCTGCGCAGTGAGCGAAAGTGACGTGAGACGTTGGGAAGGCACGGAGCGCGGCCCCGAGAAGCTCGTCGCGGTGCTGACGCACGGGAAGTATTCGATTCCACTGCGCACCGAGGCGGCGATGTCGCTCATTCGGATGAAGCCGCGGGCGGGCAAGCGTGTGGGCATCGACCAGCTCATTACCGCTCTCGGCACGCTCGACGAGGAGTCCTTGCGCAACATCGTCATTGGCATGACGCCCGAGCTCGTGAAGGAGATCGAGGCTCCCCCGCCCCTCAAAAAGCCCGATGGCACCATCGAGCCGGACGCCACCGTCCCGTTCAAAGACGCCGGGTTCGCGATGCTCTCGCACGAGCCGCCGCTCGTCGCGGACGAGAAGAGCAAGACCGATTTGACCTCCGCGCTCATCAAATGGACGCAGACGGACTTCGAGGACCGCATCGAGAACGGCGCGCAAGCGTACGGCGTCGAGCAGATGATGCGGTTCTTCGGTGCTCCCGCGGTGAAGGGCTTGCCCGCGCTCATGACCGAGCAGTCGTCGAAGGTTGACCGCATCGCGAGCCTGATTTCCGACCTCGGGGACCCCGAGACCAAGCAAAAAGCTTCGGAGCAGCTCCGGACGCTGGCCGAGACGATCGATAGCCCGGCGTGGATCGACAAAGAGAAGCCGCTCGTGCAAGAGGCCAACAAGCGCTCGAACGCCAACATCGACGATGCGCGGCTCGCCATTCAGCTCGAGAAGTTTCAAGAGCAGGAGCTGATCAAGATCTTCACGTCGATGAAGCGCGTCGGCGGGCGGCCGGTCATCGACTACTGCCTCAAGTTCGCCGCCAACCCGAAGAACAGCGAAGAGCGGCGCAAGGCCGCGCTCGCCGCGCTCGAAGGCCGCATCGACAGGAACAACGCGGCCGACATCGACAAGATCTTCAACGTCGCCAAGGACGACAACACACCCGACTCCGTGCGCGACCTCGCGTTCGCGCGTCTCGGCGAGCTCCCCAAGGAGCAGATCGTTCCCAAGCTCTACACGCTCTTCGATGCGAAGAAGTGGAAGGTGCGTTGGGTCGCTGCGTCACTCGTCTTGCGAACGATGACCACGAAGGGCATCGCCGAGTTCATGCGTCGTCTGCCGGCGGGCTCCAATCAGAAGATGGGTTTGTCCGAGCCGACGCAGTACGGCGCGCTCATCGCGAAGATGGACGCCCCCGCAGGCGAGCCCAAGCCACGGGATGCGATCATGCCGTATTTGGCCGCAAAGGAGCTCGGGCCTCGGTTGACGGCTCTCGGCTATTTCTTCGAGGGCAAGAAAGCCGACGTGGGCGTGGTACAATCTCAAGAAGCTAGCAACACACCCATACCGAAGTGCGAGAAGGAAGACGAATGCGGGTGGACGTGCGTCGTTCCGAAAGCTCCGGGCTCCCAGGAGACGGACCAGAAGACAATCACCACCATCGGCGAGTTCGTGAAGTTCTGCGTCGAGCCCTCGATGACCAATTGACGTGAATGACAATGAGCTCCGATCCGAACAAGAAGAGCACGAGGTCGTTCCAATGCCGGGACGTGCTCTGGGAAACGTTCGAGCAGATGGCGCGGGAGCTCGAGTGCAGCGTTGATTATCTGATCAACGAGGCGATGAAGCAGTACGCGCGCCAGCGGAGCTACGGGCCCGGCGCAGGAAAAGGCTCGGGCGCACCGACGCCATTTCCAGGTCGTGAGCCGATGCCGTCGATGGGGGGCTCCTATGGTCCGCCGCCGGGTGGTGGCTTGCCGAGCAACGTCCCGACGCCTGCCGTTCCGGGTCCGCCGCAGATGCGTCCACCGGGGCCATTACCGCCACCACCTGGGCGATTGGCCCCTCCTCCCGCGATGGCACGCGGCGGCGGTCTCCCTCCGCCTCCCGGAGGACGCATGGGTCCTCCGGCACCTCCCATGCTCGCCCCCCAGCGTCAGTCGCTCCCCATGCCTCCGGGGGGTTCGCCGTCCCGTCCTCCGCCACCGCCGCAGCACATGCAAATGAACGTGCCGCCGGATCGGCGCAGCGTTCCACCGCCCATCCCGCGCGGAGGAACCGCTCCTCCAGGCTACAACGGCTACGCTGCACCCGCGACGCAAGCCGGCGTCCTCAGCGTCATCTACGGCGGTGAGAAGATCGCGATCAACAAAGAGCGATTCGTGATCGGTCGCGGCAAACAGTCGAGCGACCTCACGCTGAAGGATCCGAACGTCTCGCGCCAACACGCGATGGTCGAGTTCCAGAACGGCGTCTACTTCATGGTCGACATGGGCTCGACCAACGGCGTCGAGTACAACGGGCAGCGCATCGCGCGAAAGCAGATCACCGAGGGTGATGCCTTCCGCATCTGCGATCACGAAGTTCGTTTCACGTACCGCTAAACCGCTAAGCCAGAGGCGCCTCGACCATGGAGCGTTTCGTCGCGCGCAAGCTGCGCAAGTTGCCGACGCTCGAGCCGCGTCGTCAGGCGCTCGAGACGTGCGTCTATTGTCCGAAGCTCTGTCGCAGCGCGTGCCCGGTTTCGAACGCAGAGCCGCGCGAGACGATCATCCCATGGGGCAAGATGTCGTCCGCGTACTTCGCCGCGCGCGGTGACGCGCCCCTCAGCGAATCGTTCGCGGCGCCCGCGTGGGCCTGCACCGGATGCTTTGCATGCCGCGAGGCATGCGACCACCGCAATGACGTCACCGGCACGCTGATGGACGCGCGCGATGCCTTCGTGTCGCGGGGCTTGGGTCCGGCGCCCGCGAAACGGACGATCGCGGAGTTCGACGCCCATCGGGAACGGACACGTCGTGCCCATGACAGCCTACGAGACGTCCCGCCTGCGGCGGATCCGTCCCTGCTCATCGGGTGCATGTACGTTCGTCGCTTGCCCGACGTGGCACGTGATGCGCTCGCCGTCGCGGAGAGGCTATTCGGACCCGTCTCGCTCGAGCGGGAGTGCTGCGGGCTTCCGCTGAAGCTCGCAGGCGACACTCGAGCATTCGACGCGCACGCGTCCCGCTTCCGGTCACGCGACATCCTCGCCGTGGATCCGGGTTGCGCGCTCGCTCTTCGTTCGGCCGGCGCGCGCGTCACGCCACTCGTCACGCGCGTTGCGGAGCGTTTGAATGATCTTCGTGGCGGTGATGGCACGCGCACCCCTCGCTGGCACGATCCCTGTCAGCTCGGCCGCGGGCTCGGTGTCTATGACGCACCGCGAGCCATTCTCACGCGTGTGCTCGGCTGCGCACCCCTCGAGTTTCCGATGCAGCGCGAGCGGGCAGAGTGCAGCGGTGCGGGTGGGCTCTTGCCTCTCACGATGCCCGAGAATTCGAAGGCCATCGCGCACAAGCGCGTCGCCGATCACGGCGCGAGTGGAGGCGGCGAAATCGTGACGGGGTGTGCATCGAGTCTCCTCGCCTTTCGGGCCGCCTCCGCGACTGCGAGCGACATCGTGACGTGGATCGCGCGGGCTCTCGAGCGTTAGCGCTAGAACCGACCCGTCGCCGCGAGCCCGTAGAACCCGTTCCCGACCGCAGGGGTGATCGCGGCGAACGTCGGCTCGGTGTGTTTCTTCTTGGGTGCGAGGACGAACGCCGTGATGCCCGCGGCGAGCACGACGCCACCCGCGATGAACAAGATGGTCGACGCGAGCGCAGCGCCCTCCGCGTCCGACCGAAGTCCGAGGCCGACGGAGTCGCAGGTATCGGCTGCATCGCAATGCCCATTGGCGTTCGAGGCGCTCAGCTTGCTGGCGGCGACGAGCCCGAACACGCTTCCGACTCCGAGGCTGACGAGACCCGCGACGCCGAGCGCGATGCCAGAGACGTGATAGGCAAAACCCGGGTCACCATTGTCGACGACGACCACCGGCGGCGCAGCCGTCGCGTCCTTCTCGAGTGGACCGATCGTGAGCGTCACCGTGGCTCCCTCGCCGGTGACGTCGACGTTCTGCGTCCACTTCTTGTAATGCGGCGCGATGGCGGTGACGACGTGCTGACCGGGGTCGACCGGAACCGCGAGCCCAAGCGCATCGCTCGCGAGCACCTCGCCGTCGCGCATCACCGCGAGCCCGGTCGGTCGCCCGTCTTGCGGCGGCAGGACGGTGAGCTTCGCGAGGTGCGGCTCGAGTGCAGCCATGTGCTTTTGCGCCACCTTGTCGCGCTGCTGCTTGTCCTTCTTGTCGAGCGACATCTTCTCAGCGTCCTTGTAGGTCGCGTAGGCGCTCGCCGTTTGGTTGTTTCGTTCGTAGCAGTCGGCGAGCCAGAGCATGCCCCCGATCTCCGGGTCGATCTTGTTGCTCTGTTCGAACTTGGGGCAGGCCTCGGCGTACTTGTTTTGCTTCATCAGCGCCGCACCTTCCTCGAAGAGCTTGTCGGCCTGGCTCTGCTGCGCAAGCGCTGGGCTCGCAGCCATCAAGACGAGGACCATCGAGAATTGCGAAGCGCGCATCGACTTACTTTCGGCCTCCGAACTCTTTGTTGTCAACGGCGGCAGCGCTCGTGCTCGTGGGATGCGGGCGCGGTCGCCAAGTAGCCGTCGCTCGGGGCGCGGGCTCAGTCGTGTCGATGGTGGCCTGGGGTGTCGCCGTCATCGCGGCTGACGTCGTCGGAGGGGGTTCCGCGAAAAGCGTCGTGGTCGCCGAGATCGTCATCGTTGGCGGTGGCGTCGTTGTCGTCGTGGCGGATGGTTTTGGAGGCGGGTGCGGGGCCCGCGCCTGATGAAGCCCGAGAAACACCGCGCCACCGATGATGATGACGGCGGGAATGAGCAGGGCCCATACAGGGAGGCCGCGCGGCGGCACGACCGTCTTCACTGGCACCGGCCCCCACGGATACGCAAC
>Ga0302324_100023462_pt1 | contig 11934 bp, 8 predicted proteins | sample Palsa_T0_1_FD_201949 | JGI IMG/M metagenome (GOLD analysis project Ga0302324, IMG submission 201949) | Peat permafrost microbial communities from Stordalen Mire near Abisko, Sweden - Palsa_T0_1 | ecosystem: Environmental > Terrestrial > Soil > Palsa > Peat permafrost | place: Sweden: Abisko... | reverse complement strand
CGTAGCCACCTTGGTTATCTTTGGGCAAACCCATGTAACGCTCGGTGTAAATCGAATCGTAATCACGCCAGCTGGTCACCGGAGCCACCGAGATTCCCGCCTTGAAGCGGTCGGAGTGGGTCAGGGCATAGAGCGTCATCGAGCCGCCGTTCGACCATCCCCACATCGCAGTGCGGGTCGGGTCGAGCTGCGGAAACTGCGCGAATAACTGGTCCAGCGAGGTGAGCTGGTCTTTCAGTTCGACCTGGCCTGACTGCAGGCGGATCGCGGCGGAGAATTTCTTTCCCCGATTCGGGGTTCCACGATTATCGACGGCAAAAATCGCGAAGCCTTCGTTCGCCAGCATTTGATGAAACAGTGCCGTCGTTCCACCCCAGGCATTCTGCACCTCCTGCCCCGCCGGACCGCCATAGATGCGGACGATCAGTGGGATTTTCTGACTGGCATCGATATTGCGCGGCAGAATCAGATCGCCATACAACACCGTACCGTCGTCGGCTTTAAATTCCAGTGTCTTCGGCACAATGGGGTCATAATCCGCGACGCCGTGCGCTTCCCACATTTTCTGGCATCGCCCGCCCGCCGCGCACACGGAAATCTGCGGCGGCACCAGCGTCGCAGAATGTGTCTCCACAAAATGCTTACCGTCATCGGCGAAGACGGCGGTATCTTCGCCTTCTTCCGATGAAAGGCTCTGCATCCCCGAGCCGTCCAGTTTCACGGAAAAAATCTTCTTCTGTCGCGGATCTCCTTTATTGGCGATGAAGAAAACCGTGCCCGACGATTCATCCACGCCGCTGACCCCAAGGACCTCATAGTCGCCGCTTTCCAGCTGGCGCTCGAGTTTGGCGTCGGCCGCCAGCGGATCGGGCGCGTTGAAGCTATAGAGGTAAATGTGGGTGTAGCCGTCGCGCCAACTGGTCCACAGAAAGCGGTCGCCGGATTTCAATACGCGAAAATCGTCGTTGACGTTTACCCACGCGCCGGGAGCCGATTCGGTAAGCACCTTGCGCGACTTACCGGACTTCACGTCGATGAAATAAAGGTCCATCACATCCTGCTTACGATTCAGGATCTCCGCCCAAGCCGTTCCTTCGCGAATCCACCCGAAACGCGGCACATAGGTATCATCGTCGTCCGTGAGTTTGATCCAGCGCACTTTGCCGCCGTTGCCTCCCACCACTCCCAACCGCACGCTGGGATTCGAATCTCCGGCCTTCGGATATTTCTCCTGCTCCACCCGCGGATGTGTCGGCAACCAGTCGGTGATGGGATAGGTGGGCACGCGAGTCTCGTCCATCTGCAGAAAAAGAATTTCGTGGCCTTCCGGCGACCAGAAGAAATTGCTGCGCACTTCCAGTTCTTCGGCGTAAACCCAGTCCACCTCGGCGTTAAGGATGTTGTCGTCTTTGTCTTTATCCCGATCCTTGTCTTTGTCTTTGTCTTTTTCGTCGCGAGTGAGCGGGCGTTCACCTTCTTCTCCTGACACCGGATGGACATAAAGATTGTGCTTCCGCACATAGGCGAGGCGTTTGCCGTCCGGCGAAAACTTTGGGTCTTCGCTGGCGTCGGGATACGACGTAAGCTGCACGGCCGTTCCGGTGTCCAAGCTGTAATACCAGAGCTGCCCCTGCGAATCGAAGAGCAAGTGCTGCGAATCGGGCGACCAGGTATAGGCCGCAACGTGATAGCGCAGCATGCGCTCCTTCTCGCGCTCGTCATGGATTCGGCTCGCCGGAGGCGCGAGTTGGGACAGCTTGATCTCGCTGACCAGTATTTTCTTCTCGCCGGTTGTCGCGTCCACATACCAGAGTTCGCCATGCTCGCCCGTGTCATCGCGCTGGACGAAAGATACCTTAGTGCCGTCCGGACTCCATTTGATTGTCTCCGGAGCGCGTCCCGTGATACCGCCTTCCGTGAAAATCTGTTCAATGGTGAGTTGCTTCGGTGCGGCGGTCTGAGGTGCGGCGGTCTGAGGGGCGGTCGTCTGAGCGCGTCCGGCGGAAAGCGCCAACAGGTTGATGGCTAATGTAACAAACAGTTTTTTCACGAACGTACTCCGATTCCGCATGATGTTTGATCCATCGACGCGCTGGTAGTGAAACTCAAAAGTGTACAACCTGGAGGGAGTTTGCGTCAGGGAGTTCGCGTCAGAACGCTTGGTTGCCCAATCCTGTGGAGGGGCGGTCGGCGCTTGCTCCCACCGTCGCCGGTCACCGAGCCAAAAGGTCTTTCATCTCTTCTTTCATCTCCGGGCGAACCGGGTGCCTTGTCTCGTATTCGCCGATTTCCGCTTCATGCTGCAGCGTCAGCCCGATATCGTCCAGTCCGTCCAGGAGGCAATGGCGCGAGAATTCGTCCATGGCGAAGGTCGCAGCAAATCCCTGGCCGTCTTCCACGTGCAAAGTTTCGAGATCGACGGTGAGCTGGTAATTTTCGATTTCTTTCGAACGGCGCGTGATTTCCGCGACCTGCTCGTCGTTGAGCCGTACCGTGAGCAGGCCGTTCTTCAGACTGTTGTTGGCGAAGATGTCGGCAAATGACGACGCGATCACCACCCGGAAACCATAATCCGCCAGCGCCCACACAGCATGCTCGCGCGAGGATCCGCAGCCGAAGTTTTTCCCCGCAACCAGAATCGAGGCCTTCGCATAACGCGGCTGGTGCAGGATGAAATCGGCGATCTTTTTTCCGTCTCCCGAAAAGCGCCAGTCGTAGAAAAGGAATTCTCCAAATCCGGTGCGCTCGATGCGCTTCAGAAACTGTTTAGGGATGATCTGATCGGTGTCGACATTTACTTTATCAAGCGGGACAACGACGCCGGTGTGTTTGCGAAACGGTTGCATAGTTTGACCCTTCTACCAGTAAGAACTACTGAAATCGCCAATTCCGAATGTCGGTGAAATGTCCGGCAATGGCTGCCGCCGCGGCCATCATCGGACTGACCAGGTGAGTACGCCCGCCACGACCTTGCCGTCCTTCGAAATTGCGGTTGCTGGTCGAAGCGCAGCGCTCTCCCGGTTGCAGGATGTCGGGATTCATGCCGAGACACATCGAGCATCCCGACTCGCGCCATTCAAAACCGGCATCCAGAAAAATGCGGTGGAGTCCTTCCTGTTCGGCGGCGCGCTTGATGGCCTGCGAGCCGGGCACAACCATCGCCCGAACCTTCGGATTGACGTGCTGCCCTTTCGCCACTCGCGCCGCCGCCCGCAGATCTTCAATGCGTGAATTGGTGCAGGATCCGATGAAGACCCGGTCGACAGTAATGGTTTCGATCGGCGTTCCTGGATCAAGACCCATGTAGGCGAGCGCCTGCTCGGCCGCACGCCTGTCGGCATCCTGCGCGAAACTATTTAGCTCGGGAACACGCGCCGTGACAGCGACGACCATTCCGGGGTTTGTTCCCCAGGTCACGAACGGGGCAAGCGATGTCGCGTCAATCTCGATCACACGATCAAACTTGGCCCCGGAATCGCTGGCGAGTGTTCGCCAGCCGGCAACTGCCTCTTCCCAATCCTTTCCTTTCGGCGCAAAGCGACGGCCGCGCGCATAGGCGAAGGTCGTGTCATCCGGCGCTATCAGTCCTGCCCTTGCTCCCGCCTCGATGCTCATGTTGCAAAGCGTCATGCGTGCTTCCATCGACAACCCGCGCACCGTGTCACCGGCGTACTCGATCACATGTCCGGTAGCTCCGTCGGTGCCGATTTGGCCAATAATACCGAGCGCCAGATCTTTCGCCGTCACGCCCTCGGCCAGTTTTCCGCTGACATGGATCTGCAGCGTCTTCGGCTTTTTCTGCGGCAGACATTGGGTGGCCAGCACGTGTTCCACTTCCGATGTTCCGATGCCGAACGCCAGCGATCCGAATGCGCCGTGCGTCGAGGTGTGGCTGTCACCGCAGACAATGGTCATGCCCGGCAAGGTGATGCCCAACTCCGGGCCGATGATGTGCACGATGCCCTGATCCGCCGAATCCATATCAAAGAGCGGAACCCCAAACTCGCGGCAATTTTTCTGCAGCGCTTCAATCTGCTTTGCCGCAATCGGATCGGTGATGGGAAGGCCACGAGGGGTGGTCGGGATGTTGTGGTCGACGGTGGCCACCGTACGCAAAGGCTGCCGCACACGCCGTCCGCTGGTACGGAGGCCGTCGAAAGCCTGCGGCGAAGTCACTTCATGCACCAGGTGCAGATCGATATAGAGCAGCGCCGACTGCCCTTCGGGAGCGGCGACAACGTGCGCGTCCCAGATTTTCTCAAATAGCGTGCGTGGAGGCATGGTTCCAGTTTCGCCCATAGTTCGGCGATAGTTCAAGTCTACCAACCTGGCCACTTTCCCTTCGTAGAGACGGGGCTTGCCCCGTCTGACGTGCCGCTGGCTAGAGGCGGCACGCCGCGTCTCTACCGGAATTTACCGAACCTGCAGAAGTCCGCTTTTCCGGTTATGATTCTTGCAGACCCTCGAGGAAAAGACTGCATGATCAACGGCAAACGCATTGCCGTCGTGTTCCCCGCTTACAATGCGGAAAAAACGCTGGAAGCGACGGTGCGGGAATTGCCCGACCTGGTCGATATCCGCATTCTTGTCGACGACCATAGTTCCGATCGCACCCTCGAAGTCGCCCACCGGCTCGGCTTGCTGGCATTCGTACACGACCGCAACTACGGTTACGGCCGCAATCAGCAGACCTGCTACCGCGAAGCTCTGGCCGCGGGCGCTGACGTCGTCATCATGGTTCACCCCGATTATCAGTACACGCCGCTGCTTGTGACCGCGATGGCGAGCATGATCGCTTACGGCGTTTATGACGTCGTACTCGGCTCCCGCATTATCGGAGGCACGGCGTTGCGCGGAGGCATGCCGCTTTACAAATATGTCGCCAACCGCCTGCTCACCGCTTTTGAAAACCTGTTCCTGCACGTCAAGCTCTCCGAGTATCACACCGGGTATCGCGCTTTCAGCCGCGAGCTACTCACCCGCCTGCCGCTGCGGGAAAATAGCGACGATTTCGTTTTCGACAATCAGATGCTGGCGCAGTGTGTGTATTTCGGCTTCCGCATCGGTGAAGTTTCCTGTCCGACGAAATATTTTGAGGAAGCCTCATCCATCAATTTTCGCCGCAGCGTTCGGTATGGCTTTGAAGTTCTGCAGACCACACTGCAGTTCGCACTGCAACGCGCCGGTCTCATGGACAACGCCATCTTCAGCGAAAAGGGAAAGACTCTCGAGGACGGTTCCGAGGCCTACTACGAGGGGAGATTGCCGACCGCATCGCAACGGAACTGAAAAGGCGCGCGGTAATCAGCGCTTGCGCGACAGAAAATCCAGAATCCTGCTGGCAAATTCATCCGAAAAACCGAAGCGCGCTTTGGCCTGTGAATAGAGATCCACAGCCTTTTTATCCAACCAGATCAAGCTGGACTTCAGTGGGCCATCTTCCGGTCGCGGACGGTAGTTGGTGGAACGCGCTTTGCCCCCTTCGTCCGATTCAATGGTGTAGTAATACAGGGCCAGGCTCTTGCGAGACTCGCGCTCGGGACAGCTTAAGGGGTCGGGAAATCCGTGGTAAGAAATTTTATCGGTGCGAAAAATCAGCGCTTCATTGAACAGCGGTGGAACCTTCACAACGCACCGGCGCATATCTCGATCCCACAGTTCGAGCGCGCCACCCCATTGCGGTTGCCAGTCGGGGTTGAGATAGAGAATCAGATTTACCTGGCGCCGCCAATGCTTGTGGTAGTGATGATTACTGAAGTCTGTGTGCACGTTCAGGAATCCGCCGGTGCCTGACTGGTGCAGGCCGCCGCCTTCCAGCATGTCGTCCGATACCAGCCCTGGAATTCCCGTCAGTTGCGAGAGCCATTGCACGAACGGTTCCGAATTCAGTTCGTCCACTACCTCGCCGAGCAGCGGTGGAAAGAGCGATCGTTTCGCGAGGCCCAGTTTGTTTTCATTCGGGTGTTTATAGCGCGTCCAGGCGTCGGTCGCCATGTCGGGGAACTCGCCGGCGATTTCGGCGGCCACATCCACATCCAGAAACTCCTTGAGGTGCACATGCGGATAGGGCTGGTTCTCGCGGAACTGACGGCGCAGAGTGGACAGTCGGGAGGACCATTTTGTATAGGGAAACAGCAGCCGAATTGCGGGGGTTACAATCGGAGTCGCCATGCGTCTTATGCAATCAGGCTAACATACGCCGCTGGACGCCACCCTACCGTCATGGGCCGCATTCAGTTCAAACGGCAGACTCGCACCACCGAATTTTGATAGGGACATTCCATTCCCGCCGCGCCGGGCTCTGATTCACTTTTTCTTGACGCACTTCTTTCTGATGGATCCGGCCGTTCGAGCACCACCCAACTGACGCCGTACTTCTGTCGCAATCGTTCGAAGTCTTCCCTACCGAACTGCTTCCAGTTTTTCTGATCCGCAATCTGTTCCGCCCACTTCACCGACAGCGGCGGAAACATTGAAGCTGCTCCCTTGTCCTTGACCAGGTCGGCCAGCATGCTGCGCTCGGCCCGAGCTCGAAACCCATTTTCGTCTTCCCCCGGCAGTTCCATGTGGGCGGGATCGAGAGCAAACAGCGCGTCCACCGGCGTATTCGCGCGTATCCACGCAAACGCCTGCGCCCACGGATTGCGAGGCTGCGCCCACGGCCACTCGATGTGGGCGCTGGCCGGAAATACCTGCCGCTGCGCATAATACATTCCGAAACTTAGCGGGACAAACAACGCCAGCCAGCGCCATACGGGGCGTTGCAGTACGTACTGACCCAGCAATCCGCCGCCCGCGACTACCAGCACCATGTAGCACAATCCCAGGCAGCGTAAAGGCTGAAGGCGGGTGAGAGCCTCGAATCGCACAGACAGGCCGAGTCCGATCGCCGCTATCGAAGCGACCGCCACAAACGGGACCATCGCGCGCGACACCAGTTCCAGATTCTTCATGCCGTGGCGGCGCGCCCAACTTCCGAACCACCAGAACATTAGCACCGGCGCGATCACTCCCAGCCACTCGTACCACTCCCAGCGCAGAACGAAGTGCGAACGCTGCCGTAATGCGACCTCGTGATAAGCGGCCGGCGGAGGCGCGAATGTGATGCCGAATGGAAGCGCAGCCGCAAGTCCCAGGAACCGCGGACGAAGCCGGTCGAGCACGATGAGCCAGACACAAAATAAAATTCCAAAGCTCGCCATGAACGGATGCATGGCCGCCCCGAACACAAGCCACAGTATGGCCCGGGTGTATTTTCGGTGCAACACTTCCGCTAGCGCAAAAAGCACGGCAAACGCAGTCAGGTTTCGCGGATTCAGGTACTGGTCCAGGATGGAAAGAAACGTCCCGGCAATGGGCAAAGTCAGCAAAGCTGCCATCAAAACCACCGCCGCCCAGCGCGCACTCTCGTCCTTAAGCGATTGCGACTCGAATAAGGCGGACGCCAGCCGCCAACTTGCCGCCAGCAGCAAAAAGATGGAGAGCAGATGCCACAGCAAAGCGGCCCACGGTAAGGGCAGATGCGCGGCTCGAACCGAAAAGGCGATCAGATTCGGATACAAAGTATGCCCGGCGTGTTCGCCAAAGAATTCCGCATTCGCAGGAAACAAGCTGGGATTGAGGATCTTCAGAACGCCCGGAAGATAAATCTCCGAGTCTTCCGCATAAGGATGATAGCCCTGAATGAGAAATGCGACGGCGGTCAGCAGGAGCAAGCCAGCAATATGTTTGATATTCAGAGTGTGCTGATCCATTTCTCGATGAGTAAAAAGAATTACACCAGAAAATACCTGTGGCAGGAAGCCGGAGAGCGGTTGTAGCCTCGAAAGTCTTCGTTCCCGATTTCCGATCTTTTTTGGCTGCCCGCTCGATCCGGTCGAACCGGGGCGGACGAATGCGTCCGCCCCTACGCAAGCATGAAAAGCCTTCAACTGTCATAAAATCAGTAGTCGGTAGGAAGACTGCAGCGGGCTCTGACACACCATGCCATCGAACTTAACCAGCAACGGGAGCACCAGCAATCGGAGCCGCGCCGTCGTGCTGTTAAGCGGCGGCATGGATTCCTGCGTCTGTGCGGCCCTGGCGGCACGCGATCACAACCCCGCGGCCGTCCACGTCAGTTACGGGCAGCTCACGGAAGAGCGCGAGCGGCGCTCCTTCGAAAACATCTGTGACCGGCTCGGAATCCGCGAGCGGCTGCTGGTGCGTAATGACGCTCTGCGCGCGATCGGCGGATCCGCTCTCACCGATTCCAGTATCGCCGTTCCCGAAGCGCACACGATGGACGCGAGCGGACCTGCCGGCGTCCCGGTTGGCGTCCCGGTTGGCGTTCCTGTTGGCGTTCCTGTTAGCGTTCCTGTTAGCGTTCCTGTTACCTATGTCCCTTTTCGAAACGCGCATTTTCTCGCCGTTGCGGTCAGTTGGGCAGAGGTGCTGGGGGCCGAAAAAATCTATATCGGAGCGGTCGAACAGGACAGTTCCGGCTATCCCGATTGCCGGCCGGGGTATTATCGAGCGTTCAACGACGTCGTAAAGGCGGGCACTAAAGATGGAACAATCCGGGTAGTGACGCCCCTGATTGCGATGCGTAAAGCCGAGATTGTGCGCCTTGGCCTTGAACTGAGTGCCCCCTTCGATTTAACGTGGTCATGCTATCAGCGCGAAGATCGCGCCTGCGGGGTCTGCGACAGCTGCGTGCTCCGGGTGCGGGCGTTTCGCGAGGCCGGCGCGGAGGATCCGATTCCGTACACGGAAACCGGCGCCCGATTGGTGAACGGGCTATAGCGATTTCCTCTTTGTTGCCAGGGATGCGCGGTGCGCTTCCGTGACGGTCGAAAAGCGAAATCAGATTCAGAAATCAGGTTCAGTAAATTCAGATTCAATGCCGGGAGGCTAAATCATGAGGAAATATTTCATCCTTCCACTGCTGTTCGTCCTCGCCGCAGGGCTGTCCGCACCGCTCGCGTTTGCACAAACCACGGGCAGCGTGAAGGGAACCTGCAAAGACGCCGACGGAAAACCGATTCCCCAAGCCGAGGTGACGTGGGTTGGCGCCGAAACCGGCCACAAATACACCCTCAAGACCAACAACAAGGGCGAATACTTCTCGCTCGGCATCGTCCCCGGCAAGTACAACGTCATTCTCACCAAGGACGGCAAGGAGATCTTTCGCCTCAGCAACGTCCCGGTGGGTCTGGAGGAAACGGATACGGACATCGACCTGAAGAAGGAAAAGGCGATCCAAGCCGCAGGCCAGGGATTGACTCCTGAACAACAGAAGGCCAAGGAAGAAGCAGTGGCCAAAGCCGCGACCGAAACGAAAACCGTCGGCAATCTGAATGACAAACTCAGAGCCGCCGCGGCGGCCTCCGAGGCCGGCGATTATGAGACCGCAATCAGCACGTTGAATGAGGCCAACCAGATCGACGGCACCCGCGATTTGATCTGGTTCAAACTCGCTGACGCCTACCGCATGTCAGGGCCCAAGCAAACCGATCCCGCCGAAAAACAGAAGCGTTACGAGATGGCTACAGCCGATTACCAGAAGGCAATTGACATGCGCAGCACGTCTGAGGCGGCACAGAAGGATCCCGAAAACAACGTGAAAACGGCCGCCTACTATAACAACCTCGCCGAAGTGTATGCGAAGTCCAACAAGGTCGATGATTCCATCGCCACCTACAGCAAGGCGGCGCAACTCGATCCGACACATGCCGGCACCTATCTATTCAACGAGGGTGCTGTCCTCACCAACGCGGGTAAGGTGGACGATGCGATTGCGGCCTTCGACAAAGTGATTGCCGCCGATCCGACCAAAGCGGCAGCTTACTACTGGAAGGGTGTGAATCTGATCGGCAAAGCGACGCTCAAGGGAGACAAAATGATCGCGCCCGAAGGTACAGCAGAGGCTTTTCGGAAGTACCTTGAGCTCGACCCCAATGGTCCGCTCGCTCAGCCCGCCAAGGACATGCTGGCCAGCATTGGCGCGACCATCGAAACCGGCTTCGGGAAGAAAAAATCAGCAAAGAACTAGCTTAAATCACGCCAAAAACGGGCTTTCGTCTTGCTCTTGAGGCGTTAAACGGAGAGCGCACGGAGAGCGGCCCCAGAGGCCGCTCTTTTTTGGTTCTTACTGGTTTGGGTTACCGAGGTCTATGGCCTAGTTGTCTTTCGCTCTTCCTGACATCCGCGTTACATTCATTACATAGGTTCCTGGGCTACGTTCTCCCCTGTGGCAACAATACCGATAACTGGGAGTGTATGAATGGCAGCTCCGGGGAATTCTCCGATTGCGATTGCCTTCGAGGGCATTAACGGAACGGGCTCGATCCCGACGTCGGTTTTGCTCGCTGGCATGTTGCGCGCGTCGGAGAAGGTCAGTGATCTGATTTTTTCGCCGGGGCGTCCGCCTCAGGTCGAAATCCACGGACAGCTCACGCCGGTCGAAATCTCCGGCAGCAGCACACTTTCGGCGGATGACACGCGCCGCATCGCGGCCGATCTCATTGGCACCAATAAGCAGGCGATCAATACGCTTCGCGAGCAGGGTTCCTGCGATGTTTCCTACGGATTGCCGGGAATGGCGCGCTTCCGCGTCAACGTCTTTATTCAGCGTGGAAGTTGCGTGATTGTGATGCGCGTAATTCCGACCGTGATTCCAACTCTGAGTTCGCTACGCCTGCCGTCGCAATTGGAAGAAGTCACGAAGGTCCGCAACGGCATCATTCTGGTGACGGGCGGAACTGGATCGGGCAAGTCTTCGACGCTCGCGGCTTTGATTGATCGCATCAATAGCGAACATTGCTATCACGTTCTTACGGTCGAGGATCCGATTGAATTTCTGCACAAGCACAAGAAATCGACGGTGCACCAGCGCGAGTTGCACAGCGATGCCCCAAATTTCGCGCTGGCACTGCGTGCCGCCTTGCGCCAGGCGCCGCGCGTGATCATGGTCGGTGAAATCCGCGAGCGGGAGACGCTCGAGATCCTTCTCGAAGCCGCCGAAAACGGACACCTCGTTCTTTCCAGCATGAACACTGTCGATACCTCGAAAACAGTGGAACGTATCGTCGCTACATTTGCCGCCACCGAACAGCAATCGGCGAGAGAGCGTCTGGCGAAAGCCTTCCGCTGCATCATTGCGCAAAGGTTGATACCGCGCGCCGATGGCGGCGACCGCATCGCGGTGGTCGAAATCCTGAAATCCAACTCGCGCACTCGCGATTGCATTGAGCAAGCCGAGCGACCCGGCCGCACCCTGCTGGACGCCATTAAAAGCAGCGAAAGCGAAGGCATGCAGCACTTCGATGGCGAGATCGCGAAACTTGTCCGCTCCGGGCTGGTGGATCTCGAAACGGGCCTCGCATTTGCCAGCAATGCGACGGTTCTTGGCCAGGAACTGGCACGCTGAGACGATCCGGGTCAGCTCTGAGCTTTCAGCGGCCAGCTCTCAGTTCCTACCCCATTTGGGGCGTATCATTCCTGCATGTCTTTTTCGTCTCATTCCCCGTCTTCCGGAGCGACTCCTTCGGGAGTGACTTCGGCTGGGGTGATGAGCTTTGAAGCGGCTCGACACACGGTTGAGCGGCATGCGGCGGGCGCTTGTCCCGGAAGAATTGAAACAGTGGATCTGTTGGACGGTCTTGGGCGGGTACTCGCGGAAAGAATTGTGGCGGACCGCGACTTCCCTTCTTTTGCCCGGGCGACTCGCGATGGATACGCGGTGCAGGCGGCGGACTCGGCGAAGGTTCCGGCGCGGCTTGAAGTGGTGGGCGAGGTCAAAGCGGGCGACTGGCCGGAGCCGGGAACCTGTGCGGTGGCGCGAGGACAGGCGGTCGCGATCATGACAGGGGCTCCGCTGCCGGCGGGGGCGGACGCCGTGGTGATGGTGGAGCACACTTCGCTTACGGATCATTCCGTGGAAGTGCGGCGCAG
>Ga0302324_100023461_pt1 | contig 11934 bp, 6 predicted proteins | sample Palsa_T0_1_FD_201949 | JGI IMG/M metagenome (GOLD analysis project Ga0302324, IMG submission 201949) | Peat permafrost microbial communities from Stordalen Mire near Abisko, Sweden - Palsa_T0_1 | ecosystem: Environmental > Terrestrial > Soil > Palsa > Peat permafrost | place: Sweden: Abisko... | reverse complement strand
GTGACCGTTCGTCCAGAACGGTCTTCAAAGCATCGAAACGCCCAGTGATAGCAGCGAGGTCAGCCACTGCAACCAGTGTACGCCAAAACATTTCATTATGGAAATGTTATTTCTAGACAGATCCTAAGACTGGCGAAACCTATGCGATGACCGATGCGGTTACGCCCGGCCAGTCCGCGAACGGAAACTCGCAGGGCTCACCGATAACATCCAGGGCCGCCAGCAGTTCCTCAAAACTCCCCACTGTGCGCGGCCCGAATCGTGTCGCCACGACGAACTCCGCTTCCGCGCCAGGACGCTGGACTACCCATGCGATTCCCCGGCCATCTACGCCACCGCCGGCGGCATCCACACAGAACGCACCGAACGCGTCGCCGCCAGGCGAGAACAACTGGAAGTTGTCGGAAGAGAACTCGAAGACACCCGGATCAGTCGTAACCCGGATGTGCGCGCCGCCCGGCAGCCCAATCCCATACGACCCGGGGTCGAGCGGTCGGAAGTCCACCTCGGGCGGTCGCGCGCGCGCAATCTGAATCGCACGGTCCAGGTCGCGCAACGTTAGGGCCGGTTCCGGAAGGGAAGGCAGATCCAGTAAGCCCTCAACCGTAGCATCGATATCGAAACCACCTTCGTCGGCATCCCTGACCTGCTGTTCCAGATCGGCAAGGAATCTTTGACGCGCCGTCTCGCGCTCCTCACGGTCGAGCAGTGCCAATTCCTCGAACCGGCGCGGCAGCCGGGACAGTATAGGCTGGAGCCGCCCCACGATTCCCTGAAACAGATTGATGCGGTTACCGACAGTGAAGAATACGTCCTGCTCCACCGTGTCCTTGTAGGCGAAGCTCAACACTCGAATTACCGGACGTGGCTGACCGAGGCGGTCAATACGGCCAATTCGCTGCTCCACCTTCATCGGATTCCACGGCAGATCGTAGTTGACCAGCACGCCAGCGAACTGAAGGTTCAATCCTTCGCCCGCGGCGTCCGTACATACCAGCAACCGCACTTGGCCATCCCGGAGCCTCCGCTTAATCTCCTCTTTCGAGCAAGGCACCCATTGGCCACTGGCATCGCGCCATGCACCCCCAGTGCCCGAGTAGCAGGCCACAGGCATTCCGGCCATCTGGTCCGCCAGATAATCGCGGAGATACTCCATCGTGTCGGTGTATTGGGTAAACACGATCATAGAATCGAATCCGTCCGCGAGACACGCCTCCAGTTCGACCTTGAGCCGGCGCGCCTTGCTGTCGGTACCCAATTGCGCGATACACCGGAGGAGATCGTTGATCCGCTCCCGCTCGTTTATCGCCTCGATCTCAGGCGCCTCCGCTGCGAGACATGCCACCTCCTCTCCGGACATCACTTCGTCCGACATCTCATCCTGTGACGCGTCTTCCTCGGTGATGCCTCCCGCCCGCATCAACCGCCCGTTGAGAGTCCGTTTCAGCGCTTCGAAACTCGATGCCAGCCGGCGCCGGTAGACCGTCATTACGAAACCCACCGCCGAACGCTTCTCGGGTGGTGCCGCCCGGTACACATCGCCGATGAAATCCTCCACCGCCCTGTAGAGGGCGCTTTCCGCCGGAGTCATCTCCACCACAATTTCGCGCGGATCGCGCTTGGGGACTGGAAGGTTGTAGCGCCGCAGCAATTCGCGGGTGTTCCTGACCATGCGGTGACGCAGCGGGCTCGCAGCCTGCAGCAATCGCGTGGCGGCGCGACGGGTGTCCGCATCCATGGTCCTGCGCGGTATTGCGCTCACGTCTCTCAGCGCCCGTAGTACCTTCTTCCGCTTCAGGGCGGAAACGCCCGGCAAGATCTGAGCCGCTTCGGCGTCCGTCATCTCCCCGAAGGTCGCCTCTGTCGAGCGGAATAGCGACGCGAGGTATTCCAGATCCTCGGGACTGGGATTGCCCGACGCGCGTTGGAAATAACGCAGGAAGACGCCGTCGTCCAGGTGCCACTGATCCGGCAAGCCCAGCAGATCCATCAGATCCCACAATTCAACGGGATGCACTTGCATAGGAGTAGCCGTCAGCAGAAGTAACGAGCGGGATTTCGCCTGCAACTTCTGCATCAGGCCGAGGAGCGCATTCGGCCCCTTCTCCTGCGTACTCCCGGCCCCGCGCCGGCGTGCGTGGTGGGCTTCATCCAAAACGATGAGATCCCAACCAGCGGCATCGAGCAGTTCTCGCTGACGGTCCGCTCGCCGCATCAGGAAGCTGGACACAAGCACGACCGGCTCGGCCTGCCACTCGTTGCGGGCAACCGGCTTCTCGGTGGCGCTCCGAGCACCATGAACGGGCCTCCAGACCAGTGCCGACCCGTCGTAAATCGGGACGTTCAGATTGAACTTCTCGTACAGTTCGTTTTGCCACTGTATCTGAACGCTCTTCGGCGTCAGGATCAGAACCCGCTTCGCCAAGCCGCTTAGGATAGCCTGCCGGAGGATCAGGCCAGCCGAAATTGTCTTGCCGAGTCCCACTTCGTCGGCGATCAACACCCTGCTCGGCCACCCGCCCAGGAACCGCGTGTAGGTGCGCACCTGGTGCTGCCATGGCGTGACAGCGCTGGTCATCTCGCCCACGCGCAGTCCGTTCGCCTGGCGCGGCGCCTCACGGATGAACGTCCAAACAATGCGCCGGAACTCATCGGCCAGCAGCTTGCGGGTCTCCGGTTCCTGGACAGCCCCGCGAACGGGCAGCGTGGTGAAACGATCGTCGCTGGGTAGGAACTCCAGCAACCTGTTCTTCGCGGCTTCGGGGAAGTCGAACACTTTCACCGATCGCGCGTGGCCTTCCCAGAGGCGTGCGAACGCGTCCACCTCGTCTTCGAGATGATCCGATTCGCGGCCGCCAAGCCAACCGCAGTGAACATGAAAGCTTTCCCGGTTGTTGACCCAACCGCCCGCGGTTTCATTGATCGATCCGGAAAAGCTTAGCCGGTTGCCTTCGGCATCGGTAAGAATTCCAACCTTCTCGTGATACAGCCCGGGTGCGTGGGCGGGACGTCCGTCGGGATCGATGGGCACGGCTACCTTCACATCCAGATGTCCCTGTGCCACCATCCAGGCGAGCATTGTCAGTCCGCGGCTAGCTTCCTCGTCGGGCGGCGTCAAGTCGGCGGCAAGAAGATGCGTTTCCAGGCGCGCTCGCCAGTCGTATCCCTCGCCGATGGCGTCCTGCTCGGGTTGCTGGAGTGTGCAGCCGACGATCAGCCGCATCCGCCCGTCGTTGGCGATGAGCGCCGCGATTCCGCGCGATGCGAGAGCCAGTGCGTCGGCGGAAAAATAGCCGGTCATACGGTCGTACTGAACGGCGCAGGTGAGGGCCGGGTTGTAGAACAATTCGATCAGGTCGCCATCTTCGTGGCGATAACTGGTGCACCACTCGAGTTGTGTTAGTAATGCCATTGGCTCGCCGATCCGGCCGCGCGGCGTTCCGACGGGTTCGCGTCAATTACGCGCTCAGCCGTTCCAGTGCCAACCCGATCAAGCGGTCGTTGAACAGGCGCAACTTACGTTCTGCCGCGTCCGGGCCTGCGGGCCACCGCGCCAACCCATCCCGAATTGCGGAGAGGGTCGCCTCACACTGTTCGCGCTCGATTAGCCAGTCGACCGTGGCCAGCAGTTCCATGCCAAGCGGCGATTCGAACCCGTCGATCAGCGCGGCGGTGCGATCCAGGACCTCCTGCAATGGGTGTTGCTCACTCTGCCTCAGATATAGGTTGAGGTAAGCCCGGCGCTCCTCGTCGAACCAGATGGTATCCGAGGGGCCTGCGTCGCTTAATCGTTTGTCGCAGTGCAGATAGCTGCCATCGAGACCATCCAGCAAATGTCGGAGGCGGTCCGAGTATGGTCCGTACTTGTCGGCGGAAAACCTCAAATCCAGCGGGTCATGGATGCCGAGTTGATGGATGGTACGTTCCAGGAACCAGCACAGCTTCTGAACCTCCAGATAGGTGCATTCGATGCCTAACACCCAGTATCGCCGCACCATTTCCGCCACCAGTGCGCGGGCCGGAGTCAGTTTCGCAACTCCGGTTGGCTTCGCCACGTTCTGGTACTTCTCGGTCGGTTCAAATACCACAACCTCTACCGATTCCAACGGCCTCAGAGCCCGTTCGATCTCTGGCCGCACCTCGCTCCAGTCGAGCCCGCCGTTCCCGCACCCAAGAGGCGGCAGTGCAATTGAACCGATCTTCTTCTCCTCGATCACACGCCGAAGATCCTGCAGCCCCTCCACGATCCATTCCAGCTTCGACGGTTGGCGCCAGTGCTTTTTGCTGGGAAAGTTGATCAGCCAATGGGGGCCTTCCAGAGCGAAGTTCTCGGTGACGAACATGTGTCCGATCCGGACTTCCTTGCGCTTGCAGGCCTCTTCGTAAGCGCGGAAATTATCGGGAAAGGCCTCCTTGAACATCAGGGCAATGCCCTTGCCCATGACGCCGACAGTGTTTACGGTGTTCACAAGGGCTTCCACCGGCGCTTGCAGCATATTTCCTTGACGAAACGTAATCATTTAAAAGTACCAGCCAGGTTGCATACTAATTTGGATCTGCAGTTTCCGCCGGGCGGTCTCGGACTGAATCCATGAATTCGCTGCCTGGTTATAGCAGCATACACCGATCAGGGCATCGACCGGCAGGTGCTTCCAGATCAGAGCCTCGGCCTGATAGCGTTCCTTTTTCCCCGGGTCGTCGGGGTCGTGCTGGAAGTTCCGGCTCTGCAGCAGCGGCCAATCGATGCGATCCAGTTCCGAGAGATCGCTGAAGAACTCCGCCGCTGCCGGGTACGCGTGCTGATTCGTGAATACGAAAGGGATATCGAGCTTCTTCACACTATGCAGCGAAGAGACCATTATCGCAATCTCCTGGTTCGGCACGTGCTTGATGCCTCCATAACCAGTTTTGATGTTGAACATCATAACGGAATAGGGAGTGAAATAGAAAGGTACGTAATCGCTCAGCGTGCCGCCGGGTGGGATGGGCACTACCCGCCGGGAACGCCTCTCAATCAGATCAGGATTGCCGATGTTCCGATACTGCGGATCGAGCATTGTTCCGTTCTTGGCGTGCAAACCGTGTTCCAAGATCCACGGCAGATTGTCGCGATGAACGATGCGGAAGATCAGCGCCTTTTCGGGGTTTAGGTTAGCGGACATCCGTACGCTACGCGTCCTCCTCCTGGCCGTCTGCCTCATCCGCGAGTTCGAGCGGGAGCTGCTCCGGGATCTTCGGCGCCGGGACGGTCTCGGCGAAGGCCAGTTTGCGCAGGCGTTCCAAGGCATCGAAGTCATTGGCCGCGCCCGTCAGGTGAGCGTCGGGTTTCTTCTTGCCTGACGAAACGACCCCTGGCGGTAACACGTTGAGCAGGGCTTCCAGCGCGGTAAGCAGGGTAGGGTCGCCGATCAGATGCGCCTCCTCGATCATGTTCCGCGCCGCGCCGGTGTTCTGTTCGCGCCCAATCTTTGCCGCCCAATGGAGCGTATCGAGCATACACTCATCACTGACATGGCGGAGGCTACCATTGCGGTGGCGCGTAATGCTGTCCCACAGAATCACATCATCGCCCTTCACTTCGCATACTTGTTTCTTGACGTCCTGATCGAAATCGAGACCTACAACGCGAGCCAGCTTGAGTGCTTCGTCGGCGGGAAAGCGCGGCGCCCGGAACGCATCCCAAGCTAGCACGTACCATTCCGTTAGAGCATCGAGGTGATGCTGGCGTTTCACAGTAGCAAGTTGCTCCATACGCCACTGTTTCACTTCGCGGCGTGCTGCTTCGAGCGCATCCTCCGGTCGGACTGCGTAAGGGTCGAACTCCTCGAACAGGTCCCTTTGCTTCGCCTTCGGCTGAGGACGCGCTGTCCCGCGCGTGAGCGGCCATGCTTCAGTGAATACCTGCAGGGCGGGACCGAAGCACGCAAGATACAGATCGATGCCGCCGATGCCGGCTTCCTGGAATTCTTTCACCTTAGCCCGGACGGCCTGCCGGACGGTCGGCTCCACCTCTTCCCAATAGCGGGATTCGGCTTCTGCGGGAACGGTCTCACGCACTCGGCAGACCAGGAAGATGGTGGAGCGCGCTGCGGACTTCTCGCGTATGTGGAGACTGCCTTCGGCCTCGGTGTTCACTGGCCAGGACGCTGTGATCGTAAACCCAGCGTCGATGAGGCCACCGGCGAGAGCATCCCATGCTCCGGCCGCCTTATGTGTGAACATGACCGTCATGATTCCATCCGGCTTTAGAACACGGCGCTGCTCTTTGAATATCGATGCCATCCGGTGCTGATAGTCACGTCCGGCGAGCTTCTTAGCGCCGCCCTTCTGCCCGGCGAACTTCGCGGGGTTGGCCACTGCCTCGCGGTCCTTGTCCGTGAGGTGTGATGTAAACAGCTCCGGGTAAAGTAATCCCGCTGTACGCTTGAGCCAGACGTAGAAGAAGTCAGAGAGTTCCGCATACATGACGTTGTCGTAGTAGGGCGGGTCCATGATGACGCAGTCTACGGAAGCGCCTTCGAGTGGCAGCGTGTCGGCTGAGGTGCAGGTGATGCGTACCGCAGGCTTGGGACGAGGCGCGTTGAACTCGAGTTTACCGTCTGAGGATTGGCCCAGGAGGCTAATCAACTCGCCTAGAGCTTTTCCGGTCTGCTCGACAGCCCAATCGTATCCGAGACCGACAATTGTCGGTGCCATCTCGGCATAAGTCCATTTAACCGAAAACTCATGCCTTTCAAACGCTTGCGCAAGCACTTCGCGTCCCGGATGCCACCGCGACTGCTTGCAGTTGTACGGGAGTAACTTGTCCAGCGCCAGTGCGACGTAGGTCATGGCGGATCTATCCAACTCAGTTCGGACGTACTCTTCGACCATTTCGTGAAATACCTCAACGCTCGTGCAATCTCCGAAGAGCTGACGGGGGGTGAACATGTCCCGCCAGAGGTGGGTACCATACATCCGGTGGCCGCGGTCGTAGTTCGAGAGGGCGTCGATTTCCTCATCAGGCACAATGTTCCGCGCCTGCCATAGGGGCATCTTCTCTTTAAGCTTCTGCTGGACAAGCTTGTCCACGTCATCTTCCGGACGGGGTATGCGAAAGCCGCGAACTTTCTCTATCTTGGGACGTCCATTCTTGTAGTAACCCTTGATTTGCTCTTCTTTGTAGACCACACAGTAGAGCTGTTGGTTCATGCGCCCGGCCTGGGCCTGCGCCTTGATCTCGTCACCGTCAATCGTGCGACGGCACTCGACGAACGGACAGGAGCCATCACCGCCGGTAACTGTGGCCGGCGAGTGATCGGCTTCGCGGTCGACTATTTCGAAACGCACATGACCATTCTCGGGAACTAGCCGTACCCCGTGTCCGGAAGCAGAGAGCTTCCAATTGGGAGACAACGGTACGATGCCGCCGCAATATGGACATGTGATCGTGCGGGCCCACAGGTAGCCGTCGCAGATCCATTCATTTGGCTCGGCAGGATACAGGTCGACGATCTGAGCGCGAACGCGACGGACGAACTCGGCGCCCAACACCTCGACGCGGGCCTGGAGCTTCGAGCCATGCTTAAGAGGCAACTCAACTGTGGCCTTTAGCAGCAGCGATGCGACCGGGTTCAGATCATTGCCGATCACGGCGCAACCGAGCCGAACTGCTTCGAATGGGATACTACCGCCACCCGCCGTTGGGTCAAGTACGGTCGCTACTGAATCCAACTGTAACGGAAGGTGCTGGAACGCCCGGGGGTATCCATAGGCATCGGCGCCCAAGCGTTCGCCTAATACAGTTGCTTTCGCCATGCGTACCTTGGCCGCGACCGGATCGCCGTGAATCCCGAGATGGTGAAGGAACTTGTCGCGGTCTGCATCTGCAGAAAGAAGACTACCCAGGATCGCTGCCCGGCTGGCAACCAGAGGTCGACGGGCAAACCATACATGAAGCCGATTCGGTGCCGGGAACGGCGTCATGGGCGTTCGTTCGCGAAGGCTCTCGATCCCAATTGAGGCGATCGGGAGCCAATCCTCAATCAATCTGCGTTTACTCATGGCGTTGTCAGCAGGATCCTCAACGCTGCGAGCACTCGCCGCGGGTACTCGCGGTGCATCACCATACCGAGCCAGTAACCCGTCTCCTCGCGCGACATCTTCTCCACTCCCTCAGCCACTTGGCGAATGCGGTCCAGGTTCTTCATCGGCGCCAGCGCGCGGAACAGCAAGCCAAGCGTGAGCGCCACCTCTTCATCGAGAGGCCATCGCCTAGTCTTACCAGGCTTCAGCGAGCCCAACACGATCTTCTCCCGCGCCAACCGCTTCAACAGTCTGTTCTCGGCAATGCGCAGGCCCGGTCCCTGGATGGTAGCAACGTGTTCGGGCGCTTTCAGCCGCGGAGTGGCGGGCGAGGGGGACTGCCAGATCTCCAGGCGCCAGACGCTCGTCGATTCGACGATCATCCGCAGTTCGTATTGGGGCGTCATCTACACCTTTCCGGCGACCGCCTCGACAAAGGCTTCGCCACCGCCATACTGCGTCAACCTTTTGGAGAAAGCGTCGGCGGCGCCGTCTTTCAGCGATAGCGGCTGCTTGAAAGCAAGGCTGTAGCTGGCCTCGAACTGCGTCTCGGCAGCGGCCCGGATCTGCGGATCGAGGAACGATTTCACCGCGTTCGCTTTGTCCACCCTGCCGGTGAAGGCCACTGTGAACTCGTCAATCCCCTCGGCTTCGATGCCCACTTCGAAGTGACACGTGACATCCGCCTCCTGAAGCGTCGCCATGGCCTGATGCACCTTCCATGTCGCGCCGGCTTCGAACAACCGCACGCGAAGAGTGGCGATGCTGACCACCTTCTCCTTGCGCGCCTTGTCCCAAAGGTCGGCCAGTGCCTGGGCGAGCGGTCCCTGCGCGGATAGCTCAGGTGCCGCGGGTTCCGCAGGTTTGAATCCTGGCAACAATGGCGGGTATATCTCACCCGATTTCTCACGGATTGTCACTACCGCCATCGACTGCTGCTTCTGTCCGCGGCTGTCGGTTACATCGATGGTGTAGGTGATGGACTGTTCCGGCCGGACGCGCAGCTGCTGGGTGGTTTGGTCGGTGGCGGTGACCGCAAGCTGCGGTTCGTTCGATGTATAGGTATAGGGTGGGACGCCCCCTTTGATGCTGACCATCAGTTCTGAAGAACCGCCGCGCTCGATGGTCGTCGGATTCGCATGGAAGCGAAGTTCCAGCGGCTCTGCACGCGGCCACAGCTTTTTCGCTCTGGCGTCGTCGATAGTGTGCAGGAAATGGTTATCGCTGATGTGGATGACGGGGCGCGGATCGCCGGGCCCCCATACCTGCGAGCCCTCGCGATAAATGAACAGTCCTTGATCGATGCCGTTGCGGATGCATTCGAGCAATGGGGTGTCGTGGAGCAGAATGGAAAGCTTTGGCGCGCGACGGTACTCGGTCCGCATCTGTGCCGTGGTCATCTCTCCCTTCACTCGGAGGCCGGTCTGGTCGCGGACGAAGGGCGGCGAATCTGGGGTGTCACGTCCTTCAAGGAGCTTCTTCTGTTCGTGCAGGACGCGCTGCATCTGGTGCTGTCCGTTGCCGGGTGAATCGCCCGCACCGGAAAGCTCAATGATGGTGTGTCCCAGGTCGAGTTGGGCGCCTGTCATCCGGGAACTCGACGGGTAGAAGAGGTGACGGTAGCACTGGAGAATGGCCATGGCCACATCGAGCTTCAGCTTCTCGTATTCGGCCTTAACCTTGCCTTGCTGGTAATCGGCGAGTTCACGCTGATGTTCCGGCTTCAGAAGCAGACCGAGGGCGAGGCGGCGGCGCACCAGGTCGCGCATGTTCGGGATGGTGCGCTCATCAGCCGCCACGAAAACCAGGTTGTTCTTGAGTTCGCGGATCTTCCGATCCGTCCCTTTGTGCTCGAAGATCTCGGCGATATCGGGCGGCGGCTGGCGCAGGTCGGAGGGTACGGCGCTGGATTCGTGGTTCATGACCACAACCACGGGGCGTCCGTCGCCGACCTCGTCGGGCACTTCGTATGGACCGGCCGGAGAGATCACGGCGTTGAACTCACCGCGAGGCAAACTGAAAAGCTGGCGAATGCGCTCGGCAAGTTCAGCGCGAACTTCGGTTGCGTCGATGTCGCGCATGATCCGGCGGACGATCATGGTGAGGTTCGGCTCGACCATGAAGCGCAATGGGGCGCCCGGGCGGTCGTCCAGATAGATGGAGTCGGTGACAAACTGTACGCGGGCCTGCTCGACGAACGAAGGCTCGAGCGCCGGCGAGCATACGGACAGCTTCAATTGCTCGGTGGTTATGCCCTTCGCGGAATCTCCATAGGCCAGTGTGTGCCAGAAGATCGTGCGCGCCACATAGGCCGTCACGGGCGGTAGGCCGGGGTACTTCTGGGCGTCGATGCGCTGTGCGAGAGCGGGCTCGTCTCCCGCCACGGCGGCTACATCTGATTTGACCGCCGGCGCATACTGGCCTTGGCCGAGCTTAACGTTGATCTCGGTACGAATCGGCTCAAAGGCGGGGTCCATGTGGTGCGTATGAATCGAGTAGGCGTCCGGAGGCTGTATGCGCCAGACGTGGTGAACCGTGCGGGCCAGCAGTCGCAGCATGCCGCGCGTACGTTGGAACGTGCTGAGCGACGCGGTCTTCTCCGTCAGCATTTCGAGCAGCTTGGGATGGAGCGGATAGCTGCGAGCGAACTGATCGCGGAGTTCCGGATCGACGGCGTCGGCAGGCAGCGCGTCGCGGTTCGCGTTCCACACCTGGGCATATTCCGCGATCACCGCCCGCGCGGCATCCAGGTCAACGCGCTCAAAGAGCCGCGCGCGGAGAACGTTGGGCGTCTCATCCTCCTCGGTCGGGTTAAGCGGCGTAGTGCTTCGGACGGCGACGCTCTCCGCTTCGGACATGGCGGCGGCGGCGCGCTCGTTCTCCTCTTTATAGGCGTCACCAGCCTTGTCGTCCTTCCCTATGGCGAGGGTGTAGACCAGCGCGACCTGGGGCGTGGATGCCACGGCCTTGAACAGGTCGTGGATGAAGGCGGCGAACTGTTTGGAAGCATCCGGGAACGCTCGCTCCACCTTGCGGAGATATACCGAAATCTCGTCGAGCAGGATGAGCGTGGGCTGGCCTCCGAACAGCTCGCGAATAGTGTCCGCGCCTGGTGCAATATGTTTTTCGTCGCTGGCGCGAACGCGCTCATAGCCATCGCGGCCGGCCAGGCGGTATGCCATCTCGCCCCATAGAGAGCGGGCGAGCAGTCCCGGCTCCAGCGTAAGTCCATTTGCGGGGTCAGCGTTCTCACCGTCGAGAGCGGCGATGCGGACGGTACCCGATGGGAGAATCGCAGGATCAACGAAGCGCTCGGGTGTGGGGACGCCTTTCATTCCGCGAACGGCATGTACCAGCGCGATGAGGGAGTGGGTCTTACCGCCACCGTATTCAGTACCGAGCCGGATGATCGAGGATACCTCGCCTCCGTGGCCAGAAAGACGGAGGCAGACTGCCTTCAGCAACTCCTTCATTCCACGGGTAGGATAGCTCTTGGCGAAGAACGCTGCGGGGCTGAGGTAATCGGCGGGAGCCGTCCCGTTGACGACGCGCGAAAGGTCCGCCATGAATTCGTCATCGCGAATGGTGCCCGCGAGAACATCGGCGCGCGGACGGCAGGTACTGAAGATGGTCGGCAGACTCATATAACTCGGTGAGATACTTCAGTGTATGCTCCTGAAAATGTCTAAGCAATCTAGTCCGCAGGTTCATAAGATCCTGAACAACGTGTTCGGATGCCGCCACGATATTCAATAGCCTTGTATCCGAAGCGCTCCGGCGGGCAGATGCTCGCGGGGCGCTCAGATGTTCGGGCCGGAGCGCTTCGGATACAAGGGAATGAACTGAGCCGGACTACGTTATGGGTTTTGA
>Ga0302324_100023459_pt1 | contig 11935 bp, 12 predicted proteins | sample Palsa_T0_1_FD_201949 | JGI IMG/M metagenome (GOLD analysis project Ga0302324, IMG submission 201949) | Peat permafrost microbial communities from Stordalen Mire near Abisko, Sweden - Palsa_T0_1 | ecosystem: Environmental > Terrestrial > Soil > Palsa > Peat permafrost | place: Sweden: Abisko... | reverse complement strand
TCGATTTATTCGGAAGCTGCTTTTGAAAGCCCGGCGGGGTAATCAGCGCGGCCAAGATCATGAAGATAATCAGCAGCACCAACAGCACGTCCGTGAACGGCGTGATGTTGATTTCTGCCATGACCGAATCGTCTTGCGCTGAGCCGGTGAGAGCCACGGTTTAGGCCTTCGCGGGCGAAGCAGCGCCCTTCGGCGTGTACAGATCGGTTGGGATCGGCGCTCCCGTATTGTGGAAGTGCAGCATCTCAGCCAGCTGGTTGGCAGCGACGATCATATCTTGGTTGTACGCTTTGATTCGCGTCTTGAAGTAGTTGAAGAAAATAACCGAGATGACGGCGACGAACAATCCGGCGGCGGTGGTGATCAGAGCTTCCGACACGCCCGCTGCGACGACGGCCGGGGTCGAGTTGCCCTTGAGAGCGATGTCTTGGAAGGCGCGGATGATGCCGAGGACCGTTCCGAACAGTCCGACGAACGGCGCGATGACGGCGGTGGTACCGATCACACCCAGATTCCGCTCGAGCAAATTCAGATTCTCCATCAGCGCGATGGAAAGCGCGTCCGTGATGTCGGCGCGATTCTTCTCACCGCGTAAGAGCCCGAACTCCAAGATTCGCGGCAACATGCCTTTGCTTTGCCGGACGACTTTTAGCGCGCCGGGCAGATCGTCGGCCGAGATGCGCTCGCCAATCTGACGCAAGAGCGCTCGCCCATCACTTTTCTGCGTTGCGAAGAAAAACAGCCGCTCGATAACAATCGCGATCGCAATCACCGACAGGGCCAAGAGCGCCCACATCGCGACCCCGCCCGCGATGATGAAGTACCAAAAGTTCCCGAAAAATTCGCCCACCGTCTGAACCGCCTTCCGGTTGTGTTTTCTTTACAAAACGCGGGCCATATAGGCCCGAAGCAAGCCGCGCTCTTTTCCTAAGATAGCGCGTTCTCCTAGGTGCATTCGTTACGAGCTTGGGCTCGGCTTCGGCGTCGGTGCCGGATTCGCGGCCCCTGAGCCTGCGCCCGTGATCTCGGTTATCCAATGTTGCGCCATGTTGAACGCGTCGGTGTCGCCGCCGGCTTTCGCAGCGCTCGCTGCCTTTTCAAGATAACTAACCGCTTCGCTCGACTTCCGCTGGTTGTAGAGAGCGACGCCTGCGGCTAGGTTTGCACGTGCGTCATCGGGCTTCAGCGCAATCGCCTTATCGGCGGCCGTCTTGACCGCAATCCAGTCGGGATGCACCTGCTTCGTGAGCAGCAGCGCTTCATTTGTATACATGGTGTGCGCAAGGGGTCCGCCGTATGAGCCGCCCTTCTCGTATGCGGCGATTGCATCTGATGTCTTGCCCGCACTTATCGAGGCTTGCGCCTTCTTCGCGTAATAGTCGACGACGTGCGACAGCCCGACCCCGTTGTCCGGATCTTCCTGCTTCATCTCCGGCAGCAGCGCAACTGCTTTGTCGATCTGATCGGAATCGGCGTATGCGGCAATCAGATTGGCCGTGATCGTCCCGCGCTCTTTGGGATCGAGCTTTGAATCGTTCGGACTCAGCGCACGCGCCTGTTCAAATGACTGAATTGCTCCCGGAGAGTCGTTGTTGACGAGTTGCGCGTTGCCCAAGAGATTCCAGGTCGCGGCTCCGGGCGTCAAGGCCTTGGCCTTCGTTGCATAGGCGACAGCGGCGGCGCCGTTCTTGGCTGCGATCGCGGCCTGCGCTGCTTTTGCGAACGCGTTCGCCGCAACGGTCGTAAACTGCGACGAAACCGTGCCGGCTTTGCTGAAGGCCGCGGCCGACTCAGAGAAGTTATTAAGGAAGAATTCGGATACGCCAAGCAACGAATTCGCTTGCGGATCGTCCGGATGCGACTGCAGATAGGACTGCAGGCCGCTGCGTGCATCAACGTAGTGCCCGGCATGAACGTCCGCATCGTATTTGGCGAGTGGGCTTGGGTTTACGGCTAAGCTGGTACTCGTCTTGGCGGTGACGACGAATTTCAGCCTGTAGGTGTAGAACGCGGCAATTTTCTTCCCGCCCTTGATCGCTGGAGCGTACTTCGCGGTATTTGCGATCTCCATCGCGGCTTGATTGTCCTCAGGGTTCGATGACTGGATGATTTTTTGTACCTTGAACGACGCATCAGGGTTGACCAACACCTGAATGAGCACCGTGCCGTTGCCGGCAACCGGTATCGAGCTCGTTCCTTGTTTGATCAGCTTCGGCGGCGTGTAATAGCCCAAGCTATCGCCGAACACCGGTACACTCGAAATCGCGTATGCTGTCAGCGCGACCGCGGCCGCTGTAAAAATACGTCCGTTCATGCCAGACTAAACCCCTACCTTAACTGCTGCCCGCTTAAACCGTTCACGAGCTCAACGCCATGGCTTCACGAGCGCGTCGTAAGCCGCGTGTGCGCTCTCGAAGTACGACGCCGAGAGGCGAAGAGTTCCTGCCTCGACATCGTCAGCGAGCCCTTCTAACCGTTCCGAAAGTTCGCGCAACGCTGCCCCGATCGACGCACCGTTCGCCTTGAGGATCGGCTCCCATATCTCCCAGGGCGAACCCGCCAAGCGCAGCGTTGAGGCGAGACCCGACCCAGCAAGATCGGGCGCAATCTCGCGCTCGCTGAGCAATGCAGCGAGCGCGGTGACGACGACTTGGGGCAGGTGCGAGGTCAGAGCCAGCACACGATCGTGTTCGTGCGCATCGATTGGATACGAGCGCGCGCCCATTATCCTAATGAAAGCGTCGACCGCCGCATCGCGCTGCGGATCGCACGGCACATACGTCCACACGCGCCCCTCGAATAAATTGTCGCGGGCTGCGCGTGCTCCACGCTGCTCGGCGCCGGCAATCGGGTGCGTCGCCACGAACTTCTTCCACCCGGCGGTACGCTCGACGACCGGAACCTTTACGGATGCGACGTCAAGGACGAGATCCGGAGCATCGATCGCGCGCACGATATCGATAGCGGAGAGCGTCGCGTCGAGCGGCAGCGCCAGCACGAGCGTTTTCGAGGCGCGCGCGAGAGCCTCGAGGGAACCGGCGCTTCGATCGACGAGATCCGCGGCCGCGGGACTCGTATCGAATCCGATGACTTCGATCCCCGCCTTGCGCGCGCGCAGCGCGATCGAGCCGCCGATCAACCCGACGCCCGCGATGCCGAGCGGGCCGTCGAAGCTCACTGGCGTTGCAAGTCCGGTCGTAGGGCGACAGCGCCTTCGAGATAGACATGGACGATCTCGTCCTGCGCGAGCGTTGTATTAATGAGGATCATCGTACGGATGCAGCGCGGCAAATCGTCCGGAACGGGGATCTCGGTAAAATTCAAAAGCGGGATGCTGGTCCAACCCAGCCGTCGAGCAGCCGACGCCGGAAAGCCCGAACGCAAGTCGGGCGTAACCGTGAACAATGCCGAGGCGACGTCCTCGAGCTCGAATTTGTTCCGCTCGCGGATCGCGACGAGTAATTTTTCAGTGGCGCTGAGTATCGCCTCGCGGTCGTCGCTTGCGGCCTGCGTCGCCCCGCGAATCCCCCGCACTTTTAGCTGGCCCGGCATTTTGGCGCGAGTTCAGGAGAAGCACATCGAGCGCCTTGCGTTCGCTCGGCGTCAGCTCGCGCAGGTGCGCCGGACGCAGCGAACCCAGGCTCACGGGACCGAAACGCAAGCGCTCGAGCGAGACGAGCGGGTGACCGACGACCTCGAACATGCGGCGAACTTGCCGGTAGCGTCCTTCGTGCAGCGTCAAGTCCACAACCGAGCGATCGCGCGAAACTGAGACGACGCGCAGCATAGCCGGCGACGTGCGGCGACCCTCGAGAAAGATGCCGCGGCGTAGCTTCTCGACCATCTCGGGTTCGAGGCGGCCGCGCAGGGTCGCACGATAGACTTTGTCGACGCCGAAGCGTGGATGCGTCAGCGCATACGCGAGATCGCCGTCGTTCGTCAACAACAAGACGCCCGAGGTATCGTAGTCGAGGCGTCCGACCGGAACGAGCCGCGCCGACCTCGCACCGCGGTGCTCGCGAACGATATCTTCGACGGTGCGCCGTCCTTCCGGATCGCTCATCGTCGTGACCACGCCGAGCGGTTTGTGCAAGACCAGCACTTCACGTTGCGGCATGACGACCGTCTTAGCGTTGACCTCAACGCGATCGCCGTCTTCGACGCGCGAGCCCAGCTCGCGCACCAGCTTTCCGTTAACGCGAACCTTCCCGGCAACGATCAATTCTTCCGCAGCGCGCCGTGATGCGATTCCCGCAAGCGCAAGATAACGTTGCAATCTCATGACGATAGTGAAACGCGTCCGCTCAGCCATTTGCTGCCGCGCGCATAGAAGCGCAACTTGCGCTCGACGGCCTTCGTCAAACCGATGCGTGTGGAAACGCCGATTGGTAGAGTCGCTCTATCATCAAATAATGCGAGCGGGGAGCGCGCAGCACAAAGATCGATTCCGTCGAGCGAACCGTCGATCCCGAGCGCAGCACACAAACGTCCTGGCCCGCGCAAGAGATCCCGATCGGCAATACCTGGACGGCGCGCACGCATAGCTTCGATTCCCGCAACCGGTTCGAGCGCGCGAACGAGCGCCGCTTCACCAACACCAGGCTTGGCACTGGTGACGTTGAGACACCAACTCGTCCCATAGATGCGATAGACATACGCGTGTCCACGAGGGCCAAACATTACCTTATTGCGCTTGGTGGGACCGCGAAACGCGTGAGACGCCGGATCGCCCGTTAGATAGGCTTCGACCTCGACGATACGCGCAACGCTGCGCGCGCCGCCAATGCGCGCGACGAGCAACTTGCCGATCAAAAACCGCGAAAGTTCGATCGTATCGACAGGCAACGTCGCGCGAGCGATGCGCTTAGGCCGCGATGGCGAGCTCGACTTCCGCACGGGCACGTGCGGCAAGATCATCGGGTGGATGCGCGACGACGACATCAACGCGCGAGAACATATTCAGCCGGCACTTCAGCTGAACGTACGACAGAGAGAGTGCTTGCGGCAACTGCCGCCGTTGCTCGAGATCCTCGATGACGCGCTCGTCGGCAATGCCAAGCCGGACGGCTCGGAAGCCTTCTGCGCGCAGAGCCGCTGCGACGGCGATGAGCGCCGCGTAGCCGATCTCGCGACCCAGGAGCGCGGGGTAGCGGTCGAGCCGAAACGCAATCCGTCGCGGTTCATCTTCGCCCGCGATTTCCGCATATGCGACCCCGTCGCCGCGGAGATTTGCGGCGTAGGCGATCACGACGTCGTGCAGTTGCTTGAAATTCGGCTTTCTCAGTTTCATTTCTGACCTTTGATATCGAACATATGTTCGATTGAAGAGTCAGGCTGTCCTCCGCTCCGCCAGGAGTCCCCGGTAGATTTCGATAGTTCGGTCAGCCTGCAATCGTAGACTAAACCGGTTGAGTGCCAAATGCGCGGCACTCTGATCGCGCCGCATGGCAAGCGCTTCGCGAAGTCCCCAGGCCATGGCGTCCGAGCGAGGGCTCACGAGCAATCCGTGCCCCTCCAGAACGTCCCGGCTCTGCGGCGTATCGACGGCGACGATGGGCAGGCCGGCGACGAGCGCCTCCGCCAGCACCAGGCCCTGCGTCTCGGTGAAGCTCGGGAAGACGAACGCGTCGCTCGAGGCGTAGAGATCGGGAAGCTCCTGGCGGGCGACATGGCCGAGGAAGTGAACGCGCCCCTCCAGGCCCGCGGCACGGGCCGTCTCGGCCAGTCCGGCCCGCTCGGGGCCGTCGCCGGCGAGGGCGAGATGGACGCCGGGATCCTCGAGACCCCCGAGTGCCGCAATTGCCAGGTCGATATTCTTTTCTCGAGCTAGCCGCGAGACGAGCAGAATCAGCTTGGTCGCGCCCAGCCGCTTGCGGAGCCCGTCGCTGCGCCGCCCGGCCGCGAATCGCTCGACGTCGATGCCGGTTGGGACGACCGCGATCGAAGACGTCACGCCAAGCCCACGAAGGCGGGGTTCCATGGCCGAGGTCGGGACGATGACGGTGTCGGCTAGGTTCGCATAGGTGCGCGTGAGCGTCGTCGCTGCACGGCGCGTCGCGCTGCGTTCGAACGGCACGTAATGTGCATATTCTTCAAGCTGCGTATGATAGGTGAACACGAGTGGAATGCCGTGCCGGCGCGCAAAGCGCACGCCCATCCATCCCGTGACAAACGGCGAGTGCGTATGAATTACGTCGAAGCTGCGAACGTGCGCGCGCGCTCGGCGATCGAGCACCGGAAGAACGAGACGATACGCTGTTCGCGTCGGCAAAGGAAGCGACGGGATGCAAACTGCCGAGCTGCCCGACGGTGCAACAACAAATGCATCATGTCCGGCTGCGCGCAACCCATCGCACAGCGCGTCAATGCTCGCGACGACGCCGTTCGCAATAGGATGGTAACACTCCGAAAATATTCCGATCTTCATAGGTAGCAACAACTGGGCTCCGACACCGGGATTTGACGGGCGGTTTCTGATTGTGCTATCGTACCGCCGTTCGCTCTCCACCTGCCATTGAGATGGGCGACGCCACTGGGGAATCACTTACCGAGTCAAAGGACTCCGCCCCGCTTTCGCCACGGTTAGTTACTGTAGTTTTTACTGCATGACTCGAAACCAACACGCACAGACGAAGGAGACGGTTTTCTGAACGAGGGGACGATAAAAGCCGCATCAATGCGGTTTCTAGCCACAGGCATGCTATCGATTGGTATCGTGCTTCCATTGGCCTCCTTTCCCATCGTGCAGACTCGAGTCGTAGCGCTGGCCGAACGAGCGCATTCCGCCGGTATCGTGCACGTTTCGCATTGGACGCAGCGCATTCGCGTCAAGACGAAACCGATTGTCGAACACCGTCTTTCGATTTTGCTTGCGCCGACTGCATCCAAAGTCGTCAATGACGGAACGCCGACGATTCGCGAAAAAGTTTTGGCGTTTCGGCGTGCAGACGACAACGCGCGCATACAAGTGAATGTGATCTCTTCGCGTATCATTCAGCGCGGAAAACCAAAGGTCGTCATCAGCGGCATTCTGGCATACGAACGTTACGCACAGCTTGCAAAACGCGGATTCGAAGGCACGATGCGTCTTGCAAATGCTGCGCTCGAAATGTTTGCAACCGCCTATACCGCTGATTGCTACGGCTGCTCCGGCATGACGAAATCGGGCGTGCGCGCCGGATTCGGCGTCGTCGCCGTCGATCCAAATGTCATTCCGCTCGGCACGCATTTGTATATCAAGGGCTACGGCCCAGCAATTGCCGGCGATACCGGCGGAGCGATTCGCGGAAATCGCATCGACTTGGGATTCGATTCCTCGGCCGCGGCGTTTGAGTTCGGCGCTCATCCCGTACACGTGTACATCCTGAAATAGAGACTCGCCGGGAACTGCGAGCCCGCGGACTTCGTCCGAAGCGCCGGCTCGGTCAACATTTTCTCATCGACGGCGCGATCGCGCAGCGGATTGCGACGCTCACGCTCGATGGCGGCGGCTCGCGCATCCTCGAAATCGGCGCCGGAACGGGTGCGCTAACGGTCGCATTGCGCGAACGCGGCGCGACGGTTACGGCGATCGAGATCGATCCGTCCCTCGTCCAACTGCTTCGCGAACGTCGCGATCTGGATGGCGTCGAGATCGTCGAGGCGGACGCGATGCGTTTCTCGTTTGACGACTACGCGTCGCGCGGAGCGTGGCGGCTCGCTGCGAATTTGCCGTACAACGTCGGCACGCCACTCGTCGCCGAGATCTCGAAGTTGCGCAATCCCCCCGAGCGTATGGTCGTGATGTTGCAAAAAGACGTCGTCGATCGGCTCGTGGCTCGACCATCGACGGCTGCGTACGGGAGCTTGAGCATCATCGTGGCGGCGCGCATGCAAGTGCATCGCGCATTCACGATCGGACGCTCGCATTTCTATCCACGTCCGAACGTTGATTCATCCGTCGTCGTCTTGGAGCCGCTCCGGTCCCGGCCGAATATCGACGATTTCGAGCGATTCGATAGGGTCGTGAAGGCTGCGTTCGCATACCGTCGTAAGACCCTCGCGAACAGCCTGTCACACGCGCTCCAAATTCCTCGCGAGCGTACCGTTGCCGCGCTGAAGCGCCTCGAGCTCGATCCGGAGACCCGTGCAGAACAATTGGACCTTACGGCGTTTGCCGAACTCACCCGCGAGCTGGCCGGCTGACGCATTTCCGATTTGGGCGTCGATTCTTGCGCTGATCGCCGCATTCGCAATCTACATCGCCTCGATCGTCTACCTGGTTCGCGCGTTCGGGATCTCCGCGCACGCGATTCGCGCCGTCGAGCTCACGCAAGGAATCGTCGAAGCGCAAGTGGTCAGCTACATTCCGATCATCGTGTACATCGCGATCGTGCTGCCGTTGCTGGCGAGACGCCCGCTCGGCGCCATTCTCGGGCCGTTCCATGCACGGCAGATCTTCGCGGGGCTCGTAGGAGCAATCCTAATGTGGCTTGCCGTCACGATCGTCGGGGCGATTCAAGCCGGATTCATCGGGCACCAACCGACGCAAACCGCCATAAAGCTCTTCGAAAACGCGAAGCCCAGCTTTTGGCTTGACGTGATGGCAATCGTCGCGATTACGCTCGCACCGTTTGCGGAAGAGCTCGTGTTTCGCGGCTTTATTTTCAACGCGCTGTGGAAGCGTCTGCCGTTTTCGCTCTCGGCGCTGGTAAGCGGGATACTCTTCGGCGCAGCGCACGGACAGGTCGCAGGCATTGCGCCGCTCGCAGCCGGCGGGTTCGTCCTGGCAACGGTGTATGCGCGCAGCGGCTCGCTGTGGTCGTCGATGATCGCGCACGGGACGTTCAACGGGATCACGCTCGCGCTGTTGCTTCTCGCTGGAATAAAGACGTAAGCATGCGGCTCGCGGTCGATGCGCTCAATCTGCGCAACGATCGGCGCGGAATGGGCAGAGTCGTTCGCAGCGTCCTGCGTGTCGCGGCGAGCGAAGGCGTCGAGGTCACGCTGCTCAGCATCGAGCGGCCGACGCGCAGCGCGAAGCGGCGCGATGCCTACGACGTCATCTGGTATCCATGGAACGGAATTCGTTTTCGCGCAGCCGCGCCGTCACTCGCGCACATCCACGACACCTTTGCGTTGCACGAGCGCGTCAACTGGATCGCGCGCCGCCGCGTGCGCAAGCCGCTCTGGCGTGCGGCGCGCGAAGCAGATCGGATCGCGACTGATTCGGCGTGGAGCGCGATGCAGATACAGCGCGAGCTGCGCGTGCGTCCGCAGCGGATTGTCAGCATACCGCTTGAACCCGACGCGTTCTTTAGCCCCGGTGAACCAGAATCGCCGCAGACGCTGCCTCCTTCACCGTACGTGCTGATGGTCGGAGCCGGCGAACCGCGCAAGAACGCCCGCTTTTTGGTCGAGGCCTTCGCTGACGCATTTGCCGCTCGCGACGTACGGCTCGTCGTGGTCGGTTCGCTCGCACCGGACGCGGAGCGCGAAGCGCGTGCGCGCGGCCTGGGACTTCATATCGAGACCGGGATCGACGATGCCCGGCTGCGCGATCTCTATCGCGGTGCCGCCTGCGTCGCCGTTCCGTCACTTGCCGAAGGCTTTGGGCTCGTCGTGGTCGAGGCGCAAGCCTGTGGCGCACCTGTCATCGCTTCGAATGCGAGCTCGTTACCCGAAGCCGCGGGCAACGCCGCGCTACTCGTCGACCCGCGCGATCACGACGGCTGGCGCAACACGCTCCGCGAGGTCGTCGACGATGAAAGTGTCGCGCTACGCTTGCGCGCGCTCGGAGTCGCTCGATTCGGCTTCGGACGGCGCGATGAATCGGCGCGCACCATTCTCGCTGCGCTGCGCGATCTCGCCGACCATCGCGCGTAAGCGACCGATAAAGCGCGCCGGCGAGAATTGCTCGGCGTGCGCGCGTAAGCGATGCGAATCGAATCGCGACGGTTCGAATTCTTTGAGCACCTGCGCGAGCGAATCGGCATTTGGTTCATCGAAGAACACTCCGGTAACGCCGCTCTGGATCGTTTCGAGCGCACCGCCCGCGCGTAGCGCAATCGCCGGACGTCCGGCCGCCGCTGCCTCGAGCGGTACGAGGCCAAAATCTTCTTCTCCGGGCACGATCACGGCGCGCGCCGCGCCGACGAGCGCGTTGATTTGCTCGTCCGGAACGTAACCGAGGACCTCAGTCGTCGTCCCGCGCGCGTGTGCGCGCAAGGCTTCAAGTGCGGGTCCGCTGCCGGCGACGCGAAGCTTCACGCCCGCGAGCGCAGCCGCGTCAATCGCACGATCGATCGCTTTATACGGTAGCAGTCGCGAAAGAACGAGAAAATAGTCACCCTCACCGGAGCCGAGCGTAAAGCGGTCGACGTCGGCGGGACACGGGAGAACGAAGGCTTCGCGCCCGTAATAGCGGCGCACGCGCTCCGCAACATTGCGCGAATTTGCAATGAATGCGGTTGGGCGCAGCGCCGCACGCCGGTCCCACGCGGCAAGCGACGCGATCAGTGGGCGCGCGATGGTACGCATGCCGAAACCACCAACGTAACGATCGTACGCGAAAAGAAAGCGGCTCGGCGTGTTGATGTAGCATACGTGGACGGCACCCGGCGCGGTGCGAACGCCCTTCGCCCAAGCAGTCGTCGAGCTGACGACGAGATTGTACGCGGATAAATCAAAGCTCTCGAACGCCGCGGGATAGAACGGCGCCAGCGCACGAAAGACGCGGTTGCCCAGTGGCACGTGCTGCAGAAACGACGTGTGCACGCGGTTTGCAGCCACAAAATCGCCGCACAGACGCTCGTCGTAAAGCGCAGTGTACACCGGGGCCTCGGGCCATGCGCGCGCAATGTGCGCGAAAACGCGCTCGGCGCCGCCGCGCTGATTGAGGTAATCGTGGACGAGCGCGACGCTCAGTGCTGGTCTTGCGTCGTACGCGGCAAAACGAGCGCGAACGTATACTTCTGCAGGTATACTTTGACGACGCGCTGCACGTCCGCCGGCGTTACGACATCGATCGCCGCGAGAACGCTATTCGGATAGTCGGGATCGAGGCCCATTCGCGCGACCCAGCCGACCAGCGCCGAGCGATCTTCGAGCGTCATGTTGTCGATAACGAACTGGCCCCTCGCCAGCGTTCGATAGCGCTGGATGACAGTCGGATCCAAGGCTTTGGCAGCCAGCACATCCGTCGCTTGGAATATCTCGCGCCAACCTGCGGTCGTTCCGATCCCAGTGCCACTCGCGTAGATGATGAAATTCGCGGGCTTCACGTCGTACTGATAGATCGCGTTGATCGGACGCAGCAATGCCGGACGGCTAACGATCGAATCAGTTTGACCGAGCGTCGACATAATGGATTGCACGACCAGCATTGCTGCAAAATCTTTGGCACCCACCTGAGGCGCGGCAAATCCGACGCCAATCCAAGGTAATGCGACGTCCCGATGCGTCACGATGCGCGCCGGCGGATCGGTTGGCGCAAGGATCTGCTGGTTGAGCGACACAGGCGTACCGGCCGGGAGCTGCGCTACGACAGCTTGCGCCGCGCGCGCGACATCTGCGTCGACACGGCCGGCCGCTGCAATGGTCGCGCCGCCGCTTCGATAGTTGTCCGACCAGAATTTCTTCAGGGCCGCGGAGCTCGCGTTCGAAACGATCGAGAGCGAACCAAGCGGTGCGTATCCCGCGCCGCTGCCCGTGTAATAGGAACGCCGCAGCATCTCGGAAAGCACGCCGAAGGGACTCTCATCGGCGTCGATGATTCGTGATGCGAGCGTCTTTCGTGCGCGCGAAATCGTCGCGTGCGAGAAATCCGGTGCGGCAAGTGCGCCGCCCAAGAGCGCGAGCGCGGCGCGAATCGTCGCGGGCGAACCTTCAACGTAGTAGCGCACGTATTGCGGCTCGACGCTGACGGTCAAATTCGCGCCGACCTCTGCAATCGCCG
>Ga0302324_100023458_pt1 | contig 11935 bp, 16 predicted proteins | sample Palsa_T0_1_FD_201949 | JGI IMG/M metagenome (GOLD analysis project Ga0302324, IMG submission 201949) | Peat permafrost microbial communities from Stordalen Mire near Abisko, Sweden - Palsa_T0_1 | ecosystem: Environmental > Terrestrial > Soil > Palsa > Peat permafrost | place: Sweden: Abisko... | reverse complement strand
TGCAATCGACAAGAGTTCCATTGTCTTTGGCGACCTGAGCGGGAATGGGCAACCTGCGGCCGCGCTCGTGATGGACAACTCGGGCAGCGGCAGCGGTATCTTCAAATCCCTAATCGCAGTTTGGAATGAAAATGGAACTCTCAAGAACTCGAAAGAGAAAAATCTCGGCGATAGAATCGTCGTGAAGTCGATTGCCATTAAGAACCGTGTTGTGATCGTAAATATGCTTACCCAAGGCCCCTTTGATGGAATGTGCTGCCCAACCCAGCGAAAGATCCTCCGGCTCGCTCTTGAGGAAAATCGCTTTGTCGATATTCGATAACATCCACGCGAACTTTCACCTGAGAACCTCTCCCGTGCCTGACGTGTCGTCGGGGAGGGCTAAATCTTTTTGTCGCTTTTCGAAGTAATTATTGGTACCTGAAAGCGTGCAACTGGCCCCCCTTGGCTAGACAGGATGGAATGGAAAAAGATCTGTTCCTCGGGAGCATTCAACTGGCCCTGGCGAGACTGGATATCTTCGGAGCCAGCACCGGTCTGTGGACCCTCCGGACTCTGCGGCGTTTTTCGGGAGTAATCCCTAGATGATAGGGGCTCCTGCGCATCCGTATCTTGCTCAAAAAACAGTGGGATTATTGCCCAAGTGGTATCTTATGTGACATAGGATCAAGCGGAAAGCCTCATGCCGACCATAGGACGTGAACCGTCAGCGATCGCCCGGAAGGCCTTGGTCTGCGACTGGACCGGGAGTGCCCTGAGGAACGAGAGCACATTCCATCAGCTTTCCCCTTATATTGGGAAACTCAAATCCTCAATTGCTGCATCGATGATCTCGCAGTTTACGGACCCTGGAGATCTGGTTTATGACCCGTTTTCGGGATCTGGCACCGTCGCCCTCGAAGCGTGGGCAGCTAATCGGCGCGTTGTCGCCAATGACCTCAGTCCATACGCGTACGCCTTAACGCGGGCAAAGCTGTTTCCCCTGGGCACTTTGCAGGATGCGCTAAACAGCGTTGAGAGAACGAGTGTTGCCGCGACCAAGCTGCGCGGCGATATCGATCTCCGAAAGGTGCCCCGCTGGGTGCGTGATTTTTTTCACCCGGAAACGCTTCGTGAAACGATTGCCTGGGCCACTGTCCTAAGGCGGCAACGTTCCTGGTTCCTCCTCGCAGCACTCCTGGGGATTTTGCACCACCAGCGGCCAGGGTTTCTTTCATATCCAAGCAGCCACACTGTTCCGTACTTGCGCGTCAAGAAATTCCCGCGTTCTAGCTTTCCCAAACTCTACGAGTACCGCTCGTTGCGTGACCGACTTGATGCAAAGGTCACCAGGGCTTTCCGGCAATCCCCAGAGCTGGATTTCGATATTGCCAGAGAATGCTTCCAAAAGGACGCGAGCAAACTTGTCCTGCCGGAGCTCGCCGATGCGATCATCACGAGCCCCCCGTATATGCAACTTTTGGACTACGCACGCGACAATAGACTGAGGCTTTGGTTTTTGGGCGCCCGAGATTGGCATTCTTTAGATAGAATTGTTTCTCCAAACCAGGAGGCGTTCCTAGTACTCATGCGCCGCTGTTTCACAAAATGGAAGACAGTCCTCAAGCCCGAGCATTGCTGCGTTCTAGTCATCGGGGACGCATTCAGCCAGGTTGCCAAAGGCAATTTGCCGGAAGTGGTCTCGAGAATAGCAATAGAAGAGGTCGGCGGCTACCAGCGAGTGTGCGAGCACACCCAGACAATTCCAAATGAGAGACGAGTTCGCAGGGGCATCATGGGAAGCGCCTCCGAAACCATCGTTGTCCTTAGAAGCATGGGCAACTAGCGGGCTCGGCAGTTCTCGGAAAAGCGAGAGGACTTATGGACACTCAGGAGTTTACAAGGGAAGTAAAACTCGTTGCCCTCGACGCGATTGAGCGGAGCCCCGAAAACCCGCGAGGACAAGTCGACATAGACGCCAGCTTCGAGCGGCTAGTCTCGTCGATCGGCGAAGTGGGGATTCTGGTTCCGCTTGTGGTTCGCGAATTGGCGAAAGGCAAGTATCAATTGGTAGACGGTGAACGCAGGTATCTTGCCGCCAAGCGGCTTAGGCTCCTGAAGGTACCAGCACATATCTTGAGCACTGTCGATACAAACGAAAACCTCCGCAAATTTATGTTTCATCTACACATGACCAGGGAACAGTGGGACCCGTTGGCCCAATGCATATCTCTCGCGGAGATGTACCCACAGTTGGAAAATGGGATCAAGATCGAGGAAAAGCCTGCGTGGATAAAGAAGATCGCGCGGGAAACCTGGATGAATGCGCAAACAGCAAGGGACCGCGTTCACGTCCTCGCGTGGCCCAGGACGCTAAAGAAGAGTGTCTATGCATTCGACGCGAATCAACCAGACAGGGATATTTATTCCTATGTGCTTGCCATCGAAGCCAGCATTATCGAGCCGTCGGTCAAGAGCTTAAGCAATTTCTACAATCACGGCAGGCCTGTGGACCAGAAGGCCAATGACGTGAGAAAAGCTCTACTTCAAAAGACCCTAAACGGAATAAAGGTCGGCCTGATAACGAGCCGAGATCAGATCCGCGCGGTTTCACCGCTATTTCAGGCCGATTTACAACAACCGCAAATAAAACTCGCCTTGAAGATTTTCGGAGATCTGGTTGAGAAAGACGACTGCATGTACGATGATGCACTCTCACAGATTCGCACGCGCTTGCCCGAAATTCTTGCCGAACGGCCGCCAAAACCCCAGAAACTCATAGGCCTTGTGACCTCTCTTGCGGAGACGCTCAAGTTCTACCAAGCGAGCTATATCGATGACAGCGCCAAAAGGGAACTGCAACGTAGACGGCTTAAGCAAGAGCTAGGTTCTGCGCTCGACAGCCTAATCGCCGAGTCAAAGCGATTGAAGGATAGCCTGAGATGAGTTTGCCAGAGCTATCGCGAAAATCCGAAACCCTGGTTCTGCGCAAGCTGTCCCATAGCTTCCCGGCGACCTCGACCAACCTAGACAGATTGATCCGTCAAGGAAAGGTTCCCAAGAAGCTCAAATGGCAGCCGTCTCTGTGCATTGAGCGGGGCAAAGAAACGATTCTGGTGCACATTCTCGTTTCCCAGGACTTTCCGGCATATTTGGAAAGCGCAATTGAAGGGCTCCGAAAAGGCGGCTTCGAGAATGTCTGCGTCTTGATCCTCGCCCGGGACGTGATGCTGGAGGCGACGGAAGATGCACCTCGAACTCCCCTCCCGGCTCCGTACGCGGCATCTGAAGTTGCAGAAAAGGCGTTGAGTTTGGGCTGTGCCTTAGCGTTCGAGGCGGATCGGTCAGTTCATCTGGTTTTCGATGGCAAGTACACCCCGCCACGCGGCTGCCGCCAAACCGGAAAGGAGACGGGCCATATTGCAAAGTGGCTGTATGAGGATCTGGCAAAATGCGCAGACTTCAGCCCAGGGCTGCAGAGACTTCTCAAGCGGCTTGGGACAGACTACGAGCGCTCAACGCGCAAAGAATCAATCACGCACGACCGCGAAGCTAAACTCCTGCTCGACTTCGCGAAGAATTTCGCAAAATTGGATAAGCGATTTTTCATGCCTGTCGAGCAACTCGATACGCTGAGGCAGTTCGAGATGTCGCGCGCTACCCGCGCAAGGGACCATTTCTTTCACACGTTCAACAACCTTTTTCTAGGGCTCCATATTTTTGGCAAACTGTTCAGCGGCCGCAGAGTTGTTGCCGAAATTGATAGGTCTATTCGAAGCGAATCGGAGGAACCGGGACTAAACCCGTGGGAGGTGCTTTGGTTTCTGACCTGTCTGTTCCATGATCCGGGCTATACGGCCGAGAAGTTCTGGGCAAATTTCAGGTTTGCGTTTGGCGTCGAGGCCGATGCTGGAGACGACCCCGAGATACCAGACCAAGTTAAGGAGCGGATCATTGACCTGTGGGAAAGCAAATACGCGGCTCCCCGCCAAGATCTCTATGACCTCTATAACCATACGGTTCGGAAATGGGCCCCTCCCACCATTGCAAGCAAAGGCGCCGACGTGTTCGATAAGGCGGTTCGGAAGGCATACTTCGATGGGAGAGAAGTAAGCCACAGCTTGATTTCGGGCCTGCGGCTTATCAACAGCTGCCGAGCACAAAAAGTGCCGAGGGCAAAGAAATACAATTCGGAGACTGCACTCGCTGCTTGCGTGATCGCGGCTTTGAGCATGATGTTCCACGACCCGAAGTGCCGAGGTGCGCTCAAACGTGCCGGCATACCACCAATCGCGTTTGAGAGCCTACCGTAGGGATGCATCGAATTTCAACGTCGGATTGTTTTCACAACAAGCGGGCCTAACGCTCGACCAGACGTTGCAGACTGCGGGAGATTTCGCGAAGCATTTTTCAAGCAATTACAGTCCAGATCAGCCTTACGGACTTGCTCCTCAGACTGCTGAATTCATCAGGGCTGGCTATCAGGCCGGTGCAACCTCCTTTTGAGTTCGTTCAAAAGCCAGTTGATTCTCGGTCGTTGGAGGGAAGAGAGCCGTGAAACCTAAATCGAAATACATTTTGGGCGCTGTTGTTGTTCTAGGCGGAATCTGTGCGTTAGGCATGACAGTCCGGTTTGCGTATACCCGGAATGCGTGCCAGGCAGAGGAGAGGCTCAAGATAGAAGACCCTTCCGGTTCTATATTCGAGGTTGTCGATGAAAGTTGCGACACGCTCGCAAAGGATGAGGCGATCAGCGTCTACGCGAGGAAGACAGCTTCAAAGGGAATTTGGGGATTCTCTGGCTGGAGAAATCAACGAACACTTCTATTTCGTTACGACCCAGGAAGGCCCGACAACCCCCTGCCTTCGATTACGCATCCGTCTCAAACGGCAGTCCTGATCTCCATCCCAGAAGTCTCCTCGATTTCTTACCAGAACCGGAAATGGGAGAACATGTCGGTCAACTATGAAATCGGGCGGGTGGACTATCCATCCGCAACGAAGTCGAAGTAGCTGGCAAAGTATTAGGCATAGGCCGCAGGCCGCCTTCCGGGGCGGCCTTGCTGCATCTGTGGCCCTGAAGTCTTCGTTCCTGCCAGCATCCCTAAAAGCCCGCTGCTAAAGCAGCGGGATGAGGGAGGACACGTCTCCCCCAGTCGGGAGCTGTGCAGCAACCTTGGGTTTACATGCGATGAGAATTCGCGGCCCCGTATGGAACGAATCCTACCGCGATTACGATCCCTGGGAGCCACAGCGCCACCAGCCATGCAAAAGTGGAAGTCCTCATTTGGCTTCGGAAACTGCTTACCGAATAGAAATTTCCGGGTCGGCGACATCCATGTTAGTCATTTGTCAAGAGGAGACACGAGGCCTTAGGGCGCGCTCAGGAGAGCGCGCATTACGTGGATCAGGATCGTCTGCTGCGCATCAGTGCCTCACGGCTGGTGGCCCCTGCATTTCAGCAGGACCGGACATCCATTTGCTGCCTCGGGCTCAAAAGCCTTTGCAGATGATTGAGTTTGGGTTCTCTGCCAGTCTCGAAACAATTCAAAGAGAGCCTCCGGAAAATTACTCCTTCGCTCAGTCGCCAATGAGCGAGACCTGGCAGCCTGCGCTTCGATAAATCCCGATGTTTTTGTTCTTTCCTTATCAGGAAAGGTTTTTACGCTGCCTCGGTCGGCATCAATTCTCCTGCGGTCACGAAATCCTTCTGCCGGCGCTCGACCGCCAACATGTAGCAGACCATCTTCCTAGCCACTGCAGGTGTGGCCCGGTTGGGATTGCCTCTCTCTAACTCGCGCTCCCGGATCATCGCCAGTTCCGGCGACTCTCTCGGCGCCAGCTTGGCCGCCTCGATCAGAACTCTCTGGATGTGCTTGTTGCGCTGTTTCGATAGCGGCATACGCATCACCTTGTCAGCTGAACTCTTCTCATCGGCGCACAGGCCGCAGTAACTGATGGCCTGCTTGTTGGAACTGAACCGCGTGTAATCACCGACCTCCAGAGCCCACGTCAATGCGGTGATCGAACCAACAGTACTTGGTGATCGGCTCCGACGAAGCGCAAAGGACGTTTGTGCCAGTCTCGAATTCGGCCGACTTCAACGATGCGAATCTGCGGAATATCTTTAAAAAATACCTCAACCCCGCCCCCCAGTTTGAGATATTTAACTTTAGAAAACCGGGGCAGAAGAATCGACTAATAAAGAAGGCGCGCGACGGAAAAGGTACAACCCTCTTGCTCCGCCACGCGCCCTTGAAATGTGCGTACTTAGTTATTCTTCGCGGGCGCCGCCGGAGCAGCAGCCGTCACCTTCGTAAACGTTGTTTCCATGCCGGATATCCACGTGCTGCCGCCATCTGTGGACGATTCGTATTTTAAAGTATATTGAGTCTTGGAAACTTCCTTTTCGGTTACGCGGGATTTCATGGACTTGCCTTCCATCATCATCTCGCTCGTCCACGTCCAAGTGTCGCCGCTGACCGTGCCTTCGGCGGTGATCACTTCGCCCCAACTGTCGTATGCGTTTAAAGTGTACATTTTTGACGCTGGGTCATATCCCCTCACGACCATTATCTTAAAGTTGCCCATCGGCGATTTGTTGTCCGAATGACCCACAATAAAAAATCCCCCGGACACCCATTCCCACTTTTGGGTTGACGATACTGGCCCCTCCATACCGTGCGCCGTAGATTTGCCCTCTTCCTTCCAGTTGCCTAAAAAATATGCGAGCCGCTTTACTTCCGGGCCCGGCCTTGGCGGCCCTTGCGGGGCCTGCGCCTGGATCGAAACTCCAAGCAACAAAACACAAATCGCAATTAGCCCGATTGATCGTTTCACCTGGAATCTCCTTTTTGATTGCAAAGACAGCGGCAATTGTATACCCGTTACCCTTCTACCGCGTGAATCAATGATTCTCGTTGGCGTGCAGCCAGTATGAACTCAGATATGGGGCGGGGAGGCACTGGTCTGTTCCCTTCTGTACTGAGCTCGAATGACAAGTGCTTGGTGGTTGTGGACATTTCACCTGCATTCCGCCCCAAACCCCAAAAACCTTAGGCTCAAAGGCCACCTGAAGGCGAAAGAACGTGAATGGTCCGAGTCGGCGACAATCCAACCTCAACCCTCAGTCCTAGCGTTCCGGCGGCATTGCGCGAAATCAATGGAAGTCAGGGCGAGGGGAAGAAGCATTCCGATTAAGATGCATGAAGCAGGTCGATTCTTCCAACTGTGAGAGGCCAGATGTGCCACGCAGTCCAATAGAGCGATTCACACTCTTCCTCGTATCGGTACCTCTGGTTTCGTTAGGGATCCAGGCGCAGCAGCAAGCGGCCGCCCAGTTTGAGGTCGCCAGCATTCGCCTCGCCCTTGATTGCGTCAACGGGGCGCGCGAGCAACAATCGCCGGGAAGATTCAGCGTCATTTGTGTTTCTCTGCGTGACGTAATTCGTGTGGCATACGGAGGTGTTGAGATGCAAGCGGGCACTGAGACAGTGGCTCCAACAGCCTGCGGCGATACGATCCGAAGATAACGAACTGCTCCTGAAGTTGTTCTTCGGCACGATGATGCCCGTACGGAAATCGCAGGCCTTGGTGGCCGTTCACCGAGATCACCACATCGCTCTGCTCGAAAAGTTTGAAGCGATCGAAAGAAGCATATCGGCAGGACCAATGACCGAAAGGCAGAAAGTCTACTTGCGAGCAACGCTTTCCTACGGGCAGGCGGTCAGCCGCGCCCTGATTCAGTGGTCCGATGCAATTGAAAAATCGTTGCGAACTCTAGAGTCCAGCCTTCTAGATTCATAGAGCGATACCGCTTTGTAACGGGTTCGAATGCTGAAACATTGTAAAGGACCCCTTTTGTTAGGCAGTAGTTCGGCGATTTTGCATGAAGCGAGACGCACTCCTTCTTCCCGGTTCACGGGGGCTGTTGACCACAAAGTAGCTTCCGGCTGGCGACCGGCTCGGCGACAAACCAGGCACAGCCGCAATCCAAGACCTTGCAGCGTTTTCCGGTATAGGTACTCCGATGTCGTAATTAAAGCTGAATAAGCGGTTTGGTTGTCAGTCGACGAGTTTTGGTAACCTCGCCAGCACCCTTCAATTGCTGATCGATCTGGACCTGATCGCAACCGATTCGATCTTTACTAGCGTCAATTATGAGGCTTCGATGAATTCCCGTGTCGAGAGCACTGATGCGCGAGAGGGAAAGAATCTGTTAATAAGGCAATCATGCACCTGGGAATCGAGGTCGGCGCAGCAATCCCTGATGACAGCGAGACGAAAATCGGCGTCAGCAGCTTCGAGCAGTGTGGAAAGGACGACGCCGCTGGTTGCGATTCCATAGAGAACCAGCGTGTCGATGTCATTGGCGCGAAGGATCATGGCGAGATCGGTGCCGGTAAAGGCACTGATGCGATGCTTGGTAATAACAATTTCGCCCTCTTTCGGGGCAATGACAGATGGAATCGCCCCGAGCGGTTCTTGAAATAACTTCTGATGCTGCGCCGAGGACTTAATGGCGCCGAAAAGAATGTTTCGAGAACTGACCTCTGGGAGCCCCGGACGAAAACCTGTTTGGATATGGATAACGGTCATGCCGGTGGCACGTGCATGATTGAGGACCCCTGCGGCACGAGTCAGGAAGGCGTCTTTGTCGTCTTTGGCGTAGATGGAAACGATGCCGGTTTGGCAATCCATGCTCAGTAATGCGGTATGCGCCGGAAACATCGGAAGTTTTGCGGTCACATTAACCTCTTTGCGGCTAGAAGGATTCTGTCAAGTTCCACATTCCAATTCAGCGCGGCTTGCATCGGTTATTTTCTCGTAGTTGGCAACAGATTTGGCATGAATTGAGATCGAATTGCGGCGACTTCCAAATTATCGACCGTCCCGCCAGAGAATGCTCTCGAACCGGCCAGAAGCAGTTTTCGAGTTCCCAATTGCCACTGATTCGACCTTTTCGTAATTCCGGCCACATGGTTCGTATACACCACGTATGTTCGATTATGAGCTGACTTCGAGGGCGTCCATGGAGAGCGATACGCTACAAATCGCGCTTGGGTTGCGTCAGGGTGATGTCGTTGTCCTTGAGGCGCTGGTCGAGCGATACCAATATAGGCTAGTTCGCTATCTCATCTACCTGCTGGGCAGGCGCGACGGAGTTGATGATCTGGTGCAGGAGACGTGGCTCCGCGTTCTGGAGCGAGGTGGGTCCTACGACGGGCACTCGCGCTTTGAACCCTGGCTCTTCAGGGTGGCACGCAATATCGCTCTCGATGCCATGCGTAAGCGGCAGACTCTGAGTCTGGATTCAGACGATGAGGACGGTCGTGTTCGGCCATCGGCTGCTTCCAGTGAGCCTTCGCCATACACTCTTGCGGCGCGGACTGAAGATGCCGAGCGGCTTTCCCTCTCGCTGCAAACTCTGGAGCCCGTCTATCGCGAAGTCCTCGTACTGCGTTTTCAAGAGGACTTATCGCTACGGGAGATATCCGTGGTCGTCGGAGCGCCAGTCTCTACCGTCGCTTCCAGGATTTATCGAGGGCTGGCAACGCTGCGGCCGCAATTCGAGGGAGAAACAGCATGAACATTGACCACCACGAGAATTTTCAGCGCATGATCGACGAGAGTCTGGCGGGCGCCATTTCGGCAGAGAGGGAATGCTCTCTCCGCGAGCATCTTGACACTTGCTCTCCATGCCAGGAGTATCTCAGCGCCAGCAACAGGGTTATCGCGGGTCTCGGCGGCTTTTCCTTTGAGGTAAATCCAACCCTCAATGCCAAGGTTCTCGCGGGCCTCAGGCTACGGGCGCAACAGGTCCGGGCCGAGAGGGCAGGCCGCCGGCGATGGTCGTTGATCAGCCTCGCCGCCGCCGTGCTCACAATGGGCGGGTCGTTCGTCGATCTGCAATTCGGGCGCCTGATCGCTGCTGCCTTCGATATACAGCGCACACAGGTGCAGCAGGGGCTGCTCGTTTTCTGGATTGTGCCCTCGCTGTGTGTCTTGCTGCTGTTTCCCCTATTGCCTTTGTTATCGCAGGCCGGCACTCACCGGGAAGAAAGGATTCTATGAAACTCCTCCGTCGATTTTTGAACATAGTTCCGAAGACAGTTCAGCTTTGGGCTTCGATCCTTGTAGGCTGCGCGTTGCTGGTCGGGTTGGTTGTGGCATACGAGACCGCTGACCAGGGCGCTGTGTTGCGGACAATGTCCGCGTATGGCAGCGCTGCCTTAGTGCTCGGCGTCGGGCTCGCTACCTGGCTTCTGTGCCTCGGGTTTGTGTTTGCAGACGCCCGGCGGCGCGATATGCGGCCAGTCCTGTGGGTTCTCGTCGCAGCCTTGTTTCCTCACTTGCTCGGATTTCTTCTTTACTTTGTCATGCGTCACCCGATAGCCGCGACCTGCACCCACTGCGGCATGACTGTCCCAAACCATCAGCGATTCTGCTCCTGGTGCGGCACTGCGCAATTCCTACCGAACTCAACTAAAGGACCACTCACCGCAAACCCGTCGCAAGGAGCAAGCCAATGAAGCCGGTATCCGCAGCAAAATCCTACAACGGAGTCACCCTGCGTCAGGCAGCGCTGATTGCCGGCTTCGCCTACCTGCTCAATCCGGTTAGTTACGCTGAGATTTCCATTTACCCGAAGTTGGTGGCTGCGAACGACGCCGCTCTAACCTTGCAGAACATCTCCGCCCACCTTGGCCTCTTTGCTGCCGCCATACTCTGTTACATCATCAGCTTCATCGGAGACGTGATCATTGCTTGGGCGCTCTATGTCCTGCTCGCCCCAGTCAACAGAGCGCTGTCCTTACTTGCCGCGTGGTGTCAGCTGGTGTACGCCGCCGTCGCTCTCTGCAGCGTGTTCAGCCTGCTGAATGTCTATCATCTCCTCGTCACCCCGTATTACCTCACACTCTTCGGCTCCGGCCAGCTTCAGGCGCAGGTGTGGTTTCAGCTCCATTCGTTCCACTATGAATGGTCCATGTCCCTGATCATCTTTGGGATTCATCTGATTCTCGTGGGCTTCCTGGTCTTCCGGTCCGGCTACATCCCGTGGATATTCGGGATTGCGCTGTTCATTGCTGGATCGGGCTGGTTGATTGCCGGCTTGGGGCCCTACGTTCTTCCAAATGCCAATCTCGACTTCACTTTCATCACGGCCTTCGGTGAAGTACTCTTCACCCTTTGGCTTTGGATCAGGGGCTGGAAAGTACAAGAGCCTGCCCTGATCTCTTGAGTCTGTCGGATCACTTGCGTCTGATCATGACTTTCAGGGAAGGCAGTTCGGGTAACGCCTTGCATGGCTCCTCAATGACGGGCGATTCGAAACTTATAGCCGAAACACCGGCAGATCCCGCCTTCCGTTAAGTCAAGTTTTCGGCAGATGACAACAGGCCGAAGCGCGTTTCCAGGACCGCCTCGAAGCCTTAACCCATGGATTCCGTCGCCCTTTATGGTGACCGCAATGGGCGGCCAACACCCATGTGTTGCCATTCTGCCATTTTGAGATTCGGGCCACTAGACCGAGGTCCTCGCAGTACCCCAAGCAAATCAATACCATAGGGGAACACATCCGAGCCCGGCGACTAGACCTCAACCTCCTCCAAAGACAGGTTGCCGATCAAATCGGGGTTCACCCGCTGACAGTTACCAACTGGGAAAGCAACGAATCATCGCCGGAAACTCAATTCATTCCGGCCATCATCGAATTCCTAGGTTACGATCCGCTCCCACCTGCAAGCTCCCTCCCAGAACGCCTTGCTTCACGGCGGAAGGTACTTGGTCTCTCGCAACGGAAAATGGCCGAGAGGATGTGTGTCGATCAGAGCACGTTGCGGGGTCGGGAAGCCGGACTGCATCTCCCTACCGGGAAGAGCATGGATGGGATCGAAAGGGCGCTTCAGATTCCCGCGCGAAGGATCAAGGATGTTCGTTAACCTCAGCATTGTAG
>Ga0302324_100023455_pt1 | contig 11937 bp, 16 predicted proteins | sample Palsa_T0_1_FD_201949 | JGI IMG/M metagenome (GOLD analysis project Ga0302324, IMG submission 201949) | Peat permafrost microbial communities from Stordalen Mire near Abisko, Sweden - Palsa_T0_1 | ecosystem: Environmental > Terrestrial > Soil > Palsa > Peat permafrost | place: Sweden: Abisko... | reverse complement strand
CGCAGTCTGTTTCCGGGCCCTGGGGGAGCGACCAGCGGGCGGTCCGGCGGACGCGAACATGCCGCCCGACTCGGCGGCCCGTCAACAGCGATATGCAACAGCGTTGTGGTCGCGTGGGGGGCTCGCTAGAGTCGACGCCGGAGAGACGTTCGAACGAGCCCATCATGGTGTTGGAAGCCGCGTGCCGGCGGCTCGAGGCGGCGATCGATCGGTTGGAGACGGCGCTGGCGACGCGCGATGCGCGCGAGCGCTCGGCCCAGCAGCAGCTCGATGCCTCGCTGCAGGCCGCGCAGGCCGAGCGCGCCGACCTGACCGAGGTCAATCGCACGACATTGGAGCGCCTCGACCAGACGATCGGCCGGCTGCGCGGCTTGCTGGCTCCCGGCTAGCCATGCCCGAGATCGCGATCACGGTGAACGGCCGCAACTACCGGGTCACCTGCGGTCCCGGCGAGGAGGCGCGCCTGCAGTCGCTCGCCCACGGGCTCGACCAGCGGATCGAAAAGATGGTGCGCTCGGTCGGTCAGGCCGGCGAGGCGCAGCTCCTGCTGGCCGCCGGGCTGCTGCTCGCCGACGAGCTCGACGAGACCCGCACCGAGCTCGATCAGTTGCGCGCCGCACCACCGGCCGCGCCGCCGGTTGACGACGGCGCCGAGCGCCGCGCGGCCGCCGCGATCGACATGCTGGCGCAGCGCATCGAAGCTATTGCCGAACAGCTCGAACGCGCCTAACTGTGTGGGGCAGCTGCCTGGTGCGTAGGCGCTACGATCCCTGGGGCCAATATCCATCCCATGGGAGCTGTCTCTGACGGGATCTTGGTCTCGTTACATGGCGCCCACCTGCATGAGCAGGCCACAGAGGATGTTTGCCGACGGCCGAGGCGGCTGCACTTAATTTTTTTCGCTCGCGCGCCTGCCGCCCGCCAACTGGCTTGGGGTTGGCCTGGCCGGCCAAGCCAACCCTCAGGCCTGCGCGCGAGCAGGTTCGTCGCGGCAATCAATGACTCTAACCGAGGCCAAACAGGAGTTGCGCGACACCGTGCGGGCGCGCCGGCGCGCTGCCCATGAGGCGGGCGCCGCCGCTGCCGCGCAGGCGCTGACCGCGCGCTTCGAACAATCCGTGAGCGTGCCGCCGGATGCGGTCGTCGCCGGCTATTGGTCGGCCGGCTCCGAGCTCGATGTCCGTCCGCTGCTGGCGCGGTTGCACGCGCGCGGCCATCGCCTGGTGTTGCCGGTGGTGATCGAGCGCGATGCGCCGCTGGTGTTTCGCATCTGGCGGCCGGGCGATCCGGTGGTCAAGCGCCACGGGGCCGACGGGCCCGCCGATGGCGCGCCGCTGCTCGCTCCGGATCTCCTGCTGGTGCCGCTGCTCGGCTTCGATCGAAGCGGCGCGCGGCTCGGCCAGGGCGCCGGCTATTACGACCGGACCTTGCCGGTGCTGCGCGCCGCCAAGCCGATCCGCGCGATCGGTATCGGCTATGCGGTCCAGGAGCTACCCTCGATCCCGACCGGGCCCTATGATCAAAAACTGGATGCCGTCCTCACCGAGGCCGGCCTGATCGAGATCGGCTAGACGATGCGGGTGCTGTTTTTCGGCGATGTCGTGGGGCGGTCGGGACGCGACGCGCTGACCGCGCAGCTGCCCCAGCTGATTACCCGGCTGGGCGCCGAGTTCGTCGTCGTCAACGCCGAGAACGCGGCGGGCGGCTTCGGTCTGACGCCCGAGCTCGCCAAGGAGCTGTTCGCGGCCGGCGCGGACGTGCTGACCACCGGCAACCATGTCTGGGACCAGCGCGCCATCATCCCGTTCATCGGCAACGAGCCGCGGGTGCTGCGCCCGCTCAACTTCCCGGCCGGCACCCCCGGGCTGGGCGCTCACGTCTATGCCAGCCGCGGCCGCCGCAAGGTGCTGGTCGTCAATGTGATGGGGCGGCTGTTCATGGACGCGCTCGACGACCCGTTCGCCGTGCTCGAGCGCGAGCTCGCCAAGCACCGGCTGGGCGCCACCGTCGACGCCATCATCGTCGACATCCATGCCGAGGCGACCTCCGAGAAGATGGCGCTCGCCCATCTGGTCGACGGCCGCGCCTCCCTGGTGGTCGGCACCCACAGCCATATCCCGACCGCGGATGCCCAGATCCTGCCCGGCGGCACCGGCTATCAGACCGACGCCGGCATGTGCGGTGACTATGACAGCGTCATCGGCATGAAGAAGGAGATCAGCCTGGCGCGCTTCGTGCGCAAGATGCCGGGCGAGCGCCTGGCCCCCGCCGAAGGCCCGGCGACGATCTGCGGGCTCTATCTCGAGACCGACGATCGGAGCGGGCTGGCGCGCCGCATCGAGCCGGTCCGGCTGGGCGGCCGCCTAGCCCCGGCATTGCCCGAGGTCGCACCGCCTGGCGCGCGGGCCGAGATCGTCGGGACGGCGGCCGATTGAGCGGCTTGCGCGTTATCCAGGGCGGCGCCGGGAAGCGCCGCATTGTCGCCATAAAAGCGTGTTTCCTAGCCCTGGGATGCCGACGGAAGGTGCGTTTTTCGCACTATATATGGTAGGCTGCGAATCGCATCTCCACTAGTCCTGTCAAAATAATACGAGACGTCATGGCTGGGCATTCTCAGTTCAAGAACATCATGCACCGCAAGGGCGCGCAGGACGCCAAACGGGGCAAGATCTTCACCAAGCTGATCCGCGAGCTCACGGTGGCGGCCAGGAACGGCCTGCCCGACCCGAACTCCAATCCGCGGCTGCGTGCCGCCATCATCGCGGCCCGCCAGGCCAACATGTCGAAGGACACGGTCGATCGCGCGATCAAGCGCGGCAGCGGCGGCGCCGACGACGCCAATTACGAGGAGGTCCGCTACGAGGGCTACGGTCCGGGCGGAGTCGCGCTGATCATCGAGGCGCTGACCGACAACCGCAACCGGACCGCGAGCGACATCCGCACGGCCTTCAGCAAGTTCGGCGGCTCGCTCGGCGAGACCAACTCGGTCAGCTTCATGTTCGACCGCATCGGCGCGGTGCGCTATCCGCGCGCCGTCGCCTCCGAGGACGCGATGCTCGAGGCGGCGATCGAGGCCGGCGCCGACAATGTCGAGTCCGACGACGAGGCCCACGAGGTGACCTGCGCGCCCGATCAGCTGAACGCGGTGCGCGACGCGCTCGAGGCGCGCTTCGGCGCGCCGCAGAGCGCCAGACTGGGCTGGCGTCCGCAGACCTCGATCCCGGTCGCCGACGAGCCCGCCGACAGACTGCTCCGCCTGCTCGAGGCGCTCGACGACAATGACGACGTGCAGACCGTCGTGGCGAATTACGAGGTCTCCGACGAGACCTTGACCCGGCTCACGGCCTGACGCGATGCGCCTGATCGGCATCGATCCCGGCCTGCAACGCACCGGCTGGGGCGTCATCGAGGTCGAGGCCAATCGGCTGCGCGCGGTTGCCGCCGGCGTGCTGCGCTCGACCGCGGGGCGCGCGCTGGCGGAGCGTCTGGCCGAGCTCTATGGCGGCCTGGTCGCGGTGATCGCGACCTGGCAGCCGGCCGAGGCGGCGGTCGAGGAGACCTTCGTCAACAAGAACCCGGTGTCGACCCTCAAGCTCGGCCAGGCGCGCGGCATCGCGCTGTTGGCGCCCGCGCTCGCCGGCCTGGCGGTCCACGAATATGCGACCAATGCGGTCAAGAGCGCGGTGGTCGGCGCCGGCCATGCCTCGAAGGATCAGGTCGCCGCGATGGTCCAGCGCCTGCTGCCCGGGCTCGGGCCGCAGACCGCCGACGCCACCGACGCGCTCGCGGTCGCGATCTGCCACGCCCACCACGCCCAGACGCGCAAAGTCTGGGCAGCAGGTCCGCGCCATTCGATTTTTTCGGCTGTCCCGTCTCCCTCTCCCCGGGGGGGAGAGGGAGAAGAAGAAGGGCGGCCTCCCCGGAGGGGAGCGCGTATTGGTCGGTGGCAAGCGGCGTCCCCGAAAGCCCTTGCTTGCAGAGACCGCGACGGCGCGGCAGCTGTGCGGCAATCCGACCGATGTCGAGAAGCTGCTGTGGTGGAAGCTGCGGGCACGCCAGTTCGGCGGTTGGAAGTTTCGCCGCCAGGTCCCGATCGTCGGGTTCGTCGCCGACTTCGCTTGTCTCGAGGCGCGCCTGATCATCGAGCTCGACGGCGGCCAGCATTCGGAAACCGTCGAGCGCGACGAGCGCCGCACGGCAGTGCTCGCCCAAGCCGGCTTCCGCGTGCTGCGCTTTTGGAACCAACAATTGATCGACGAGCTAGAATCCGTGCTCGCGACCATTGAGCATGCGCTGGGCGGCCCCTTACCCCGACCCTCTCCCCCGAGGGGAGAGGGAGAGCAGGGGCTGGCGCCATGATCGCGAAGCTGCGCGGCGTGGTCGACGCGGTCGGCGAGGACTGGGCGGTGATCGACGTCGGCGGCGTCGGCTATCTGGTGTCGTGTCCGGGCCGCACCTTGGGCGCGCTGCAGGTCGGCCAGGCCGCCGCCTTGTTCGTCGAGACCCAGGTGCGCGAGGACCGCATCCAGCTGTTCGGCTTCTTCGATCCGGCCGACCGCGAATGGTTCCGGCTGCTCCAGACCGTGCAGGGAGTCGGCGGCCGGGTCGCGCTGGCGATCCTGAGCGCGTTGGCGCCCGACCAGCTGGTCCAGGTGATCGCATCGGGCGACCGCGCCGCGATCACGCGCGCCGACGGCGTCGGGCCGAAGCTCGCGGCGCGCATCCTGACCGAGCTCAAGGACAAGGCCGGCGGCATCGCGCTCGGCGCGCTGGCCCGGCCGGCAGCCGCGAACGCGGCGCGCGGCCCGCGATCGTCCGATCTCGATGCGGTGTCGGCGCTGGTCAATCTGGGCTACGGCCGCGCCGAGGCGTTCGGCGCGGTCGCGAGCGCCAGCAAGGCGCTCGGCGACGGCGCCTCGATCGACGCGCTGATCAAGGCCGGTCTCAAGGAGCTCAGCCTGTGAACGGCGAGCCGCGGCCTGTTGGTGCTCAAGCGGCCGAGCCGCACCGCGTGATCGATCCGTCGGTCGCCGAGGGCGGTGAGGCGGCGCTGCGGCCCGCACGCCTGATCGACTTCGTCGGCCAGCAGGCAGTGCGCGAGAATCTGGCGGTCTTCGTCGAGGCCGCGCGCGCGCGCGGCGAGGCGCTCGACCACGTGCTGTTCTCGGGGCCGCCCGGCCTCGGCAAGACCACCCTGGCGCAGATCGTCGCGCGCGAGCTCGGCGTCGGCTTCCGCGCGACCTCGGGACCCGTGATCGTGCGCGCCGGCGATCTCGCCGCGCTGCTCACCAACCTGCAGCCGCGCGACGTGCTGTTCATCGACGAGATCCACCGCCTCAACCCGGCGGTCGAGGAGATCCTCTATCCCGCGATGGAGGACTACCAGCTCGACCTGATCATCGGCGAGGGGCCGGCGGCGCGCTCGATCCGCATCGATCTGCCGCCCTTCACCTTGGTGGCGGCGACCACCCGCGCCGGCCTGATCACGACGCCGCTGCGCGAGCGCTTCGGCATCCCGCTGCGCCTGCAGTTCTACACCGCCGAGGAGCTCGTCCTGATCGTCGCCCGCGCAGCGCGCCTGCTCGAGATGCAGCTCACCCCGGAGGGTGCCGCCGAGATCGCGCGGCGCTCGCGCGGCACGCCGCGGGTCGCCGGCCGGCTGCTGCGCCGCGTGCGCGATTTCTGCGCGGTCGCCGGCACCGGCGCGGTCGACGCCCGAGCCGCGGATGCGGCGCTGACCCGGCTCGAGGTCGACGGGCGCGGTCTCGACGCGATGGACCATCGCTATCTGCATTGCCTGTCCGACACCTACCAGGGCGGTCCGGTCGGGGTCGAGACCCTGGCGGCCGCGCTGGCCGAGCAGCGCGACGTGCTCGAGGAGGTGATCGAGCCGTTCCTGATCCAGCAGGGCCTGGTCCAGCGCACGCCGCGCGGCCGCATGATGGCGCCGCTGGGCTGGCGCCATCTCGGGCTCGCAGCACCACGCGATCTGGCGCGCCAGCTCGACCTGCTCGGCGTCGAGCCCGAGGGGGCGGGGCTCGATGGCTGACGCCCTGATGCTCGATCGCCCGGCCGAGGGCCGGCTCGACGGCGCGCGCCATTTGTTCCCGGTGCGCATCTATTACGAGGACACGGATGCCGGCGGCATCGTCTATCACGCCGCCTATCTGCGCTTCGCCGAGCGCGCGCGCACCGAGATGATGCGCCTGGCCGGCATCGGCCATAGCGATCTGCTGGCGCGCCACGGCGTCACCTTGGCGGTGCATCGCTGCGCCATCGAGTACCATCGGCCGGCGCGCCTCGACGACGCGCTGGTGGTGGCGAGCCGGATCACCGCGACGAGCGGCGCGACCATCACGATCGAGCAGCAGGTGCGGCGCCCCATCGTCGATGCGGGGCCCGACTCTGGACCCGACCGGGCTGGATTTCTCGACCTGGTGAGTCTAACCCTGCGGCTCGTCACCCTCGATCGTCAGTTGCGGCCGACGCGACTCCCGAGCGCGCTCAGGGCCGTCTTGTCGAATTATCTTTGACCCTTTCAGCGAGAGAGCCCCCATGGAGAGTTCCGTAGCGTCGCAGTTGTCTCTGTGGACGCTGTTCATCCAGGCCGACATCGTCGTCAAGATCGTGATGGTCATGCTGCTGCTCGCATCGTTCTGGTGCTGGGCGATCATCTTCGACAAGCTGATGAAGCTGCGCCACCTGGTGCACCAGGCCGACGATTTCGAGGATTCGTTCTGGTCGGGCGGCAGCCTCGAGGATCTCTACGACCGGGTCGGCAACCGGCCGGTCGATCCGATGTCGGCGGTGTTCGCCGCGGCGATGCGCGAATGGCGCCGTTCGGCGGCCAAGGTCGCCAACCCCGGCGCGTCGCGCGCCAGCCTGCAGCAGCGCATCGACCGGGTGATGTCGGTGACGGTCGGCCGCGAGCTCGAGCGGCTGGAGAAATATCTGCCGTTCCTCGCCAGCGTCGGCTCGACCGCGCCGTTCGTCGGCCTGTTCGGCACGGTGTGGGGCATCATGAACAGCTTCACCGCGATCGCGGCGCAGAAGAACACCTCGCTGGCGGTGGTCGCGCCCGGCATCGCCGAGGCGCTGTTCGCGACCGCGCTCGGCCTGGTCGCGGCGATCCCGGCGGTGCTCGCCTACAACAAGATCTCGAACGATCTCGGGCGCTACGCCAACCGGCTCGAGGCGTTTGCCGGCGAGTTCAGCGCGATCCTGTCGCGGCAACTCGACGAGCGGGCGTGAGATAGAAATGGCCGGACCAATCAACTCCGGCGGCCGCAGCGGCGGCCGCCGAGGCTACAAGCCGATGTCGGAAATCAACGTGACGCCGATGGTCGACGTCATGCTGGTGCTGCTGGTCGTCTTCATGGTCGCAGCACCGCTGCTCACGGTCGGCGTGCCGGTCGACCTGCCCAAGACCCAGGCGGCGAGCATCAACGATCGCGTCGAGCCGCTCACCATCTCGGTCGACAACCAAGGCCGCATCTTCCTGCAGGAGGGCGAGGTCGCGATGGATCAGCTGGTGCCCCGGCTGCAGGCGGTCACGCGCAACAAGCCCGACACGACGATCTTCGTGCGCGGCGATCGCGGCATCGCCTACGGCCGCATCATGGAGGTGATGGGGCTGGTCGCGTCGGCGGGCTTCTCGAAAGTGTCGCTGATCGCCGAACTGCCGGGCAGCGCGCCGCGCCCGTTGCCGCCGCGGCCTGCGAGCGGGCAGCGCTAGAGGCTCGTCATGCGGGTTCCGGCGATGCTTTCGGCGCTGCTGCACGTGATGCTCGCCGCTTTCTTCATTTTCGGCCTGCCCGAGCTGTGGCGGCCGCGTCTCGAGATCGAGCCGACGCTCGAGATCCAGATCGTCACGGTCGCCGACGCGAGCAACCCGCCGCCGCCCGCGCCGGCGCCGCCGCCGCAACCCACGCCGCCGCCGCCCGCGCCGCCGCCGCCCCCGCAGCCCGTGCTGCCGCCACCGCCACCTCCGCCGCCACCCCCGCCACCGCCCGAGCCGCCGCCGCCTGCGCCGCCGCCGCCACCCCCGCCTCCGCCGCCCCCGCCGCCGGAGCCGAAACCGGCGCCGCCGCCGCCGCCACCCCCGCCGCCTCCAGCACCCCCGCCGCCTCCACCACCACCGCCTCCGCCGCCACCGAAGCCGCAGGCGAAGAAGGAGGACGACTTCATGAAGATGATGGAGAAGACGGTCACCCAGCTGAACCAGAACAAGCCGGCGCCCAAACCGTCACCGCCGGTGCCGCCCGTGCCGCCGGCGCCGCAGCAGACGGCGTCGCTCAGTAATCCGAACTTCAAGCTGTCGTCGAGCGAGGAGGATGCGGTGCGGCACACCATCGCGCCGTGCTGGAACATCGACCCGGGCGCGGCCGGCTACCAGTCGATGCAAGTCGAGCTGAAGCTGACGCTCACCCGAGACGGCACCGTGGTGGCGGCCGAGATCCCGAATGTGGGACGCTACAACAGCGACAGCCGTTACCGTGCTGCGGCCGACTCGGCGCGCCGGGCGGTGCTCAACGACCGCTGCCACAAGCTGCCGCTGCCGCCCGATCAGTACGCCAACTGGCAGACCACCTACTTGACGTTCGATCCGAAGGATATCCTCCAATGATGATGCGCCGAATTGCCGATGTTGCGAGAACCCTCGCCCTCAGCGCCTGCGGCCTGCTCGTCGCGGTTGCTGCGCACGCCGATCTGCGCATCGACATCACGCAAGGGGTGCAGCAGCCGATACCGATCGCGGTCACCGATCTGGTCGGCGCCAGCCCCGAGGCGCAGCGCATGGGCCATGACATCAGCCAGGTGGTTGCCGCCGATCTCGAGCGCTCGGGCCTGTTCCGGCCGATCGAGCAGCAGGCCTTCGTGCAGCAGGCCGATGCGATCGGCGTGCAGCCGCGGTTTCAGGATTGGCGCCTGATCAACGCGCAGGGGCTGGTCAGCGGCAACGCGACCCTGGAGCCCGACGGGCGGCTGCGCGCCGAGTTCCGGCTGTGGGACGTGTTCGCCGAGGCGCAGATGGAGGGCCAGTCGCTCGCCACCCAGCCGCAGAGCTGGCGCCGCATCGCGCACAAGATCGCCGACGCGATCTACAAGCGGGTCACCGGCGAGAACGGCTATTTCGACACCGAGATCGTCTATATCGCCGAGAGCGGCCCGCAGACGCGCCGCATCAAGCGGCTCGCCATCATGGATCAGGACGGCGCCAACGTCCGCATCCTGACCGACGGCCGCGCGCTGGTGCTGACGCCGCGCTTCTCGCCGACCGCGCGCGAGATCACCTACATGTCCTATTTCAACGACCGGCCGCGCGTCTATCTGTTCAACATCGACACCGGCCAGCAGGAGGTGGTCGGCGATTTTCCGGGCATGACCTTCGCGCCGCGCTTCTCGCCCGACGGCAACAAGGTGGTGATGAGCCTGTCGACCGGCGGCAAGACCGATATCTACGAGATGGACCTGCGCAACAAGCATGTCACGCAGCTCACCAACACGCCGGCGATCGACACCTCGCCGAGCTACTCGCCCGACGGTCGGCGCATCACCTTCAACTCCGATCGCGGCGGCAGCCAGCAACTCTACGTGATGAACGCCGACGGCTCGAGCGTGCAGCGCATCAGCTTCGGGGCCGGCCGCTACGCCACCCCGGTGTGGTCTCCGCGCGGCGACCTGATCGCCTTCACCAAGCTCGAACAGGGTCAATTTTCGATCGGCGTCATGTCGCCGGAAGGTAAAGGCGAACGAATACTGTCCTCGAGCTTCCAGGAGGAGGGACCGACCTGGGCGCCCAACGGCCGCGTGCTGATGTTCTTCCGCCAGCAGCCGACCGATTCGAGCGGCCGCGGCGGCGCGGTCCACTTGTACTCGGTCGACATCACCGGCAAGAATCTGCGCGAAGTTGTCACACCGTCGGATGCCTCCGATCCGGCTTGGAGCCCCTTGATTCCCTGAGTTTTGCTCAGTATATTCCGCGACGTTTCGATAGGGGTTCACGGGCGGATTTGTCTTTCGCGAACGCGACACCCGTGATGTTCAAGTCAGCCCGCTCATCGTCCGGTCCACAACAAGTCAGTACAGCATTGTGCTGAGGGGTCAAAACATGCGCATACAACTCGTATCTCTGTTTGCAGCGGCTGTACTTCTGGCTGCCTGCGAATCCACGCCCGAAACCACCACCAACGCGGGCGGAACCAGCACGCAGACTACGCCGGGTGGCCCGCCGCCGGCCGCGCGCGGTCCGGTACCGGGCAGCAAGGAAGACTTCGTCGCCAATGTCGGCGATCGCGTCTTCTTCTCCTTCGACAAGTCCGAACTGTCGTCCGACGCCCGCGGCACGCTCAATCGGCAGGCTGCTTGGCTCAAGCAGTGGTCGAACCAGCGGCTGACCGTCGAGGGTCACTGCGACGAGCGCGGTACCCGCGAGTACAACCTCGCCCTCGGCGAGCGTCGTGCCAATGCCGTGAAGGACTATCTGGTCGCTTCGGGCGTCTCCGCCAGCCGGCTGAGCACGATCAGCTACGGCAAGGAGCGGCCGATCATGCTGGGCTCGAACGAGGCCGCCTGGGCGCAGAATCGCGTCGGCGTCTCGGTCCCGCAGTAAACCGACCGCCGAGCTTCGGCGCCTGACAGGGGCGCCGGTTCCCAGGCCTGAGGGCATGTGGAACCGGCGCCTTTGTTTTGCCCCGATGTCGGCTTATAAGACCGTCCCGGCGTTGATCACGATTGCGGGATGATGGTTGCGAGTTGGCGTCATGACGTTGGTTCGCCGCGTTGAGCTGATCCGCCGAGCGACCTGGGCCAGAGCGACGTGGGCCCGGGCGACGTGGGTCATGGTACCGCTGTTCTGCAGCCTGGCGCTTCATTCGGCGGCCGCGCAGCAGGATCTGCGCCCCTTGCTCGACCGCGCGCAGCGGATGGAGCGCGATCTCAGCGTGCTCCAGCAACAGGTCTATGGCGGCAAGCCGCCGCCCGGCGGGGCCGGCGCCGCCGATACCGAGGCGACCCAGGCCATGACGGTGCGGGTCTCCCAGCTCGAGAGCGACCTGCGCGCCACCACCGGCCAGCTCGAGGAGATCAATTTCGCGGTCGGCGAGCTGCGCCAGCGGCTCGACCGGCTGGTCACCGACCTCGACTTCCGGCTCGGCGCGCTCGAGAAGATCGCCGCCGGCCGGCCGGGGGCGGCGACCGGCGCGCCGGTCGTCGCCGATACCGGCGCCCCAGCCGCCGCTTCCGCCGCGGTACCGGGCGCGGTCCCGCCCGACGCGGCGGCGGATCAGCCGGCGGCCCCGATCCTGGGCCCGCAGCCGCGCAATCTCGGCACCATCCCGTTGAGCGCCTTGCCGCCGCCCGGCGCCGCCGCGCTGCCGCCGCCGCCCAGGCCGCAGATCGCCGGCGCACCCGGCGGCATCGCCCCGAGCGGGTTGTCCCCGACCGGATTGACGCCGATGCCGATCGCGCCGACCCAAGCCGCTACCACGATCCGGCTGCCGCCCGGTTCGCCCAAGGACCAGTACGATTATGCCTTCGACCTGCTGAAACGCGCCGAATATGCCCAGGCCGAACAGGCGTTGCGCCAGTTCGTGACCACCTATCCGAACGATCCGCTGGCCGGCAACGCGCAATACTGGCTCGCCGAGACCTATTACGTGCGCAACAATTATTCTGAGGCCGCGGCGCAATTCCTGAAGGGCTACCAGACCTATCCGCAGAGCCCGAAGGCGGCCGACAATCTGTTCAAGCTGGGCCTCACTCTGACCGTCCTGGGCAAGGTTCAGGAGGCCTGCTCCGCCTATCAGCGCTTTGACCGCGAATATGCCAGTGCCGCGGGCGCGCTGAAGCGGCGGGTCGTCGATGAGCGCCAACGACTCGGCTGCGCCTAAGGACGTGTGCTCACACCCCGACATGGGCTGCGCCCAGCCCAACGCA
>Ga0302324_100023454_pt1 | contig 11937 bp, 11 predicted proteins | sample Palsa_T0_1_FD_201949 | JGI IMG/M metagenome (GOLD analysis project Ga0302324, IMG submission 201949) | Peat permafrost microbial communities from Stordalen Mire near Abisko, Sweden - Palsa_T0_1 | ecosystem: Environmental > Terrestrial > Soil > Palsa > Peat permafrost | place: Sweden: Abisko... | reverse complement strand
GGGGTATCCGCCGGCCGGGCGGGCGTGACCACGCGTCTTATGCTTGACGGGTGTTCGACGGGGCCAGCAACCGGTCATCGCCGTCCGATCGTGCCGCGGTGGCGCGGACCGTACACGACCTGGTACTGGCCGTGGTCCACGGGCGGACGTCGGCCGGGGTCAGCGTTGTAATTGAGGGCGCGCCGGGCATAGGCAAGACCTTCCTGGTCCGGGAGATCCTGGCTTCCGTCGCGCCCGGCGATGCGAAGGTGCTTCGCGTGGCGGGCGAGCAGGGCCGGCGAAACGATCCGTTCGCCGTCGCCGGCCAGCTCCAAACCGGCCAGCTCCTGGTCGGCCCGCCCGCCGGCGGGGATCCGGGTGAGGCTGCGTTCGATCACGTCGACGAGCTGTGTGCCGACGGTCCGGTGGTGCTGTGCGTCGATGATGCGCACTACCTCGACGCCGCCTCGCTGACCCTGCTGCGCCGGCTGGCGTGGGCGAGCCAGAGCCTGCCTCTGGCGCTGCTGATCAGTACCCGGCCCGCAGCGTCTCGCGAGCCGCTGGCCATGCTCATCCGGCAGGTGCAGCTGCGGCTGTGGCTGCCCCCGATGAGCCGGATGATGGTCGAACGCCTGGTGTTCGACCGGATGGCCCGATGGCCTGGCCCGCGGCTACGCCGCATCCTGGGGCAGGCCGCGGGCAATCCGCTCTTCGCAGGCGAACTGCTGCGCGCCTATGCCAGCGCAGGCGCCCTAGCGGAAGCCGGACCGGACACCATCGAGGCCCGGCTTGAACTCGGCCCGCAGGCCACCGGCCTTGACGAGCTGATCCGGGCCCAGCTCGGGCAGCTGGACGAGCCGACGCTCGACGTGCTCGCGGCGGTGGCAGTGTGGGGAACGGACATTGGCGTGGGCGACCTGGCCGCGATGCTGTTCAGCCCGGCTGATGGGCTGGACGAGCTGATCGAGCGGGCCATATCGTCCGGCCTGATCCGCCGCGAGCCCGCCGGAACTTTTCGTTTCGCGCACGATCTGTTCCGCGAGGCGACCTACGCCGGGCTGCCCGCCCCCCGGCGGCGCGCCGGCCACCGGCAAGCCGCGCAGGTCCTCGCGGCGGCCGGCTACAGCCCGTCCCTTGTCGCGGACCATCTCCTGCAGGCGGCCGAGAACGACACCGATACCAGTACCGACTCGGCGCTCGTGACCGCGCTGCACGAGGCCGTCGCGGCGACCCGCCCGTACGCTCCGGAGGTCACCGCCGACCTGCTCAACGAGGTAGCTACGATCAGCGGGCCGGACATGTCCGAGCCGTTGCTGCTGCACCGGGTCGATGCCCTGTTCCTGCGGGGCCGCGGTGAATCCGCGGAAACGCTGATCCGCGAGCGCATCACGACGGTCACCGATCCCGCCATAGCGGCGCGGCTGCAGCTGACCCTGATCCGGTCCCTGATGAACCGCGGCGAAACGACGGCCGCCCTCGCGGCCATCGGGCAGACCACCAGTATCGTCGGGTTGCCCGGGGCTACGCTCCGCCAGCTGGAGGCCGTCCGGTCGTGGCTGCAGGTCCTGGCCGGGCAGGCTCAGCCTGCCGCCGAGCTGGATGCGATGATGGCTCGTTTCGCCGCGGCGGGCGATAAAGACGCCCAGGCCTCTCTCCTGTCGACCATCGCCAGCATCGCCTTCCTGTCCGGCCACCCGGACCAGGCCGTGAGCTTGATCCGCACCCGGGAGGAACTGATCGCCGGCACGGACAGCTTCCGGTCCCGCTCGTCCGCGCTCGTCCTTCCGGCCATGTTCGAGCTGGCCAGCTCCGGGCCCCGGACGGCGCAGGCCGCCGTCGACCGCGCGCGGCGGCTGAGCACGGACGCCCGCGCCGCGTGGGTCGACCCGTTCCTCGGTTTCGCGGCCGGCGGGGTCGCGTTCGCCGCCGGTGACTGGGACGCCGCGGTGGCCGAACTGGACTCCGCACTTGAGATGGCGGAAGAGACCAACACGGGCTGGATATCGATTCCGGTCGGTATGCGCTCCTACATCGACGCTCACCGCGCCCGGCCCGGCCCGGCCCGGGCCCGGCTGGAATCCTTCCGGCACCGCGGCCTGCCGCTCCAGTTCGGGCACGACCGTCCCGGCTGGGCCGAGCTGGCCGTGCTGGAAGCCGAAGGGGCGATCCGGGCCGCGGGCACGCTCGCCCGGACGCTGTGGTCCGCGGCCCGGAGCAATCCCGGCCCCTGGGCCACCGAACTCGCCCCCGACCTGACCCGGATCGCTCTGGCCGGGATGGACCGCCGCCTGGCCGGCCAGCTCGGCGACGAGGTGTCAGCGCTGTGCCGACCCGATGTGTCTCGCCTGGTCCACGGCGTGATCGCCGCCGACCCGGACGCGATCGACGCCGCGGCCGCGGAACTCGCCGGGGCCGGCCGCCTGGCCGCAGAGGCATTCGCCCGTGAAGAAGCCGCCTGCGCGGCCGCCGCTCACGGCGACCGGGACCGCGCGGCCGCTGCCCTGGAGACGGCCCTGGCCGGATACCGGCGGATGGGCGCCGTCGCCGACCGCGATCGGGCCCTGGGCCGCATGCGGGCGCTGGGCATCCGACGGGGCCCCCGGGAGGCGCATCGTGACGTTGACCACGGCTGGGCCGGCCTGACCGCGACCGAGGTCAGGATCGCCGCACTAGTGCGCGACGGGCTGACCAACCGCGAGATCGGCTCCCGGCTGTTCGTGTCACCACGGACGGTGCAGACCCACGTCTCGCACATCCTGCAGAAGACCGGCTTGCGCTCCAGGGTCGAGATCGCCCGCTTCGCCGAGGCGTAATCCGTCGGCCGGCGGGGCTTAGATCCGCCGGCCGGCGGATGTCTCGCCTACCCGCCGATCCGTAGATTCCCGATCATGAAACCACTCACGCTCATCCTCGCCTTCCTCCCCCTTATCGCCTTCTCGCTGCTCACGCGCTTCCTGCCGCACGACGACATCGGCATCGCCGGACTTGTCACGGCGGTGATCGCCCTCATCGTCATCGTGACCAGCCGCCCCATCTGGCCGCCGAAGATCATCATCACCTGCTCGCTGGTGCTGTTCGCGGTGCTCGCCGTCCTCGGCTTCGCCTTGGGGACCAGTGACGACCGCTGGCTGGCCACCTGGGGCGGCGCCGGCGTCGGCCTCGTCCTCGGACTGGCCATCCTGGTCCTGATCCCGGTCATGCCGTTCACCGAGCAGTTCGCCCGGGAATCCACGCCGCAGGCCTACTGGTCCTCGCCGACCTTCAAGAAGGTCAACCGCGCGCTCAGCATCGGGTGGGGCGCGGCCATCTTCGCCTTGGGCGTCTCCCGGGTCGCAGCCGCCGCCATCGGCGGCCGCGTGCCCGAGCTGCTGCTCGGCCTGGTAGTCCCGGTGGCGATCATCCTCTACATGCTGAAGTTCTCCAAGACCTACCCGGATCGCGTCACCCACGAGCCAGCCCACGCCCCCGCCAGTCACTGAGATGGTCGTGGCCTAGGTCGTGGCCACCAGGAGATCCTCACCGCTTGACGGGCGAAGGCCATCGCTCCGACCGGCGAAGTAGCGCTCGCCGAGCAAAGTTCCCGAGACGTGCTTGGCGTCCTTGAAGTCGGCGGACCGGGCTAGCGCCAGCATTTCGTCCGGGGTGTAGAAGCTGATGAACGGGGTTCCGGCTGCTCGCGCGCCCGACTCGGCCATACGGAATCCGGGCCGGTCGGCGTCATCGAGGAGTTCGGCCGGCAGCAGGAACGTCATGGCGAGCGTCGAGCCGGGGGCGAGCCCGGCGATCTCGCGCAGCGTAGCCGCGTTGGCCTCCGAACTGAGGTACATGCTGACGCCGGTGGAGACGACGACCGCCGGCTGCCCGGGATCGAAACCAAAAGCGGCCAGCTGCTCCCACCACGACCCGCCCGCCTCGAAGTCGACCGGGACCAGTCGCAGCCACGCCGGGATGCCGAAGCCCAGCTCGATCAGTCGCAGGCGCTTCCAGGCCTGGGGACCGGGCTGGTCGACCTCGAACACCCGGAGGCGGGCGGCGACCTCCGGCCTGCGCTGGGCGAAGGTATCCAGACCGGCGCCCAGGATGACGTACTGGCCGACACCCTGGCTGGCCTGCTCGACCACCAGATCCTCGATGAAACGAGCCCGGGCGACAATGGCTGCCCTGAACCGGCTGGTGCCGGCCGGGTGCATGTCCGGGCGGTGGCGCCAGCCGTCGTCGGGGGCCGCCAGCTGCAGGCCGATCTCGTCCTCGAGCACGTGCGGCGGCGGGTCGAGGAGGACGTGCATGGCTCGCCAGAGGGCGACCCGCACCGCGGTGCCGTCCGCTGCCGCGGTCTGTTCGTGCGCCATGGTTAGTTCTCGCCCGGGGCCTGGAGGTTCCAGATGCGCCCGTCTGGGTCGCGGACGGTCATCTCCTTGGTGCCGAAATGCGTGTCCTCGAAGGGAGTGACCACCTCCACCACAGGATCGGGGCGGAACGCAGCTGCATCAGCCACCTTCAGCACGATCTGCATCCCCGGCTCTCGATCCTCGGGGATCTCCGCGATGAAGACGTAGGGGCCGTCGCCGTTTCTGAGTAGGCCGGAGGCATGGTCGGTCGCGAACTCCAGCTCGAAGCCCAGGGCCTGGAAGAACTTGGCGGCCTTGCCCCAGTTGCGCGTCTCAAGGAACACGGCCTCGATGCCCTCGGTCGTCATGTCAGGTCTCCTTTTCCAGCTGGTTGCCGTGGCTGTCGTCGAGGTAGGCGCGCAGCGCATCGGCGACCAACGCCGAGAGCGACAGGCCCGACTCGATGGCGTGGTGCTTGACCTGCTTGATCAGCCCAATCGGCAGATACACGTTGAACTGCTTGACTTCCTCGTCGCCCACAGTCCGATGCTAGCAAACTAGTAACCTAACTGCCACCCTAGCGGTAGAGCCGGTATGGTCATCGCCATGCCGGAACAGCTGACACCCCGCTTGAGGGTCGCGACCCTCAACACCCGGGGTATCGCCATCCGGGCCTCGCAACTGGCCAGTCGCTACGCCATGATCGGCACCGAGTTTGAGGCCGGGACAGCTGATGTCGTGTGCTTCCAGGAGGTGTTCACCTACTGGCATCTGCGGCTGCTGGCCCGGCGGATGCGCTCGTTCGGGCACGTGAGCTACCGGCGCTCGACGCTCGGGCCGGCCGGCGGCCTGGTCACGTTCTCCCGGATGCCGGTGTCCGGCCAGGACTACCACGGCTTTGGCGCCCCGCCGGACGCTCCCGGCGTGCCCCGGCACGTCCGGTCCAGGGCCCGGCTGAAAGGCGCCCTGGTGACCCGGCTGGCGCGCCCGGGGCTCTGCGTCGTCACCACGCATCCCGTGGCCAACTGGGACGGGGACTGGTCCCGGATCAGCCGGTTCTACCCGCTGCACCGCGCCCAGCTGGCCGCCCTGGCGCGGGTTGTGCGCGGCATCGGCGTCCCGGCCGTGGTCTGCGGGGACTTCAACGTGGACCGCGATAGTTCCCTGTTCAGCGATTTCATAGCAGAAACAGGGCTGGCCGACGCGTTCGAGGGCAGGTGCCCGCCGACCTTCCGCGCCGAGTATCTCTCCGCGGGCAAGGCACCGCACTGCATCGATTTCATCTTGACCGCGACCGGAATCAAGGCAGAATCCGCAGGGCTGCTGCTCACCGGCAAGGTAGCCATGCCGGGCGGCCCGGGGTACGCCTCAGATCACATCGGACTGTACGCCGACCTGCTCCTGACGCCTTGATGCCCAGCAGCGTGCGGACATAGAAGTACCGCCACCAGGCCGGCTTGGCTTTCGCGTCATTCTCCAGGTTGACGCGCTCCGCGGATACGCGCGTTACGGTCATTGCTATGGCTGGGAATCATCTGGCGGGGGATTATCTGGCGGGGGAGCCGTCCCGGGGGCGCCTGGCCGGGGCCTTCCACGAGCGCCGCTGGTCGGCCAGCGTCGTGCTCGCCGCGTGCGCCGTACTGGCCATGGTGATCCTGGCGGCCGTCCCGTACCCGAACGGGCGCGCACCGCGGCTGTTCGTCGCCCTGCTGTTGTGCGGCACGATCGCGGCGCTGCGGCGCTGGCCGCTGCCGGTGCTCGCGGTCGCGGCCGGGGCGAACGGACTGGCCATGGCCTCGGGAAACGTGCCTGTGCCGTTCGGTTTCGTGCTCGGGCTCGCGGTTTTCTTCGTGGCCTCGCGGATGCCCAGACGGTGGTCGGTCCCGGCCGCCATGGTGGCCGCGGCCGAGCTGGGCGCGGCGCTGCTGTATGCGGCGCTCGCGGTCCGGACCGCGTCGCCGGGCCTGGAGGCCGTGGAAGGCTTCGTGCCGCTGGTCACGGCGTGGTTCGTCGGCGACAGCGTCGCGGCGCGTCGGCGCTACCTGGCCGGCCTGGCGGAGCAGGCGGAGTGCGAGCGCGCCGCCGAGGCCGAACGTGCCCGGCAGCAAGTCCGCGAAGAACGGGTCCGCATCGCTCGCGAGCTGCACGACGTCGTCGCCCACACCCTCGCGGTGATCACGGTCCAGGCGGGGGTGGGCCGGCGGCTGGCGGACCGGCGGCCGGAGCAGGCGAGCGCCGCCCTCGAATCGATCGAGACGATCGGCCGGACCGCCCAGGACGAGCTACGGGTCGTGCTCGGACTGCTGCGCGAGGAGGAGACCGGAACGGCTCCGCTGACGCCAGCCCCCAGGCTCGCCGACGTCCCCGGGCTGGTAGAGGCCGTGCGGGCGTCGGGAACGCCGGTGGAGCTTCGGATGTCCGGGGCGGATCGTCAGCTCTCCCCGGCGCTCGAGCTTTCGGTCTACCGGGTCATCCAGGAGGCCCTGACCAACGTCGTGAAGCACGCTCCGGGTGCCCGCGCGGCGATCGACCTGGCCGTGTCCGCCCGGCAGGTCCGCCTGGAGGTCGCCGACGACGGAGGACCGGCGGGCGATGCCGGGCCGTGCGGCGCCCCGGGCCCCGGCCACGGGATCGTCGGGATGCGCGAGAGGATCGGAGCGTTCGGCGGCTGGCTCGTCGCCGCCCCGTGCGCCGAACGAGGGTTCCGCGTCGCCGCCGAGATCCCGGTCGAAAGGACGACGTGACGACCAGGGTCCTGGTCGTCGACGACGAGGCGCTGCTCCGGACCGCGTTCTCGTCGCTGATCGACGCGGAGGACGACCTGGACGTCGTCGGCGAGGCGGCCGACGGTCGGCTGGCAGTGGAGCTGGCGGCGCGGCTGCGACCGGACGTCGTGGTCATGGACGTCCGGATGCCGGTGATGGACGGCATCGAGGCCACCCGCCAGATCACCGGCGACCAGGGCACCGGCGATCAGGGCACGGGCCGGCCGCGGGTGCTCATCCTCACCACGTTCGACCTGGACCAGTACGTCTTCGACGCGCTGCGGGCCGGAGCCAGCGGTTTCGCGCTGAAGAGCCGCCCGCTGGAGGAGCTGCTGAGCGCGATCCGCACGGTCGCAGCCGGCGAGGCGCTGCTGGCGCCGAGCGTGACCCGTCGGCTCGTCGCGCATTTCGCCCATCGTGTCCCCGCGCCGTCCAGAACGCCCCCGGGCTTGGCGGAGCTCACTGAGCGCGAGCGGGAGGTGCTGGCGCTGGTCGCCCGGGGCCTGTCGAACGCCGAGCTCGCCGGGACGCTGCACGTCAGCCTGCCGACGGTCAAGACGCACGTGAGCCGGATCCTGACCAAGCTCGGCGCCCGCGACCGGACCCAGCTCGTCGTCCTCGCCTACGAATCAGGCCTCGTCGCCGCGGCAGGTCCGCCAGGATGACCAGACGTCAGCCTCAGGTATGACGAACAGATAGCCCGCGCGCCCGATGACGGCGACCCGCCGGCGGGCCATGCTTAGCTGCCATGAACGCCATCGCGCTCGCCGCCGGGGCAGCGCCGCAGCACGTCTTCGGCGGCGGGTCGTTCCTCCTCGCGGTCTTGGTCCTCGCCGCCCTGGGCTTCGGTGCCGTCCGCCTCACCGCCCGCCGCCGCGCCGGAAGCACGAAGCCAGATTCGCCCTGGCCTTCCAACCCGACGACCCCGACTACCCCGACTACCCCGCCCGCCTCGCCCGCATCGCCCGCCTCGCCCGCCTCGCCCGCACCGCCGCCCGCCACGGCCGAGATCGCCCCGTCGGCCCCGCCGCGGCTCCGCCGCGTCGTCCCGTCCCCGGACGCCGGATGGGCGGTCGAGACCGACGGCCTGACCAAACGGTTCGGCAGCAACGTCGCCGTCAACGACGTTGAGCTGCGCGTCCCGCGCGGCAGCGCATTCGGCTACCTAGGGCCGAACGGCGCAGGTAAAACCACGCTGATCCGCACCCTGCTCGGCTTGACCCGGGCCGACGCCGGCACGATGTCCCTGCTCGGCATCCCGGTCCCCGCCGAGCGGAGCCGGGCCCTGGCCCGGGTCGGGGCGATCGTCGACGAGCCTCGCTTCCACGCCCACCTGACCGGCCGCCAGAACCTCCGCCTGCTCGCCGCCGCCCGTGGCGGCGAGGCGGACACCAGGATCGCGCCGTCCCTGGCCCGGGTGGGTCTCGCGGACCGGGCCGACGACAAGGTGGGCTCCTACTCGATGGGCATGCGCCAGCGCCTCGGGGTAGCGTCGTGCCTGCTCGGCGATCCGGAGCTGCTGATCCTGGACGAGCCGATGAACGGGCTCGACCCGGCCGGGATGCACGAGATGCGAAACCTGATCGCGGGCCTGGTCGACGAGGGCCGGACGGTCATGCTGTCCTCGCACCTGCTGGATGAGGTGGAGCGCACCTGTGACGCGGTAGCGATCGTCGACCACGGCCGGGTGATCCGCCAGGGCCCGATCGCCGAACTGACCCGCGGGGCGGGCACGGTGGCCGTGCAGCTGGACTGCGCCGAGCCGGCCCGGGCGAAGCGGATCGTCGACGAGGCCGGCATCGCCGCGGGCACGACCCTGACCGAAGCCGGCCTGACCGTCACCCTGCCGCAGGGATCGTCGCGCGAGCTGATCGCCGACCTCAACCGGCGCCTCGTCGGGGCCGGCATCTCGGTCTACGGCCTGCAGGAGATCCGGACGTCCCTGGAGGACTGGTTTCTGTCCGTCACGAGCCGACTGGGAGACCCGGCATGACCTGGGCACTCATCGCCACCAAGCACCTGGAGCTGCGCAAGCGCCGGGGCCTGGTGATCACCGCCGCGCTGCTGACCACGGGGATCGTGGTGCTCGTCCTCGGCCTCCGGCTGATCTTCCACCTGACCGATCCGGCCAGCAACGGCCCGGCCGGCTCGCCGGACATCTTCTCGAGCCTGAGCAACCTGCTGGCCGAATTCGGCTTCCTCGTCGCCGCGGCGGTCGGCGCGGCGGCCGGGACCACGGACCTGACCGACGGCGTGTTCCGCGGCCTGGTGATCACCGGCCGATCCCGGCTGGCCCTGTACCTGGCGCGCATCCCGGCCGGCCTGGCGGTCATCCTCCCGGTCATCGCCGTCGCGTTCACGGTGCTCTGCCTGGTCACCAGCTATGCAGGCACCCCGCAGCCGACGTCGGTCAGCGTGAACAGCGTGCCCATCCCGGCCAATTTCGACCAGGCCGGGCTGCAAGGCTGGATCCGGCAGCATCCCCAGCAGGCGGCGGCCGCGTTCCTGCCCGGCCCAGCCGGCCCAGCCGGCCCAACCCCCAGCTCAAGCCCGGCCCCGTCCGGCGCGGCGGCCAGCCAGCCCATCAACGTCCTGTACGCCGAGTACACCGACGACGAGATCGCCGGCTCCAACCCGGCGGTCAACGAGATGGTCAAGATCGGCCTGTGGATCGAGCTCGAGGTCGCGGTCGGCTTCCTGGCCGGACTCGGCCTCGGCTCGCTTACCGGTCAGCGAACCCTGACGGTCATCGTGCTGATCGGACTCGAGATCATCGTGACCCCGATCCTGGCCGCCCACGTGATCCCCTACTTCATCGACGGCCAGCGACTTGTCGTCGGCGTCGCCCTAGACCAGCTCCGCCCGGCCGCACTAGAAGCCCCGGGCCTGTCGGGCGGCGGTGGTCCTGGCGGCCCCGGCCGAGTCCTGTTCGGCGGGCGCGGAGCCCTCGATATCCCGCTCATGCCGACCTGGGCGATGATCTCCGTAATCGTCGGCTGGATCGTCGGCTGGTCCGTCATAGGCGCCTGGCGGATGATGACCCGCGACGCCTGACCGCGCTGCTGTTCTACGACACGACCGGCCGGGTGTCAGCCGCGTCGCTGGCGGGGACCTCACCGGTCGGGAACGGTCGCGGTGACGGCCACCCGGTGCACGAGATCTGCCACGGGGAGACGCTGCCGGGCTTCGTCTTGCAGATCGGCGAGCAGCGTGTCGCCGCCGGGATCGCCGAGGTCCAGGGCGACCCGGTAGACGCGGGTCCACAGGTCGTGCCACTCGGGCCGGGCCGCCACCTTGATGTCGGCGAAGCCCGCGCTGCGCAGTAGCTGTGGCCAGCTGATACGCATTCTGCCCGGCAACCGGGGGTCGTTCGGGTCCTTCGGCTGCCAGTTGGTCAGCACCAGCCGCCGGCCGGGCCTGAGGATCCGCCGTGCCTCGCCGGCGGCTGCGGCCGGATCGGCGGCGAAGTGGAAGGCGTCGATGGACACCGCGGCGTCGGCGCTGGCGTGCGGAAGCCCGGTACGGGTGAGATCGCCGAAGGCGAACCGGGCCCGGTCGGCCAGCCCGAAAAGGGCCGCCCGCCGCGCGGCCTGGTCTACCGCGACGGGTGAGAAATCCACGCCCATCAAGGCAGCACCCGTTTCCCGCGCGAGCCATAGCCCGGGGCCCCCGCGTCCGCATCCCAGATCGGCGAGGGCCTCTCCTGGCGAGAGGTCCAGGGCCTGGGCCACGTGGCGTAGCAGGCCCGCCGAGACAAATGAGAACGGCTCGATCTGGGGCGGCAGCTCAGGCGCGGCCAGCTCCCAGACTCGCCGAACCCCGGGAGACGCAGCTGCCGCGGAGAAGGCCCGGTCGAAGTCGGCGGCCGTCGGCGCGGCCGGGCCGGCCGGAAGCGAGAGATCGTGGTCCTTGCACACCGTCCATATTTAAGGTGAGGTTTTCCGGTCGGCAAGATCCGGCCACCGTTCTGATCTTCCGCTCACGAGCCGAACGGAGCCCTCCGTGACTGAGTACCGTGCCTCATTCGACGCCGCCGTCAGCTTCAGCAATGGCGGTGACCTGGCCGTTCACGGATTCCGGGTCGATCTCCCTGCACCCGACGCCGGCGAGGCCGAGATCGCCGCACTGTTCCTCGCCTCACTCGGCCTGCTGATGACCGATTCGGTCGAGCTCAGCCACACCCGCGTCTTCGCCGAAGCGCACAAGGGAACGCGGGGAGGTCCCTCTGATCACCGCTCGGCCCCAGCGACCGTGAACGGACGGCTCGTCGAACTCAGCCATGTCATCCGGGCCGGCCTGACCACCTACCCCGGGCTTCCCGGACCGGTCATCACGCCGTATCAGACCAGGCAAGCATCACGTCAGTACTACGCTCCGGGCACCGAGTTCGCCATCGACCAGCTCACCCTGGTCGGCAATACCGGCACCTACCTGGACGCCCCCTATCACCGCTACCCCGACGGCGCCGACCTCAGCGCCATCAGCCTGGAGCAGACCGTCGACCTGCCGGCCGTGGTCGTGCGGGTGGCCGGCGCCCCGCGGCACGGGATCGACGTCGGCGCGCTGGCCGCCCTGGATGTTCGCGGCACCGCCGTCCTGCTCCACACCGGCGACGACGCCCGGTTCGGCACGCCGGCCTACTCAGAAAACCGGCACTTCCTCACCCGGTCCGGCGCGGCCTGGCTCGTCGCCCACGGCGCGGCCCTCGTCGGCATCGACGCGCTCAACATCGACGACACCGACGACGCCGAACGACCCGCCCACTCGCTGTTGCTCGCCGCCGGCATCCCCGTGGTCGAGCACCTGACCGGCCTCGCCCAGCTACCGCCCACCGGCGCGCGCTTCACGGCCCTGCCCCTGCGCAT
>Ga0302324_100023453_pt1 | contig 11937 bp, 12 predicted proteins | sample Palsa_T0_1_FD_201949 | JGI IMG/M metagenome (GOLD analysis project Ga0302324, IMG submission 201949) | Peat permafrost microbial communities from Stordalen Mire near Abisko, Sweden - Palsa_T0_1 | ecosystem: Environmental > Terrestrial > Soil > Palsa > Peat permafrost | place: Sweden: Abisko... | reverse complement strand
GCTCAATTTAACGAATAAACAGCTTGCGCAGGTTCTGTGGCGCGCTCATCAGCGCTTTCGCGCCATTCTGAACAAGAATGGCGCGTCATATGAATTGAGCCACGCCAGAAACAAACCGAAGGATAGTAGCCAGCCATGGACCAGGACCCAGACCACCTCCGATATAAAGCGGAAATGACGGCGGCCCTGTATGTCGCACATGGTCTAGCTCCGACCGCCGAGGAAAGTTTCGAGCTCCACCTCATGGATTGCCCGCAGTGCGTCGACGATGTCGAAGCCTGGCGCGCCATCCAGAAGCACATGCCGATCGCCGCAGCTTTAGCAGCCGCTCCGGGTACGTCGGCGAGTGATGCCGTAGCCGCGACAGCTCCTGCCACCGCGCCGCGCATCTCCGCCGCGATGCGGCAGGAGAGCTTCGGCCACTGGCGCCTTGCCGCCTCGCTCGTGGGAGTCGCCCTCCTGGGGGCGGCCGGCGGCTGGTACGGCCACGCGGTTGCGGACCCCGGCCTTGAGAGCACCGCGTTCTTCAACGCACCCGCCCTCGAGCGCGGCGCGGCCGAGTGCACCGCGCTGAGATTTGGCGCGGACACCCGGCGCGTCGCCCTGCGCGTCGCGGGCATAGCAGCCGAGCGCAATGTGGTGGCGCTGTCAGCGCGGGGCGAGGAGCTTGCATCGGGCGGCTACAGCGCGCGGCGCCAGTCCGATGGCAGCTGGCTCGTGGAGTTCTCCCCGAGCGCGCTCGCCGGCGGCGCGCTCAGCCTTGAGTCACGAAGCGCAGGTGAGCCGGCAGAGCCGCTCGGCTGCTTCAGCGCACCCGCGGCTCGCTAGCCGCTGCTCTTCAATCAGCCGCACGGAATCTGCGCCAGCCGCTCGCTTTGCCGTCGCAGCAGCGGGCCAAATTGATGCTGATCGTAGAAGCTCGCCAGCGCCGGAGCATCCGGCGGACGGCGCCGCAGGGAGCCGGCGTCGGCCTCGAGCGGCATGTCGCAGGCGATCTGCGTCAGCTGGCGCGCGAGAAACGCCGCATCGCGGTGCGCGCGCAGCCGTTCGGCCAGGGTGGCGGCGCCGCGCAGCTTCAGGCGCGTCACGCGCTCAAGACCTGCGTAGATCTCCTCGAGGCAGGCGAATTCCTTCATGAGCGCCGCGGCGGTCTTCGGTCCGATGCCCGGCACGCCGCGAATGTTATCCACGCTGTCGCCGGTCAGGGCGAGGTAGTCGGCGAAGCGCTCGGGCATGACCCCGAAGCGCTCGGCCACCTCGCCGTAGCCGCAGCGCGCTTTGTGGCCGTAGTCCCAGTAGTGATCGCCGGCGCGGATCAGCTGCGCGAGATCCTTGTCGCGCGTGATCACGACCGTGCATAGGCCCGCGCGCCGCACGATGCTCACCAGAGTGCCGATGATGTCGTCCGCCTCGTACTCGGAGCTGATGAACGCGGCAACTCCCAGATGCCGACACAACTCGCGGCAGCGCTCAAACTGCGGCAACAGGCCCGGCGGCGGCGGCTCGCGATTGGCCTTGTAGGCGGGGTAAATGCGATTGCGAAACGAGCTTGCCAGACTCTGATCAAACGCCACCGCGATATGAGTGGGGCGCACGGCCTCGATGAGATCGGAGAGAAAACGCGCAAAGCCAAACACCGCATGCGCCGCTTGGCCGTCGCGGTCCGTCATTGCGGGCAGCTCGGAATAGTAGGCACGGAAGATGTAGACCGAGGCGTCGACGAGATAGACGCGGGGCGCGCCGGAGGCACCGCGCACGGGCAGCTCTTCTTGAGGAACGCTCAAGGCGCGCAGCGTAGCATCAGGAGAGCCAGTGCTGGATGCGCGCGTGCAGCGGGCTTGAGCGCGGGAAATGGGCGAGCAGGTATTCCATCTGGTCGGCCAGCACGCGCCGGCCCTTCAGGAAGATGTACTCCGCATAGGTCGGCGTGAACGGCACGGCGATGAGCTGCATACGGGCCTGCTCCGGAGTGCGTGAGGCTTTTTGATTGTTGCAGCGGCGGCAGGCGGCAACGACGTTCATCCAGACGTCGAGCCCATTCTGGCTGAACGGCCGGATGTGATCGCGCGAGAGCTCGCGCGCGGCGAAACGCATGCCGCAGTACATGCAGATATAGGCGTCGCGGCGGAAGAGTGTCTGGTTGTTGAGCGGCGGCACGTAGTCGTGGCGCGTGTTGCCGGGATTGCCCGTATGGCCGACCGTTGCGACGATGGAATTGACGTCGAGCACGGTGCGGTGGCCGGTGCGGGCGTTGAAGCCCCCGTAGAGGCGATACAGCAGCGACCCGCAGGTGTAGGCGACCTGCTCCTGGTGATAAAGGCGTGCCGACTCGCGGTAGTCGATCCACTCCAGCGGCATGCCGGAGACATCGGTGCGCAATACGAGCTGCCCAAGCCCGCGTGCGGCGGCTGTGGCAACGATGCGCAGATCCCCGGTGCCCCCGTTATCCGCTCGCTCCAGATCAATGCCTCTCATGTGCGCTGTAAGATAAAGCAGATTTGTGCAAGAATTCAACGTGCAAGATCTTAATTTCACTGAACTTTAAAGCGGCGGCGGCGATGAGCGCCCCAAGTCCGCTCGATGAGACCCGCATGCCTGTAATCATCGGTGCGCTGCGCGAGGCAGCGCCGCACGAAGCTCGCGTCAGTCTGGTTCCGGAGGTCGCGGACAAATTTGCCGCGAGCGGCGCACGCATCGCCATGGAGCGCGGCGCCGGAATGCGCGCACGTTTCCCCGATGCGAACTACAAAAACGTCGAGTGGCTCGACGCCACGGCCATACTGCAGCAGGCGGACATCATGCTCACCGTGCAGCCGCTGACGGTCGAACAGATCGGGCAGCTCAAATCCGGCGCAGTAGTCGTCGGCTTCATGCAGCCACATGCGCGCCAGGCTGAGATCGTCGCGCTGCGCGACCGGCGCATCACGAGTTTCGCGATGGAGCTCGTGCCGCGTATCTCGCGCGCGCAATCAATGGATGCACTCTCCTCGCAGGCTTCCATCGCAGGCTACAAGGCGGTGCTGATCGGGGCGGATCATCTGCAGAAGTTCTTGCCCATGCTGACCACCGCCGCGGGCACCATCCGCCCCTCGCAGGTGCTCGTGATTGGCGCCGGAGTTGCCGGGCTGCAGGCCATTGCAACCGCAAAGCGCCTCGGCGCGGTCGTCGAGGCCTATGACGTGCGCAGCGCAACGCGCGAGCAGGTGAAGTCCCTCGGCGCCAAATTCGTCGATACCGGGGTGAGCGCTGAGGGCCAGGGGGGCTACGCGCGCGAGCTTACCGCCGAGGAGAAGCAGCGCCAGCAGGAGGTGCTCGATGCACGCATCGCCGCCGCCGACGTCGTCGTCACGACCGCTTCGGTGCCGGGCCGCGCGGCGCCCAAGATCATCTCGCGCGCGGCGGTCGAGCGCATGCGCGCCGGCGCGGTGATCGTCGACATCGCCGCCGAACAGGGCGGCAACTGCGAGCTCACGCAGGCGGGCGAAACGGTCGATCACAACGGCGTATCCATCATCGGCGCGGTCAATCTGCCCGCGCAGCTTGCCTACAACGCAAGCGAAATGTACGCGCGCAATCTGCTGAACTTTCTCAAGCCCGCCCTGGAGAAGGGCGAGCTCAAGATCGACTGGACCGATGAGGTCTTCGCGCAGTCGTGTTTGACGCACGACGGCGCCATCAAACACGAGGCGACCCGCGCCGCGCTCGACAAACGGGGATCGCAATGACCGGAATCATCGCACTCTACATCTTCATGCTGGCCGCGTTCACCGGCTACGAAGTGATCTCGCGCGTGCCCGTCATTCTGCACACGCCGCTCATGTCCGGCTCAAACTTCGTCCACGGCATCGTGCTCGTCGGCGCGATGGTGGCACTCGGCGAGGCGCATACAACGCTCGAGAAGGTCATCGGCTGCATCGGCGTGCTGCTCGCCGCCGGCAACGCTGTCGGCGGCTATGTCGTCACCGAGCGCATGCTGCAGATGTTCAAGGCGAGCGGTGCGCGCGCGAAGAAGGACGCGCCGGGGGCGCACGGATGAGCGAATTCGCAAGCGCTGCGCTTCTCATCCAGGCGAGCTACTTCGTCACTGCCGTACTTTTCATCATGGGCCTGAAGCGCATGAGCTCGCCCGTGACCGCGCGCAGCGGCATCCTCTGGGCGGGCGCCGGCATGCTGGTCGCCACGCTCGTCACCTTCCTTTATCCCGGCATGACGAACTACCCGCTCATCATCGCGGCCATCGTCGTCGGCACGGCGCTCGCGTGGTGGAGCGGCAAGCGCGTCGCGATGACCAACATCCCGCAGATGATCGCGCTCTACAACGGTATGGGCGGCGGCGCCGCGGCCGCGATCGCCGCGGTGGAGCTCTATCGCGGCGCTCCCGCGAGCATCGCCATCAGCGCCCTTGCGGTGGTGGGCGGCATCATCGGTGCGGTCTCCTTCAGCGGCAGCGCCATCGCCTTTGCCAAACTGCAGGGCCTCATCAAGGGCAGCCTGCGTTTTGGCGGGCAGAAAATCCTGACGCTCATCGTGCTGCTCGCCGCGCTCACACTGGGCGTGCTCGCCGCCGCGCACTGGAACGCCTCGCCCGCCGTCATCACCGGCATCTTCGCGCTCGCGCTCATCCTCGGCGTCAGCATGACGCTGCCGATCGGCGGCGCCGACATGCCGGTCGTGATCTCGCTCTACAACGCGCTCACGGGACTGGCGGTCGCCTTCGAGGGCTTTGTGCTCAACAACGCCGCGATGATCATCGCCGGCACGGTGGTGGGCTCGGCGGGCACGCTGCTCACACAGCTCATGGCGAAGGCGATGAATCGCTCGCTCGGCAATGTGCTCTTCTCGGGCTTCGGCGACACCGGCGCCGCCGCCACGGGCGAAGTGAGCGGCAGCTTGAAGCCCATCGACGCCTCCGACGCCGGCGTCATGCTGGCCTTTGCGCACAAGGTGATCATCGTGCCGGGTTACGGCATGGCGGTGGCGCAGGCCCAGCACAAGATCTGGGAGCTGTGCCAGCTGCTCATCGAGCGCGGCGTGCTGGTGAAGTTTGCGATTCATCCGGTCGCCGGGCGCATGCCCGGCCACATGAACGTGCTCCTTGCCGAGGCCGGCGTGCCCTATGACCTCATCGCAGATATTGATGAGATCAACTCGGAATTTGAAAACGCCGACGTTGCGCTCATCATTGGCGCGAATGACGTGGTGAATCCGGTGGCGCGCACCGACAAGTCGAGCCCGATCTACGGTATGCCGATACTGAACGCCGACAAGGCTAAGAATGTAATCGTCATCAAGCGTGGCAAGGGCGCGGGATTCTCGGGAATCGAGAACGGCCTCTTCTATCTGGATAATACGCGCATGCTCTACGGGGATGCGCAGAAGGTGGGGGCCGAGCTCATTGCGGCCATCAAGGCGGTCGGCTGATGAAACAAAATCCCTGGATAGGTGCTGCGGCCGTGCTGTGCGCTGCTTCGGTGGCGATGAGCGCCAACTCGCTGACCATCAAGCCGCGCACGATGGCGGATGTCATCGCCGCCTCCAAGCCAAGCGACTGGCGCAGTCTCGATCCGCAGAACACCCTGTACGTCGAGCTGCCCACGGGACGCGTCGTCATTGAGCTTGCGCCGACCTTCGCACCCAACGGCGTCACCAATATCAGGACCCTGGTGCGCGAGCACTACTTCGACGGGCTTGCCCTCGTGCGCGCACAGGACAACTTTGTCGTGGAGTGGAACGATCCTGATAAAACGCATTCGCTCGGCAGCGCCGAGAAGACTCTGGGCGCGGAATTTTCGCGCTCCTCGAACGATCTGCCGTTCACGCCGTTGCCGGACCCGGACACCTACGCGCCTGAGGTCGGTTTTGTGAATGGCTTTCCCGCCGCCCGCGACCCGCGCGCGCACCTCGCCTGGCTCGTGCACTGCTACGCGATGGTCGGTGTCGGCCGCGACAATGATGTCGACAGCGGCAACGGCAGCGAGCTCTATGTCGTGATTGGCCACTCGCCGCGGCAGCTCGATCGCAACGTCACGCTCGTCGGGCGCGTCGTATCCGGCATGGAGCAGCTTGCGAGCTTAAAGCGCGGCACGGGAAACATGGGTTTTTACGAAAAGCCCGGCGAGCGCACGCCGATTCAGTCGATTCGACTCGCCGCCGACGTGCCTGAGGCGCAGCGCTCACAGCTTGAGGTGATGCGCACCGATACCGCCACGTTCAGCGAGCTCGTGGAGGCGCGGCGCAATCGTCGTGAGGAGTGGTACAAAGTGCCGGCCGGACGAATCGACCTGTGCAACGTCCCGCTGGTGAGCCGGCCGCGCCCTTGAACTAGCGCGGCGGCGGTAGCCGCCGGGCGGCGCGCGCCGCGCGCGCGCGCGCGACCATGCGCTGGCGTTCCGCGGGAGTGGCGGCCTGCCAGCGCTGACGCAAATTGCGCCGCTGCTCGGGCGGCAGCTGCTGAAAGCGGTGGAAATTATCGCGCACCATGTTCTGCTGCTCGGGGCTGAGCGAGCGAAACTGCTGCATGCGTTCGCGCATCAGCTCGCGCTGCTGCGGCGGCAGAGCGCGCCACTGCTGAAAGCGCTCACGTGCCAGATCACGCTGCTCGGACGGCATTGCGAGCCAGCGCTGGCTGCCACGCGCAAGTGCCGCCTGCCGCTCGGGCGTCAGGCCCTGCCACTGATTGGCATAGGGACGCAGCAGCTGCTGCTGCGCGGCAGACAGGCCCGCCCAAGGCGTCGGCTGTGCGGCCGCTGGCGGCGCCTGCGCGAACGCGGGCACCGCCAGCGCCAGCAGCGCCATCGCGACGATGGAACGCAGCGCATTCATTTATCTTGTTCCCCGGGTGGATCCGACGCTTTCTTCGCCTTCGCCACCTGCGCGATATCGGTATGAGAGAGATAATCCATCCAATCCTGACCTTCTACGTCGACGCTACCCAGGTACTCGAGAAACTCGGCGTCCGTCGGGTCAGTCGTCGTCCCCTTGGCAACCTTCGTGGCACTCGGATCGTCATCAGCGAGAAGAGCCTGCGGCACGAGTACCAGTGCCCCGAGCACCCACGCGACGAACGTCGCTCGCCGTTCGATCATCAGCCCGTGGTTTCCTGTCCAACATCGGCCTGCGCGACGGCCCATTCATAGAAGCCGCCGTCTCCTTGTTGAATGAGATCGAACGTCTCGCCATCAGCGACGAGATCCAAATCCTCCACGGCGCTCGAGGCGTTCTCGGCGACCGGCGTCATCTGCCCGGGCCGCGAGCCCCACAGCACCACTGCAACGAGCACTGCCGCCGCAACTCCCGCCGCGGGGGCAAGCCCAAAGAGGCGCCACCACGGCGCGCGCCGCGGCGTCTCGAGCTCCCCCAGTGCCGCGTGCCGCGCCTGATTCAGGCGCGAACGAATCCGCGCGTCAATACGCGTGACGCTCTCCTCGAGAAGCGCACGCGCGCGCTTCTCAAATTCTTCGAGCTGTTCGTCGGCGTTCATGTGGAAAACTCCCCCAAACGCGCACGCAGCGCCTTCAGGGCGCGAAAATGGTGCGTCTTCACACTGCCTTCGGAGCAGCCCATGGCCACGGCCACCTGGGCGACATCCATTCCTTCAAGGTTGCGCAGCAAAAAAGCCTGACGCTGCCGCGCAGGCAGATCATGCAACGCTTTTTCGAGCGCTGTCATCGCCTCATCGAGTTCCAGGCGCCGCGTGGGCGCCATCTCCTCGCTCGCCGCCTGGCTCAAAGGATCCACGGGCTCCTCATCATCCTCGTCCCGATGCGTCGGCATCCAGGCCATGATCCGAGCGCGCACCGAGCGGCGGCGCTGCATGTCGCGGATGCGATTTTCAAGAATCCGGTAGAAGAGCGGCCGCCACTCCTCCGCCGGGCGGTGCGCGTACGCGCGCGTCAACTGCAGCATGGCGTCCTGCACCGCATCGAGCGCGTCGTGCTCGTGACGCAGCGCGGCCTGCGCAATCTTGAATGCTTTCAGTTCGACGCTGGCCAGAAACTGGTTAAGCGCTCGCGAACCGGTGGTGGTGTTCGAATCCGTAATATCCACGGCGCCGTGCATCGCAACAGGCGTGTTATAAACAGACGCGAGCGTAGCAAAGGCACTCATGCTTCGTATAACGCAGCTCCGAGCGCTGCGGTTGACCCTGCCGCATAACTCACTAAGTTACTGATTTTAGAAGAGATTTAACCGACCATGAGCAGAGCGGCGGACGTATGGCGGGTGGTGCTCGACATGCCGCTGCGTCGACCCTTCGATTATCTCGCGCCGAAGGAGAATTGCGTCACACGCATCACCCCCGGGATGAGGGTGCGCGTGCCCTTCGGAGGGCAGCGCCTGATCGGCATTGCCACGCAGGCGGCGAGCGAAAGCGCCATCGCCCCGGAGCGGCTGAAGCCGATTCTCGATGTCCTCGATACCGCCCCGGTGCTCGATGAGAGTCTGCGTACTCTTCTGATGTGGGCGGCAGATTACTACCATCACCCGATCGGTGAGGTATTCGCGGCCGCTTTGCCAAAGGCGCTGCGCGGCGGAGGCGGCGCGCTTGCGCTGTCCAGGCGCTGGATTGCAAACGCCGCCGGCCGCGCGGCCGCGCAAAGCGGTGAGCCACGCCGTGCGCCGCAGCAGCGACGCATCCTGCAGCACCTGCTGCAAAACGACGCCGGTGCCGGCGCAAGCGAAGTGAGCGTGCTCTTCCCCGGCGCGGCCGTGCGCGCGCTCGCGCAGCGCGGCTGGATTGAGCTAACTGATGCGCCCGCACCGGCCGCCGTCGCCGGGCCCGCGCCCACCCTTGGCAGCGGCGGCTTCGAACTTAATGCCGAGCAGCGTGCCGCGGTTGACGCGGTCAACGGCGCATTCGGGGGCTTTGCGGCCTTTCTCCTGCATGGCATCACGGGCAGCGGCAAGACGGAAGTCTATTTGCACCTGGTCGAGCGAGCGCTCAGCGCGGGGCGCGGTGCGCTCATCCTCGTACCCGAGATTGGCCTCACGCCGCAACTCGTCGGCCGCTTTCGTGCGCGTTTTGCGGCGCCCCTTGCGGTGCTGCATTCGGGCCTCGGCGACCGCGAGCGCCTGCAGGCGTGGCGCGCCGCCTTCACAAGCGAGGCGCGGATCGTGCTCGGCACGCGCTCCGCGGTGTTCGCGCCGCTCGGCTCACTCGGCCTCGTGATCGTCGATGAGGAGCACGACCCGTCCTTCAAACAGCACGAGGGCGGCTTTCGCTACTCGGCGCGCGATCTTGCCGTGGTGCGCGCGCAGCAGGCGGGAGTGCCTATCGTGCTCGGCTCGGCGACCCCGGCGTTCGAGACGCTCTACAACGTATCCGCGGGCCGCTATCAGCGCCTGTCGCTGCCGCGGCGCACGGCGCAGGCGCAGGCGCCGCGCATCGCACTCATCGATCTGCGCACCAGCGCCGTGCACTGTGGCATCGCCGCGCCCGCCATCGAGGCGATCGAGCGGCATCTGCGTGCGCAAGGTCAGGTGCTGGTGTTTCTCAATCGCCGCGGCTACGCGCCAACGCTTCTGTGCACGGCATGCGGCTGGAGCTCGGTGTGTCGTGAGTGCGATGCGCGCATGACCGTGCATCAGGCCGCGGCGCGCCTGCGCTGCCATCACTGCGGGGCGGAAGAGCCGCTGCCGCAGCGCTGTGCGCAGTGTGGCTTTGCGGCGCGACCCGTCGGACAGGGCACCGAGCGCATCGAGGAGAAGCTCGCCGAGCTCTTCCCCGAGGTTGCGCGCGTGCGGCTCGACCGCGATGCGGTGCGCAAGAAAGGCGACATGGAGGCGGCGATGCAGCGCATGGCCTCGGGCGAGGCGCGCATCCTCATCGGCACACAGATGGTCACCAAGGGACACGACTTTCCCAACGTCACGCTCGTCGTCGTGCTGAACGCGGACCGTGGGCTCTTCAGCACCGATTTTCGCGCGCCCGAGCGCCTGGCGCAGACCATCGTGCAGGTGGCAGGCCGCGCCGGCCGCGGCGAGAAGCCGGGGGAGGTGCTGATCCAGACGGAGTTTCCGGATCATCCACTGCTGAAGAGCCTGCTCGCCGAAGGCTATGACGGCTTTGCGCGCGCGGCGCTTCTTGAGAGGCAACAGGCCTCCTGGCCGCCCTACACGCGTCTCGCGGCGGTGCGCACTTCGGCAAAGAGCGCCGCGGCGGCGCTCAAATTTCTGACCGAGGCGCGGCGCATCGCGCGCGCGCCGGCGCGCGTGCGCCTCCTCGGCCCGGTGCCGGCGGCCATGGCCAAGCGCGCCGGGCGCTACCACGCGCAGCTTCTCATCGAGTCTCGCGAGCGCGGCGCGCTGCAGCGCTTTCTCACCCGATGGATCGAAGAGATTGAACAGCTGCCGAGCGGCCGCCACGTGCGCTGGGCGCTGGATGTGGATCCGCTGGAGCTATTCTAGTTCTGCGGCGCTGGTAGACTGCGCCGCTTGCCACCGCCGGATGATTGATAGTGAAGCCGCAACTCGAGGAGCTTCTGCTCAGCGCCATCGCCCGTACGGACGATGGCTCGCTCCTCGGCGCAGCGCGCGCGGTGCCGGTGCTGATTGAACGCACGCGCGATGCGCAGCACGGCGACTTTGCGACCAACGTTGCGCTGCGCCTGGCAAAACCGGCGCGCAAGAATCCGCGCGAGCTTGCACAGGCGATTGCCGCGGCGCTGCCGCCCAGCCCGCTCGTCGCGCGCACCGAGGTCGCAGGCGCCGGCTTCATCAACTTCTTTCTCACGAAGGAGGCCTACGCGAACGAGATCGCGCGCATCCATACCGAGGGCGAGCGCTACGGTCGCAGCAACCGCGGAGGCGGCGAGCGAGTGCTCGTCGAATTTGTCTCTGCAAATCCCACCGGTCCGCTGCACGTCGGGCACGGTCGGCAGGCCGCCTATGGGGCAACGCTCGCGGCGCTGCTCGATGCGGTGGGCTTCGCGGTGGAGCGCGAGTACTACGTCAACGACGCCGGACGGCAGATGGACATCCTCGCAGTCAGCGTGTGGCTGCGCTATCTGGAGCTCACCTCAGAAGAGGTGCCCTTCCCGGCAAACGGCTATCGGGGCGAGTACGTGTATGCGATCGCCCAGCGCCTGCTCGTCGCGGAGGGCGAGCGCTTTACGCGCTGCGCCGCGGAGGTCGCGGCGGACCTGCCCGCCGATGCCCCCGCCGGCGACAAGGAAAAGCACATCGACGCGCTCATCGAGCGGGCACGAGAGCTCCTGGGGCGGGAGGGCTTCGGCGATGTCTTAAATCTCTCCCTGGCCGCCATGTTGCGCGGCATTCGCGAGGATCTCGCCGAGTTTGGCGTCGTGTTTGATCACTGGACCTCGGAGCGCGCGCTCTCGCAAAGCGGCGCCATCGAGCGGGCGCTTGCGCGCCTGGAGAGCGAGGGGCAGCTGTATCGAGAAGACGGCGCGGTATGGTTTCGCGCCGAGCGCTTTGGCGATGAGAAGAACCGCGTCGTGGTGCGCGAGAACGGCCAGAAGACCTATTTTGCATCGGACATCGCTTACCACCTGCAAAAGCGCGAGCGCGGTTTTGCGCGACTGATCGACGTGCTCGGCGCCGACCATCACGGCTACGTCGCGCGCGTACGCGCCGGCCTTGCGGCGCTGGGCGAGCCCGCCGCGAGCCTGGAAGCGGATCTGGTGCAGTTCGTGAGCCTGTATCGGGGCACGGAGAAGATCCCGATGGGCAAGCGCGCGGGACAGTTCGTGACGCTGCGCGAGCTGCGCACCGAGGTCGGCAACGATGCCTGCCGGCTCTTCTATTTGATGCGCAGTCACGAGCAGCCTTTGGATTTTGATCTCGAGCTTGCCAAGTCACGCAGCAACGAAAATCCGGTGTATTACATCCAGTACGCGCACGCGCGCATTGCCAGCGTGCTCGCGCAGCTCGCCGCGCGCGGCCTGCAGTTCGAGCGCGCGCTCGGCCTGGCAAACATTG
>Ga0302324_100023452_pt1 | contig 11938 bp, 10 predicted proteins | sample Palsa_T0_1_FD_201949 | JGI IMG/M metagenome (GOLD analysis project Ga0302324, IMG submission 201949) | Peat permafrost microbial communities from Stordalen Mire near Abisko, Sweden - Palsa_T0_1 | ecosystem: Environmental > Terrestrial > Soil > Palsa > Peat permafrost | place: Sweden: Abisko... | reverse complement strand
TCCCAGAAACATCCCGACCGTCATGCGCCGCAACGTCGTAGGACGCCAGCCCAGCCTCTCGGCCATTGGATAGAGCGCCAGCGTCAAGAGCGGCGCCCAGATCATGACCAACACCGCGCCGGAGCCTTGCATCGTTTCGCCATTGAGCATGTGAAAGGGTGTCATTTTTGATCCTTGCAGCACCCAGGTTGAACTGGTTTGGTTGAACAAAGCCCAAAACATCGGCACTGGCAGAAAAACCATTGCGATCCGGAGCAGGGATTTTCTGTCTGCAACTATCTCCTCTGCGGTGCGCTTGCACTCCCGTTGGGTCGGCTGTCGGACGTATTGCTTGCGACCAAGCCAAAAGATGAATGTGGCCAGTGCCATGGCCAGCCCAGGAACGCCAAAGGCCCAGGCATATTTTCGGTCAGTGTGAAGAAAGGGAATGATGAAAAAGGCGGCCGCCGAGCCTAAATTGATCGCAAAGTAAAACCAGCCGTAGATTTTCGTCAAAAGATGGTGTTGACTGGGTTTGAATTGATCGCCCACGAAAGCGGAGACGCACGGTTTGATCCCGCCCGCGCCGATGGCAATCAGCGCCAGGCCGACGTAAAGCCCCGTTCGGCTGCCTTCAAAAAGCGCCAGCGTGCCGTGGCCCAAACAGTAGAACAAGGAAATGATCAAGATCGTCCAATAACGTCCCAGCCAACGATCGGCCAGCCAGCCGCCCGCCAGCGGCAGGAAATAGACCGCCGTCCCAAACAGATGCTGGATTGTGGTCGCGTTTTCCCCGCCCATGTTCATCCGTTTGGCCAGATACAGTTCCAGAATGCTGAGCATCCCGTAATAGCTGAAACGTTCGCACACCTCGTTGCCGATGATGTACTTGATTTGGGATGGATAGCGCCCATCTAGGGGTTCGCGGTCGCGTTCGCTGGCTGGCGTCTCGGCGTCAATCATCGGCGCCTATCAGTAACACAACAGTGCCGGGATGCGACGGAAAAAATGCAGGTGTTTTGCATCCTCGCACAGCAGGGCAGGCGGTGGCAGACTGAGTTTGTGGCAGGCTCGCACAGGTCAGGAATCAAACCCAGTCTCCGCCTTCGCGTGACGGCGACGGCGGAATCGATCGTGCGCGGAGGACATCCGTGGGTCTTCGCGCAGAGCGTGCGGGAACAAAATCGCGACGGCGATGCCGGCGAACTAGCGGTCATCTTCGACCGCAAGGACGAATTTCTGGCCATTGGATTGTTCGATCCGGATTCGCCGATTCGCGTGCGTATCCTGCACACCGGCAAACCACGGGCCATTGACCCGTCCTTTTGGGAAAAACGCTTTGCGGAAGCGTTGCGGCGGCGGGAAGGTTTGTTTGACAGCCAGACCACCGGCTATCGCTGCATCAACGGCGAAAGCGACGGTTGGCCGGGACTGGTTCTGGACCGTTACGGGGACACCCGTGTTTTAAAGATATACACGACCGTGTGGCTGCCACGGCTGGACGAACTCGCGCCCTTGCTGGCGGACGGAGACCGGCTGGTGTTGCGCCTCAGCCGGAACATTCAACAGACAGCCAGGGAGCGATTCAATGCCTACGACGGCCAAACGCTGCGCGGCGAGCCGCCCTCCGGCTCAGTGGAGTTTTTGGAAAACGGCCTGCGGTTCGAGGCCGATGTGTTGCGCGGACAGAAAACGGGATTTTTCCTCGACCAAAGGGAAAATCGGCGCGAAGCCAGAGCCTTGGCGGACGGACGCGACGTGCTGAACCTGTTCAGTTTCACGGGCGGATTCTCGCTCTACGCGGCCGACGGTGGCGCGGCGTCCGTGTGTAGTATTGATATCAGTGAACACGCCCTGGCCGGCGCGCGGCGGAATTTCGCGCTGAACGCCGGCCGGCCCGCCGTCGCGCGCTGCCTGCATGAAACAATCCAGGCCGATGTGTTCACGTGGCTCCGCAACGCGCCTTCGCGCCAATTCGACTTGATCGTGCTGGACCCGCCATCGCTCGCGAAAAAGGAATCGGAGCGCGCAGAGGCGATCAGCGCGTACACGAGGCTCGTCGAGGGAACGCTCGCGCGTTTAAATAAGAACGGCGTCCTGCTATCATCGTCGTGTTCGACCCATGTTTCGTCGGCGGAATTCTTGAAATTGACTCTGGAAGCGGCGCGGAAAAGCGGACGGCGTTTCGCTGAATTGAAGACAACCGGCCACGCGGCGGACCATCCCGCCACCTTCGCCGAAGCGGAGTATTTGAAGTGCATTTACCTGCAATTCCTGGAGTAAGCAACGCGCGCCTGAAGATCTGGTGTAGGTTAAGATGCGCATGTGCGCTCTTTTGGGTCACTTTGCAATTTGAAGTTCCACCGACGTTGCCCTATAACGAGCGCGTGTCCAATGACGCCAGCGACTCAGTCAATGCCAGCACGCGCTATTGCGCGGTCTTCGGCCATCCCATCGGGCACTCCGCGTCCCCGGCGATGCAGAACGCCGGCCTGGCGGCTTTGGGATTGAATTGGCGCTACCTGGCGTTTGACGTTCACCCGGACCATTTGCGGCCGGCCATCGAAGGGGCCAGGCTGATGGGCTTTATCGGGCTGAATCTCACTGTGCCCCATAAATTGCCGGCCCTGGATATGGTTGATGTCCTGGACGAACAGGCCAGGACGTGGGGTGCTGTCAATACCATTGTTTTCGAAACGCGCGACCGTTCCGGCCCCTGGGTTCCGCTGGGCGCCACGGAGACCCCGCCCGAGCGGGAGGTGCGCAGCCGGGGCTGTAACACCGATGCCGACGCCATCGTGCAGGCGTTGAAGGAGGCGTTTGCCTGGGAAAGCTTGCGCGGCGCGAGCGTCCTTTTGCTGGGAGCGGGTGGCGCGGCGCGGACGGCGGCGTTGCGCCTGGCGCGGGAAGGCGTGAGCGCCCTATACCTCGTGAACCGCACCCAGGCGCGGGCGGCCGAACTCGCCGCTGATCTGGCAATAAGTTGCCCGGGGGTCGTGGTGGTGCAAGGCTACCCGTCCACGTCCGTGGACTTGGTGATCAATGCGACGTCGCTGGGCTTGAAAGCGGAGGATCCGCTGCCGATCGATCCGCAATGGCTGCAGGCGCGGCGTCCGCGATTTGTGTACGACATGATTTATCGCCCGATGGAAACCGGTTTGCTGCGCGCGGCCAGGAGCGCGGGCTGCCGCGCCGCCAACGGCGCCGGCATGTTGCTCCACCAAGGGACGCGGGCGCTGGAATTGTGGACGGGGCGCCCGTCGCCCGTCGCCGTGATGCGCGCGGCCTTGGAAAAGAATCTTTACGGATAATGTCTATTTTCGATCCTAAAATCCTGGCGCAAGTCCCCCCCCATTTTTGGACGGCGTGCTTCTTTGCGTTGGGGTGCATCGTTGGCAGTTTCTTAAACGTTTGCATCTACCGGATGCCTAGGGAGGAGAGCATTATCCATCCGCCCTCCCACTGCCCGCATTGCGGCTATTCCATTCCGTGGTATTTGAATATACCGCTGGTGACGTGGCTTTGGCTGCGCGGCCAATGCGCCAACTGCAAAAAGGAAATCTCGATGCGTTATTTCCTGGTGGAGGCGTTGACGGGAACAGTTTTCGCGCTGTGCTGGCTTTTCTTCGGGCATGCGTCCCCTGCGTCGGCTGCGGTGCATTGCATTCTCATCGCGGGATTGATTGCGGCGACGTTTATTGATTTTGAGCATTTTATCATTCCGGACGAAATAACCATCGGCGGCATGGTGGCGGGATTGATCCTGGCCTTTTTTGTGCCTGCATCGCATTTGAATATTCTAACTTTCCATCCCTATCAAACACCCGGGCCGGCGATGCGCGACAGTGTGGCAGGCATGGTGGTTGGGGCGGGGGTGGTCTATGGCATCCTGCGCCTCGGCAAATTGCTGTTCGGACGCTACAAGCTGGCGCTTGCTCCAGGCACTCGCATTCTTTTCACGGAAACGGCCCTCAAACTGCCCCAGGTGGAGATGCCGTTTGAGGAATTATTTTATCGTCCCGGCGACACCATTCGAATCGAAGCCGAACAAGTCGAACTAATAGACCGGTGCTACAAGAAGGTGGAATTGCGGCTGCAACCCAAAAAACTGCGCATCGGCCAGGACACCTTCGACCCGGAGAAAGTCTTGCATCTGGAAGCAGTGGCCGACCATGTCGTTCTGCCGCGCGAGGCGATGGGTTTGGGGGACGTGAAATTTATGGCGGCCATCGGAGCTTTTTTGGGATGGCCGGCGGTGCTCTTTTCGTTGGCGCTCAGTTCGGTCATTGGCTCTGTAACCGGCATAGCGTTGATCGCCTTGAGGAGACGCGAATGGTCAGCCCGAATGCCATACGGGCCATACATTGCGGTGGCGGCGGTGATTTGGATTTTTGGCGGCTACAAGTGGCTCAAGATGATCTCTCCATGAACACTATAATGCGAATATTGATTTCCAACCACTTACACATTTGGGTTTAAGGTCCCAATGCGCGCCAAGATTTCGGCCTTGGAGCTTTTAAAGACCCTTCACGGGACGGACATGGCGCGATAGAAGTCTTGCGGGTCGGGGGGGGAAATGGAAACCGGCAGGACGGAAGAGGGGCTGAAATTGGTGGTCAAGGGAGTCCAGTTGATCAAGTCAGGAGATTGCTGGATGGCGTAGGTGACGTTGCTTTGGCCCGTGAGCGTGAAATTCAGTTGCCCCGAGCTGGCCGCCGCCTGGAACAATTGGGGCGGCGTAATGGCATTGTACACCTGGATGATGGGAACCGCGACGGTCGTGGCCTGGTTGGCGCCGGGCGGAGAATAGACGCGCCAGACGCTGTCGCTAAAATCATTGGCATATAAATTGCCGACATTGTCCCAGGCCACATCGATCATTTCCTGATTGGTATTGCCCTCGGGGTCTTGGTTGATGCTGGTGACCAGGGAACCGTCGGCTGCCAGGAAAATGTTCAAGTCGCCGTTTGTCAAGTATTCGGAATCAGGACCGGAACCGCGGCTGGCCACAGCCACGAAGGTCGCTGTCGGATCAACCGCCACGCCATAAGCGTTTAGCAGCGTCGAGTCCCCGATCCCGATTTGCCACAGCGCGGTGGTATCAGGCCGATTTCCTTCCAGAAAGGGCGGGAAACACAACACTGACTCGTACGACCCATTGGTTTCGCATTGAATGGCGAAGATGTCGCCGTTGGTGGCTACTGAAACCGCAAAAGGCGCCAAAGTGAGGTCGGAGTTGGTGAGAGTCACCTCCACCGTGCCTGTGTCGTTGGTCGCGGCCACGCCGTCGCTGTTGAGCGTCCAGGAGATGATGCCAAAACCCGGATAGCCCATATTATCATCAATATTGTAGATCAAATTGAAATCCGACATGAAAAGCTGCATATTCGTGGCCGCACCAAGCACGCAAAGTCCGCTTAACGAGATGTAGGGATACGGATAATTGTCGGTCCGCAACACGTCCAAATAATTGGTGGAAAGCACTTGATCGAATGACAGCACGACCCCGTTTTCGGACCAGTCATCGACGTACAACCTGTCATCCGCGCCAATGTCCATTTTCCACGGGCTGGGATTGTCATAGCGGCCGCCGCTCCACCCATAGCCCCCGGCGCCAAAGCCGCCTTCTTCGGCGGCGCTGCCATCGGCGCTGCATTTCAGGATTCCAATGCCCATGCCGCCTCCAGCGTAGGCGTTCCCGACAAAGACCCGACCGTAATAGGGGCTGTTGGTATTTTTATTAACAGCAATGCCGGTGGGATAAAGGACGAAAAAATTGGCCCCGTCATCAGTGATATTAGTCCACTGGGCGTAGCCGGCGGCGGCGGCGGTGATGCTGACGTTGTAAACGCCCACGGCCGCCGCGAAGCCGTCGTCGTTGGTCCCGTCCCAGACGACGGTGTTTAGGCCCGTATTGGTGCCGGCGGCGAACGTTTTGACCACATTGGAACCGGCATAGATTTGGACGGACACATTGGTGGCGACGTCATTGAGGATGAAACTGATCGTCAGGGGGCTGCCGGGCACGACGACACCGGCTTGCAGCGAACCGTTGAGCCGGATATCGGAGGCATAGACATTGGCCCGCGCCGGGAGGCAGGCGCAAAGAAAAAGGAACAGCCCACCCCATAAAATTTTGTTGCGGTAACTCGCTTTCATTCTCCAAGCTCCTTCAAACTTGCCAAAAATAATCCATGTCGGACGCAATTCAAAAAACCTTAATGCCAAAATAACCCAAGATTTAGAGGTTGACAGTTTTTAAATTATACATCAATCTATCCGTATTCGTTGATAAAACGAATCTCATTCAGAGTGGTGGAGGGACTGGCCCTGTGAAACCACGGCAACCGGCGGCGGCAACGTCGCGGCAGGTGCCAATTCCAGCCCGATGGCGCGCAAGCCGTTTCTTGCCGTTCGACGGGCAAAAATGAGAAGAGCATGTCTTCTGTTGATTCCTCTTCTCCTGATGGGATGGGGCCTTGTTTGCCCCTGCATTGTGGACGATTATGGAAAAACATGCCGGTTTCATGAAGGCGCTCAAATGCCGCGAATGCGGACGCGAATACCCCTTGACCGCCAACCATGTGTGCGATTTTGACTTCGGCCCTCTGGAGGTCGTTTATGATTACGATCGCATCAAGCAAACCCTCACCCGCGCCGCCATCCAGGCGCGCCCCAAAAGTATGTGGAGGTTCCGCGAATTGCTTCCGGTGGCCGGCAATCCGACCGTCGGACTGGAAGTCGGCTGCACGCCGTTGATCAAGGCGGACAGGCTGGCGCGGCGATTGGGTATCCGGGAGCTATGGATCAAGAATGACACCGTCAATTATCCCACTTTATCCTTCAAAGACCGAGTGGTCAGTGTGGCCTTGAGCCGAGCCAAGGAACTGGGTTTCACGATCGTTGCCTGCGCCTCCACCGGCAATCTGGCCAATTCCGTCGCCGCCAACGCCGCCGCCGCCGGCCTCAAAGCCTACGTCTTCATTCCGGCGGATTTGGAACAAAGCAAAGTCCTCAATTCTCTGATTTATGGCGCGACGGTTGTCGGCATCAAGGGCCATTACGACGAAGTCAACCGGCTCTGCGCGGAGATCGCGGGCAAGTACCCGTGGGCGTTTGTAAATGTCAATATGCGCCCCTATTACGCCGAGGGTTCCAAAAGCATGGGTTTTGAAATTGTCGAACAACTAGGCTGGCGCATTCCGCCCAACACCGTCGTCTGCATGGCTTCCGGCTCGCTGCTAACCAAGATTCACAAGAGTTACCAGGAAGCGATCAAGCTGGGACTGGCGCCGGAGGCCACCTACCGCGTGCATGGAGCGCAAGCCACCGGTTGCTCGCCCATTACCTCCGCGCAAAAGGCGGGCTTGGATTTCTTCAAGCCGGTCAAGCCCAACACCATCGCCAAATCGCTGGCCATCGGCACGCCAGCCGACGGTTTCTACGCTCTCAAAGTGATGAAGGAGACCAACGGCTGCGCCGACGATGTGACCGACGATGAGATTCGCGAAGGCATCAAGTTGCTGGCCGAATGCGAAGGCATCTTCGCCGAAACGGCCGGCGGCGTCACCGTCGGTGTGGCCAAGAAATTGATTGCCTCCGGCGCCATTCAGGCCAATGATGCCGCCGTCCTGTGCATCACGGGCAACGGATTGAAGACACTCGACGCCGTGGCCGGGCATGCCGGCTACACGCGGGAGATCAAGCCCAGCCTGCGAGAATTTGAGAGCCTGCTGGACGCGGAGACGCGCCTGCCGGCCCGGGTCTGAAAATACAACAAAGAAGCATTATGCCAGTCAAAGTTCGCATCCCCACGCCCCTGCGCAAACTCACGCACGACGAAGAAATCGTCCAGGTCGCCGCCACCACCGTCGGCGGCGCCATCGCCGAATTGCAAAGCCGTTACCCGGGCATCAAAGAACGGCTGACCGACGAAGCCGGAGGCGTGCGGCGGTTCGTCAACGTCTATGTTAACGAGGAGGACATTCGTTTCCTGCAAAACCAGGAAACGGCTTTGCGCGACGGCGACGAATTGAGCATCATTCCCGCTATTGCGGGCGGATAAAAGGAGCTCCCATGCCGTCCAGCAAATCCAAAGCCGCCACCGAACCGGTCCAAAAACGGCTGTGGCTGATGTATCCCGTCAAGTTAATCACCAACCCCGTGGTTTGGGAACTGGGCCACAAATTCCCCATCGTCACCAACGTCCGCCAAGCCAGCGTGACCGATGAGATCGGCATCGTTTGCCTGGAAATCAGCGGCCCCCAAAAGAGTGTCAAAGCCGCCATCCAATGGTTGGAAAAAATCGGCATCAAGGTCGAACCAATTGAAATTGGAGTCATCGAGAGCTAAGGATTTCCCCTACAAATATTTAGAGGTTTTTTTGAGTCGTTGCTTGACCCGCCCCTTGGCTTGCGATAAAGCTAAACAAGTCCTGTCCAGCGGCACTCATTTTTTGGCAGGCGACATTTGGTCCAGCGTAAGAACTGTATGACGAAACGCGATCTTGTAGTCCTTATCAGCGAAGAAACGGGCATGGTTCAACAGCACGTGCTGGAAGTGGTCCAGAAAACTCTCGATCACATCTGTGATGCTTTGGCCGAAGGGAGCACTGTCGAGTTGCGCAATTTCGGCGTCTTTGAGGTCAAGGTGCGCAAACCGCGAGTCGGCCGCAACCCCAACCGGCCCGAAACGGATGTGCCCATCCCCCGTCGCGCAGTGGTTAAATTCAAACCGGGCAAGGAAATGCGGGAAGCGGTTTTGAAATTATCCCCTTCAAGCAGCGCCAGCAAAGCTTGACGCAGTCTCAACCTCAGTTCTACCGTTCAGCGTCCGGCCGCGGCACGGGCCGGCTGGCCTTTTGGCTTTTCCGCCATGCGCGCCTGCCGCTTCTGGCCGCACTGGCCTTTTGGCTTTGCCTCGGACGCAGTCACGCACGGGCCGAGGATATCCATACCGAGAGCCGCCCCCCTTTCCTGCACAACATCCCCCTGCATGACGCCAAAGGCCGGCTCATTTCGCCGCCCGCTCTATTGGGCGAAGACGGCAAGCCGCAGGAATCCAAAGCCAATCCGTATTCCCCGGCGCTGACGTGCGGCAAATGCCACGATTACGACGCCATCAGCCAGGGATGGCACTTCAATGCCGACGCGGGCAGCGTCAAGCCAGGCCGGCCCGGCGAACCGTGGATTTTAACCGACCCGGCCACGCACACCCAGATTCCACTGTCCTATCGCGGGTGGGCCGGCACGTTTAAGCCTTCGGACGTCGGACTTAGCGACTTTGAGTTTGTGACCAATTTCGCCCGCCACTTTCCCGGCGGCGGCCCGGGCGAGCCGGGCAAGATCAAGTCCGCCGACCCCCAAATGGGCCGCATGCTCATCACTGGCACGATGGAGATTGATTGCCTGATCTGCCACCAAACCGCCGGACGCTTCGATCACGAGGCCCGGTTCAACGCGCTCAAAGCCCAGAATTTTCGCTGGGCGCCGTCCATCGCCGCCGGCCTCGGTGTCTTCGCCAGTTTCAAGAGCGCCGGCAGCATCGCCGATTCCTGGCATCCCGACCGGCCCGTTCCCTCGACCTTGCCCGCCCTCAGGTACGACCGCGCCCGATTCGACACCGAGAACAACGTCCTGTTTCAAGTCTCACGCCGCCCGCCTGTCAATAATTGTTACTATTGTCACACCAGCGAATCCGAATTGGGAGACGCCCGCTGGCATTCCGATTTGGATGTTCATATCAAGGCCGGTTTATTGTGCGTCGATTGCCACCGCAATGGACTCGATCACGCGATCGTTCGCGGCTACGAAGGCGAAACCCATGACCGCGCCATCACCGATACGACCCTGGACCTGCGCATGCGGCTGATCCGCCGCGACGATTCCGCCATTAACGAGGAGGACGCCAGGAAACTGGCCCGGCAGCAACTCCAGTCCGAATCGGGCATGATCGAAACGCTCACCTGCCGAGGCTGTCACACTGCGGGAAGGCTGGGTTCGCCCCGCCCGGTGCATAAGGGGCTGCCGCCGATTCACCTGGAAAAACTTTCCTGCACCGCCTGCCACTCCGGACCTTTGCCGGCCTCGCAACCGCAGGTTGTTCACACTTCGCTGACACACAAACTCGGCTTGCCGGCGCCCGAACGCGGGAAAAACACCGCGCCGGTCATCCTCGAACCGGTTTTTTTGCGAGGCGCGGACGGCAAGATAGCTCCCTACAAGATGGTTTGGCCCAGTTATTGGGCGCGCCTCAATGGCACCAATCTCACACCCATGCTGCCAGCGGAAGCTGCTAAAACCTTGACGCTGCCGCAGCCCTCCAGTGACGATGCCGCACGCGACCCTTACAACACCAAACCACTGACGGACCGGGAAATTCAACAGGCGCTGGAATCATTTCCAGCCGAACCTTCCAAGGGTCAACCTGTTTTTATCGCGGCGGGCAAAATATACCTCATCGAGAAGGGGGCCATGAGCGCCAGAGAGTTCCCCGCCGCCCAACCTTATGCGTGGGCGTTGGCGCATGATGTTCGGCCCGCTTCCCAAGCCCTTGGCGCGCGCGGTTGCGCCGAGTGCCATGCCAGCGATTCGCCTATGTATTTCGCCACCGTCGCCGCCCGCGGCCCGGTCGAGGCAAAAAACGGATTGAACAAGGAAATGTGGGAGTTGCGCGGAGACGACAAGGCCGTCGCCTCCTTCTTTGCGTTCACGTTCCATTTCCGCCCGCTGCTCAAGTGCCTTGTTTTTGCCGCCGCGTTCGTGGTGCTGGGCGTTTTGATGCACTACGGGCTGCGCGGCCTTGGCGCAATTACCGCGCAGGGATCCTCCACGGGAAAGGAGCGGCCATGAGCCGCGCCGCCGGGAAGTTTTCTTACGCCGTGCTGTGCGCGGCTGGCCTTGTTCTGGCGGCAACGGGCATTGGCACCTTTGCGTTGGGCAAGGCGCCCATGACTCATTGGGTGTTGATGGCCCACGTGGCCGTTGCGCCGCTTTTCGCCCTCGGCCTGGCCGCCGTGGCGCTGACTTGGTCGGACCTTTGCCGCCATGGCGCGGATTCGCCTCTGATCGGCCCCGCCAAGGCGCTGCTGTGGGTGATTCTGCTGGCCGGACTGGTGGTCACTCTTTCAGGCGTCCTGCCGATGACGCCGTTGTTTGGCACGCCGGGCCAGCACTTGCTTTACTTGACGCACCGTTACAGCGCCATCGTCTTGACAGCGGCGGTTCTCCTGCATCTGCCCATGCTGGGCCGCCGCAAGTGAACCAATGAATTTTCTTTCACAACCGGACACTGATCCGACTTCGATTTACCGCCAGCGCGACGGACTCTACGCCGTTGACATGCTGACGGCGGCCATCTGCCACCTTGATTTGTTCAGCCGGCTGGCGGAGCAACCGGCGGACCTGCCGGCCATCTGCCGGGAACTGGATGTGCGCGAACGCCCCGCCGACGTCATGCTCACGCTGCTCACGGCGATGGGCTTGCTACAGAGCAACGGCGGGGTTTTCTCCTTGACTACGATGGCGCGCGAACATTTGGTCAAGCCCTCTCCGTGGTTTATCGGGCCCTATTTCGCCTCCGTCAAAGAGCGGCCGGTTTGCCGCGACATCCTGGCTGTTCTGCGCACGGACCAACCATCTAATTGGGCCAGTTTGCGCGACGAAAAGCAATGGGCCAGGGCGATGGAGGACGAGGCCTTCGCCCATACCTTCACCGCCGCCATGGACTGCCGCGGCGTCTTCTTGGGTCCCGCGCTGGCGGGCAAGCTGGATTGCTCGCGGCATCACCGCCTCCTGGACATTGCCGGTGGCTCCGGTGTTTACGCCTGCGCCATCGTCGAGCGCCATCCGCATCTGCGGGCCGGCGTTCTGGAAAAACCACCGGTGGACCTCATTACCCGTCGCAGCCTGGCGGCGCGCGGATTCGCTGACCGCGTCGAGGTCCTCGTCGGCGACATGTT
>Ga0302324_100023448_pt1 | contig 11939 bp, 8 predicted proteins | sample Palsa_T0_1_FD_201949 | JGI IMG/M metagenome (GOLD analysis project Ga0302324, IMG submission 201949) | Peat permafrost microbial communities from Stordalen Mire near Abisko, Sweden - Palsa_T0_1 | ecosystem: Environmental > Terrestrial > Soil > Palsa > Peat permafrost | place: Sweden: Abisko... | reverse complement strand
CCGCATCGAAGAACCCGAATTGCCCCATCGTACCCACACCCGCGAATCTTGTTGCCATAGCTTAGACTCGCACAAATTCGCGGAGGTCGCTATTTTTCGAGGTGCCCTCAAGCATGTTCGCCGGCCGCGAGTTGATTATTCAGGTGCCGGGCACTGGCAACGGCAGCGATCGCGAAATGCTTCGATTTCCGGAGACTCTTTGCCGGGACCCCCATCTGCTTGACGATGTGGTTGATCGTATGCGGCTATCGAGCGAGCAGGGTCATCGCGCGGAGAACTTCACCGCGGCAGTAAAGGCACTCGGCGTCGCTGATACAGACCTCAGTGAGTTGACGGAAACGTATCGGCGCTATGACGCCCTGCGTCGCGCCGATCGCAATACGATATGGGCCTACGTTGCGCGGAACCTAAGCCGGCCGCTTTACTTGTCGGCCGATGAAAGACGGGCCGACGTCGTGGTCGGCAACCCACCATGGCTGGCGTTTCGGTATATGTCCGATGACCTGCAAAAGCGGTTTCGTGAGCTCGCTCAAGGTGAACAAATCTATGTCGGCGGCAAGCTGGCGACGCAAAACGATCTGTCCGGGCTATTTTTCGCACGGTCGGTTGCGCTCTATCTCAAAGTAGGGGGGCGCATCGCTTTCGTGATGCCGCTGGCTGCAATGAGCCGTGGACAGTTCGAGGCATTCCGCACCGGCAACTTCTACACGAAAAAAGTCCAATTCGATGACGCCTGGGTGTTTGGCGACGACGTACGGCCGCTGTTTCCAGTCCCGTCCTGCGTGTTGTTCGCCAAGGCCAATCGCGGACTCGGGCGCGGGTTGCCGGATAAGGTGCGGCGCTATCGGGCCGAGTTGCCGTATCGCGATGCTCCAGAGGCCGTTGCTGACAAGTACCTACAAGTGAGGGAAGGCGCACCTCGGCCGGATGAAGCCTCGTACGAAGAGGGATCGCCTTATCGCAAGGCATTTCGACAGGGCGCGACTTTGGTGCCGCGGGTCCTGTGCCTGGTGGATCGGGTGAAGCGGGGCAGAATTGGTGCTAATCCACGCATGCCGCTTGTCGCAAGCCGTCGATCGACGCAAGAGAAGAGACCGTGGAATCGTCTAGCTGGTGTCGAGCATGCGGTGGAAGCTGAATTCGTCCGGCCCATTCTTCTTGGCGAATCGATTCTGCCGTTTCGTGTCTTTCGTACATTCGAGGGCGTCGTTCCAGTCGATGACAAAGGCGCGATGCTTGATGGGGCAGCCGGCGGGCGACGGGGTAAAACGGGCCTTGCCGCATGGATGACGCAAGCTGAAAGCTTGTGGAACGAGCATAGGGTCAGCGAAATGACGCTGATCGGGCGATGGAACTATCACAACGAGTTAGGAGCGCAGTTTCCGATCCCCGCGATCCGCGTTGTCTATGCCAAGGCCGGAACGCTGCCAGCAGCGGCGATCGTAGATGATGCAAGGGCTGTTATCGATCACATGCTTTATTGGATGCCGGTGCAGCACCGGCGCGAAGGGCTTTACTTGGCGAGCATCTTGGGAAGCGAAGCGGCACGTTCGCGAGTTGCTGCTTTGCAAGCTCGCGGCCAGTGGGGTGCTCGTCACTTTGACAAGGTCATGTTCACGCTGCCAATCCCTCGTTTCGACGCAAAGAATGGGCTACATAAAGACTTGGCTGCTGTTGGCGCTGCGGCCGAGAGGGCGGCCAGCAAAGTTGAGGTAGCCGAAGACGCGCATTTCCAAACCGCTCGCCGCCGAGTGCGTGAGGCGCTCGCCGCCGCAGGTGTGTCACAGAAAATAGATGAACTAGTCGCGAGTCTGCTCAGCTAAAGGATTGGAGCCCGAAGGACCGAGTCGGCGGCTCGACTCTTGCTCGAAAGGCAGAGCGCCAGCGCCCCTCGAAAACGGCTTGAAAAGCCGAGGACGATTGGATTATTCTAGTCAGTATGATCAGAATTGAAAAACCAAAGCCGACGAAGCAGCCGAAGCCCCCACGCCAGAGACGTGGCGGGCGCCCCAGTTACTGGCTCTTGCAGGATGCCAAGGCGCGCTTCAGTGAGCTGGTGCGGCGGGTCCGCAGCGAAGGACCGCAGCACGTGACCGTGCATGGACGTGACGAAGTCGTCGTCATCGCGGCGGAAGAGTTTCGCCGTCTCAAGGGCGACCTTACCGGGCAAGCGCTCATCGCCGCCATGCAGGCCTCGCCGCATCGCGATGTCGATATCGAGCCGAGGCGGACGCCGATGCCGGTGCGCGGCGTTCGTCTGTGACAGGCTGGCTGCTCGACACCAATGTCTTGTCCGAGCTGCGCCGCCCGAAGCCTGCGGCCAAGGTGGTCGCTTTCGTCGCAGCCCAGCCGCTCGACCTCCTTTACGTCAGCGCGGTGACGCTCGCCGAGATTCGTTTCGGGATCGAACTCCTGACCAATGCGACAAAGCGTGCCGAACTCAATGACTGGCTGGCGCACAAGGTGCGGCCGATGTTCGAGCAACGCGTTCTGTCGGTCACCGAAGACATCATGTTCAAGTGGCGGCTCCTGGTGGAAGACGGCCGGCGGGCGGGCCATACCTTTTCGCAACCCGACCTGATCATCGCCGCGACGGCTCTGCAGCACGGGTTGACAGTCGTGTCGCGCGACACGAGCCACTATGCAAAAGCGCGGGTGGCGGTCCTCGATCCATGGAAGGAAGCAAGCGCAGGCGGCAAGCGTAGCCGGGACTGAGCGTGGGCGAAATTCGGGACGGCACGATCCCGCATTGCGCTGCGCTCCATGCGGGCACCAGCTCCGGGCCCGTGAAACCGCCCGAATAGTCGTAAAAAAAACTTAATCAAACCAATAGGTTGCTACTACGCATGGGGTTATTCTCGAGAAAAATTTCCGCGACCCCCGCTGAACGCTGCCGCCGGGCCTCAATCCCGCCGGAACACGATCGAGGCGAACCAGCCGGTCATCAGCGCCATCGCGGCGGTGGCGAGGCCGTAGAGGAGGCCGTGATCGGCCGCCGATCCGGCGATGAAGCGCTCGAAGCCGACCTTGGCGATGTCGAACACCGAATTGGTGCGCGCGATCATGGCGCCGTCGGCGAACAGCTTGACGTCGACATCATAGGCCCCGATCAGCGCTTCCGCGGGGACCGCGATCGAGCCGCGGAACAGGGTGGGGGTCAGGAAGGTCACGGCGTCGGTGGATTCGCTGTAGAGCCGATGCTCCCGCTTGATCCGCAGGAACGCCTGGCGGAACTGGTCGTCGACGACGACGTCGGCGATGTCGATCTGCTGGGGCAGCAGGGTATGGGCGAGGCCGATCTGCAGGCGGCGCAAAGTCTCCTCGCCGGCGATCGCATCGAACGGCTTGTTCGCCAGCACGGCGAGGTAGGACGGCACATCCACAAAGGTCCGCGATTCCACATTGACCCAGATGCCGAACTCCCGCGCCTTGCGCCGCGTCACCTCGGTCTGGCGGGGCCCGGTGACGGTGGCGATGATGTCGTAGGCGCCCTTTCGCGGCACCGAATCGGCATCGGGCTCGACGGTTCCGAACAGGACGAGCTCGACGCCGTTGAAGATCGACGTGATCTGCACCCGGTGGCTCGACAAGGACGTGACCAGGCGCTCGGCCCGGGCCGGCGCCGCCGCCGGCATGGCGAGCGCGGCGAGCACGATGGCGGCAGTGCGTCTCATTCCATGCCCTCGAGCGGGCGGATCGAGAACAGGTCTTCCGGCTTGAGGATGAGGTCGAAGGCGAAGCGCAGCCCGACTGCCAGCACGAGCGCGCCGAGCAACAGGCGCAGCCGCTCGCTGCGCATCTTCTGGCCGGCGCGGGCGCCGAATTGCGCGCCGATCACCCCGCCCACCATGAGGATGAGGGCGAGCACGGCATCAACGAGATGATTGGTCGCGGCGTGGAGGATCGTGGCCCACGCCATGGTGATCAAGGTGAGCACCATGGAGGTTCCGATCACCACGTTGGTCGGCACCCGCAGCAGATAGATCAGCATCGGCACCAGCAGGAAGCCGCCGCCGATGCCCATGATGGCGCCGACGAAGCCCATGATCCATCCGATCGCGACCACCGGAATCGCGGAAACGTAGATGCGGGATTGCTTGAACCGTATCTTGAGCGGCAGGCCGTGAATCCAGGTGTGGCTGCCGGGATGGCGCAGTTCCACCGGCTTGCCCTGGTGTTCCCGCAGCATCGCACGGACGCCGTCGACCACCATCATGATGCCGACCGAGCCGAGCAGGAGCACATAGGAGACCCCGATGGTGATGTCGAGCTGGCCGAGCGAGCGCAACAGCGTGAACAGCCATACCCCGGCGACCGTGCCGATGATGCCTCCGGCCAGCAGCATCAGGGCCAGCGCGAGGTCGAGCGCGCGGCGGCGCCAATAGGAGATCGCGCCGGACATGGAGGAAGCCGCGATGTGGCTCGCCACCGTCGCCACCGCCACCGCCGGCGATACCCCGATGAAGATCAGCAAAGGCGTCATCAGGAAGCCGCCGCCGATGCCGAACAGGCCGGAAATGAATCCGACCGCCAGCCCCATCGCGAGCACCAGGAATACGTTCACTGGAAGGTCGGCGATCGGGAGATAAATTTCCACGGGCTCGATCCGACGTGCGAGGTGGTGGGAACTTCGTGCTGGCGGATGGGTCGCCCCGGGGGGAAGGCGGCCGGATCAACCGGTATCCCCTTGCCGAGCAAACGCAAGGCTTTTTTGCCCGCCGGCGGGGCGGTTTATCGCCTCGCTCGCGGGCCGGAGCCGGCCCCGCATTTGCGAGATTCTCGGGCCGACATGCGTAGGACGGGCATCGCTGCGCTCAACCCATCCTGCCGGTCGGTTTTCAAGGCCATTACCGGACGACATTCACCTTGCGGGCGGCGGCGGTGACGGCTTGGTCCCAGCCTCCGGGCGGCGCATTGACCGAAGTCGCCTCTTCGGGTTGGACATCCGGGACGAAGCTTTCGACGCTCTGGCGCGCGGCGGACAATTGTTGCTCGTCGAGATGCGAGGCGATCTCGAGAGCCTTCTTGCCGGCGTCCTTGTCGCCGCCCTTGCCCGCGAGCGCGAACCATTTGTAGGACTCGACCATGTTGTGCTCGATCCCGAGGCCGCGAGCATAGAGAATGGCGAGATTGTACTCGCTGTCGACGACGCCGAAGACGGCGGCCTTGCGGAACCATTGCGAAGCCGCCGCGTAATCCGGCTTGCCGTCGATGCCCTCCGCATAAAGCACGGCGAGATTGTGCATCGCCTTGGCATTGCCCTTGTCGGCGGCGGCGAGGTAGAGGCGGCGCGCTTCCTGGAGGTCCTTTTTGAGGCCGACGCCCTTTTCGTACATGCTGCCCAGCCGGAACTGTGCCGCCGTGATGCCGCGCCGCGCCGCGCGGTCGAACCAGACCGCCGCCATGGCGAGGTCTTGCGGCACGCCCTTGCCCTCGGCAAAACGGGAGGCGACCTCATAGCTCGCGGCCGGATCGCCGGCGGTCGCGGCGGTGATGAGCCCCTTGCCGCCGATCCCCGCGGGCAGCGCATCCTTGCTCGGGTCGGGGTCACGCGGCGGCGCCGGCGCGGCGGTTTGCGGCGCCATATCCTGGACTTCTGTCGGCTTGGGCGCGGCAGCCCGCGGCACCGATCCGGTGGCGTCGACGGCCGCGGGTTGTGCGGGGCGCGGGGCGTCGGCGATGATGCCCGGCGTCACGGGGGACCCGAATGCGGCGCGGGTGCCATCACCCAAGGCGGCACCCTTGCCGGAGGTCGGTGGGTTGGCCGGCGGCGCCGGCGAAACGATCGGCGGCGCGATCGGCGGCGGCGCGGACGGGGCGCCCTGGATCTCGGAGATCGGCGGGTTCGGCGGCGCTGAATGCGGGCCGGTGAAAAAATCGATCGCCAGGCGCAGGGCGCCGAGCATCAGGGCGATGACGCTGAGGCCGAGGATCAGGGTTTTGATCCGCGGCCCCAGTTTGCCCATCAGGGCGCTCCGCTGCTTCGCGCTCTTTTTTTCCTCGGACCCGGGTGCCCCGTTTCGCGGCTGGCTCTGCTCGCCCGTCACCGCCTGGGCGGCCCGCCGCGCCGCTGCCACGAAATTGGCGCGGACCGAGGAATCGGCTTCGGTCGACGCTGCGGGGAGCGCGCCGGCGGCGGCTTCGGAGGCGGCGATCCGGTCGATGGCGCTGGCCATCGCTCGAATCCGGCGCCCGCCCGAACCCGGCTCGAGCGGGGCATCCGGCGGCAGGTCGGAAACGATCGGCTGGCGCGGCTGCAGCGCCGGCGCGGCGGGCTTTGCCGGCACCACGGCCTCCGGCGTCGGCATGATGAGGCGGTCGCGCAGCGGCGTCGCCGCCGGCGCCAGCGCCGGGGCATCGGCGACCAGCGGCGGAACCGGCATGGCGGCGGATGGCGCGCGCACCGGCGCCGGTGCCGCGTCCGCCATGTGGACTTCCTTGCCGCGCAGATCGTCCTTACCGCGAAGATCTTCCTCGATGGCGGCAAGACGATCCACCACCTGCTCGATGGTGCCGTAGACCGCCTCGAAGGTGTCCTGGGTGCGCCGGTCGATCGCGCTCTGGAGCTCCTTCAAAGTGGCGACGTCGCGCCGGATCGCTTCCGCGGGCTCGCTCACCGCGCGCGTCGCGCCTTCGATCAGCTCGTGCTGGATCGCCTGCAGCTTCTCTTCGTTCTGGGTGCGCAGCCCGTTGATCTGCTCGAGGAGGTCGCCGACGCCGCGTTCGACGCCGTCGAGCCGGCTCAGGCGGGCTTCGGACGCGTCGAGCTTCTCGACCAGGCCGACGATCCGCCCCTCGAGATTCTTGAGGGCGCCCTGGTCGGCGCTGCGCACTTCCACTGATTCGAGCCGCTCCGCGAGCCTCTTCATGACGGCTTCGAAGTCGGCCGGAATCGCGACGCTTTCCGCGCGGCTCTTGTCGAATGCCGCGGCCATGTCGGCCAGGCGCTTGTCCAGCGTCAACATGGCCGCGGAGTCCGGGTCCGGCCGTGCGCTGTTGTCGATCTTTTCCGCCAGCGCATGGATGTCGCGCGACAGTCCGGCGATGTCGGCCGGCGAGACGAGTTGGGTGGCGATGTCGCGCAGCGTACCGATCGCGTCGTCCAGCTGATGCAGCCCATCGGGCAGGGCGGCCTGGGAAGCGATCGTGTCGGCCTTGTGCGAGAGAGCGTTGACCGTTTCGGCGAGGCTCGCGATGTCTCCGAGCGGGGCCATGGTGTCGAGCCGTTGGCGCAGATCGGCGAGGCTGCGCTCGATTTCCGCGATCACGGGATGATCCTGCAGCGCCGCGCGGTTCGCCTCGACGCGCACGCCGAGCGCACGGACCTCCTCCTCGAGTGAAGCCAGCGCACCTTCCGGCACCGCCTTCTTCAGCGTCTCGGCGATTTCGGCGAGATCTTTGCGCAGCGCTTCGGCGATCTCCTCGACGCGGACGGGGGGAAACAGCTTGCCGATTTCCGCCGTCAGCACACTCATCTGTTCCTCGATCGACGCTCCCGCATGCGGCGGCATCGATTCCCTGAGCGCGCTGCCGATTTCGGCGAAGTCCTTGCGTAGCGCATCGGCGATTTCGTCGGCGTTGAGCGGCCGCTGCAGACGGCTGACCTCTTCGGTCAGGCTGCGGACCTGCTGCTCGATCGCGGCCACCGCCTGCGGCGACATCGCGTCGGCGATGCTGCGCCCGACGTCGGCAATGTCGTTACGCAGCAAAGCGAGGTGTTCGGGCGGTGTAAACGATTGCGCCGCCTCGATCTGGCCCGCGAGGTGGCGCAGTTGCTCCTCCATCGCCTCGATCGATTTCTTCGGGGTCGCTTCCTCGATGGTGCGGGTGAGGTCGGCGGCGAGGCCTTCGAAGTGCATGGAGCCCTGCAGCGCCTTGATCTGGGCCGCGATATCCTGAAGCTGCTGCTCGATGGCAGAACTCGGCGCGGGAGGCTCGGCCGCCCGGCTGTCCGCGGGCGCGACGGCCGGCGTGTCGAACAGCTGCGGTTGGGCGAATTCACTGTCGAGCGCGTGCTGCCGGGCGGTGATCTCGGCCAATACCTCGTCGAGGCCGTCATCGTGCTCGGTTTCGGCACGCTCGGTTTCGGCGGCCTCGGTTTCACTGCGTTCTACCGCGGCGGCCCGCCGTTTGCTGCTGAGACGCGCGAGCTGGCGATCGATTCGCGCAATGGCTTCGGCCAGGCGGGCGCTGCGCATTTCCTCGGTGGCTGCCGAAACGGCGGCTTGGCGCACGGTATCGTCGCGCGACAGGCTGTCGATCCGCCATTTCAATTCATCGATCTGGCGGCCGATGAAAGAGGCATGATCGTCGGGCGGGGGCGCCGCCGGGCGGGGACTGCGCAGGGGGTCGGCGCCGGGCGGGGCCGACGCACTGGGCTCGGCGGGCGGGGCATCCTTGTCCGCCGCCTCGATGATGAGCGAATTCAGCCAAGCGCCGACCGAGACCCCGGAACGCCTTGCGGCTTCGCGGGCGGCGCCTCGCGCGTCGGGATGAACGCCTTTGACGTGCCACGGCACGGGTCTCATGGTCGCTCCGGTGTGTTCGGGCTTCAGACGCACGGATTGACGAGTACAACACCGGTGCCGCTCCGCTTCGACGCAGCCTGGACGTGAGCGGCCCGCTACATCCGGACTTTCCTCGGATTAGGGTAAAAAGTGAGTTAACGACCGGGCAAAAAGCGGGAAATTTCACATGCCGGCCGCACGAAGGTGCAATTTGAGTCGCAGGTGTTGCGGTCCTGCCCGGCCGGCGCGCCCCATTTGAGTTGGCCGGTCGGCACCGGTATATGCCGATCGGACGTATCGGGGCTGCAGCGCCCCGTCGAAGGAGAATGCCATGCCCGCCTACAAGGCGCCGGTCGAGGATGCTTTGTTCCTGCTCAATGACGTTTTCCACATCGAGCGCTTCGCAAACCTGCCCGGATTTTCCGACGCCACGCCCGACGTGGTCGAAGCCATGTTCGGCACGGCGGCGCGCTTCTGCGAGGAGGTGCTGACGCCGCTCAACCCGGTGGGCGACCAACAGGGCTGCCGCCGCGGCGACGACGGTCGCGTCGTCACGCCGGCCGGCTTCAAGGACGCCTACCGCCGATGCGTCGAGGGCGGCTGGATCGGCGTATCGGTACCGCCTTCCTATGGCGGTCTAGGCCTGCCGGTGGCGATCTCCCAAGTGATCGGCGAATTCCTGATCTCCGCGAACCTCGCCTTCGCCATGTACCCGACGCTGACTCAGGGGGCCATCGCAGCGCTCTTGGCCCACGGCTCGCCGGAGCAGAAGGCGCTTTACGTGCCGAAGATGGCGGCCGGCGAATGGACCGGCACCATGAACCTGACCGAGTCCCAATGCGGAACCGACCTCGGCCTGATCCGCACCAAGGCGGTGCGGGCGCCGGACGGCAGCTACCGGATTACCGGCACCAAGATCTTCATTTCCGCCGGCGAGCACGATCTCGCGGCCAACATCGTCCATCTCGTGCTGGCGCGGATCGAAGGGGCGCCGGCCGGCACCCGCGGGCTGTCGCTGTTCGTGGTACCCAAGATCATCCCCAACGCCGACGGGTCGCTGGGCGAGGCCAATGCGGTGTCCTGCGGCGCGCTCGAACACAAGATGGGCATCCACGGCAACGCCACCTGCGTAATGAACTATGACGGCGCCACCGGCTGGCTGGTGGCCGAGGAGAACCGCGGCCTGCATGCCATGTTCGTGATGATGAACGAAGCCCGCGTCGGCGTCGGCCTGCAGGGCCTCGCGCTGTCGGAGGTCGCCTATCAGAACGCCGTCCAATACGCCAAGGACCGGCTCCAGGGCCGCGCCCTCACCGGCACGAAATTCAAGGACCTGCCGGCCGACCCGATCATCGTGCATCCCGACGTGCGGCGCACGCTGATGACGATCCGCGCCTTCAACGAGGCCGCCCGCGCGCTGGTGATGTGGATCTCGATCCTGGGCGACATCGCCCGGCACTCCGGCAGCGAGAAGGAGCGCCAGGCGGCGGAAGACCACATGAGCCTGCTCACCCCGGTGATCAAGGGCGTGCTCACCGATCTCGGCTTCGCCAATACCGTCATGGCGCAGCAGGTGTTCGGAGGCCACGGCTACATAAGGGAAACCGGCATGGAGCAGTTCGTGCGCGATGCCCGCATTCCCATGATCTATGAGGGCGCCAACGGCATCCAGGCGCTCGACCTCGTCGGCCGCAAGCTCGGCAAGGATGGCGGGCGGGCGGTCATGGCGTTCTTCAACGAAGTGCAGGGCTACATCAAGGAGCAATCGGGCGACCCCGCGGTAAAGGCGCTGGCGGAGCCGCTCGGCAAGGCGCTCGGCCATCTGCAGCAGGCCACCATGTGGTTCATGCAAAACGCCATGACCAAGCCCGACAATGCCGGGGCCGGTGCGACCGACTACATGCACCTGTTCGGCCTGGTGGCGCTCGGTTACATGTGGTGCCGGATCGCCGCGGCGGCGCAGGCCGCGCGCGCCGCCGACACCTCCGGCCGGATGGATGCCAAGCTCGTCACCGCGCGCTTCTTCATGGAGCGCATGCTGCCGGAAACCGCGACCCGTCTCGCCCGCATCCAGGCCGGCGCGGCGGCGGTGATGGAGCTGCCGGCGGAGGCGTTTTGATGGGGTTGCCAATAACCGCAAAAGCGATATCTGCAGAATGCGGCGCAAGCCGCGAGCGGAGAGCCTCATGACCGACGCCTTCATCTACGACCACGTCCGCACGCCGCGGGGGCGCGGCAAGGCCGACGGCGCGCTGCATGAGGTGACCGCGCTCAATCTCGCCACCCAGGCCCTGGCGACCCTGCGGGAGCGCAGCCGGCTCGATCCCGCCCTGGTGGACGATGTCGTGCTGGGATGCGTCGATCCGGTCGGGGAAGCCGGCGGCGACATCGCCCGCGTCGCCGCCATCTGCGCCGGTTACGGCAATGGCGTGCCGGGGGTGCAGATCAACCGGTTCTGCGCGTCCGGGCTCGACGCCGTGAACTTCGCCGCGGCCGAAGTGATGTCGGGCCAGCACGACATGGCGGTGGGCGGCGGCGTCGAATCCATGAGCCGGGTCGGCATCGGCGCGTCCGGCGGCGCCTGGCCGGTCGATCCGTCCATCGCGATCCCGTCCTATTTCATGCCGCAGGGCGTTTCCGCCGATCTCATCGCCACCAAATACGGCTTCTCCCGCGACGACGTCGACGCCTATGCGGTGGAGAGCCAGAAGCGCGCCGGCGCGGCGTGGGACCAGGGACGGTTCGCGAAATCGGTAATCCCAGTCAAGGACTGCAATGGCATCACCCTGCTCGCCAAGGACGAGCACATGCGCCCGTCGACCACCATGCAGTCGCTGGCGCAGCTCCAGCCCGCGTTCGTGCAGATGGGCCAGTTCGGCGGCTTCGATGCGGTCGCGGTGCAGGCGCATCCGGAAATCGAGGCGGTCAATCACGTCCACCATGCCGGCAATTCGTCCGGCATCGTCGACGGTGCCGCCGCGGTGCTGGTCGGCAATGCCGGGGCCGGCCGCCGCGCCGGGCTCGCGCCGCGGGTGCGGATCAAGGCGTTCGCCAATATCGGCTCGGAGCCGGCCATGATGCTCACCGGGCCGATCGACGTGACCAAGAAGGTCCTCAAGAGGGCCGGCATGACCCTCGACGACATCGACCTGTTCGAGGTCAACGAGGCGTTCGCCGCGGTGGTGCTGCGGTTCCTCCAGGCGTTCGAGGTCGACCCCGGCAAGGTCAACGTCAATGGCGGCGCGATCGCGCTCGGCCATCCGCTCGGCGCCACCGGCGCCATGATCCTCGGCGCCGCCATCGACGAGATGGAACGCCGCGATCTCAACACCGCGCTCGTCACCTTGTGCATCGGCGCCGGCATGGGGACGGCGACCATCATCGAACGCGTGTGAATTTTTGCGTCACCGGCTGCAGCGAAGCAAGAGCTGA
>Ga0302324_100023443_pt1 | contig 11940 bp, 10 predicted proteins | sample Palsa_T0_1_FD_201949 | JGI IMG/M metagenome (GOLD analysis project Ga0302324, IMG submission 201949) | Peat permafrost microbial communities from Stordalen Mire near Abisko, Sweden - Palsa_T0_1 | ecosystem: Environmental > Terrestrial > Soil > Palsa > Peat permafrost | place: Sweden: Abisko... | reverse complement strand
CTCGCTGCTGCGCAAGATGCCCGGGGACGAATGGCGTCAGTTCGCCGGGCTCCGGTCGCTGCTGGCCTACATGTGGGCGCATCCCGGCAAGCAGCTGGTCTTCATGGGCTCGGAATTCGGCCAGCCCACTGAGTGGTCACAGGAAGAGGGACTGCACTGGCAGTTGCTCGCCGATGACCGCCATGCAGGCGTCCAGCGGCTGGTCATGGACCTGAACCGCGCGTACGCCGAGCGGCCGGCGATGTGGCGGCTGGACAGCTCGCCGGCCGGCTTCGAGTGGATCGACGCCAACGACACGGCCGGCAACGTCTTGTCGTTCCTTCGGTTCGCCGGTCCGGACGGCGCCGGCCCGGCGAGCGGCGCCCCGGACGGGAGCGCCCCGGCCCGTGACGCCCCGGACGGCGCCGGCCCGGTCCGCGACCTCCCGGCACCTGGCGCCCGGCCGGGGATAGTCGCCTGCCTCGCCAACTTCTCGGCCGTGCCGCATGAGAAGTACCGGATCGGGCTGCCGGCGCCCGGGCGCTGGGTCGAGGTGATCAACACCGACTCGGCCGCTTACGGCGGCAGCGGGGTGGGGAACCTGGGCGCGGTCGAGGCGGTCGCCGAGCCCTGGCACGGAAGGCCGGCCTCGGCGGTGGTCAGGCTGCCGCCACTCGGGGTGCTGTGGCTGGCCCCCGAGGCGTGAGCTGCCGGCGTCCCGCCGCTCAGCTGACCGGGATGATCCTGGCCGCCACAATCACGCCGCCGGCCAGCTCGAGCAGTCCGATCGTCCCGCGAGGCTGGCGGCGGCGGTCGGTCGGCGAGCCTGGGTTGAAGATCCGGATTCCGCCGCCCGTCTGGTCCACCGGTATGTGCGAGTGCCCGAACACCACCAGAGCGGCACCGGGGAACCGCCTGCGCAGCCGCGCGATCCGGCCGGCCGCCGCACCGCTGTCGTGCACCATCGCGACGGCAACGCCCGCAAGGCTCAGTTCCAGGGCCGGCCTGGCTCCCCAGTCGGCCACGTCCGCGCCGTCGTTGTTGCCGAGCACGGCGCGGACCGGCGCGTAGCCCGATAGCTCGTCCAGGACGGCCGCGGTGCACACGTCACCGGCATGCAGGATCAGGTCAGCCCGGCGCAGGTGCTCGGCGACCGGTGCCGGGCAGGACTTCCAGCGCCGGGGCGCGTGCGTATCGGCGAGCACCACCAGATGCATGTCACGGCCGCCAGATGTCCAGGGTTACCTGCCGCATCTGCTCGCAGAACCGCCCGGTGGGCGAGGCCGATCGCAGTAGCCTGCGCAGGTCCAGCTCGAAGGCAGCAAGACGATCGCCGAACAAGTGCGGCGCGGCACTCGACAGCGAGAGCACCGACGCCACCACCTGGTCTTCGGTTCGTTCGTGCACAGTGTCCGCGGCGACCTCGATCCGGTCGGGGCCGCGGAATCCCGCGTCGCGCATCGCGGTATCACCGCGATCGGGGGGCCCGGCCGGAATGAAGCTCTGCCCGGCCCGGCGGACCGGGCCGAGGTAATCAGTCACCAGCGTGGCGATCCGGTCGCGCGGCGGGCGCGGGCAAGGCAGCTGGGCGCCGTCGGTGCTGCCCTCGTGGGTGGTGGCGTGGACATGCACGCACACACCGCCGGGCGTCAGCATCCCGCGGGCTGCCGCCGCCACGACGCCCTGATCGAGCCAGTGGAAGGACTGGGCGAACGTGATCACGCCGAACTTGCCGAGCGCGCCGGGGAGTTCCTCGGCGCGCATCCGGTGCCAGCTGACATTCCGGCAGTCCGCCCGTGCTGCCCGGGCCGCGGCCTGAGTGATCATGTCCGGATCCGCGTCGATCCCGGTCGCGTCGGCAAACAGCGGGGCCAGCAGCAAGGTCAGGGATCCGGGCCCGCATCCGACGTCCAGCAGCCTGCCGGAGCCGTCGAGTGCGAGCGCGGCCTGTAGCGCGGCTGCCAGCGCCGCCGGATAGGGCAGCCGGCCGATCGCGTAGAAGGCGGCGCTGCCCGAATACAGGGTCTCGTCCCACTCGAAATCGCGGGCCATCAGGCGGATGCTACTCCTGGCCAGGAAGGTCCCACCGCACCCGCAGCTGCGGCGGCTTGCGAAACACCAGCCCGCGCGGCCGGTCCGCGCTCCCCTGCTCCAGGCGCAGCCCGGGCAGGGCGTCCAGCAGCGCGGACAGCGCGGTCTGTGCTTCCAGCCGGGCCAGATGCGCGCCGATGCAGAAGTGCGGGCCGACAGCGAACCCCAGATGCTGGCGCGCATTCTCCCGGCCAATGTCGAACCGGTCCGGGTCGGGGAAGAACGCCGGGTCCCGGCCGGCCGCCGCCAGCGAGACCGTGACCCGATCGCCGGCCCGGATGGCGGCGGTGCCGAGCGTCACCTCGGCCGTCGCGTACCGGTCGACGACCGCCGCCGCGGGCTCCAGCCGCAGCGACTCCTCGACCGCGGCCGCGACCAGGCTGCGGTCGGCGACAACCTGGGCGAGCTGCGCCTGGTCGCCGAGCAGGTACCAGACCGCGTTGCCGATCATGCCCTCGGTCGTCTCGATGCCGCCGAACATCAGCACCGCGGCGTTCGACACGATCTCGGGCGTGCTCAGCCCGGTGTCCTGCGACGCGACCGCGAGCAGCGAGGAGGAACCCGCGCGGGCGATTGACGCCTCCACGCTGGCGCTCAGCTGGGCGAAGGCCGCCGCGCCAGCTGCCGTCTCAGCGCCCGAGAGCCCGGCGCCCGAGAGCGCGGTGACCGCGCCCACGATCGCCTGGTACCAGGAGAGGATCACCCGCGGGTCGGTCCCGGCCAGGCCGAGCACCTGCGCCATAACCGCGGCCGCCAGCGGCCCGGCCAGGCTGCCGCGCAACTCGGCCGCACCGGCGCGCGCCAGTCCGGCAACCAGGCGGGCAGCCTCAGCCTCCGCCACTGCCGCCAGCCGTGCCTCCACCTGGTGTTCCCGGAATGCCCCGGTGAACGGGTCACGGTGCCGCCGGTGCTCGGTGCCGTCCAGCGAGAGCATGCTCGGCCCGACGACCCGCGCGGTGGAGAATCGCGGATCGTCGACGGTGAAGGTCCGCGGGTCGCGCATCACCTGCTGGGCGAGGTCTCGCCGCGTCACCAGCCAGCCGCCGAGAACAGGCAGCCATGAGACCGGCTCCTGCTCGCGGAGCCGCCGCAGCAGCGGATGCGGATCGTCGGTCAGCGCGGCGATCGTCGCGCCCGCGCCGACCGGGTACTGGCCGCGGCTCACCGGAGTCACTGCCGCAGCAGGCCGAGCAGCCAGCCGGGCCCGGCCACCGACGCGCCGGCGGCTGTGCACCGGCCGCGCAGTTCCCGGTCCGCTGTCACCACGATGCGCCGCCCCGGCAGCCGTCCCGCCAGGCCGGCGATGGTGTCGTCACCCGAGCCCGGTGCGGCGACTACCTCCAGCCTGCGAGGCCCCGCCGCCGCCGCACCGTTGTCGAGCGCCGCCGGCCGCGCGGCTCCCTCGACGACCAGCACGATGTCCGGCAGCCACAGCGCGAGCGCCGAGTCCGCCGTGCCCTCCGCGCCCGCCGGCAGCGCGGTCAGCCCGGTGTCGGCCAGCGGGGCGAGCTCGTCCCGCAGCCGCCGCGCGGCGCCGGCCCGGTCGCGCCACCAGCCGTCGGGCCGCGAGCCCATCACGTTCGCCGCGTCGACGATGATCGTCAGCGGCTCCAGCTCGGCGGCCAGCACCTCCCAGTAGGCCGCCAGGCCCGGGTGCAGGTCGAGCGACGGGACATCGGCTGCGGCGACCCAGGCTACGTCCAGGGTCTCCTCGCTGGCCGGGTGCACGTCGAACTCGGTCGCTGCCATCGCGATCACGGTCTGGTAGGACCACCCGCCGTGGTCATCGTCGAAGATTCCCTCGACCCGGACGGCCTGCGGCGGCACCCCGCATTCCTCCGCGGCCTCGCGCAGCGCGGCGGCGATCGCCGTCTCGTGACTGTCCCTGGCTCCGCCCGGCAGTCCCCAGGTCCCGCCGTAATGACCCCACCAGCTGCGCCGCTGCAGCAGCACGCTCCGCCCGTCCGCGCCGCCCGGTCCGCCCGCGCCGCCCGGTCCGCCCGCGCCGCCCGGTCCGGACGGGCCGCCCGGTCCGCCGACGACATACGCGAGCAGCCCGGCCGCGCCGTACCGGCCCCAGTGCCGGTGCCCAAGGGCGCACCGTACCCAGCCGTTCCCATCGTGATTGGCCATCGCCGACGACGATAGCCGACGCCCCGCCCGCCCCGGCGACGCCAGCGGCCGGTCGTAGGCTGGCGGTATGACGGATTCGATACTTACCGGCCGGATAGCTCAGCTGCGCCAGCACCGGACGGCGCCGCTAATCCTCGAGCTCGACCTGACCGACGGGGTGGTCGAGGGCCGGCCGGCGGATCCCGTTTCGGCTGTCCTTGCTCGTCATCGCCTCGTGCTCGCTGACGTCCTGGACGGCCTGCGCCGGGCCAGCGCCGATGACCGGGTGTCGGCGCTGGTGGCTAAGGTGGGCGGCAAGGCCATGGGGCTCGCGACGGTCCAGGAACTGCGGGCGGCGGTCGCCGCGTTCGGCGCGGCCGGCAAGCGCACCGTGGCGTGGGCGGAGTCGTTCGGGGAGTTCTCGGCCGGGAACGTGCCGTATTACCTGGCGACCGCGTTCGACACCATCTACCTGCAGCCGTCCGGCGACCTCGGCCTGACCGGGATAGCCGCGGAGCGGATCTTCCTGCGCGACGCGCTGGACCGGCTCGGCGTCAGCTTCGAGGTAGCCAAGCGGCACGAGTACAAGAGCGCCGCCGAGCAGGTCACCGAACGCGGCTTTTCCGGGCCGGCCAGGGAGGCCACCGAGCGGCTGTTCGCCTCGATCACCGAGCAGCTGGCGGCTGCGATCGGGCAGCGCCGGGGCCTCGACGCCGACCAGGCCAGGAAGCTCATCGACCGCGGCCCGTTCCTCGCCGCGCAGGCGCTGGAGGCCGGGCTGGTCGACGCGCTCGGCTACCGGGACGAGGTGTACGCGAACGTCAGGAAGCGGGCAGGCAAGGACGCGATCCTGCTGTATCTGGGGCGTTATCAGCGCTCGCGCGCGCTGGGCGAGCGGGCGCGGGCCCTGCCGGCGCCGCGCCGGGACGCGGTCGCGCTGATCTACGCGACCGGGCCGATCCGCCGCGGCCGCAGTGGCCGCGGCCCGCTGAGCGGCGGCATGGGCTCGGACACGATCGCGGCGGCGATCCGGTCGGCGGCGGCCGACCCGCACGCCCGGGCGATCGTGCTGCGCGTCAACAGCCCGGGCGGCTCCTACGTCGCCTCCGACACGATCTGGCGCGAGGTGGTGCGGGCCCGGGCCGGCGGCACGCCGGTGGTGGTGTCGATGGGGGACGTGGCCGCATCCGGCGGTTACTTCATCGCGATGGCGGCGGACGCGATCGTGGCCCAGGGCGGGACGGTCACCGGATCGATCGGCGTGCTGACCGCCAAGCCGGTGCTCACCGAGATGCTCGGCAAGGCCGGGGTGACCACGGACTCCATCGCCGAAGGCGATCATTCCGGCATGTTCTCCACCCTGCACCCGTTCAGCGCGGACGAGTGGGCGCTGGTCGACCGCTGGCTCGATCACATCTACGCTGACTTCACCGGCAAGGTCGAAAGCGGCCGCCACCTGCCGCCCGAGCGGGTGCACGAGCTGGCCAGGGGCCGGGTCTGGACCGGCGCCGACGCCCAGGATCGCGGCCTGGTGGACGAGCTCGGCGGCCTGGAGCACGCGGCGTCGATCGCCCGCCGCCGGGCCGGGCTGCCGGACACCGCGCCGCTGCGGGTCTACCCTCGGGTCCGGCCGGTCGACCGGCTGCGCCCGCCGGCCTCCAGCGAGGGCCGGGGCGCCGCCGCCGCGAGCATCCTGGCCGAGAGCTGGGGCCCGGCCTGGCGGCTGGCAGCGCGCGCGGGCTGGCCGTCATACGGACCGCTGACGCTGCCCGGTACCTGGACATTCGAGTGACCAAACGAGATTCCGCCACCGCATCACCAGCCACCTTCGCCGACGCAACCGGAGCCTACGCCTGCGGCGTCACCCTGGTCACCGTCGCCGACGGGCGCGACGACATCGGCGTTACGATCAGCGCGTTCTGCCCGGTGTCGGAGGATCCGCCGCTGGTCATGCTGTCGCTGATCGCCGGGTCGTACCCGGCCGAGCTGCTGGGCAGGCTGGACGACTTCGCGGTGACCGTGCTGGCGGCCGGGCAGCGCGCACTGGCCGGCCGGTTCGCGGTCGCCGGGCGGCCGGGTGCCCGGCTGCTGCTGGACGGGGTGCCGCACCACCGCGGCGGGCTGTCCGGGGCGCTGATCGCCGACGGCGGCCTGGCCGCGCTGGAGTGCGGCGTGCAGCAGCGGATCCCGGCCGGCGATCACCTGCTGATCATCGCGCGGGTGCTGGCCGTGCCGTACGTGGCCGAGGCCGGCGACCCGCTGATCCGCTACCACCGCAGCTACCTCCCGCTCGGCCCGGCCTGATCGGCGTCCCCGGGGGCCAGGCGGGCTTGCGGTCCGCGGCTACCTCACGGGCGGCCGGCGACGAGCTGGCCGGCCTGCCAGACCGCGGCGGTCAGCGGGACGCCGGGCCGGTAGGCGAGGTAGGCGTGCGACGGCGCGTCGAGCAGGATCAGGTCGGCGCGGGCGCCGATGCCCAGATGCCCGACGTCGGTCCGGCGCAGCGCCCTGGCGCCGCCCGCGGTAGCGGCCCAGACCGCCTCGCTGGTGGTCATGTGCATCTCCCGCACCGCCAGCGCCACGCAGAACGCCATGCTCGAGGTGAAGCAGGAACCCGGGTTGCAGTCAGTGGCGACGGCGACGGTGCCGCCAGCCGCCAGCAGCCGCCTGGCGTCCGGGTAGGGCTGCTGGGTGCAGAACTCCACCCCGGGCAGCAGGGTGGCCACGGTCGCCGACGAGGCGAGCGCGGCCACATCCGCGTCGGTGAGGTAGGTGCAGTGATCGGCGGAGGCGGCGCCGGCCGTCACGGCGACCTGCACGCCGGGCCCGGGCCCGAGCTGATTGGCGTGCACCCGCGGCTGCAGCCCGGCGGCCTTCCCGGCGGCGAGCACGGCCGCGGCCGCGTCGGCGCCGAACGCGCCCCGCTCGCAGAACACGTCGACCCAGCGGGCGTGCGGCGCGCACGCCTGGAGCATCGGGCCGCAGACCAGGTCGAGGTAGCCGGCCGGGTCGGCGTCGAACTCCGGCGGCAGCACGTGCGCACCCAGATAGGTGACCTCGCTGGTGACCTCGGCCGCCAGCTTGACGCTGCGGGCCTCGTCGTCGACCGTCAGCCCGTAGCCGGACTTGCACTCGAAGGTGGTGATGCCCTGGCGGAGAAGTTCTGCCGCCAGGGTCCGAAGGTTGGCCCGCAGCATCTCGTCGCTGGCCGCGCGGGTCGCCGCAACCGTGCCGCGGATGCCGCCGGCCTGGTAGGGCAGGCCGGCCATCCGGGCGGCGAACTCACCGCCGCGCTCCCCCGCGAAGACCAGGTGCGCGTGCGAGTCGACGAACCCGGGCAGCACGGCACGACCGCGCGCGTCGACGACCTCGTCGGCCGCGGGCGCGCGCGACGCCGGGCCGGTCCAGGCCACCCGGCCGTCCTCGATCACCAGCGCGGCACCGGCGATGGCAGCGAACGCTCCCGGGCCGCCAGTGTCCGGGCCGCCTGTGCCCGGGCCGTCCTGCGCCGCGTTGGTCACCAGCTCGCCGATGTTGGTCAGCAGCGTGCTCACGGCGGTAATAGTGCCACCTGCTCAGCCGGGCGCGCTGGTAGGAAACGGCACGCGACAGCGGGACCGCACCCCAGATGCGCTCGCCGGACCGGGCCGCCAGGATGACGTGCATGGATCCGATCGCCGATGCCCAGGATCTCGGGTTCCATGATCGTGGAGTCTTCATTGCGGTTTTCCGCAGTCAACACTCCACGATCATGACTGGATGGCGCGGGCAGCCGACGTAACCCCCGCCGCGCAGCCGATCTCTGCCGGATTGGGGCGGTCGTCATCTTCATTGGGCGGGCGCTATCTGCTTGACTGGGCCCGGTCGATTTCGCGGTCGCGCAATCTGACGACATACGGTGAAGGAGGGGCTCTTGACGGCGACGGACCCTCCCGACCCTCCCGCCAGCTCCCGCGATCTATCGCCGGAGCTGCTGCAGGACGCCGCGGGCCGGTTCGGCCTGCTCGCCTCCGAGATGCGACTGCACATCGTGTGGGTACTGGCGCACGGAGAAATGGACGTCGGCGGGCTGGCCGACGAGGTCGGCGGGTCGCTGCAGGCCGTGAGCCAGCACCTGGCCAAGCTGAAACTGGCCGGGCTTGTGCGGTCACGCCGGGCTGGTCGGCGCCAGGTCTATCTGGTCGACGATCCGCATGTCGTCCTGATGGTGCAGCTTGCGGTCGACCAACTGCAGGGCAAGCCCGCTGACCTGGAACGACAAAGCGGCCTCGGCGCCTGAACGCTGGCTGCTTCCGGTGCTTGCGGCCGTGGTGCTTCCGGTGCTTGCGGCCGGTGCTGCTTCCGGTGCTTGCGGCCGGTGCTGCTTCCGGTGCTTGCGGCCGGTGCTGCTTCCGGTGCTTGCGACCGTGCTGGCCGGCTACTGCGGACACGCCGCTTGTGTCGGCAACTCCGGCCTCAACTCCGGTCGGCGCTGGCCGGAGTTGCTATATTGCAGACTTGCGCAACAGTAAGAATCCGTGCCAACGACCTCCGTGTCGACGACCTCCGTGCAGACGACCACTGGCGGCGGCATGAGCGGTCACCGGCAGCGGGACTCCCGCAGCCCGGCACCGCAGCGGGGCAGCCGGGGCTGGTGGCGGAGCAAGAGCGTGGCCGCCAAGATCGGTTACGCGGCCGCGGCGGCGCTCACGGCGCTGGTCGTGGCGGTCAGCCTGACCGGCTACGCCGTCTACCGGCACCTGGACGGCAATCTGCACGTGACCGCGGTGAGCGGACTGGCCGATCGCCCCGACTACGGCGTGCAGAACATCCTCGTGCTGGGGTCGCAGACCCGGGACGGGCAGGGCCGCGGCTTCGGCTACGACCCTGGCACGAACCTGTCGGACAACCTGATTCTGGTGCACCTGAACGCGACGCATACGCGTGCGATCGTCGTGTCGATCCCGCGCGACACCCTGGTCTACGAGCCCGCGTGCAAGGCCCGGGTCGGCGGCGGCATCGTGCCTGCCATCCCCGACGCGATGATCGACTGGGCGATGAGTTACGGCGGCCCGTCCTGCGCGGTCGCCACGGTCAAGCTGCTGACCCACATCAAGATCGATCACTTCGTCGAGTTTGACTTCAACTCCTTCCGCGCCCTGGTGGACACCCTGGGCGGTGTCAAGGTGTGCGTACCGCCGGGCGGGTACGACGACCCGTGGAGTCGGCTGAAGATCGCCGGCGGCGAGCACCTGATCACCGGGAACCAGGCGCTGGCATTCGTCCGCACCCGGCATGGTGTCGGCAACGGCGGCGACCTGGGCAGGATCCAGCTGCAGCAGGAATTCATCTCCTCGCTGGTCCAGAAGCTGGAGAGCCAGGGCACGCTGGCTGACCCCGTCAAGCTGTATGAGATCGCCGACACCGCTACCAAGGCGCTCACCGTGGACCCCGGCCTCGCCTCGATCCCCAAGCTGCTCCACCTGGCGGAGACCCTGAAGAACCTGCACACCAGGGACGTTACGTTCATCACGATGCCCACCATCGTGGACCCGGCCGACACCAACCGGCTGCTCACGGCCGAGCCGACCGACGACGTCCTCTGGCAGCTGCTGAAGTCCGACCGGACCTGGCCAGGCCAGCTGCGGGGCCGGCCGGCCGGCAAGGTCCAGCTCACCGTGCTCAACGGCACTGGCATCACCGGCCTGGCCGGGCGAACCGCCCACCAGCTGGAAAAGCTGGGGTTCAGGGTGACCGGGGTCGGCAACGCGCCAGCCACCAGCGCCACGACGGTGACCTACCAGAGTTCCGCCCAGGCGGGCAGCGCCTGGACTGTGATGAACGCGTTGCAGCAGGCACCTGCCGCCCAGGGCGACGTGAGCGGGCCGGTCACGCTGACCATCGGGGCAGACTTCGGCGGCGTGCAGGCACTGGCTGCCCGGCCGGCCGGCCGTCACCAGCACGGCAGGCATGCCAGGTCGGCCAGCTCGCAGCAGGTCAGCAACGCCAGCCTGCAGTCGGGTGTCCAGACGCGCAACGCGGCGGCGAACATCTGCTCCGCGATGCCCGCCGCCAACCCGGACGTGGGCACCCCGCCGTGATACAGCGCGCAAGCACCCGCCGCATCCGCCCGCACGCGCGGCACCCCGTGACGCAGCGCGTACACCCCCGCGGGACGCGCGGCACCCCATGACGCTCAGGGTGTCAGGGCACGGCGTCAGGGCACGGCGTCAGGGCACGGCGTCAGGGCAGAGCATCAGGGCAGGACTGCCCGGACGGCAGCCGACAGCGCGGCGGGAACGTCGGCGACCAGCAGGTGCTGCCCGTCTCCTACCACGTCCTGGCCGCCGACCACGACGTACCGGACGTCGGCCGCGGAGGCCGCGAAGATGACCGTCTCCAGGGCGGTGGCTGCCTGGGCGCCCGCGGTCCGCGGCGTGTCGAGGGCCACGGTCACCAGGTCGGCCAGCGACCCAGCGGCGATCTGCCCCGCATCCGGCCAGCCCAGGCTCGCGTGACCGTTACTGGTCGCGGCCCGGGCCAGCGCCCCCGCCGGGAAGTGCCCGCGCTCCTGGGTGGCCAGACGCTCGCCGAGCTCGACCCGCCGTGCCTCCTCCAGCAGGTCGATCACTGCCTGACTGTCGCTGCCGACGGTCAGCGAGCAGCCAGCCGAGGTCAGCGATCCGGCCGGGCCGATTCCGTCGGCCAGGTCTGCTTCGGTGGTCGGGCAGAAGCAGGCATAACAGCGGCTCTCCCCCAGCAGCCGCACATCGCCGGCCGACAGGTGGGTGGCGTGCACGACGGTGGCGAGCGGGCCCAGCGCACCGGCGTCGGACAGCACCTGGGCCGGCGTGCGCCGGTAGGCGGCCAGGCACGCCTGGTTCTCGGCCCGCTGCTCGGACAGGTGCGCGTGCAGCGGGGCGGCGCGCCGCTGCGCCCAGGCCACGACCGGGTCCATCTGGCCTGGCGGCACGGCCCGCACCGAGTGGATCGCGGCGCCAGTGCGCGCCGCCGCGCCGAGCATGCCGCGGGAGTCAGCGCCGAGCGCGTCGGCCCGGGCCGCCCACCCCTCGCCGTCGCCGTCGCCGAACCGCAGCTGCGGGCCCGCCAGCGGCTGCTGGCTGCCGTCGGCAGTCAGCCCGCCCGACAGGTAGCAGGTGTCCAGCAGGGTGATCCTCACCCCCGCCCGGCGCGCGGCCTCGATCAGGGTCCGGCTCATCTGGTTCGGGTCGGCGTACCGAGTCCCGTCTCGGCCGTGGTGCAGGTAGTGGAACTCGCCGACACAGGTGATGCCCGCCAGGGCCATCTCGGCGTAGACGGCGGTGGCCAGAGCCAGGTAGCTGTCCGGGTCGAGCGCGGCGGCCACCTGGTACATCCGCTCCCGCCACGTCCAGAACGTGCCGCGGTCCGCCTGGGTGATCCCGCGCAGCGCGCGGTGGAACGCGTGCGAGTGCCCGTTGGCCAGGCCCGGCATGGTGAGGCCGGCCAGCCTGGTCACCCCGCCGGGGAGGTCAGCGACACGCACGCCGGGTGTCACCGCGGTGAAACGGCCGTCCGCCGCTTCGATGAGCACGTCCGGGCGGACGTCGTCGCCGGGCAGCCACGCCAGCTCAGCGTGCCAGGCGCGGGCGGACGCCGGCGGCGGCATCAGCACGCCAGGTTCTCGAGCACGGTCGCCAGGGCGGCAACCCCGGCCAGGCAGTCGGCGGGTTCGGCGAACTCGGCAGGCGAGTGCGAGACGCCGGTGGGGTTGCGCACGAACAGCATGGCGGCCGGCAG
>Ga0302324_100023440_pt1 | contig 11941 bp, 10 predicted proteins | sample Palsa_T0_1_FD_201949 | JGI IMG/M metagenome (GOLD analysis project Ga0302324, IMG submission 201949) | Peat permafrost microbial communities from Stordalen Mire near Abisko, Sweden - Palsa_T0_1 | ecosystem: Environmental > Terrestrial > Soil > Palsa > Peat permafrost | place: Sweden: Abisko... | reverse complement strand
AGAGTCAACAGGGACCAGGACCCCGCGCGGGGCCGCATGGCTGGGTTAGATCGTCAAACGCAAGATCGCCGCATCGATGACACGATGCTTATCCGGGAGGCCCAGCGCGGGAACCGCGCCGCCTTCGAAGAGCTCGTGCGTCATTACGATCATGCAGTTTTGCGGCTGGCTTTGCATCTGACCGGCACCGAGCACGACGCGCAAGACGTCTACCAGGACGCCTTCCTCAAAGCGTATAAAAACATCGGAAACTTCCGGTTCGAGTGCTCCTTTTACACCTGGATTTACCGGATTGTGACCAACTTGTGTCTGGATCACCTGCGCAAGCGGAATGTCCGCAAAGAGGACGCTCCAGTGGCGAAAGACGCGTCGGGCGGTGAATACGACCTGCTCGATCAGGTGCCGGACGCAAGAGCGGGAGCGAATCCGGAGCGCGACTTGATGCGGCGGCAGTTGGGGGCGCGCATCTCCGGTGCGCTCGAGAAGCTGACTCCGCGGGAGCGCATGGTGTTTGAGTTGAAGCATTACCACGGGTTGAAGCTGCGCACCGTGGGCGAGATTTTGCACACAACGGAAGAGACGGCAAAGAATACTTTGTTTCGGGCCACGCAGAAGTTACGCGGGGCGCTGTCGGATATGCGGTAGAACGTGGAGGGACGGGCGCCTCGCCCGTCCGCGAAGGCGAAGCCGAGCCCCGCGGAGACAGAGGTTGCCGGCGGTGCCGGCGGATGTGCGATAGAGATTTCCGGTTGGGCGGCTGCGCTTCGCGCTAGCCGGACGGGGAAGGCGCCCGTCACCAGACGAGATCAGCGGGAGCTGACTTATGAAATGTGAATGGGTTCGAGAAAATATCGTGCTGGAGGTTTATGGCGAGCTGGCAGATGACGCCCGCCACGAACTGGAGCAGCATGTAGCCCGCTGCGCGGACTGCGCGGCCGAACTGAAGGCGGAACGCGAGTTTCATGCGCTGCTGGCACAGGATCGGGCGAGCGATCCGTTGCTCAACGAGCCGTCGCCCAATCTGGTGGCGGCCTCGCGCATGCGTCTGCAGGAGGCGCTGGAGACGGCGAAGCAAGGCAGCTTCTTCAGCCGGCTGGCCTTCGATCCGGCGAACTGGCTGCGGCAGGTGAGGTTCTCCCCGGCTCTGGCCTCGGCGATTTTGATTATTGGCTTCGCTGGAGGTATTGGAACTACCTACAAGTTTTCCGGGACGCGCCCCTTGAGTGGCGGTGGACCAACCACCGTGAATCCCTCCGCTGTCCCGGCGGAATCTTCAATCGCCGGCATTAACTCGATCGTGCAGGATCCGGCCACGAATCAGGTCAGCATCAAGTACAACGCGGTATCGACCCAGGAACTACAGGGTTCGTTGAACGATCAGAAGATCCAGCAGTTGCTGCTGTACGCGGCGCGCAACAATTACAACTCCGGTGTGCGTGTCGATTCGGTCGATCTTCTGGCGCAGAAGACCGGCGACATGCAGGTGCGCGAAGCCCTGATGTATGCGTTGCAGAACGACACGAATCCTGGCGTGCGGCTGAAGTCGCTGGATGCGCTGGGTAATTACGTGAAGGATGATACGAGCGTGCGGGACGCTGTGCTGCGAGCTCTGGTGAATGACGGAAATTCTGGTGTCCGCATTGAAGCCCTGCGGCTGATTGAACCGGTGAAGGCGGACGGCAGCGTGCGTGGCGTGCTGATGGCGCTGGCGGCGAAGGACCAGAGCACGTACATCAAGTCGCAGGCGCGGACCATGCTGGCGCAGTTGCCGGAGATTGATTAAGCAGCGCTTTACGGTGCGGCTGAGGCTGCACCGCTTTCAAAGCGGAAAAGTGTTGGGCGGAAAGATTCGGATTTATCAAACGAGAACCGAGGGTGAATATCTTGAAACGTTTGCCAAAAATCGTGGGGCTGGCCGTAGCGCTGGTCCTGCTTGCGTCGCTGGCCGTGACGCAGGAAACAAAGGTATCGCGCGAAGACGGCGCCTGGGGGCAGGAGGTCACGGGTTCGCTGGCTGTGGTCAAGAACCTGCGAGTGAAAGTTGACATGGGCTCGGTAGTGGTGCGCGGCGGGCAGCAGCAGGGCATCAGTTATGTCGTTCATACTCGTTTCGGCAATTCTTCGGAGCAGGACGCACGCCGGCAATTTGACCAGTACAAGATCACCGCATATGTGAAGGGCGATACTGCCTGGATCGTGGGGGACTGGCAGGGCGGAAAACGTCCCCGGCACTTTTCCGGCGATGTGAAGGTGATGGTCCCGCGAGAAATGGTGCTGGTGAAGCTCGAAACCGATGGCGGCAATGTCGATGCCACGGGATTGACCGGCCATGTAGACGCAGAAAGCGGCGGCGGCAGCATGCGGCTCGATGACATTGGTGGCGGCGCGAACGTAGATACGGGCGGCGGCGCGATCGACATAGGCACAGTCGGCGGAGAGCTCGGATTGCATACCGGTGGCGGTTCCATCGAGGTTCATCATGCCAATGGGAAGGTGGTAGCAGAGACAGGTGGCGGCAGCGTCGACATTCAATCCGGAGCCGAGGGGGCGACCATTGAAACCGGCGGGGGCAGCATTGAAGTGCGCCAGTGCAACGGGAAGGTGAAGGTCTCAACCGGCGGTGGCAGCGTGGACCTGAGCGACATTGGCGGTTCGGCGGACATTGAAACTGGCGGCGGAACGATAAAGCTGACCTCGGCGAAAGGACACGTGAATGCAGAGACCGGGGGCGGCGGCATTGAGCTTTTCGGCGTGCCGTCGGCACATGCGGAGACCAGTGCGGGCGGGATTACGGTGAAGCTGGTTAATACCGGCAGCGAGCGTCACGATTCCGACCTTGAAACGGGCGCGGGCGACATTACGGTTTACCTCGCATCCGACGTCGCTGCAAACGTCCGGGCCAGCGTAGACATGGGCAATGGACACCGTATCACCTCTGACTTTGCCGATATCCATATCAGCAGCGAAGGCAGCCAGTGGGAAGCCAAAACGCTGAACGCGGAAGGCAAACTGAACGGCGGAGGTCCCACCCTGAAAGTGCATACTTCGACGGGCGACATTTGCTTCAAACGCGCGCGCTGAAAAGAAATTGCTGACTGTCGATTGCTGATTGCGGATTGAAGACCTGGCTGCACGAACAACGTTCGTCTTCAATCAGCAACCAACAATCAGCAATCAGTAAGTCATCGAATCCTGAGCTTTCACCATTGAAGGGGTACGACCATGCGTAAATACATTCTGACCAGCGTTGCGCTGTTGAGCTTAGTCAGTTATTTGCCGGCCGAGCAGAATTTGTCAGTGGATCCTTCCGGGCAGCCCTGGGTATTTTCTAGCGACGATAGCAGCACGGGAGCATACCTCGGCGTCGACATCAATGATGTGACCACGGAACGGCTGAGCGCGCTGAAGCTGAAAGAGGAAAAGGGTGTCGAGGTCACGATGGTTGACCAGGACGCTCCGGCGGGAAAGGCTGGGATCAAGGAACACGACGTAATTCTCACTATGAACGGTACCGCCATTGAAAGCGGCGCGCAACTGCGGCGGATGATTCACGAGACACCGGCGGGCCGCATTGTGACCTTCGGCCTGAGCCGCGACGGCCAGCCCGTGACCGTGAAGGTGCAGTTGGGCGACAAGCACAAGGAATTCGCCATGACTGGCCCGAATATGAAGGAATTCAACTTCACGATGCCAGATATACACGTGTCGCCCAATATCGACATCCCCATGATGAATATGGTGGTTGTGACCCAGTCGCTGCGCAGTGGCCTGATGGTGGAGAACATCACGCCACAACTGGGAGACTTCTTTGGGGTGAAGAACGGTAACGGCGTATTGATTCGATCGGTCGAGAAAGGCAGTCGCGCCGAGAAGGCGGGCTTTCGCGCCGGAGACGTTATCGTGAAGGTCAACGATCAGGCTGTGCATGACACCAGTGATTTCAACCACGCGGTGAAATCGCGCAACGGCGATTCCGTAAGCGTCGGGGTGGTTCGGGATAAGAAAGAGCAGAACCTGAATTTGACTCTTCCAGAGAGCAAAGAGTCGGGCGATCTGATGGAGGAAGAGAGCGACGATTCGATGATCGACGCTGAGTCACGGTTTGGACTGGGTGAACTGAAGGACGAAATCGCCAAGGTACGGCCAGAGTTGGAGTTGGCGGTCGAAGAAGCCGACGATGCGGTGGCCGAAGTTCGCAAGTCGATGTGCAGCCAGCAGAAGAAAATGATCAAACAAGCCGAGAAGATGAAGGAAACATTCCAGCCGCAGATGGAAGAGTTCAAGCAGGAACAAGAAAAATTCAAGATGAAATTGGATCGTCTGCGCGAGGAAATGAGCGGAGATTGGCTCTAAACGCCGCTGCCGGCGGGCTGAAGCCGCTGTTCGTTGTTCGCACGCTTAACGCGGCCCTCGAAGGGGCGCTCTTTCACCCGTCTAAGGTCGCAGTTTGAAGAAGGACTACCAGATTTTGATTAGCGGGCGCCGGCCGAGGTACGCGCGAGGCTGGTGAGGCAGACCTGGTTTCGTCCCGCTTGTTTAGCAGCGTAGAGGCCGGTGTCTGCGGCGTGTATCAATTCATCCCGGTTGGTGCCGTGATCGGGAAAGGCCGCTACTCCGGCGCTCAGCGTCACGGTTCGAGGAACGCCGGGGAACTGCCAGCTTTCCACCAGCCGGCGCAGTTTCTCGGCAACGCCAACCGCGTGCTGCGCGCTGGTCTGGGTTAACAGGATGGCAAATTCTTCCCCTCCGTAGCGGCAGACTACATCGATCTTGCGCAACTGCTGGTGGAACAAAGAGGAAACCTGGCGAAGGACTTCATCGCCGAGCAGATGTCCAAACTCGTCGTTCAACTTCTTGAATTGATCAATGTCGACCATCACCACCGCCATGCCCGTTCCGCTGCGGCGGGCCCGATCAATCTCTTCCAGAATCCGTAATTCGAAGAACCTCCGGTTAAAAATTCCCGTCAGGCCATCGAGATATGAGAGCTGGCGTATCCGCTCGACGTAGTGCGCATTCTGAATGGAACTGGCGCAGATGTCGGCCACCGACTCCAACGACTGCAGTTCACTCTCGCGAAAGGCGTGGCGCTCGGTGCTGTGCAGCATGAGCACACCGAGTGTCTGTCCGAACGAGATCAAAGGGATACTGATGCGGGAGCGCGCCTCGGCGAACAACTTAACACTCTCAGGCGCGGAACTCAGATCCTTTTCGATGAACGTGCCGCCGGTGGCCAGAACCTGAGCCCAGGGCTCGCGATCGGCCGGCAGGCGGCCGCCAGGAGGAATGCAGGGAGTCATCGTGCCCTCATGCGCCCGCAGCACCAGGTCGCCGTCTTCCCGCAAGCACAGGGAGACATGCGGCACCTGAAAGGCCCTTTGAATAACCAGGCAGACGCGGGATAACAAGTCCTCAAGCTCCATGACGGCAGTGGTCTGCTGCGCGATGGCGTTTATAGCCTCCAACTGGCGCGCCCGCTGCTGCTCCAGCGAGTACAGGTGGGCGTTCTGCAGAGCGATGGAAGCCTGGGTGGAGAATAGGGTCAATAGTTCAATGGTCTCGCCATCGAAGTAGCCGAGACAATCGCTTTGACAGTCAAGTACCCCTACGACTTCATCGCGCACCATGAGCGGTATGGCCAACTCGGAGCGGGTGGATTTTGCAGCGCAGACATAACGCGGATCCACAGTGACATCGGGAGCGTATATTGGTTGCTTTTTTAGAACGCAGGCGCCGGTAATGCCTTCGTGGCAGCCCAGGGAAATCTTGTCCTTGCCGGCGTCCCAGCCGATTTGGGAGCGGACGTTCAACTGCTGAGTCTCGTCGTCGAGCAGCAGGATGGCTACGTTGGGCAGGTGAAAATAGTCGCGCGCAATGCCGAGAATCCGGTGCAGCACCTCGTCTAAATCGAAGGTGGAGAGCACAGCTTGGCCAGCATCGTACAGGACCGCGATTTTCGACATGCCCTCGGATTCTAGGTGACCAGCGGAGATGACGGGAGGTGCCTAAAGTAATGGGTGCCTTGTACTCAGTTCTCGGTCGTCAGTTCTCGGAGAGGACCCCAGAACGCAGGTTTCAACTGAGAACTTGCGCTGCCGCTACTTCCATTGCCTTGCCGTCCGGATTACTCCGTAGGCCACCACGCAGAACCAGAAGTCGACCACCGTGCCTAGATCCATTTGAAACGGACGATGGTGCATCGCAGGGGGAAGGGATGGCAGGAGCAGGAAGTAGACCACATTGCCCAGCACAATCGCCGATAGCGCCTGAAGGAAATTGGTCAGCACGGGAGACTTAGACACCACCAGTCCTTGCCGCGGATTACGATGCCGCGGATTTTGAGGTCGCGAGGTACGACGCTCGGGAGCAGTCGGTGGTTGCTCCTGCTAACATTCTTTCCTTGGGCGCTCCGCATGGCGGCTGATTTTCCCAAGATCAGCGCTTCGTGCCATGGGCACAGCCTTTCGGGAAATAATTGCGCATGCTCGAACTCGCCACTCCGGTGCAATACGTGAAGGGGGTCGGGCCGCGCATCGGAGAGATTCTCGCCGCCAAGGGCATCTACACGGTCGGCGACCTGCTCCATTATCTGCCTTTTCGCTATGAAGACCGGCTGAATCCGCGCGGGATCGCGGAGTTGCGTCCGGGTGAGATGGCGACCGTGATCGGCGAGGTGCGCAACTCGGGACTGTTTCGCACCCGGAGGATGCCGATTTTCCAGCTGACTGTGGGCCAGGGACGAACCCGCTTGCGCTGTCTCTGGTTCAATGCGACCTACCTGCAAGACAAGTTCAAGCCCGGCCAGATGATCGCGCTTTACGGCAAGGTCGAGCAGGACGAGCGAAACCTCGAGTTGCAGATCGTGCAGCCGCAGTTTGAAATTCTGGGAGATCCTGGTGACGGAGGCGAAAACGGCGCTGAAAAAAAAGCAGCGGAGTCGCTGGAGATTGGACGCATCGTCCCCATCTATGAGTCGGCAGGGCAAGGAAAGCTCACGCCGCGTTGGTTTCGCCGCGTGATCCGCACCGCACTCGACAACCTGACGCCAGAGTTGCCCGAGCCGATTCCGGCTGCGGTGCGTGAGCACCTGGGATTGATTTCGCCGCGGGAGGCGTTGTGGAACGTGCACTGGCCCGAGCCCGGTGAGAGTTTTCAGGACTTGCAATCGTTCCGCACTCCGGCCCACATTCGGATGATCTTCGACGAACTCTTCTTTGTGGAACTGGGACTCGAGTTGAAGCGTCAGCAACAGAAGGCACAGACCGGAATTGCATTTCGTTTGGACGACCGCGTGCGAGCGGCAATCAAGAAGATTCTGCCGTTTCATCCTACTGCGGCGCAGAAGCGTGTGCTGAAAGAGATAGCCGCGGATATGGAAAAGCCTTATCCGATGCGGCGTTTGCTGCAGGGCGATGTTGGATCAGGAAAAACGATCGTGGGATTCGAGGCGGCGATCATCGCCATAGAGAATGGATATCAAGTAGCCCTCATGGCGCCGACAGAGATTCTGGCGCAGCAGCATTATTTTTCGGCTCGCAGGATCCTCGAGAATGCCGGCTACCGCATAGTGCTGCTCACGGGGTCGCTCGAAGCCGATCGGAAGCGCGAGATTCGGCGCCATATCGCGCAGGGAAATGCGCAACTGGTGATTGGCACGCACGCGCTTCTGGAGGAGAAAGTAGAGTTCGCCAATCCTGGTCTGGTGATCGTGGACGAGCAGCACCGCTTCGGAGTAATGCAGCGCCTGAAGTTGATGAAGAAATCGGGTGAAGATGGCAGCCGAGCTGCGCTCGGCCGGGCGGGCGAGGGCGCCCGCCCCTCCACTAGCGCCACGGCTCCTGCGGAGCCTGATGTTCTGGTGATGACCGCAACGCCAATCCCGCGTACGCTGGCGCTTACGCTCTACGGCGATCTCGATCTCAGCGTCCTCGATGAGCTTCCACCCGGCCGAACACCTATCCTGACCCGCCGCGTCGCCGACGATGAATCGCTGAAAGTATGGGAGTTTGTCAAGAAGCAGGTCGTCGGGGGACATCAGGCGTACGTGGTGTATCCCGTAATCGCGGAGAGCCTGACTGACGAAAATAAAGAGAACGAACTCAAGGCCGCGGTGAAGATGTATCGCGAACTCAGCGGCAAAATCTTCCCCGATCTGAAAGTCGGATTGCTGCACGGGCGGCTCGACGCTGAGTTGAAAGACCAGGTCATGCGCATGTTTCAGAAGGGCGAACTGCAGATTCTGGTCGCGACCACCGTAATTGAAGTGGGCGTAGACGTACCGAATGCAACCGTGATGGTGATTGAGCACGCGGAACGTTTTGGCCTGGCTCAGCTTCACCAGTTGCGCGGGCGCATCGGCCGCGGGGCAGCCAAGTCCTATTGCATACTCATGACCGGAGGCAAGGTCAGCGAAGATGCGGAACGTCGCTTAGACGCCATGGTGAAGACGAACGACGGCTTCAAGATCGCTGAACTCGACCTTGAGCTTCGCGGTCCGGGAGAGTTTTTCGGTACGCGCCAGGCTGGCTTGCCGAGTTTTCGCGTCGCCAATATAATCCGCGACGCCAAGTTGCTGGAAGTTGCGAAACGGGAGGCGGCGGCCGTGATTGCGGGGCCGAACGCCGAAATTTCCGCCGAAGATATCAGTCGCGCTCTGGTGCACATGCGTGCGCTGTGGCAGCACACGTACGGTCTGGTCGAAGTTGGCTAATTCCCGACGGGAGATGTCAGCCTGAGCTCTGCCGTTGAAGCATCCCCCGCGATTGCGGCCCGGTCCGTCAGGACATTCCGATGCCCGCGTATTCAGTCCATCGGCAGCCGAACTCCGGAAAATTTCTCGCAGCTCGCGATGAGACGCTCCTGTCGCTCCGCATCCCGAGTCGAAGCCAGGGGCTTCCGCAACTTCAAATGAAAAAAATACTCACCCGTGACGCGCGCCTGTGGGTCATCACTAACCGCCAACCAGACCTGGGTTCGATGTCCTTGATCTAAATCATCCGGAGCTCCGGGACCGCCCATCTTAGTCGCGACCCATCCCGGCTCGAGAGCATTCGACAGAACATCAGGCCAGCGGCGTGCCACGGCGAATGCCAGCAGGACGTCGTGCAACTTACTGTCTGAATATGCCTGCGTCCCCTGCCATGGTCGCTCTTCCCACGCCAGATCTTGCAGGGTGTCGTCGCCGTTTCGGTGCAGCCCCGAACTCAGATAGACCAACCGTTTCGGTCTCGTGATCAGCGCCGTCAAAATATATGGCGCCAACGTATTGACGGCGAACACGTGCGGGAGTCCGTCCTCGGTAGCAATGCGCCGGGGTTCCTGATATCCAACCGCGGCATTATGAATCACGGCGTCAAATGCTCCGAGCTTGTTGACCTGTTCGGCGACGCTGTGAGTCTGCGCGATGCTCGATAAGTCTCCCAGGACAACTGTCTCCGCCCCGCGCACGGCCGCGACGGCTTGTTGCCCTCGCTCTGCATTGCGCGCGTGCAAAACCACGCTGTGGCCTTGCCCGACGAGAAGTTGGGCGGACATGCGTCCCAGTCCGTCAGACGAACCCGTAATGAAAACGCGTGCCATAGTCGACCTCTGCGGAAAATTCAGAGCGGACATAGAACCGCAACTGGCCGAAAAATTATAACTGCCCGAAGCACCGCCTTTTTGTGCGGCTGGTTTATTTCGTCCGTCTTCAGTGGGATCCTTAGTCGTATATTCCGGATTCACCATTCTCAATTTTGAAAGTCGAACTGATAGAATCAAACAGGATGTCCGGTTCTTCCCAACTGATTCAAATTGAACTTGGCGTGCCCCAGCGCATGCCCAAACCCTCCTGGCTGCGGGCGAAAGCGCCCGTCGGGGATAACTTTCATAATCTGAAGAAACTGGCGCGTGGGCTAGGGTTACATACAGTGTGCGAGTCGGCACAATGCCCGAATATTGGCGAGTGCTGGAACCACAAGACCGCGACCTTCATGCTGCTGGGCGATATCTGCACGCGGCGCTGCGGCTTCTGCGCCGTGCCCAAGGGACGGCCGGAAGCGATCGACTGGGATGAACCTCGCCGCGTGGCGGAGGCTGTAGCCACTCTGGGATTGAAGCATGCGGTGGTGACAAGCGTGAACCGCGACGACGACAACGTTGGCGGCGCGCGGATTTTTGCCGAAACTATCCGCGAGATTCGCGAGTTGACGCCGGATTGCCGCATCGAAGTGCTCATTCCGGATTTTCAGGGACTGGAAGAGCCGCTGCGAATTGTGCTCGACGCCCAACCGGACGTGCTCAATCACAATACTGAAACGGTGCCCCGGCTTTATCGCTCGGTGCGATCGGGAGCCCGCTACCAGCGCACGCTGGACTTGTTGGAGAATGCCAAAAGGTTTTCTCCTGGCATGGTGACCAAGAGCGGCGTGATGGTCGGTCTGGGCGAATCGTCGGAGGAATTGATTGAGGTCTTCCGCGATCTGGGCACTCGCGGAGTTGACATTCTCACTGTAGGGCAATACCTGCGGCCGTCGAAAGATCACCTGCCCATTGCCCGCTTCTATGAACCGGAAGAGTTTACCTATCTTCGGGATCAGGCGCTGCGCTTCGGATTCCGCCACGTGGAGTCGGGGCCGCTGGTGCGGTCGAGTTATCACGCGCACGAACAAGCCGATGCCACTGCAACACCGCGGGCGGTGTCGTAGTTGCGGCGGTGGTTTGATTTCCCTTCCGAATGTCTGCCACACAAAACGACGGCCTGCACGGTTAGTATCCCCATCGAGAACATCGGCAACGGGAGGTGTGCCTTCACGTGCTGGTGAGCGTTTTGCTGATCATCCTGGGATTTTTCGCTGGCCTGTTGGGGGCACTGACCGGTATTGGCGGCGGAGTACTGCTCACGCCCGTTCTCGCGCTGTACTTCGGCATACCGATTCGCGAGGCTATCGGGACAAGTCTGGTGGCTGTGATTACGACCTCTGCGGCCAGTTCATCCATCCACTTACAACGTCATACCACTGACATCCGCCTGGGCATGACTCTTGAGCTGGCTACGGCATTCGGCGCGGCAGTCACGGCGTATCTGGTGGGCTACTTCAATCGCAACGCGCTGGAGGGACTTTTCGCCGGGTTTCTGTTGTACAGTGCAATCACGATTTTGACCAAGGGCGGAAAAATCAGGCCAGAAGACGAATCATCGCCGGCGGTGAACGGCGAGACGGTGATTCCGCCGTACGAACCGAAGCGCTATCCGCTCGGGTTAAGCGCATCGCTGGTAGCGGGCGCGCTCTCCGGACTACTGGGAATTGGCGGGGGCCCCATCAAGGTGCCGGTGATGTATCTCTTCATGAACGTGCCGCTTATGGTGGCGACGGCGACTTCGAACTTCATGATCGGAGTGACGGCGGCGGCCAGCGCAATCGTGTATTACCGCCGCGGCGACATACTGGTGCAATTGGCCGCGCCTCTCGCGGTGGGGGTATTTATGGGATCGCTTTTGGGAGCGCGACTGGCGCCGCGCATTCACACCAAGGTGGTCGTGTATTTGCTGGTGGGGGTCATGTTCTACCTGGCGGGACATCTGCTGTTTCACCTGCTGCAAGGCGTGATATGAGTCAAGTGCGAGAGCCGGCTTTCGATCGTGCGGTTGCGATGGTGCTGCGGGTCGGCGCCTTCAGTTGTTTTTTTGTTATGTTGGCCGGCCTGTTCGTGGGACTATTTTTGCCCGGGCCGATCCCGCTTGGTATTGAGCGCGCAGGCGTGCTGCTGATGCTGGCTACGCCGGTTGTTCGCGTGGTGGTCGCCTGCTTCTTGTTCTTCCGCGAAAAAGATTGGAAGTACGGATGGATCTCGTTGGGTGTGTTGGTGATTTTGCTGCTGGGGTCGGTGTTCGGAATTGGCGAACACTGAGCGAAGAGAAAGGCGGGACATGGGACACCCGGCCAGGCCTTCTCAGAGAGGC
>Ga0302324_100023438_pt1 | contig 11942 bp, 8 predicted proteins | sample Palsa_T0_1_FD_201949 | JGI IMG/M metagenome (GOLD analysis project Ga0302324, IMG submission 201949) | Peat permafrost microbial communities from Stordalen Mire near Abisko, Sweden - Palsa_T0_1 | ecosystem: Environmental > Terrestrial > Soil > Palsa > Peat permafrost | place: Sweden: Abisko... | reverse complement strand
GCCACATGAGGGGCAGGAGATGTATTCGGTCTTGCTGATGCGGGTCCGCGTCGCCTGTAAGATCGAGAAAGCCGTATTGTTGAGGAATTGGTGGTTGCTACGTGTTTCGAGATAGGTCCGGCCACTGACCTTCGTGTTGACGATTGTTGAAGGGTCGTTCATCAGCCACAGGCCGTCGCCCATACCATCGAGCAAGAGCGCGCCTGTCTCCGTGGAAAAATGGATCAGCTGTTCGTCGATAGTCGAGTCATGGCTTTGGACTGCAAGGAGCAAAGGACAACGGATGTCGCGGACCAACAGCTCCATGATAAAACGCCGCACAGAAAGCATCGGCTGCGGATGAGTGGACGAACAACATAAGACGATGGTCGCATCATCTCTTAGGGTCTCCGCCAGTTCCACTGCGTCCGGGCCTGCCGTGTCGATGGAAATAAAATTCAGCGTATCGGAGCGGTCGCCGTCGAGATCATATGCCTCCGCCAGGAACAAGGGGTAGTATTTCGACTGGTCGTCCAATCCGCGCCAGGTATCCGCGTCGCAGATGAGCTTGAGGGTGCCTGGCAGATCGAAGTCGAGGGTCTTATCGCCGGTATAGAGCAGGTCTGCGGCCGCATCGGCTATATTCCATTTGTCGGAGATCGCGTCGTACGTATAGCCGATAGCCCGAAGGTGTTCCCTGCCTATAGTCGCAGCCTGCATAAAATCCGCCACGACAACGGGTACATGCTGACCGCCGATGGCGGGCAGTACACGCGAAACCCGGCGCCGGTATTCAAATGGCGAGTATGGAAGCTTTTGGATAGGCGGGTTGTCGAGCACCTTCCTGTTCTCGTAGCGTTGCACCAGGTCCTTGCAAACGGGTATTTCGAACTCAGGGTCTTCCGTAAGCGACACACGGATCGTATCACCGATACCGTCTTCCAACAACGTACCGATGCCGATCGCGCTTTTTATGCGGCCATCCTCGCCGTCTCCTGCTTCCGTAACGCCAAGGTGCAAAGGATAGCAGACGCCGAACTCTTCCTCCATTTTGCCGACCAAAAGCCGGTAGGCTTGCACCATCACCTGCGGGTTACTGGACTTCATGCTGAGAACGATGTTGTGATAGTTCTCGTCTCTGGCCACACGAAGGAATTCCATGGCGCTTTCGACCATACCGATAGGCGTATCGCCATACCGGCTCATGATCCTATCGCTAAGAGAGCCGTGGTTAGTACCAATGCGCATGGCGGTACCATATTCCTTACAGATCTTCACCAATGGAGTAAAGCGCTGCCGGATACGGTCGATCTCCTCGTTGTATTCCGGGTCCGTGTATTCGATGAACTCGAACTTCTTTTTGTCGATGTAATTGCCGGGGTTGATCCGCACTTTCTCTACGATGCGGGCCGCTATTTCCGCGGCATTGGGGGTAAAATGGATATCCGCGACGAGTGGGGTATGATATCCTCTGCGACGCAGCTCATTCCGTATATTCAAGAGGTTCTCGGCTTCTCTTTTGCTGGGGGCTGTGATCCTCACCAATTCCGCTCCCGCTTCGATGCACCGGATTGACTGTTCGACCGTAGCCAGGGTGTCCATGGTGTCGGTAGTGGTCATCGTCTGTACGCGGATAGGATGAAAATTGCCCAGCAGCAGATCGCCAATGTTTACTTCCAGGGTCTTGAGCCTGGAGTACCGGGTCAGCGAATTACAATAGGATTGCATGTTGTAAAATTACAGAAATCGAGGCAGACAAAGCGGTCCTACCAATCCTTGTCGGGTTGGTTGGGGCTCTTTACCTTATTTTGTTGCATTTTGTTCTGCAGGTCTTTGTCTTTTTGCTCCAGCGCTTTTAACAATTGCTCTACCTGCTGTTTATTCAGCCTGCTGGGCTGTGGTTTTGGCTGTTGTTGCTGTTCTTGCTGCTGGTCCTGGTTCTTTTTCTCGTCCTTTTTATCTTTTTGGTCTTTTGGGTCCTTTTGCTGGTTGTTCTGCTGCTGTTGTTGTTGCTGCTTTTGCTGTGTGAGCGCTTTTTCCAGGTTTTCCCGGGCTTCGGTGTCGCCGGTATTTAGCTTAAGGGCCTGTTTCCAGGCGTCGATGCTTTCCTGCAGCTTTTTCTGTTTGACCATCGCCACCCCTTTGTTATAGTATCCCTTTTCTTTTAGGGTCTTGTCCTGGCTATTCTCTATTGTAGCATCATAAGCCTTCGCGGCCTGGTCATAGTCATTCTTTCGGAACTGGGCATTGCCCAGGTTGTAGTTCGCTGTCGGATTAGTGGGAGCCTTTTGTACGGCTGACTGGTATTGCTGCAGGGATTTGTCGATCTGTTGTTTTTTATAATACCGGTTACCGCTGCGAATGTCGGTATTTGGGTTCTGCGCGGCGGCAGGCCGGGCAGCGGCCAGGGTGAGCAGCAGCAATATGGCAGCTTGTCCCGCGACCGCGGTTTTGCCGGAAACGGCGGCGGCACGGGCCGGAAGGGCGGCGGCACGGGCCTTCTTTTCCCGGCTCCGTTCGGCCAGAAAGAATTCCGCCAGCAGCAGGAGGATGGCGGCGGCCAGGAAATACTGGAAATAGCTTTTATAGTCGATGAATTCCGCGTCGTTCATGGCTTTCTTTTCGGCGCTCTCCAATTGTTGCGTCATCGTGATCAGCGCGTCCTCTACATTATCCAGCCGCAAGTACTGTCCATTGGTGGCATCGGCCAGTTGTTGCAGTTCCGCTTCATTCAGTTTGGAGATGACCACATTCCCCTGTTCGTCCTTTTTTGTTTCACCCGTTGCCGGGTCGATGATCGGCGAGCCATCCGGGGAGCCAATGCCGATGGTGTTGATCATGACACCATCCTGCGCCAGTTCTTTTGCCGTCTTAAGGGCGTCCGGGTCATGATCTTCCCCGTCGGATACGAGCAGGATGGACTTATATTTTCTCTCCTTACTATTGAAGGCGGCGTTGGCCATCCGGAGGGCATCGGCGATGACCGTTCCCTGCGTAGGCACGGCGTCGGGGCTGGCATCCTGGATGTACATCCGGGCCGCCCCATGATCCGAGGTAAGCGGCATTTGCAGGTAAGACCGGCCGGCAAATACAATCAGCCCTATCCGATCGTTCTCCAGCTTTTCCGTGAGCAGGGTCAACAGCTGTTTGGCTTTATCCAGGCGGTTGGGTTTGATGTCCTGTGCAAGCATGCTCTTACTGACATCCAGGACGAACATGACATCCACGCCTTTTCGCTGGATGTTCTCCATTTTACCGGGCATCTGGAAATTTGCGGTGCCCAGGACGATAATTGCAAATGCGAGGAGTCCCAGGGTGGCCTTGATGGCGAAGCGCAGGGCGGAATAATTGCCGATGAGCTGCCGTACAAGGGCGGGGTCGCCGATTCGGGTTGTCGTCTTCTTCTTCCAGCTCAGCAGCATCCAAAGCGCTGCCAATAGCAGCGGCAGGGCTCCGAGGCCATACAGGTATGCGATATGTTCGACACGAAACATTGTCGCTGCAATATAACAACTCTAGGGCCAAAAAGAAAGCCAAATAAATGCCGGAGGATCATTTCGTTCCGCCGAAAAACCCCATTTGCCGAAGGATCTTTTTCGCAATCCCCAGGCCGATCAGACCGGTGTCCTGCCGGATAGGGCTGTCCATGTCCAGGTTCACCACGAAGAAATAGGGGTGCCTGTTCTCCTCTATCCAACCGACCACCCAGCCAAGCGCTTTTCCGTCGGGGGTGATGCCCTGGTTGGTGGTTTTGTAATACAGTTTATAATTGGAATTGGATTCGACGTGCATCAAGCCGCGGACGATCTCCTGGGGCCGTTTGAAAAAGGGCAGCTGGCCAAAATAGAGCTTCTTTGCCAGGCCTAGTTGCTGGTCCGCCGTTATCTTCAACTTCGTGTGGTTGATATACCCGGTGTCGCCGTTCCCATAGTGGAGGGAATCGACCCATTTTTTTAGGGTGTCCGGCTGTATGAGATACGAGATCCTCAAAAAACTTGTTATGCCGTAGCCTGAATCAGCCTGAAAGGCCTGGCGAAGCGTAGTGGGAAGGCGGTGAGAACTAACCCTGGCAAACATGGCAGAGTCTTCACGGAAGCTGGCGGAATCATAGATCGGGGAGTTCTCATCATTTACCGCGCCCGTCTGAATCGCAACCAGGGATTCCACGATATCGAATGTTTCACCTGACTGATAGGCGCTGTCGCGATATCTGGGCAAATTATAGATGGTGAAACGTCCCTGTCCATTGTCGAACAAGGCGAAGCACCCTTTTACGCCTGCGCTGTCGAAATATTTTTGGAAGCTGTCGTCCACCGTGACGTTGTTGGTGGAACAGGCAGCAAATAAGACCGTGACGACAAGGAAGGCCGGGATTGCTCTCATGTACAATTTTGCGCAAAAATAAGGGCTATTTCGGCAGATTGTATTTCTGTATCAGCTTTAAAAGCACCCCATTGGTCCAGCCAAACCCATCCTGACCGGGATATTCGCCGCCGCCGGCATCCTTATCGATGTTCCCGACATTGTATTTCTCCATCAATTTCCCCGTCTCCTTGTATACTTTTTCGTTGAGCTTTACCCAGCGCGTGGCGATGTCCGCGGCCAGGTCCTTTTGCCCGCAGCGGTCGAGTCCCCAGATGGTCATCCATTCGAGCGGCGCCCATCCATTCGGCGCATCCCATTGCTGACCCGTCTCAAACTCCGTGGTGACGACGCCGCCCGGCCTCAACAATTTTGTCTTGATGACATCCGCAACCTTGGTGCCCAGGAAGCTCATGTAGTCGGGATGTTCATTGATGAAGCAAAAGGGATACATCCCACCGGGGTTGATATTCTTACTTTGCTTTTGCGCTTTGAAGTCATAGTCCGTATAGAAGTTCTCGCTCTTGTTCCAGCAATATTTATCGATGAGCTCTCCACGGTGGATCGCTTTTTTGCGGTAGTCGTTGAAGGTGCTGTCTTTGTTCATCAACAGGGCTTTGGAGATGGCCCATTCGAGATGATACAACAGCGCGTTGAGGTCCGGGGGGACCATATCGCTGGTACGGATGGTCACCAGGTTCTTTCCGTCCGCAAACCAGCGGCAGCTGAAGTCGAGACCACTTTCCGCGGCGGCGCGTAGCTCCTCATACATGTCGATCTTATCCCGGCCGGAGCGCTGGGCTGTCAGCACGTCTTCGCGCCAACTTTCCTGGCGGGGTACCGTAGCATCGTCCCAATACCGGTTCAGCACATCCCCGTTCTTTAGTTTTACCACCCGGCGAAACGCCTGGCCCGGCTTGAGCTTGTCGGCGCCATCCATCCAGAAGGCATATTCCTTTTCCATGGCGGGCAGGAATTCCTGGTAAATACTATCGCCCTTCGCCTCCGCCAGCAATTCTACCATGGCAGAGAAAAAGGGAGGCTGGGAGCGGCCAAGGTAATAGGTGCGGTTACCGTTGGGAATATGGCCATAGTTCCCGATCAGGTAGGCAAAGTTCTTTACCATATTGTCGATCATGTCGATCTCGCCGCTTTCCTTGAGACCTAACATGGTAAAATAGGAGTCCCAGTAATAGACCTCCCGAAAGCGGCCGCCGGGTACGATATAGGGGTAAGGCAGCGGCAACAGCGAACTCCCTTCCACGACCTTATCCGGGTTGCGCCGGAGTACCGACCAGAGGTTATGGATATGCGTGACCACGTCTTCGGAGGTATTGGTCTTGTAGGTGTCGGTGGGCGCCGCCGGCAGATCGAAGTTGTCGGCCACGAATTTCTTCAGGTCGAATCCTGCCGTGCCTTTTTGCGTCTCGTAGTCCGCCACGATATCCGCGGGCTTCCGTTTTGGGATGCAGTCGACAAAGGTCTTGCCATCGGCGAATACCCGGTCCATCTGGACGTCGTTGAAGAGCTTCCCATAGACCTTATCGGGAGGTGTCGTGACAAGTGGTTGACCGAAAGAGAATAAGGAGAGGGTTATAAGGGTTACAATGCCGGCAAATCTTTTCATACGCGCTGTTATGGGCAATAAAAGTAGTGAATCTGCCACAAATGTAAACACCGCGAAGAATCGCGGTGTTTGTGCTTGCTTTTGCTTATAGACCAAGAAAAATCTTTATTGGCGGTAAGCGGCCGCCATGACCTTGTGGTCAGGAATATTATTCTGCACCGTCGCTTATAGCGCGTTGGACGGCATAATTACCTACGTTTTGGCCGACGGTCAATCCCGTCGTACAGTCGATCACATAATGGATACCCGCATAGATCCGCGAGTTGGCGGCCTGCTGGGCCATGGCGGCATAGGCCGAGGCCCTGGAAGGGATAAGATGTCCCAAAATGGTCGACGCCGCACCGCTGAACATCGAATGCCCGCTCACGTAAGACGGAAAATTCGGAATGCCCGTGAGCGTCTTTATTTTCGGGTTCATCTGCGTGGGTCTTGGGTTAAAATAGAAGTACTTGATGTCCCAGCAGCTAATAGCGGCGTCCATCTCCGCCATGTTGAGCAGGGCCAGGTTTCGGGCCCACCTCACTTCACTCCAGTTCTGGTTGATAAAATCGCCGTCGGCTATGGCGTTCCAGTGTCCCGGAGGGGTATAGGTTCCCGCGCCATCGGCCCAGAACTGCACTATCGTCATCTGGTCGCGGCTGGGATTTTTGATCGTATTATAAGCCGCTTCGGTCTCTGCCGAGAGCTCGGCGCTGCCAGTAAGAGGCGGAGGCCCCGGCCGCAGAGAGACGATGACCGCTGAATCGCAGAGAAACCCCTTCACCTTTCCGAACAGCGGCAACATCGGGGGTCTTGCGGGTGACTCCTGGCTAAGCCAGGGGATCTGGTTTTCGGCCTCGGTTGTGGTCACGAAGTTGGCCCAGTTAGCCGGGGTGCCGACGGCTTTGCTGGCATTGTCAGCCCGGCCGCGGGCGAGATAAGCATCCGCTACCTGGCGACCCAGGGCCTCGCCGGCCGTGACGTCACTGCGTGCCGCGGCGCCCGACGCGATTAGCGCCAGTTCCTGCTGCGCCAGCAATTGCTGGATATTGGCTATCTCATCGGGAAACAAGAGCTGCATTAATTCGGCGGTGGCCCCTGCCAGCACGGCGCCTTCGGAAGGATAGGAAGGCAGGTTATGTTTTCCCGCCAGCGCCTGGACGGTAGAATCAACCTGGTAGGGCTCCGGGCGGTTGTATTTTGTTTTGTAATACCAGCAGGCGACAAGCGCATCGTATTGGGCGGCACTTACATAAGCGTAGGCCCTTGCGGCATATGGCGGGTTGGAGAAGGGGAAATAGGGATAGGCGAATGGGTTGGTGGAACTGGGGATGGGATAGGAGCTGTCGGAATTCTGGTATGGCGGTAAGTTGTATTTGGTCACCATATTGAGCATGATCTCATTCCAGCGTAATACGCCTCCGGCGCTCCAATATTTTATATTATTCTTTTCGTCGCTGCTGAGGTTCTTTTGATAGGCTTTTATTTCATTCAGGTCTGCGACATAAGAGGGAGTGGTGGTGGCAACGGGGGTCGCCACTGCAAACGTGTCGGGGCGGGTGAGCAGGATGAGTTTCCAGGTCCCGGCATTCAGGTCTTCGTTCGAAGGATTTAGCGCCGGTAGGTTCGCCGTGCGATTGGAGACGCTTTTGTTACAGGCGCCGAGCACGGTGAGGAGACCCAGGGAGAGAAGCAGGAGGCCCTGGTTAATATTTTTATTTTGGAATATAAGCAGTTGCATGGTTACGATTTTGGTTTGTTTGATGTGTTCTTGGGCGACTTTTTGGAGAAATCCAAAATGTAGAAGACTCCCGCGTCGACCGTGGTAGCCTGACCGACATTGCGTCCCGCGACGGTGTAGTCATAGTCCACATTCAGGGAAAGCCCATCCACTTTCTTAAAGCTATACTTCACATGCCCGCCGATCATCGTCGAGTTCATCTTGTTGCTGGGGAAGGGCATATCGTTCTTGCGAATGTCGAAGCCGCCCAGGGTGTTCATATTCGTAGCCAGGGCCTCGATGATCCAGCGGTCGCTCCGGTAGCCGATCCTCAACATCTCCGATGCGACGTTGGGCATCCAGACCTGGTTCGTGAGGTGTAGTGAGGTCGTATAATAGGCGTTCTGGTCGATGGTGATATCGCGGCGCCATGTATAGGTGCCGAAGACGGTGGCAAAAAAGTTACCCTGCTGGTAATCTGCCATCAGTCTGCCGGAAAGCGTATTGCTATGTAACCCGATGGCAAGCGGGAGGTAGTCGGCGATATAATTGGTGAGGGGAATGGAGGCCCCGCCCAAGGCGTAGATGGATAACACACCCTTGCCGATGTTCTGTTCCACTGCCAGCCATTTGAGCCAGGCTGAAAGGTCCTGGATACCATGTTCGCCGTGGAGCGTGCCCGCAGTGGCGTGCGTCCACACATAGGGCGCACCGACCATGATATTGAGCTTGCGGGTGATGCCATAGTTGCCCATCAGGCTCACCATCTGGGTGGACACGGTCCCCAGATTCAGGTTATTGCGGTGGAAGGTCCCTTCCCAGTAGTAGTCCCAGCTACTATGGCTGTAGGTTCCCCCGACGCAGAAATTGTTTTTGGACATCATGATCGCATCTTCGTCTGTTTGCGCCTTCAGGCCCGTGGACTGCAAAAGCAATAGCAGTATTACGGCGGTCAGGACTGGTGTTTTAACTTTGGTCATAAGCTGTCTTGGTTTAAACTCTTTATACAGGCACTGTGTTTTCTGTTGTTCTCCGGGTGGAAACGCCGTAGCCCTTTTCGGCAATTGAGCGTCCCATTTCCATGTAGTCCTCGTTCTTTTCCGGCGCCCAGGTACCCAAACCGTCGACGTAGCGGTTGTACATGCAGAAGGCGGCGGCGATCAGCACGGTGTCATGGATCTCCTTATCCGTGGCGCCTTCTTTACGGGCTGCTTCGATATCGCCGGTCGTCACATGCTTCCCTCCCTGTTGTACATGATGTGCGATGTTGAGCAGGGCGCGCAGTTTATCGGACACCTCCGTCTTCGGCAGACCGGCCTTGATCTCATCGATGAGGGAGATATCGGCGCCGGCATTGGCAACTGCGGCAGCCGCGTGTGAGGTATGGCAAAAATGACAGCCATTCCACCAGGACACCGATGCCGCGATGATCTCCCGCTCCGTTCTTGTGAGTGTGGATTCGGTTACCAGCAATGTGTTGGCCAGATTGAGCAGCGGGGCGGCGGTGGTGGGGCTATAATCCAGCAGACCGACGATGCCCGGCAGATTTTCGTTGTTCAATGCGATGTGTGCCATAAAAAAAGTATAAGTGTCTAAATTTGAGTCGGCCACTATTAGAGTGCCATTTGTTTCTTTTCGAGTGCTTTTTCGGCAAGTCGGGTACCCTCAACCCTGGCCCTGATCTTTTCAAAAGCGATATCCCGGCTGGTGGAGATATCATCGGCGAAAGGCGAGAAGCCGCAGTCGTCAGTCGTCCCCAGCTGTGATAGTGGTATGAACTCCGCCGCTTCGAGGACCAGGTCGCGGATCTCCTCCGGCGTTTCGATCCTTGGGCTCAGGACGTCTGTTACTCCCAGGAAGACCCTTTGACCGGGTTTCAGGTTTTCCTTGATCACCTCCAGCACCTGGCGCTTCTGGTATTCCCCGGCGTATTCCAGGTAGAAGTTGGCGGCGTTCAGTTCGAACAGCAATGGCAGCAGCTCGCTGTATGGAACATCCGCGCTATGCGTAGAATCGTGGTCACCGCCCGGGCAGCTGTGCACGCCGACCTTCTGTCTTTCCGCAGGGCTCAGCCGGTTGATGACATCATTGTTCATGTCAATAAATGCACGCAGCAGGCCCTTCGAGGGGTCGAGCTTTAGCGAGAGCCGGGCTTCGGTAAAGTCTATCTGGACATTTACGGCTCCGGCTGCGAGGCACTGGTGGATATCTTTTTGTTGTTCCTGGTAGAGGTCGGTGAGGAATTCTTCCCTGCTATAACCTTCGATTCCCTCACCGGGGTAGAGAAGGCCCAGCGCAGAGGCGGAGATGACTGCCTGTTTGATGGGAAGGTTGGTCATGGCACTCGCCCGGGTATAGTAATCACTGGCATAGGTCTGGTAGCGGAATGGGCCGGTCTTTAGTTTTGGCAGCTGACGCGTGTGCCCATCTTTGAAGGGGATGACGATACCGTTGGGGTCGAGGTTTCGCGCTCCATGGATGGGGTAAGTCGCAAAACTCGGTTTTGTCTGCTCGCCATCGGTGATCACCGGTGAGCCCGTCTCTTCAAAACGTTTGAGGGTGTCCCTGAGGGCACGTTCGAACAGGATATCCAGTTCCGCTGCCCCGATGTCTCCTGCGGAAAATGCGTGTAGTCCCTGGACTAGTTCAGCAGGGCGGGGGATGCTTCCGATTGGTTCTGTAAGAATGCGCATAGCTTTGTTTTTTTAAGATGAAAGATCTAAAACCGAATATTGGCGCCAATATTAACGACACAGTTGGCGAAGGCGGCGTCGCCGTGGGTATACACGCCGGTCAGGGCCGTCGTGATCTTGTCCGGAACGCTCTGGGTCCGGTCGCGCACGATGGCAATGGGCACATATGAGTACAGAGAAACTTTATTGAACACGTAGGTCACGCCGGGCTCGCCCGAGATGATAAAGCCGGGCCGTCTGAAGCCGTCGCTGCCGCCGATCAGGTCATGCACCGGCAGACAATCGTCGCGTACACCCGCGGAGACGTTGAGCCTGTCGAACTGCAGGCTGACGCCGGCTCTTATTAAGTACTGGTCGGGCACGCTCATAATATTGCTTCCGTTGGCGATGGACGAGGCGGAAGCCGCCGCGCCATGTGTGTTGGAGATACCGTTCTGATCGCGGGGGTTCGAAAGGTAGAAAAAATTCCCATAAAGCCCGACGCTATGCGAGAAGTTGTAATAGCCATTCAGCTCAAAGGTGATACCAGTCCCGCCATCCCCTAATTGAATGGACTGGTCCACCGGACCAAAGGTCTTGGTGCTGTCGCTGGTCTTAAAATAATCCTGGACATTGTCGTCGCCCGTGGCGAATTTGAGGCCAAGACCAACTTGCAGATTTCCCTTGGGCATCTTCGTGGGATCGAACATCCAGCGGTAAACGGCAAAGCGGATATCGCCAGCGCCGAACGCGTGTGTGCTAAAGCGAGTGAGCGCGTTGTCCTGCGTATAGGTCTGCGATCTCGCATTGGCCGAGATGGGCAGGTCCAGCATGAGCGACCAGCGGGGATTGAGTATCCGGTAGATGGCCATGTCCAGCGTATAGGCGTGGTTGATGACCTCGTTGCCCAACACCTGTCTTTCTTTTTGGTATACGGTTCCGATATAATGCTTGAAGGATTTATAGTAGCGGTTGTTGACGCTGAATTGCCACTGGGCGGCAGAATCAAAATGATGTTCATCGCCCGCAGTGCAGAACCCACCGGTGCTGCGGATGGCGACGCACCCTTGTGAAAATCCTTTTGTAATAAATCCAGAGGCGATGATAAGCAGTAATGCTGTGATTATATTTCTCATTAGTTTGGTTGTTTTTATACCGCCATTGCGGTTGATGTTGAGTTTCGGAACCCGGCTTTGGCCGGCGTCTTGCTGAGGGCCAGCCATAAGGCCAGCAAAGATCCGTAGCTGCCGGCGCGTTCTACCCACTCGACAATCTCCCAGTGCGGATAGAACAGCTCGGTCCCCATCTTCCATATGAAGAGGGCCAGCAACAGCGGCCTTGCGGGCCGGATGAGCAGGGCAAGTGCAGCAAGCATTTCGACAATGCCGACGATATGCGCGGTCTTTATGGGATCGGAGAAACCGAGACTGGTGTATTGCGCCAGGATGCTTTTCTTTTCGATCCAGTTGAGCCAGCCATGACCAAGCAGCAGCAGGAAGACGACGATACGCAGACAAAGGATGACGCGGGTAAATCTTTGGGCGTCGGGACGGGGGTTGGCGTCGATTGTGGACCACCAGGAACGGAAGCCGTGGGATGAGGG
>Ga0302324_100023434_pt1 | contig 11942 bp, 12 predicted proteins | sample Palsa_T0_1_FD_201949 | JGI IMG/M metagenome (GOLD analysis project Ga0302324, IMG submission 201949) | Peat permafrost microbial communities from Stordalen Mire near Abisko, Sweden - Palsa_T0_1 | ecosystem: Environmental > Terrestrial > Soil > Palsa > Peat permafrost | place: Sweden: Abisko... | reverse complement strand
CGTTCGCCGTCATCGATTTTACGAATGCGGCAGCACCCACGTCCGTGACGATCCAGCCGCCGGACGCGGATCGGGGGCCGGAACCGGGGCTGGTTGTCGCCAGTTCCAGCAACCTCGCTGCCGTCGGGTCATATGGCGCCAGCACCGTCTGGATCTACGATCTGTCGAATCCCGCCAGTCCGTCGCTGATTAATACAATCTATACCGGCGTTGGGAGCATCGGCGCGCTATCGCTCGACGGCAAGAACCTGGTCGTCGGCGGGCCGCCGATCATCAACTACGACATCAGCACTGCGGGTGGGACAGTCGTGGCGCAAATCCCGGCCGGAGAATTCGGCGACGGCGGCATCACCGGCATGGTGCTTCAAGGTTCGACCGGGATCGCGTGCGGGCCGTACGGTTTCTCCGTGCAGAGCTACGGCACGTCGCCGGCGCAAGATTTCCCATACGTCGGCGAAATCAACTTTCGTGCGCCGCTGACGTGCGATTTCGACGGCTCGACTGCGGTCATCGGGGATGCCGGCGGCGCCTACGCGTTTAGCATCGTCGACGGGATCCCGCAAGATCCGCAAACGCTTTCAAGCTCTTATGAAGGCGCCAATGCGGTCGCGGTGATGGAGGATCAGGTCGCGATTGGAAGTCTCACCTACACCTTCGTGCAGTTGTTGAGCATCAGCGGCGCTGCCGTTGACCCGGACCAGTTTACGCTCTCCACGAACGATAACGCCAATCCCGGCGGTGCCCTCAAGTTCAACGGGCTCCCCTTACTCGTCGCCAGCACGAACAACGGCGCGGGCGTGATCCTCTTCAACACCGAAGGCTGGCCCAATATGCAGGGGAACACCCCGCAGCCTCTCGGAGTCGCTAACGTCAACTTGAACTCGACGCTCTATCCGACGATCGGCTTCACCTCGTTCTGGCCGCCCGGGTGCCTGGCAGCCCTCACGCAGTTCTTGCAGAATATCAGGTTCGGTTAGCGTCCTCGTACCAACGGAGCACGCGCAGTGCACGCAGCGTGTTCCAGCGGCTCGGTTCGCCGACAGGTTCTCCGACCGGAACTGCGAGCGCCTCGTCGTACGCGCGATCGAGGAGCCATCGGCCATCGGGCTGCCGTCTGCTCTCGATGACGTGCACGGCTTCGCTCATGCGAGGGTCGGGCCGGACATCGGCGGCTCTGAAATAGTCGAGCGCGCGGAGAACGTCGTAATGGTAGCGCGGCGGAAACGCGAGCTCCAGAAACGCCGGGTCGGCAACGTCGCCGGTTGAACGGCGCCGGAAAAGCGCGCGCTCGAGCAGATATTCCTCGCCACGCCGTCGGGCGGCGGCAATCTCCGGCGCTGACCCGAGCGCACGCTCGTACTCGAGGAGTCCTTCGAGCACGCAGATCGTAGTGTGGAACGACGAGCGCGTACTCGGCGGTGCGTCGCAGTTCCAACCCCCATCTTCGAGTTGCTCGCCGAGCAAACGGCGTGCGAGGTCCTGCGAGGCGCGCCCAAAGTACGCGCCAAGCGCGAGGACGCCGCCGTTGATGCACGGCTCGACTTCCCCCTCGAAGAACGGGTTGCCGCCGAGCTCTGCCGGACGCAGTTCCCAGGAGGGGTCGTTGTTCCACCACAAGCTCGCCTCAAGGCGCGATACCGCAGACTCGACAGCCGGTTCGGCGCGGTCGACACCGGTCGCGCGCAAGAGCAGCATCGTGAAAAGGGTCGACAGCCAAGCCGGCCCGTCGGATCGGCGCCACGCCCCGTCCGGCTCCTGGCGTGCGAGAATCGCAGCTCCCAACCCCACGCGCGAGACACGGGCGCGCTCAGCGGCTACGATGGCCCCCGACGCGTCCGCAAGATCGCGCAGCGCCTGCCAGCAAACAACAGGATCCGAATCCAGCAGCCAGTCGAGGGCATCCACACCGTTATATTCGCTTGGCGCATGCAAGGCGTTCCTACAAGGGCGCGAGCGCGACTCGTTGAACCAGGTCCGGTCGGGTACGCCCCTGAGGAATAGCGGTGCCGACATCAGGCCGACGTAGCTCAGTTGGTAGAGCAGCTGATTCGTAATCAGCAGGTCAGCGGTTCAAGTCCGCTCGTCGGCTCCAGTACAAACCCGCTTGTGTGGCGGGTTTGTTTATTGTGTCGGCGTCGCGGTGCCAGCGCATTTACCCAAAGTTACCCCGTGTAACTCGATGGTCGCCTTGTACGACCGATGAGTCGTCTCTTGGACGCTATCGCGAACAGCGACGACCCAGTTCGCCAAGTAGTCCGAGAGGAGCTGGGCTTTCCCAGGCGTTGCCTTCTTCGTGCCGTAGCGCACTAGGTTTTCGCGGAGCACCTCGACTGCTTCAGCACTTGGCGTGTCTAGGCGAACTGTTGAGCGTATCCTCACCCCTTGAACGCCTGGGGCTGCCACGGGGATATATACACGCGTACGTGTTGGCGCACTTGTAGGGAGCTATACTCGGCAGCAATCCATCAACGCGGCTAGGAAGAAATTTCCGGCACGCTTCGGCGCATCGCCAACCGGCCCGAATCGCGCCGGTTCAGTACGGCAGCCTAACGGTTCACGATATCACCGCTTATAGCGGTGCCGCCGACCTTGATGATTGGGGCGTCGCCGCCCGCGACTTTATCGAGGTCTTCCGGGCTGAGACTGTCCGCTGATTCCTTGGGAGCTGATTCCTTGGGATCCGACATGATTGCTGTTGCCTCCAGAAGCGCCGGTGGGTCAGTTGCCCTGCCCTTCAGCGGCGGGCCTGAACCTTCTGATTCCTAGGCCCCCTACCTTCCTTGGTTACTAAGGCGGAACGCGCTAAAGCGAGGTGAAGAGCGACCGTCTTCCGAGGAACGGCCTCTATCGCCAGGCCCGCGACCCGGATGCCAGCACGACAGAAGAACACCACGGTCCCTATACAGCCACGCCACGACACTACCGGCAGATATCACCCGACACGCGCCGGGCGGAGGTTGCCGAGGAGTACGCAGTACACCGCGACCACAACCGCCAGGCGCAGTAGCAGGCTCATCTACTTCTTCGAGCCGCGCGCGAGGTTACGGCGGGTCGCCGCAGCCTCAGTCTTTGCGTTGAGCCCGGCCGCCATGACCGGCCGACGCGACTTCTTGGCCGGTTCGCTGAAGCCGTTGCCGCCGGGCTTGCCGCCCTTAACGACGGTGAGCGCCGGTTTATCTTCCGGCTCGGGCGTCGTAGGCGGTGCCGCATCAGCTACCGGGCCTTGCGCATGAGGCGCCTCAGCGGCCTTCGCTGCCGGCTCAGGCATGGGGTGCGCTTTCGCGAACGCAGCAGCGTCAGCGACGGAGTGCAGGCGCTTCGTGCGGATGCGCGCGCCCTCGGGATAATCGACATCGAAGTGCAGCATGTCGTCGGTCAGGGAGTTGGCCGCGATGTGCGTGCGAGCAGCAGCTTCGGTCTTGAAGACTCTGCGAATCGATTTTCCATGGTTTTCTTTGGCGAGGCGTGCATCGCGCACGACGTAGCGAGTGTAGTCGGGGAGTGACATAGTGGACCTACCTTTCGCTGACGACGTCTAGCATAGTCGCGCCCCGATGTACAGAGCATAGCGCCGTACAAGAAACGCTGGGACATTGCGCCCTACAGCGGCTATTGTGCTTGCATGTACACGGTGCGGGACGAAGGCGAGCCGCGAGTTCGACGATTCCGTAAGCTAACATCAGCCGACGACTTCGCCCGACGCGCTCTCGGCGGCATCGTCCTCGCTCGCAAGCGCCTTACGACGCCGCGACCGGCCCCAAGAAGGTCCGAATGCGTGCAGCATGACGTCATCCAATACAGCTAGAGAGATAGCGAGAGGCGGCGAAAGCCGCCTCTTTGCATGTCACGGGGACGACGCGATGCCAAACCGACGCCTGACCGACGACGAGCGGACCGCCCTCTTCGGACCGCTGCTCGTAGACGTGCGCGCACGGCTACTGACGCTAGCCGGGACCGACGAGCAACTATATTGGGCGCTGCGGCGCAAGCTCTCCAAGGAGCTGTCCTACGATGAACGCAGCAAACCCGTACAGCGCAAGAAGTTGAAGCTCGCGAAGCGGAAGAGCCAGGACGGCAAGTGCGCCGACTGCTCTGAACCGTTGCCGGAACGTGGCGCAGTGTTGGACCGGACTGAAGCGATGCTCGGCTACACCGCGAAGAACACTCGCCTACTGTGCCCGACGTGCGACGAGCGGATTCAGGGAGAGCGCCGATATGCGTAGAGTTACCGGCTACAAGTCGAACAGTTCGTCAGCGGCAACTAGGTTATCGCTCCGAGGCCGGAATGTCTTATCGATCTGCTCCTCCCACGTGATACCGTCGCCGCCTTCGCTAAGGAACTTTTCGGCTTCTGCCTGCGCGGCTGCATCTGGTTGAACCGACTGATCGTACGCAAGACGGCGTTCGTCGATACGCCGCTGCAGCAGCGTTGTCAGCACATTCAGCTGGTCCTCAGGAGCCGCGACTTCCCAAGCACGCAGCCCTGCGCCGCCGAGCAGTCTATAAAGTCCGCCTCGGATGGAGGCTTCATTCCGTCCAATCCGATCACCACGCACCGCCGCTGCGGCGGGCTTGGGTATCTGCGGTCGGAACGCAGTGTCGATGTAGTTCTTGTTCAACAACTCACGCAGTGTGTACTCGATACACGGTCGTTGATAAACGTTGCGGCTGTGCCGGCTGATCCGAATCGGGGCTAGAATGCGGACCATCAGAAAGCCGCAGTCAATCAGATGGTCCAACGACTTCTTGATGATGCGTGCGTTCGAGATGTTCAGGTCGGCCTTCATGTACTGATACGTCGGATACGCGATCGCGTTCTCGTCCATATGGGAGCAGATGTAGGTATAGATGGCGATGTCGCGCGGGCTCAAGACAGTGAAGAAGAAGGACCGCCACCAGCTCGGGATCGCGAAGAAGGGCGAGACAGCCGAAAACTGATTCCCGCCGCCCCACACGAGGTGGGCGTTCGAGATCCGTTCGGCCCGGGGAAGCATGACCGGCATCAAGAATATTTCTCCGGTGACCTCAGGGCACCGTAACGAATGATAGGAACATATCGCCAAGGATAACTATAAGGTGCCTGCGGGAAACCAGTCTCCGTTAGGATACCAGATCCAGTATCCTGAGGATAGGGGTCCGAGCCTAGACAGCCGTGCCTGCGGCTGCTAAGGTGTCGGCATCCCTCACCGAGGGTACTGGAAGCGACCGCAGTTCAATTCGGTCGCACATCAGCTAAGACCGAGGGACGAGCCACTTTCCGCAGCCCGCCCGCCCTGGTGACACTTGTCGGGTTTCCTGCGACTGGGCCCTGGTCCTTCAGGGGAGTAGCACGCCTTGTCACCCACGACTAAGGGCAGCCTTCGTGTTGCCGGAAACCAAATCGTAATCGAATCCTTGCAGGTCACGGACCTGCAGACCGTCACCTACGTGGCGGAGCATGACCCGGCCGAGCAGCTGAACGCATTTGCAAACTGCTACCAACTCGGTGCCCGCGTCATCCGCTTCGCCAACGACCGTCTCGGCGCGACGGGTATCTGCGAGCAGATCGACGCCTCGGCGACGAGCGTGCGTAAGGGCCTGCGTGAGATCGGCCAGACCACCCAAGAGACGATCGCACGCGAGCTTAAGACCACGTTCGGTAAGGACGGCTCGCTGGCCGCCAATGTCGAGGCCCAGATGAAGAACCTCCAACGCGAGCTGGAGGCAAAGCTGGATCCCGAACAGGCCAACTCCATCACCGCTCGTATGCGTGCGGCCGTGAAGGCGGACATCACCGCCACCCTTACGTCCGTTCAAGCACAGTTCGATCCCGACGCACCGGGCAGCATTCTGAACCGGCTGAAGGCCGACTCGGACTTGAAGCACCGGGCTCTCGACGACAAGCTCGGGCAGTTGCTGACCCAAACTGCCGTCAAGCTCGCGGTCGGTGCGGAGAAGCAACGCGGCACCATCAAGGGTGGCGAGTTCGAAGACGTGTTGGAAGCAACGCTCTCGGGCGTTTGCCGTCCGCGCCACGACCAGCTTCAGCGCACGTCGAACGAGGTCGGCCTCACGCCACGTTGCAAGCAAGGGGACTTCGTCGTCGAGATCAACCCGACAGAGGCGGGACGGTCCGGTCTGCGCGTCGTCGTCGAAGCGAAGAATGATCAGACCCGGCTCAAGGAGCTCCTCAAAGAGCTCGACGAGGCCAAGGAAAACCGCGGCGCCGTGTTCGCGGTCGGAGTCACGACGAACGCCAACGTCATGCCGAAGGGAACGCCGCCGGTGAGCTTCGTCGGCGAAGATAAGGTCGTCGTGTTCTTGCCCGACTACGATCCCGAGACTGGCGAGTTCGACACGGTGTTCGTCGAGACCGCAATCGAAGTCGCTCGTGCGATCACGCTTTCGCGGCGTGACGGTAAGGCGCCGACGATGGACCTTTCGGCCCTGCACACGCACGTGAGCAATGCCATCAACGTCCTCGCCCGGTTCTCCGAGATCAAGAAGCAGCTCACCGCCGTAACGACGTCGGTCGAGAAGGCCGACGGCATCGTCGACGAGGTGCGGAGCGACGTGAAGAACGCGCTGCAGATCGTCCGGGATGCAATCGACACGCAGCTTCGCCTGCCCGGACCCGAAGCGCCGGAGCTTCGGCTGGCCTAGACCTGCCCGTGGGGCGGGGTCCTTCGGGGCTCCGCTCCACAGCTTTCCAGACTTACTGGTCGGTCTTTTCGACGCCCCGCACTCCCGGCCACATCGGTAGGCACGAGGCCGGCTCGGGCGAGCAGCTCCTTTCGGCGCTTCGAGGGCGAGGTGGCGGCGCCGGGCGAGGAAATTCGCGGAATCCTGCAGAACGATGGTCTTGACCGAGTGAAAGATTAAGAGAACCATGAAAAACGACGAAAACCTGTTCGTAGAGCGAACCGACGACGGCGACTACGCGGTCCGCAAGCCCAACTCGCAGCGGGCGAGCGCCATCGAACCCACGCAGGCCGATGCCATCGAAAGGGCCCGCAAATTGAATCCGGACGCGGCGATCCATGTGGAGCGCGTGCGGCATACGGATAGAGGCGGCCCCGACAAGTGGCGCAAGCCCTAGGCGGTCGCGACCTCAAGCTCACCGGGCTCATACCTTGGCTCACCCGGGACAACCCGTTGGTGAAGCCGATCCAGACGCCCGAGCTACGCGATATATATCTAGCGGCGCAGGACAACCTATGGCGCGCCGATGCTATCGTGAAAACCGTCGCGCTCATAATATACGCCGTGAGGTACAACGGGACCGTTCCGGCTTCGGAGATGGACTTCTACCAAGGAGCTTTGTCGCAGTGGGAAGAGCTGTTGCCGATGATGCCGGACGGTGAGCGCGGCATTGACGGTATTTTCACGAACTTCTTGGTGCAAGGATGGACCACGTTCGAGACACTCGTCGCCGACACGTGGGAAGCCGCAGTCAAGAGACACCATGGCACCGGGCTCCCGCGCCGACTGCGCTCTGATAACCTGCACCAGGTGCGCAAGGCGTACGCGACCGCGTTTAACAACGAGCCGGCGATCATGGTCCCCCTGAACGACTCGAAGCTAGATGCGCTCAATGCTGTGCGGCAGGTGCTCGTCCACAAATGCGGCAAGGCCGACGATAAGTATGTTGAGCGTTTACAGGATATGCAGGGGAATACACTCGCACCCAATGTCCCCAAGGGGACACTGCTGCCGATCGACGGCGAATTAACGGCGAAGCTCTTGTTAGCCGGTCGCCCGTTGGCGGTTGACGTGTTGAAGGCCGTCGACGATTGGCTAGTCGCCAACCCCGTAAGATAACGGGCCACGATTTACCCGCTTTTTTACCCAGTTACCCCGGATGAGCGGGAAAGATGACGGCCGTTTGGGCGCGAACGACGCTTGGTCAGCGAGGTTATAGGCATCGGGAGCGGCCTGCAAAGTATTCGTAATCAGCAGGTCAGCGGTTCAAGTCCGCTCGTCGGCTCCATATCAGATCCCCACCGCTCGGCTGTGGGGATCTTTGCTCACTGGGGCGGCAGTTATGCGACGCCGGTGTACCGCGCTAGGTTTTCGAAGTGTACGAGCGCCGAAGCGACCGCCTGGTCCATATTATAGTAGCGATACTCGGCGAGCCGCCCGACAAACGTAACTGTTCGGTCCGTGCTCGCGAGCAGGGCATATTTCCGATGCAGTGCGCGGTTATCCGGACGCGGTACGGGATAATACGGCTCCCCGTCGCCCGTTGGAAACTCACGCGAAACGATCGTCTTCGCATGAGTTTGACCGGTGAGATGCTTATATTCCGTCGTGCGAATGAAGGGGACGTCTGGGGATGGGTCGTTGATGCAGCCGACCGGCTGCGTCCAAACAGTATCGACTGTTTCGAAGTCGATCCGAAGCGAGCGGTACGGGAGGCGCCCAAATCGCCAACCATAGTATTCGTCGATCGGGCCGGTATAGATGAGATGATTGAAGCGAACGCGATCCGCAATCGTTGCAAAGTCGTGACCGAGCACAACTTCAATGTTCGGGTGCGCCAGCATCGCCTCGACCATCGCTGTGTAGCCATCGCTTGGCATCGCTTGAAATACGTCGGTGAAATACCGGTCATCAAGGGTCGTCCGCAGCGGAATACGCCCGCAAACCGACGCGTCGAGTTCGGATGGATCGAGGCCCCACTGCTTGCGCGTATAGCCGCGGAAGAAGGCTTCGTAGAGCTCGGAACCTACTTGAGCCAAGATGAAGTCTTCTGAGTTGCGGATGTGCGTTCGGCGCTGCGCCCTCGCGGCAAGAAATCGTGCCGCTCCGGTTTGATCCAAGTTGAGCCCATACAGTGTGTTGATGGTGGTGAGATTGATTGGTATCGGCAGGAGCTGATCGCCGAGGCGCGCGAGTACGCGATGCTCGTAGGGCCGCCAATGTGTGAAGGCGCTGAGATACTTCACGACCGCCGCACTGTTGGTGTGGAAGACGTGCGGGCCGTAACGGTGATAGCGCAAGCCGTCGCTCGTCAGGGGGTCGTGCGTGTTGCCGGCGACGTGTGGCCGCTTGTCGACGACGAGCACGCGCGCATCCGTCTGGCTGGCGAGACGCTCCGCGAGGGTACTTCCGGCGAGTCCCGCTCCAACGACCAAGTAATCGTAGACCAAGGTGAGTTTCCGTTGCTCGACTAGGGACACCTAGTCCTATCGAAGGAACGTGATAGAAATGGACCGTGCCCGTTTCGAGCGCCCTACACCCTTCGGGGTCCGCCCTATGTCGGCTTTGCGTTGCGACCTTGAGGGTTAGATTCCTCGCGACAAGCGAGGCCGGCGCTCTGCTCGAGCGTTTTGGACCTCGGCTGGCGCAGAATGACGCTGAGGCTTTGTCCGCCGTCGCGCAGGCGTACATTCTCGTTCTTGAACAACCTCCGCCAATCGCTTTCAGCTCTGCGCTGCGCGCATCTGGAGCGACCATCGTCGAGGCCGGTGATGCGACCCTCATAGCGGCAAGTCGGGCAATGTTCGAACAGGTGACCGTCGCGAACGCAGCCGAGCGCGGTCTTCGCGACGAGCTCTTGGAAGCAATACGTCTTGCAGAGAGCCGGCCGTCGGCGCTGCACCTACGCGGTCGTCATATAGATCTGGACGATGAAGCGGCAATCATGGGCATCATCAATGTGACGCCGGACTCTTTCTACGACCGCGTGGCAAGCATCGATGGGGCCATCAAAAAGGCGAAAGCGATGGTGAGCGACGGTGCCAAGCTAATCGATGTCGGCGGTCAATCGTACGCGCACTGGAATGCACGCGTTACTGCCGAAGAAGAGAAAGCGCGAGTCGTGTCGGTAGTCGCCGCAATTGCTGGGGCCGGCATCGATGCGGCAATCTCAGTCGATACGTTCCGAGCATCTGTTGCCACGGCAGTACTCGATGCCGGCGCGCACCTGATCAACGATTGCAGTGGTTTATCCGATCCGGCCGTAGCTGAAGTCGTCGCGGCACATGGTGCCGGCCTGGTGATCATGCACATTAAAGGCACGCTCAACGAGCGCGATCCGAATGCCTACCGCTACGATGACGTCCTTGCCGAGATCACCGATTTTCTCCATCAGAAAACCCAACGCGCTCTCGCACTTGGTGTCGCGCATGACGCGATCGTCGTGGATCCCGGACTTGAGTTTGGCAAGGAGCCGGCGAGCGATCTCGAGATCCTCGAACGCTTTGGCGAATTGCGCGCGCTCGGGTATCCGATTCTGTTGGCCGCTTCCCGTAAGAGTTTCATGGGTCGCATATTTGGGCGCGCAGCCGGCGAATTGTTGGTCCCCTCCCTTGGGGCCGCGGCGCTCGGTATCTTCGCGGGGGCGCGTCTACTGCGGGTCCACGACGTGCCGGAGACGGTTCAGCTTGCGAGAATGCTTGCTCTCACAACGCCGCGCGTGAGACGTTCGCTTTCCATACCGGATCAAATGCCTGGAACTCCCGCTACGACCGAAACTCGCGGCGCCAAGACGCTGTGACGGAACCACGAGGCTTCGAACTGTGGGCGTCTCCTGAGCCGACGATTGCCCGCATCGACGCGACTCGGACCGTCGATCAACTCGCGCTTACTGGTCACGACCGGCGCGACGGTGATGTCGCGCTCTTGGCGGCGCTCGGTGCGGACGCTTCGCGCACGCCAATCTTGTGGGAACGCGCCGCGCCGGACGAACCCGCGCGGATCGACCTCGACTGGGCGCGCAGGCGCCTTGGTCTCCTCGCTCGATCGGGTCTCGAACCGATTGTCACCTTACTTCACCACGGCTCTGGACCGCGATACACAAACCTGCTCGATCCAGCATTCCCAACGCTCTTCGCCGACTATGCGGACATCGTAGCCCGCGAGTTCCCATGGGTCCGGCGGTGGACGCCCATCAATGAGCCGCTGACGACGGCTCGCTTCGCGACGCTGTACGGCCGATGGTTCCCGAACCTTCGTGACGACCGGGCCTTCGGCAGGGCGATGGTTCACCAGACGCTCGCGATTCTCAAGGGATTCGCTCGAATCCGTGCGCACGTGCCGGAAGCACAACTCGTTCTGACCGAGGATCTTCAGCGATTCGTTCCCGGCGACGAAAACGCACGACCCTACGTAGAGTTCTTGCGCGATCGGATGTACTTGAGCATTGAGCTTGTCGCGGGACGGGTCGGCCCGCAACACCCGCAGGGCCGTTTTCTGATCGAGCGGTGTGGTGTGCGGCCGGCAGAGTTGGCGGAGATTCGCTCGCGTGCTGTCATCCCGGATCTCGTCGCCTTCAATCACTATCCGCATTCCGAGCGCTATCTGTTCACCAACGAAGCCCGCACATTGGCCGACGTGCCGGCAGTCTATGTCCCAGGCTTGGAACCACCCGCTGCAGCCGCGCTGCTGTCGAGCGCAGCCCGGCGCCTCTCCCTGCCGCTTGCACTCGGCGAAGTCCACGTGAACGCGCCTGCTCGGGAGCGAGTTCGCTGGCTCGCTCAGCATGTCAATGACGTGAATGCACTCCGCCAGACGGGCATCGATATCCGAGCGGTCGGAGCATGGGCCGCATTTGGGTCGTGCGACTGGCACAGTTTGCTGTGCACCGACGCTGGAGTTATCGAGGACGGGATCTATTCTTTTGCGGGCCCGGTCGGCGTTCCGCAGCCAACTGCGTTGAGCGTTGCATTCGGGTCACTTGCTGAAAAAGGACGGCTTGCGGACGAGGGCGTGCGCGGGTGGTGGGAACGCGAGGACCGGTTTCTCGAGCCGGACGAACTTGTCGCGCGAAGCACGCGCGGAGAACCAGAGGGCGACCATATTATCGCTCGATACCGAGCGCCGGTATGATGCCGCGCGGATTCGTCGCCGGTCTTCACCTGCGTTGGGACGGCGTGCGGCAACGGCCGCACCACTTGCTTACGCGCATAGCCGCGGAAGTGCCGGTCGTGGTTGTCGAAGAACCTTTCGCGGACCGCGAG
>Ga0302324_100023432_pt1 | contig 11943 bp, 12 predicted proteins | sample Palsa_T0_1_FD_201949 | JGI IMG/M metagenome (GOLD analysis project Ga0302324, IMG submission 201949) | Peat permafrost microbial communities from Stordalen Mire near Abisko, Sweden - Palsa_T0_1 | ecosystem: Environmental > Terrestrial > Soil > Palsa > Peat permafrost | place: Sweden: Abisko... | reverse complement strand
CGAGGATCAAAGGCGTCTTGGTCCACAGGCGGGCAGTTTTCCCCCTCCGTCCGATCAATTCAAGCATTAGCCGTGTTAGACAGGCATGTCTCCTGCTGGATTGAGGAATCGAGGATTGACAGGCTTGGCGGGGCATCGCACGTTCTTGGCATGAGCGGCCAAACTGAAAGCGCGCGCTTGGGTGGGAGCGACCAGTCTTCGAGGCCACGGTCGTCGCGGACTATGGCTGCGTCGGCTTTGCTCCTCCTGTTCGGTTTGCTTTGGTTGTTGACAGGTCAAATTTCTCATGAGCCGGTTTACGGCGGCAAGACATTGACTCTTTGGTTGCGAACCTATGACCCGTCTTCGCCGTTGGGACGTGGTTCACGGGAATGGAATGAAACGGATGACGCGGTGCGTCACATCGGGACTAATGCCATCCCTTTCCTTTTGCGGATGCTGCGCGAGACAGATTCCAGCTTGAAACTTGCTTTGGCTGCGTTGGCCCAAAGACAACGCTTCATAAAAATCCATTTCGTGCCCGCCACGACGCGAAATATTGAAGCGTCAAAGGCCTTTATCGTTTTGGGCGACGCGGCTAAAGACGCGGTGCCCGACTTGATGAAGGCCTATGACGAGAACAATTCCATCGAGTCCCGGAGCGCCATCGAGGAGGCATTGAGTTGGATCGGCCCAGGCGCGGAGTCCGCGGTGCCGTTGCTATTGCAAGCCGCCACCAATGCCAACAATGAAGTGCGGGCGAACGCGTTATGGGCGCTGGGCGATATCCACTGCGACGCACAAGTGTGCGTTCCGGTGCTGATTCGCGCCTTGGGCGACTCCGACAGTGGGGCGCGACTCAGCGCGGCGCATGCTCTGGGAATGTTTGGAACGGAGGCTCAATCCGCCATTCCGGCGCTGAGCGAAATGACAAAACCGCCCAAGGCTCTCGCCGTGTTCTCTATCACTGACGAGGTGCCGCTCGAAGCCCGCAACGCCCTGCGCAAGATCAATCCCGATGCTCATTCGCCATCCGGCCAAAGCTCATCCGCATTTGAAATTCGCCCTGTCCCCCCGACGTTTCCTCCACGATAGCGCCTTTTTTGACGGCATGGACAAGATTCCAGACCCGTGACAAGGCGGTCGCGAATGCTGAGCGTTCCGTACTGCAAAAATCGCAAAAACTGTCAAGCCATCGACGGCCGAATCTGCTACATGTTTCGGCAAGATGAATTCGCGCGCTAAACAAACCACGCTGCTCTTCTACAAGGAGTGCCTGCTACGCGTGCTGGTGCATATCCAAGAGCACCTCGACGAGCCGTTGGCGCTCGAAGAACTGGGGCGGCTGGCCTTTTTTTCGCCGCATCATTTCCATCACGTGTTCACTGGAATGCTTGGGGAATCGCTTGGCAGCCATGTGCGGCGGTTGCGATTGGAACGCGCCGCATGGCGGCTCAAGCTCACGCGAACGCCGGTTGTCCAAATTGCTTTCGAGGCCGGTTATGACAGCCACGAAGCTTTCAGCCGCGCCTTTCGCAAGGGATTCGCCATGTCGCCCGTGCAGTTTCGCCGGCGCCACGGCGCGATGGCGCGGATTCAAATTCCTTCCGGCGTGCATTACCAGGAGCGAAAGAGGCTGCGGAGTTTTCGCCCCACTGAAATTGAGGACAAGAATATGAACGTAGCCATCAAAAATCTAAAACCGGCGCGCGTGGCTTTCATGCGCCACAACGGTCCTTACCAGGATGTCGGGAAGACCTGGGAGCAATTCATGATGTGTCTGGGCAAAGATGGGCTGCTGGGTGGGAGCCCGCAATTCATCGGCATCTGTCACGATGATCCGGCCGTGACGCCCCGGGAGAAAGTGCGTTACGACGCTTGCATCACTGTGAACCAGCAGTTCCGCGCGCATGGAGACATCGGCGTGCAACTGGTTGCCGGCGGGGATTACGCCGTGCTGACCCATTTTGGCCCCTATGAGAAACTGGGCGGGAGTTATGCAAGATTGCTCGGCCAATGGTTGCCGCGCAGCGGACGACGTTTGCGCGCCACACCATGCCTGGAGATTTACTTCAACTCACCGGAAAATACCGAGCCGGAGGATTTGATCACGGACATTCACGCGCCGCTTGAGACAAGATGAAATCGCAATGGAGCGGGCAAACCCAAACTCGGAAGGAACCATGACCACAAAACTCGATCTCTACAAAATGCACAAAGCAGAATACGCGGCGCCGACCAAGCCCGCGCTTGTGCGCACGAAACCCGCGCTCTATCTAACTATCGCCGGCCAGGGCGCGCCTGGAGGGTCGCGCTTTACCGCAGGTGTCGCCGCACTCTATGGCGCGGCCTTCACCATCAAGATGACCCGCAAAGTTGCCGGAAAGCAGGATTACGCCGTGTGCAAGCTCGAAGGCCTGTGGTTTTTTGGCGGCGAACCCGACGCGACACCAAAGGAGGAGTGGCAATGGAAGTTAATGATGCGGACACCGCATTTCATTGCGCAAGAGGACCTGAAGATGGCCGTGGACACGCTGCTCAAGCGGGGTAAGTCGCCAGGTATCGCGGAAGTGAAACTCGAAACGATCGACGAAGGCGTCTGCGTGCAGATGTTGCACGTAGGGCCGTATGAGAGCGAGAGCGCCACGGTCGCTCTGATGCGGAGTTTCGCTGAAAGCAACGGTTTGAAGCTCAGCGGGCCGCACCACGAGATTTATCTCTCCGATCCTCGCCGCGTTCCTCCCGAACGACTGAAAACGATTCTTCGCCAGCCGGCCATAAAGAGGAATTCATAGGGCATTGCTGGATTTCGTTTGCCAGTCAACGCTCGATTGGCGCCGCTTTCCACCAACGCCGCCTCACTCGTTGCCGCCCCCGTTGGCGACCATGTTGTGCATGACAAAATTGGCGAAGCTGTTCGAGGACCGTTTCGGTTGCAGCATGGCTTGCGCCTCCGCTGCGGCATAGCGTTGTTTGTTTTCCCGCACGCCCTCGACGGCTTTGAGGAAGTACGCCGTCGACTCTTTCATCTCCAGGCGCTTGACTTTGTCGTAGGCGTAGAGCGCTTTGCCGTCTTCGATCAACCGTTTGAGATCCGCGCCCGTGAAACCTTCGGTTGCCGGGATCAAGGCCGCCACGTCCACCGGCCGCACTTCTTCGGGCAACTCGGCGACATGGCGGGTGAGAATTTGCGCGCGGGCTTCGACATTGGGTAGCTTCATCTCCAGCCACAGTTCCACCCGCCCGGAGCGGATCAGAGCCGCCGGCAGACTGGCGACATTCATGGCCGTCATCATCACGCAGACCCGCCCGGCGCTTTCGCTTTCCAATCCGTCCAACATGGTCAGCAGGTAGCGGTAAAGCCCATGCTCGCGCGTGTCCTCAAAAATCGCGTCCGCATCGTCAATAAAAATGATGGCGGGGGCATTCTCCTTGGCAGTTTCGAAGACCTGGGTGATGCGGTTGTAAAACCCCTGCGTGCCGGCGATGAAAGTGCCGTCAATGAGAAAGAATTTGCTCTTGAGCCGGTGCGCCATGGCTCGCCCCACTGTGGTCTTGCCCGTGCCCGGAGGCCCGTAGAGCAGCACGCCGCGTTTGGAGCGCAACTTGAACTGATGGGCTAGCGCGTCGTTTTCCAGGGGCAGGACGATGTTGGTTTCCAGATGCCGCAACACGTCGTCCACCCCCTTGAGGTCGCGCAGGTCCACGGCCTGCACTTCCCCCAGGTCCACGTTGCTGGCCAGGCGCTGCGAGCGCAGATAATCAATGAACACATCTGTTTTCAGCGGCGCGTAGCCGGCCAGCCACTTGCAGGCGGACTTGAGTTGGTGCGCGTTCAGCTTGGGCGCAAAGCGGTAAATCTTGTCGAGATCCAAATCGGCGGAGTTTTCTCCCATCCAGCCTTTGATCAGCGCGGAGTAATCCTCCACTTTAAAGCGGTCAATGCCGAAGGAGAAGCTGCGTTGCGCGGCCGCCTCGGCCAGATGCTCCGTGGTGCCGAAGATCAACTTGCGGCCCGATTCCAGAGCGTAGGTGCATAGCCCCATGATGACCGAGTTCATATAGCCCGCGCGCGGATAAAAGTGGCAGCCGCCTGAAAACAGATCGACCAGGTGCAAATCGTCCAGGATCACCACCGGGTTGGCTTTCAAGGCATCGAGAACCAAATTGTAGAGCGTCTCCTCCAAGGCCATCGGATGTTTGAGGCTGGCCGCCGTCGCAAAATCCGTCATGCGGAGGAAAGCGCCGCCCGTCTGGTGGTGCAGTTCTTTCAATACCGTGGTCTTGCCGCGGCCTACACCGCCCCACAGCCGAAAAATGGAACCGATGGGCAAGCCTTTGAGCAGCAAGTCCAGCGAGCCTTGTTGCGCCGGACACAATTGTATCTTGGATTTGTCTTGCATAAACACGATCAAAAATGATCTGGCGAGATGATAGCGGGGATAGTCTCGGGTTGGCAAGGCTGGCGGCATGGCAAGAGTTGACTCGACGACGGCAGGCGCGGTACGTTGCTGGCTGCGCCAGAACATGAGTATTTTCAAACGAAGCAGAACGGGGCAGGGGGTGTCGGGCCATGCACTTACGCGTCCCGGGTGGTGGCTGCCAGGCATGGTTGCATTCGCGGTCGGTTTCGCGGCGCAAGCACCCGCGCAAAATCGAGATGTCTCCACCCTCTTTCCCGAACCGAATCAGGTGAAGGCGGATTTTCCGGCTGACCCGAAGCGTTACGCGGCCTTTTTCGCCCTGTCCACCACGTTCAACGCCACGGCGTCAAGGCCGCTGTCGCGCGCCGCTTACACCAAGAGTTTTGATTACGAGGGAGCTTACAACGGCATCGAAACGCTGCACATGCAGCAAGGCATGAGATCGCAGGCTTACAAAGATTGGGCGGCGCAGCGGGATAAATTGGTGACGGATCGCGCGTTCCTGCGCTCGGTCCTGGACAAATATCATGTCGCCAATTTGCCGAGGGCGGCGCGCCCGGCTCCGGCGCCTCCGCCCAATGCTCCGCCCGGATACGCATCTCCACCAGCCCAATCCCGGATGTCGCCGGAAGAAGCGCGGCATCGGCTGTTCATTTGGGCGCTGCCGTTGGTGCCCGTGAGTTGGATTGCCATGTATGTTTTGCCGTTGCTGCTGCTGCGCCGTTCCGGCACCACCAGATTGCTGGCTGTTTCGCAGAATCCGCCGCTGGCCGGCTCGCCGTCGTTGCCGGAGTCATTGCACGTCGTTCATTTGCCGGGCGTGCGTTACGCGGTCAAAACATTTTCCGGTTTCGTGCTCGACAAGCAGACCACCTTTACCACCACCTCCGTGACCACGACCACTCCCGGCCACGTCAATGTCGTAGGCAACGTGGCCACGGTCACTCCCGGCCAGACCACCACTCATCGCACCACCCACCGCACAGACGTGTTGCGCGTCCGCACTCCCGAACAGCGCGAGGCGACCTGGACCTTTACCGGCCAGAGCGGCGTGAATATTTTTGCCGGACAGATGATCAGCGCCGTCGCGCGTCCGATGAAGGATGACTTTTCCGAATTTCTGGTGTCTTACAACCACAACACGGGCCAAGTCGTGCCGGCGGAAGGCTTGGACAATGCCAACCGCACGAGCGGGTTGATGGCTTTTCTCGCGCAGCCGATGGCAACGGTCGCGGGCACGCTCGGCTTTCTCATCGTGGTGGGCTATTACCTCACCACACCGCCCTACATCTTCCAATTCGGTCTGGATATGGGCGGCTTCATTTTGCTGCTGTTCTCCGCATTTTGTTCGCTGACGGTCGCGTTTTTTCTGACCCATTGGTTGCAATACAAAGTCATGCAACAGAGAAACGCGCTCTTCCTGGCCAAATACGGCCCGCAGTTCCGGCAATTCTTCGAGCAAAGCACGCCTGCTTTGCAAAAGCGTTTCGACGTTCCATAGATTGCTATGCAGTTACTTTATCCGGTGCGGCGCCATTTTGTTCCCTCCCCATGAACATGAACCGAAAGGGAACCTCCTCACCCCGGCCCTCTCCTCCACAAGTGTGTGGAGGAGAGGGAGATGGAACGGCGCGCGCGCGTTCTGGGGATCCATGAGTGACGGAGGCCAATGTCCTCGGGCCAAAGAACCCCATTTCCGGCCCGTTGGCTGCGCCTTGACACAATTTCGATCAATCTTATAGTGGCTGAAAATGCAAAGTCATTTACCCGACGGGCAGGCGGAAACAGAGGAAACCGATTCCGCGCTTATAAATTCCTTGAAACAATTTCAACCTGCCGGCCGCGGCTTCTGGCACGATGTCTCCGAGGCCGATTGGAATGATTGGAAGTGGCAGCTCAAGCAACGCATCACGACCCTGGAAAAGTTGCAGCGGTTCCTGCCGACGCTCACGCCGGAGGAATTCGAAGGCACGGTCCTGGCCAATCACAAACTGGCCCTGGCCATCACCCCCTATTTCTTCAACCTCATTGACGCGGGCGACGAGAATTGCCCCATCCGCCGCCAGGTCGTGCCGCGTGTGGAGGAAACTTACACCGCGCCTTGGGAAATGAGCGATCCGTGCGGGGAGGATTCCCATTCGCCCGTCCCTGGCCTGGTGCATCGCTATCCCGATCGCGTGCTCTTTTTGGTCACAGACCGTTGCGCGGCCTATTGCCGTTATTGCACCCGTTCGCGCATGGTCAGCAACGCCGCCGGCTACGATTTCCACCCGGAGTTCGACCGCCAGATTCAATACGTGAGCCGGCACCCGGAGATTCGCGATGTGCTCTTGAGCGGCGGCGACCCGCTGCTCTTGAACGATGACAAGCTGGAGTTTCTCCTCAGCCGCCTGCGCGCCATCCCGCACGTCGAGTTTCTGCGCCTGGGCACGCGCATTCCGATCTTCCTGCCCCAGCGCATCACCCCGGCGTTGTGCGCGATGCTGCGCCGGTATCATCCGTTGTTCATCAGCATCCACTCCAACCATCCGCGCGAGTTGACCACCGAAGTGCGCGACGCCCTCGGACGGCTGGCGGACGCGGGCGTGCCGCTGGGCAATCAGACGGTGTTGCTGCGCCACGTCAACGACGACGTGGCCGTCATGCGGGCGTTGATGCAAAAATTGCTGATGTGCCGCGTCAAGCCCTACTACATTTATCAGTGTGATTTGATTTCAGGTTCGGCCCATTTGCGTTCCAGCGTGCGCAAAGGGCTGGAGATCATGGAAAACTTGCGCGGCCACACCAGCGGCTACGCCGTGCCGCAATATGTGATTGACGCTCCGGGCGGCGGCGGGAAAGTGCCCATCAACCCCGATTACGTTCTGAGCCGAAACAAGAACCGCGTCATCATCCGCAACTTTGAAGGCCGAATTTTTGAATATCCAGAAGCGGCAGACGGGACGCCCTTGACCTCGCCGCCCCGGGAAATTGTGGAGCCGGAGTTGGTTTGAGGCCGTCCGGCGCGGCACGCCCCTAATTTGCCTCAGGCGCGCGTTCTTATTTCCGGGGAGCACACGCGCCCTCGCGTGTCGCCATCGGCGCCCTCGCCGATGGCATCTTCCTGTTCCAGAAAAAGTGTAGAAGATAAAAAGATGTGGTCGGCGGGGGCGCCGACCACCACACGCGGGGCGCGTGTGCTCCCCAGAGCGCATCCGTTCCATCGTTAAGGGAAGTTTGGCGCGCCGTTTCACCTTGCGCAGAGCCGGGCGAATTTGCTATCCATCCGTCTGATTATGGCAGCAATCGGCCGCTTTCAAAAAGGCGAAGAAATTTTTTATGCCAGTGTGGTGGCTGGCGAGCTTTACCGTTTGCGCGGAGATGTTTTTGGTCCGCATTCACTTGACAAAAAGCCCATGCCCTTCAAAGGCGTCAAGACGCTGACGCCGGTGGCGCCGTCCAAGCTCATTGCCATCGGGCTAAATTACGCCGACCACGCGCGCGAACAAAACAAGGCGCTGCCCAAGGAGCCTCTGTTCTGGCTCAAAGCGCCCAGCTCGCTCATTCCCGACGGGGCCAAAATAGAAATTCCCCACCCGGAACACCGAACCGATTACGAGGCGGAACTGGCCATCGTCATTGGCCGGCGGGCGCGGCATCTCACGCAGGCGGCGGCCCCGCGTTATATTCTGGGCTACACCGCGGCGGAGGACATCAGCGACCGCACCATTCAGAATTCAGAGAGCCAATGGGCGCGGGCCAAGTCCTTTGACACCTTCACGCCGCTGGGTCCTTACATCGAGACCAAACTGGACCCGCAAAATTTGACCATTCAGTTGTTTCAAAACGGCCAGCTCCGGCAGAATTCCAACACCAGCCAGCTCATTTTCAATTGCGCGCAGTTGGTCAGCTTCCTTTCCACCCACATGACCCTCCTGCCTGGCGACGTCATCGTCACCGGCACCCCCAGCGGCGTGGGCCCTATCGCCTCCGGCGACCGGCTGGAAGTGCGGATTCAAGGCCTGGCGCCGCTGGTCAATATGGTCAAATGATCTGCCATCGCCGCCAGGAACAAACTGAGGCGGATGTGGCCTTTCTGGAAAAAGCCATCGAGGGCGCGCCGCTGGGCGATCCTTCGGATAAGGAAATGGCCGCCATCTACGCCGGAATCAAAGCCCGGCGAAAAAAAGTCCGTGAAGGTCGCCTTTCACGCGGGGGTAGTGTTTTTGGGCGCCGGGTGGCGGGGACTTGTTAATTGATGAATCGCATCCGCAAGAGCATTTTGGTTCTCGCCGCATTCCTTCTGGTGATGGTCACGGCCTGCTCTAAAGGAGACAAGACGATTGGCGTTGCAGAAAAAGACCCAGAAATGACCGCCGCAATTTCCAAAGCGCGGGAGACACTTCCGCAATTTTGGCAGGTCTTCGATAAGCGAGCGCATGGCGAGAGTGGGTTCTCCTTGAAAGTCAGGATTACAGACACTAAAGGCACGGAGCATTTTTGGGCCACCGACATCGATCGACGAGAGGGCAAACTGATGGGCAACATCAACAACGATCCGGACATCGTCAGCAGCGTGAGGCTCGGAGATAGGATTGTGATTCCAGAGACTGACATCACGGACTGGCTCTACATGCGGGACGGTAAAATGGTTGGCAACTACACGCTAAAGCCTCTCTTGAAGCAGATGCCACCAGCAGAGGTCGAACGTCTCAAGAGAATCATGACAGACCCGTGACTGACCTACCCAACTGCGGCCAACTCCCCGCATTGAGGAACGCCTCAGGTGCAATCTTCCTCGTTGCGTTGGTTGTCGACCGCCGCTTCTTGCCAACTGCGCGTCTCAATGTTATTCTTCAGTCATGACTACGAGGGTGGAAGCCATTTACGAAAACGGGACACTGAAACTCCCGTGTCGTTTGCCTTTGGAGGAAAAGGCCCATGTCGTTCTCACGATCCAGAGCAACGCGGGCGTAAAGGAGGACGAAGAACGTGAGGTGTGGCTGAAAAAATCTGAGGAGACATTGATGAAGGTCTGGGAAAACCCGGCGGATGACGTATTCAATGAGCTTCTCGAATAGCTATGAAGCATTTCCTCGAACTCAAGCCACCGCTCAAGGCGTTGATTCTTAGCGGATTGGCCGAGGCCGCGTTCCTTGGAGTATTCTTTGCTTTCCGCGACTTTTCATATTTCGGCACTCCACGGAATAGGATAAGTCAAGCATTTTGTTTGTTCCACGAGCCAATTGGGAAGATTGCAGATGACGCGTATTACAAAGTGGTTCCCGATTGGATTCGATTTTACATTGACTGGGATAACCCGGTGGCCTCGTGGGCTTTAATCACGTTATTGGGTCTTGCCCAGTGGTATATTATCCTTCTTCCGATTATATGGATTTACCGGTATCTTGCCGCAAAATTGTCAAGAAAACCAATATGAGCTGAGAAAGCGACTTTAAGTGACACGACAATTGTGATGCATACGGATTTGGCGGAGAATAGAGTTTATGTCGCACCACAAGAGAGTTCAATTTGACTTGGTAAAATTGCTGAACGGCGAGCGAATTCTTCGACTGACCGATCCGCACACGGGTATCTGTTTGGAAAAGAAGCTCAAGCCAGCCGAGGCGGTTGTTCGTCAAGAAGACCACTTTCATCAGGTCTTTGAGGCGGCGCTGGCCCGGGCCGAGATGATCGGCTCCTAACACTTGCCTTTGACCCGCATTCTGCCACAATGACTGCCGCTGGGTTTGTTAAATAATTCATGCCTATCCGGTTGACTGACAATTTCTCCGTTTCGGGGAGCGCGACCGTCTCGGTCGCCCCCGTCGGCGTCCCGCCGACGGGCCATTTGTCAATCAACCGGATAGGCACGAAATAATTCAATAGGTTTAGCTCAGTTGCGGAGCAACAGTTTTGTAAACCGGCCGCGAGGCCAAATGAATAGTCATTGATATTATGCGTTGGAGCCAGGCTTTTATCCCGACTCTGAAGGAAAGTCCCGCGGAAGCGGAAATTCTTTCGCACAAGCTGCTCTTGCGGGCCGGCTTGGTGCGCAAGCTCACCGGCGGCCTCTACATCTTCCTGCCGCTGGGACTTCGCGTCTTGCGCAAAATCGAACGGATCGTGCGCGAGGAAATGAATCGGGCCGGCGCGCTGGAAGTCCTCATGCCCGCCTTGCAACCTCCGGAAATCTGGCAGCAAAGCGGCCGCTACCAAACCGCGCAGGGCGTACTTTTCAAGGCGCGCGATCACGCCAAGAAGGAGTGGGTCCTGGGCCCGACGCATGAGGAGGTCATCACGACTTTGCTGGCAGGCGAATTGAGTTCCTACCGCCAGTTGCCGAAGAATTTTTACCAAATCCAGACCAAGTTCCGCGATGAAATCCGCCCGCGCTTCGGCTTGATGCGGGCCAAGGAGTTTGTGATGAAGGACGCCTACAGTTTCGACACCACCGACGAGGCGGCGCAAGTCAGCTACCAAAAAATGTATGACGCCTACGCGCGCATTTTCCAGCGTTGCGGCCTCAAGACCATGGCGGTCGAGGCGGACACCGGCGTGATGGCGGGAAAATTTTCCCACGAGTTCATGGTGCCGGCGGAAACGGGCGAGAACGAAGTGGCCTGGTGCGAACAGTGCCATTACGCCGCCAACGTCGAAAAAGCCACCAGCCGCGCCACTCCCACCGAGTCGGCCTCAGGCGGCAGCCCGGAGAAATTCGCGTCGCCGGGGGTGGCGACCATTGAAGACTTGACACGACCGCCGTTCAACGCGCCAGCCAGCCGGCAGATCAAGACGCTGGTGTATGTCGTGGAGAACAAACCGGTGTTGATCCTGATGCGCGGCGATCATCAGTTGAACGAAGCGAAGTTGACGGGGGCCTTGGGTACGGACACGTTTCGTCCCGCTGAAGCGGATGAAATTGTGGCGGCGTTAAAGGCTCGACCGGGCAGCCTGGGCGCGGTGGGAGTGGTGGATGTGCCTGTGCATGCGGACGAGACGTTGCGCGGCGCCGCCAACATGACCACCGGCGCGAACGAGGACGGCTTTCATCTGCGCCAAGTCGATATCGGACGCGACATCACAGTCCACAAGTGGAGCGACTTGCGCCTGGCGCGGGCGGGCGAGCCGTGCCCCAAATGCGGCCAGCCCCTGCGCATCCAGCGCGCGATCGAGGTCGGCCACGTTTTCAAACTGGGCACCAAATACAGCGAAGCTTTTAACGCTTGTTTCCTGGACGAATCCGGCCAGAAGCATCCCGCCATCATGGGTTGCTACGGCATCGGCGTGACGCGCACGCTCCAAGCCGTCATCGAACAATGCAACGACAAAGACGGCATCATCTGGCCCTTGAGCGTGGCGCCTTACACCGTTTGTTTGACACCATTGACCGTCGCGCCCGACAGCGCCGTGATGAAGCTGGCCGAACAACTTTACGCGGCATTGAGCGCGCGCGGCGTGGACGTCATTTTGGACGACCGCGACGAGCGCCCCGGTTTCAAATTCAAGGACTCGGAGTTAATCGGCTTCCCGATCCGTGTCGGCCTTGGGGAAAAATCCC
>Ga0302324_100023429_pt1 | contig 11944 bp, 7 predicted proteins | sample Palsa_T0_1_FD_201949 | JGI IMG/M metagenome (GOLD analysis project Ga0302324, IMG submission 201949) | Peat permafrost microbial communities from Stordalen Mire near Abisko, Sweden - Palsa_T0_1 | ecosystem: Environmental > Terrestrial > Soil > Palsa > Peat permafrost | place: Sweden: Abisko... | reverse complement strand
AGGGAAATCATCAAGCCATGCCGCATCTGTCACTGGAATTTGCCCGGCTCTTGGCGCACCCGTGTGAGGTTGTTCAATCCCGTCACTGTGAGTGGATTGGGTGGGACGTTCGTGAGTGTTCTGGCCGCGATCGTCGCCCCGGTATGCTTATTGGACCGATACCTCTTGACCCGACTGACGCGCTAATGAGCCGCGGAGAACCGCTCTCTGACGTTAGGTAATTCGCATTTAGTGTGTGCCAATCGAAGTTCACCTTATGCGAGAGCCGCCCGCCGACTCAGACGGCGATATGATGAGGCGCTGCTAGGAGGGATGTCGTTCTTTCGCTCCGCAATGATATGCAAGTTGTACTCTCCGACCGCAGATGCCAGCAGCATGCACCGGGAACGTGTTGTGACGCCGGAGACATTGCTCTGCAACTGCAACGCTCTGCGCCGGCACCTATTCAGAGGGGAATCGTGAAGTAGAAGGTGGACCCTCCACCGAGCGCGGATTCGGCCCAGATCCGCCCCCCATATTGCTCCACGATACGCTTGCAGATGGCGAGTCCGATGCCAGTACCGGAGTACTCATCGCCTGTGTGTAATCGTTTGAAGAGACCGAAGATCCGCTCCGTGTACTGGGAATCGATACCGATGCCGTTGTCCGAAACGGAGAACAACCAGTGCTGATCCTGTTTCTTAGCCTCTACGCGGACTAGAGGCGGTCTCACGCTACGATATTTCAAAGCGTTTCCGATCAAATTTTGGAACAATTGCTGCAAGTGAATCCTGTGAATCTTGACCGGCGGTAGTACTCCGTACGTGATTTGCGCGGAACTCGCACGGATCGCGTTCTCCAGGTTCGCAAGGGTGGTGGCGATGGCTTCCGTGGCTTCGGCTTCTTCCCGTCCCTCTAAATTCTTGACTTGCGTGTAGGCAAGCAGATCGCGGACCAGCATCTCCATTCGCGACGCGCCGGCTTTCAAATAACTGAGCATCTCAAGTGCTTGCCCGTCGAGTTTATCGGTACAGCGGGCCGCCAGCAGCTCACTATAAATCTTGACCGCGCGCAAAGGCTCCTGCAGATCGTGGCTCGCCGAATAGCTGAATTGTTCGAGATCTTCGTTGGCCCGCCTCAGGTCCTCATTGGCCTCTTTCTGGGCGTCGATGTCGGTGGACGTGCCGATCCATTTGACCACCTCGCCGCGCTGGTTTCGGATGGGAACGGCGCTCACCAGATGCCACCGCAAAGTGCCGTCCGTCACGCGCAGGAAACGGCATTCAACGCTATACGCTTTGCCAGTGCGCAAACTTTCCGCGAACGCGAAATCGAGCGTCTGCAGATCCTCGGGCGGCATTTTTTCGCGAAATGTCTTGGCCAAGGTGGCTTGGAGATCGCATCCCGTCAGCTCCGTCCAGCGCGAATTGACGTAGTCGACCACACCGTCGGCGTCCGTGCTCCAGACCACTTGGGGCATGCTCTCGGCCAACTGCCGGAACCGCTCCTCGCTCTCCTCAATACGCTTGCGCGCGTTGACTAAATCGGTAACATTGACGATGTGAGCAAACACGCCGGTAATTTCGCCTCGATCGTCGCGGATGGCGTTATAAACGAAGTTGAGGTACACGTCCCGCAGGACGCCGTTTCCCGTAGCGTCTAACTGAATGAGCGCCTCCCTGGCGCTGAAGGGGATGCCGTATCGATAGACGCTATCGAGCAGTTGGACATAACCTTGCTCAACAACTTCGGGAAACACTTCGCGCACCGGCTTGCCGGAGAGCTGCTGCGCGGTGCGGCCCACCAGCCGCTCATACTCCTCATTGAAGGAGTCGAAGACGTGATCCTGCCCCCGCATGATCGCGACAGCGGCGGGAACCTGAAAGAACAGCTCACGCCATTTCTTGCGATCCGCCTCGCGCAGAGCTTCCTGTTCGCGCAGAGCGACCTCGGCGTGTTTCTGTGGGGTGATGTCGCGGAAGTAATTCGAAAGGCCGCCCTCGCGCGTAGGATATCCCCGGATCCGAAACCACTTGTCCCACGGCGCATAGTAATATTCGAACTCGATCGCAACCTGCTCGCGGACGGCGCGGCGGTATTCGTGCTCCACGACCGTTCCCAGCGTATTTTCAAAAAGAGTCCAGTGATTCTTGCCCAGCAGTTGGTCGCGGGGCAGGCCTAGCAATCGCTCGGCTTCGCTGTTGACGTAGCTGAAGCGCCAGTCGCGATCGAAGACCACGAAGGCGTCGGTGATGCTTTCGAGAATTCCGGACACCTCGTCGCGCGCCGCTTCGGCCTCGGCGCGCAGTTCCGCTTCGCGCGCGGCGGCCTGCCGGCGGATGCGCGTCATATCGAGCTGGGCTCCGACTCGTGCCAGCAGCTCGCGGGCGGTAAACGGCTTTACCAAATAATCGCTGGCGCCCGCGTCCAAGCCCTCGACGCGCGCTTCCTCGCCAGCGCGCGCCGATAGCAGAATCACGGGAAGAGTCCGCGTGCCCGCATTTTCCCGCAGCGCCCGCAGCAGTCCGAAGCCGTCGAGCACCGGCATCATCACATCGCTTAGAACCAGGTCCGGCGGACGATCTTTCACGCACGCCAGAGCCTCCTCGCCATTGCCGGCGGATTCCACTTCGTAATCGCTCTCGAGCAGCCTGCACAGGTATTCGCGCATATCGCGATTGTCGTCAACGATCAGCACCCTGCCGGCGCGCCTGGTCCGGACCGGAGCGGTCCGGGTAGTCGTCGCCCGCGGCAGCCATCGCGCCGCTTCCTCGACGTAAGACTCCGCGTGCAGCGCCGTCGAATTGAGGCTGCGCGCCCCGCCGACACGATCCTTGGGAAGGTGCGCGGAACCGAATGGAATGGACACGGTGAACGAGCTGCCCTGTCCGACGACGCTCGCAACCTCGACCGTACCTCCATGCAGCTTGACCAGTTCGGCGATCAGAGCGAGGCCGATGCCCGTACCCTCCTGCGTTCTTCCGCGCGCGCCCTCTACGCGATGGAACCGCTCAAAAAGGTGCGGCAGCTCGTGCGCCGGAATGCCCGTCCCGGTATCTTCTACCGTGAGCACGGCCATGCGATCTTGCAGCCCCGTGCGAGTGGCGATGCGGACGGTGATGCGGCCCTGGAACGTATATTTAAAGGCGTTCGAAAGAAGATTCAGAACGATCTTCTCCCACATGTCGCCGTCCACGTAAACGGCATCGGGCAGCGGCGGGCAGTCCACGATCAGTTCGAGGCCGGCATTTTCGACCGCCGCGCGAAAGGTGGAGGCAAGTTCGGCGGTGAAGGCGGAGAGATCCGTCGCCGCATAATTCGCCTGCACACGGCCTGCCTCGATGCGCGAAAAATCGAGCAGCGTGTTGACCAGCTTCTGAAGGCGTAGCCCGTTGCGATGCGTCACCGACAAAAGATCGAGATCCGCCGGAGGCATCCCATCCCTGCGGAGCAGTTCTTCCAAAGGCCCCAGCATCAGCGTGAGCGGCGTCCTGAATTCGTGGCTCACGTTGGAGAAGAAGGTGGTTTTCGCGCGATCGATTTCGGCCAGCGCTTGGGCGCGCTTCCGTTCCTCTTCGAGCGTGCGGGCTTCGGCGATGGCGGTAGTGACGTGACTGCCCACGAGCGAGAGAAAACCCAGGTACTCTTCATCGAGCCGTTTGCGGGGACTGATGGCCAGAATCGCAAATCCGATATTTTGTCCAGCCGGCGAGATCGGAAACACCAGCGCTTCCCGCGGCGCCACCGGCCACGCTCCGCAGGGGATATTCTCCAAATCCGGCGGAAGTGCGATCGCGGATGGGCTGGTACATTCGAGAGCATGCGCGAAAGCCCAAGGCTCACCCCGCCGCGCCAGCTCCGGGAACAGAGCATTCGTGGAGCGGATACCAGCGTCGGCCGCCAGACATGCCTCGCCGTTGTCCGAAAGCAGATAGAAAGCCGCGAACGGAATATCGTATAAATTCTTTTCCAGGGTCAAACACGCCAGCCGGCAGACTTGTGCGCTGCTCTGGGCATTGGCGGCGCGCGCCGCCTCCGCCAGGTCGCGCAGAGTGCGCAGGCGCCTCTCCCCGATCACCTGATCGGTGGTCTCCTGAACGGGAGTAAAAATACCGCCGACGCCGCCGGATTCATCACGTATCGGGCTATAGGAAAAGGTGAAATAACATTCCTCCGGGTATCCGTTGCGCTCCAGTTCGAGCAGCAGATTCTCCCCCCAGGTGGCCTCGCTACGCTCCATAACGCCGCCCAGCATGGGGCCGACAATGTGCCAGATCTCCGGCCATATGTCGCGAGCGCGCATCCCGAGCGCGGCAGGATGTTTCACGCCCAGGATGCGGCGGTAGGCATCGTTATAAAGGGTAACCATTTCCGGCCCCCACCAAACGACGATCGCGAAGCGTGAGTCGAGGCAGGTGGAAATCGTGGTCTTGAGGGATTGGGGCCAGGTTTCGTCGGGCCCTAAGGGAGTGGCGGACCAGTTAAGGCCCCGCATGAGCTCGCCCATCGCGCCGCCGCCGACGAAGACGCGGCCGGCGGATTCCGGGTGAATCGAACCATTTTCAACTGGCTGCATGGGAACCTGCATCTTTGGGGTGACCACTAAGGAAGATTCCAGTAAGAATTCGTTTGTTTCGGCAAGTTTTGGATATTATCGTCATACACCGCTAGAGCGGAAGCAAGGATTTGACCCGTTCATCAAGATCCCAGAGCGAATCAGATGCGATTCAGGAAATGATAGCACTTTAAGGCAACTTCCTCAGACTTCCCTCCGAGGGCCGGCAGTGTGGAGAGACAGGAGGCAAAACACGGAACTTCGGCGTCGCGGAGCTGTTTTGTGGGTCGGCTGATATTGGAGCGTTCGAGTTATGGACGAAAAGCCACCAGGGATAGACCGCGGATGGGGCGGAAGTGTTTAGCGTCTCCCGTGCAAAGGGGAAGTTGAGTCGATAGCTGTGGCTGCGATCAGAGCATCGGCTAGTTGAATGCCATGGACGAGAGCGTGCTGTTCGATCAGGGCGACAGCGGTAGCGCCGATGGCTTCTGAATGGGGCAGGACTCGGAATTGGAGTTGGCGGAGCGACTGTCGGATTTGGCGCGCCCCCAGCTTCGATCGGGCGCCCTGAAGAAGCTCCATAAGGGAGACGATGGCCAGGGCGCGATCTGGTGCTGCGTCGATGGCACGGGCTGCGCTTTCGCTGCCGCGCAATGCCCAGATCAGAACGTCGGTATCGAAGATCATTTCGACTTTCGCCCACGCGGTTGTTTCTTGATGCTGGTGTCAGCGGCAGTCCGGCGGGGAAGGCGCAAGTGGCGAAGATAGGAAGCCGGATCGCTTATATCCTCGCGGTCTTTCCAGAGGCCAAACAATGGTTGATCCTTGGTCTTAGGCGCGCCGCTGCCTGGCGCCGATGCGATAGGTATCAGCTTGGCCCTTTCCTTTCCGCGATAGAGGACCGTGACCGTTTCCCCGCGGTCGATGGCGCGAAGAACGTGCTTCATTTTGTAGCGAAGATCGACTATGGTGGCGTTCATTGAGTGTCTCTATCCAGGTATACATTTAGGAAGAACGCACCCGATCCGGGGAACCGAGCGCGAGCAGCCAGCTACTTTCGGAAGGCGTACCGCTGCCGGCGGTGAGCAAGCGTCTGGGCCGGTCCAGCGTCTACGTTACCGCAACGATCTGCAGTCACTCGCTTTTGAAAGTTGAGGTGACCGCTGCAGACGTGTGGGACTTAGTGAACGCGAAGATCTCAAACCCCGGCTAACCTTGTGTTTTCTTTCCGCCAATTAGTTGCGTGACTGTTATAGACCCGCTAGGAATTCTCCTGGCCTGGTAGCGAAATTTCTCGGCACGGTCATCGGCGTGCAGTTCTACCGTTAACGTGACGATCTCCCCGCCGGGAAAGGGCCGATGAATCATAGCGGCAACGGTTGGGAATTCCGGCGTGCGCTGATTATCCAACGCGTACAGCTTAATACCTTCGCGCTCGTCATATTGACAGGCGAGCACCAGGTCGTACGTTTTGCCTCTGGAAGGTTTCACGTAACTAAGCAGTTCGCCCTTCCACATGCCTGCTACTTCCATTGGGTCCCCGTCCCCTTGATAGACTACGCTAGCCGACATGTAGAAGGCGTCTGTTTTGAAGCACGCCACAAAATAGGAATCCAGTTGGTGATCTTCCCTGATAACCCCATACGGATCAATGTACCCATGAACAGTTCGGATCGCCGGCACTGATGACTCGAGCGAAACCATCCTAGGGGCAGGCGCAGGCCGAGGAGGTGGAGCAGCGTAGTAATTCTCGGCCTGGACAACAGTACCAGAAACATCTCCACCCACTGCCAGTGCATGTGTTTGTGACCCAGATGCATTCGCAACGGGCCCACGCTGGGTCTCTGGCGGATGCGGCACCTCTGGAGCTTGGGCAATATTAGAAGCATGCCGATTAGCCTTGAACAGCACAAAGGCTGACCAGAATACTGCCAATGTCAGCCACGACACCCAAGGATGAGCCCGACGAGGGTCAGCATCGGCGAGTCTCCGACAGCGTCTCTTAAGCCGTCTAGAATTGCAGACAATACGGCGTGCTTTGCCAACACAAGCAATCCCTCAAGGCCAGCGAGAATGAGAGACGGAGGAGATGCGGCAGCACGACGAACTGCCGCCACCTCAGGCATGTGGGACATAGCCTCAAGCCTACCACCAGCCAAATTGACCCCACATCCCGCCTACGGCAATGCAGACTCCATTCCCTGGCCGCGTGACGGAAGGTGACAAAAACTTTTGAAACTTGCGCTCACCCCTTATGTGCGTCCGCACAACGTCGAGAAGGAGCGATTTCCGACCAAGGAACGAAACGGTTCCACGTGGTTGCACGGAGCTACCATCTGAAGGCTTAAACAATTTAAAATTTAAGGAGTTCGAATTGGTAGCGCTAACGGGAATCGAACCCGTATTTAAGCCTTGAGAGGGCTCTGTCCTAACCGTTAGACGATAGCGCCATCGAGCCCCTCCATTCTACCATCACTTTCCGCGCCATAATAAAAGCTGGCATGCGTCGCGCCCTCCTCTTCATCGTCGTCCCGACCCTCTTCGCGGCCGACCATTGGGTCCGCTACTCCTCCGGCCCATTCGAAGTCCTCACCGATTCCTCCGAGAAAACCGGCCAGGAAACCATGGTCCGCTTCGAGGAGTTCCGCCACGCTCTCGGAACCCTCGTCGGCGAGGACGACCTCGAAACGCCCCAGCCCATCCGCATCCTCGTCTTCAAAAACTCCAAGGGCTGGACCTCACCCGCGCCCCTCTCCATGGGCCGCGACCGCTACGCCATCGTGCTCGCCGACAAGGCCCCCATCGACCCCGCGGTTTTCAGCGAACTCACCCGCCTCCTCCTCAACTCCAACACTAACCGCATGCCCGCCGCCTTCGAGCACGGCCTGATAGAGTTCTTCTCCACCTTCCAAGTCCACGGCATCCACATCGTCGTCGGCACGCCGCCCGCGCAGCCCGACCTCGACTGGGCCCGCGTCCACTTACTCGCCGTCGCGCCCGAGTATTTCGGGAAGCTCCGCATCCTGCTCTACAACCTGCGCAAGGGTGTCGATGACGATGCCGCGTACCGCAATGCCTTCGGAAAATCGGCCGCTGAAGTGGAAGCGCTCGCCAAGAGCCATTTCGTCGCCGGCAATTTCCAAACGGGCACCATCTCCAGCCTCCCCATGGCCCCCAGCGACTTCCACGAGAAGCCCATCTCCGATACCGATATGCGTCTCGCGCGCGCCGATCTGTTGGCCGGCGACCAATCCGCCGCCGAGTATCGCAGCCTGCTCAACGATCATCTGAAGGTACCCGAGTCCGAAGAGGGCCTCGGCCTGCTCGCCCTGCGCGACCATCGCGATGACGAGGCGCATGGCTATTTCGCCGCCGCCATGGAAGCCGGTTCGACTAGCGCCCGCGCATACATCGAGTACGCGCGCCTCGAATCGGACGACGAGAAGGCCGACAAGGCGCTTCTGCACGCCGCGGGCATCAATCCAAAGCTGGCCGAACCGTTCGCCATGATGGCCCAGCGCGACACCGATCCGCGCAAACGCCTCATGCACTGGAAGTCCGCCGCCGAGCGCGATCCCCGCAACGCGTCCTACTGGCAGGCACTCGCGGAATGCTATCTCGCCGACCACAATTTCGCCGAAGCGGCCAAAGCTTGGCGCGAAGGCGAGCAGGCCGCCACCGACCCGACACAGCGCGCCCGCATGCATCAGGCCCGCATCGACGTAGAAGGGCAGCGTCTCGATTACGAGGAGGCGGAGAAGCGCCGCCAGGCTGCAGAGGACGCTCGCGAACTTCAGAGGCTGAAAGAGCAGGCCCAAGCCCACCTCCACGAAGTCGAAGCCAAGTACAACGGAAATTCCAAGCCCGTCGCCGAAGCCGTCCCCTGGTGGGAGGGCCCCAACCCTTCCGGCAAGGTCATCGGCAACCTGAAGCAGGTCGATTGCCTTGGCAAATCGGCGCGCCTGATCGTGGAAGGCGACAATCACAAAACCCTGAAGCTGCTGGTCACCGACCCCGGCAAGATCGTCATCTCCGGGTCCAACCAGGCGCAGTTGGGATGCGGCGTTCAGAAGCCGCGCCACGTCACCATCCAATATTTCCCCAAGGCCGATACCCGTCTCGCGACCGCGGGTGAAGTGGCAACCATCGAATTCCAGTGAGCCCATCCATCGGCGTGGACCGCTACCGTTGGTGGATTCTCACCGTCTTCGTGCTTTCCTCCGCCATCAATTATCTCGACCGTCAGTCGCTGGCCACTCTCGCGCCGTTGCTGCGCGCCGATTTCCACCTCTCGCGCGAACAGTACGGTTGGATCCTCAGCGCGTTCTCCACTACCTACGCCGCTAGCGCGCCGTTCGCCGGCATCATCATCGATCGCATCGGCCTCAATCGCGGCATTAGTCTCGCGGTGGGACTGTGGTCGGCCGCCGGCATCGCCACCGGCTTCAGCACCGGACTCGGCGGATTGGTGGGCTGCCGCGCGGTTCTCGGCATCGCTGAAGCCGGCGGAATTCCGTCGGCGGGAAAGGCGGTGCACACCTATCTGCGTCCGCCCGAACGCGCCATGGGCAACGCCATCAATCAGGCCGGCGTGAGTCTCGGCATGATCCTCGCGCCGCCCGTCGCCACGTGGATCGCAGTCCGCCACGGATGGCGCATGGCGTTTGTGCTCACCGGCATTCTCGGTCTCCTCTGGATTCCGGTTTGGAATTTCGCGGCTCGTCGCACGCCGCCGGCCGTGAAATCCATCTCGCCGATGAGGCACAGCGACATGCTACGCGACCGCCGATTGTGGGGATTCGTCGCCGCCAACGGTCTGAGCATGGTGGGCTATTCGCTATGGAGCAACTGGACCACGCAATATCTCGTGGACGCGCACCATCTCACCGTCGCGCAGGCGGCGTGGTACGCCTGGGTTCCACCGCTCGTCGCGATGGGCGGCGGATTCGTCGGCGGATGGTTCTCCTTACGGCTGATGGATCGCGGACTGCCGGCCACGGCGGCGCGTTTCCGCGTCTGCTTGGCGGCTGCCCTGCTCTCGCTGGCCACGGCCGCCATTCCGCAAGCTCCGAGCGTGGCGTGGGCCACGGCCGGCATTTCAGTCAGCATCTTCGCCGTGTCGGCCTTCAGCGTGAATACCTACACCCTGCCGCTCGATGTCTTCGGGGGCGCGCGCGCCGCCTTCGCGGTATCGATGCTCGTAGCTTCCTACGGCGCCATCCAGCTGGTCGTCTCCCCGCTCTTCGGCCACATCATCGATCACCAAGGCTACGGCCCTGTCACCACCATCGCGGCACTCACCCCCATGGCCGCCTGCGCGGCGCTGTGGTTCTCGAGGTCGGTGGAGTGAAGCAGCGCCTCAAGCAGTTGTTCTTCCGGCTGCTGGGCAAAGATCCCGAGGCCGTGGTCGTCACTTTCTGTACCGGCGACGCCGAGTTGTGCCGTCGCATGGCGGACGAAGTCCGCGCGCTCGTGCCGGATCGCCGCCATTTCGTGGCGACCGAGGAGAACTGGCCAAAACTGCGCCGCGAACTGCGCAAATTCCGAATCGGGCTCGCGCCAGTCATGCTCGGAGGCTCGTCGGCACTGCGTCGCGCCGCTTATCGCCTGGCGCCCCGCAAAATCCTGGCCTACAACTCACGCGTGGAGCGCCACCATCTGCGATTCGATTTGGCGTCGTTCCTCTTCTGGCGCGGAGTGCCGCTCGATCGCATTTACCTCCGGCCTGCGTGGTGGCCATTCCCGAAGCGCGAGTGCACCGTCACGCCACAAGGCTACCGCGTGCTCGAAGGGCGCCCATGCTCGCCGAAGCGCCGACGAGTCGCCGTGCTATCTCCCTATTTCCCGTTTCCCCTCTCGCATGGCGGCGCCGTCCGAATTTTCAACCTGCTCCGCGAGATTGCCCGCGAATTCGACGTCGAGCTCTTTACCTTCACCGACGGCGACGAGGAGCCCGAGACTGCCCCTGTGCTGGAATTTTGCGCGCGCGTCGTGCTGGTGCGCAAGCCCCGCTATCGCGAGCCGCGCTGGTCCACCGTCGCGCCTCCCGAAGTGCGCGAATTTCAGTCTCCGGCAATGAAGCTAGCGCTCACTCAAGAGAGAGAGGCGTTTGGCTTCCAGCTACTCCAAGTCGAGTACACGCAACTAGCCTCATACGGCGGCGACATCCTGGTGGAGCACGACGTCACTCTCGACCTCTTCGGCCAGATCGCGCGGCGCGAGCGCACGCTCTCCGCCCGCTGGGATTACTATCGCTGGCGCCGGTACGAAACCTGCGCCGTCCGCCGATATCGCCAGGTAGTGGTGATGTCGTCCAAAGACGCCGCCCTGCTCGGCCCAGCCGTCCCATCGACATCCATTGAAAACGGCGTCGACCTGGAGCGATTCCAACCGCAGCCAGAACAGCCCGGCCAGCGACTCCTATTCATAGGCTCATTTCGACACTTCCCCAACATCTCGGCCTACCGATTTTTCGCGGAGCGCGTGTGGCCTCTGCTGCGCGACAAGTTTCCCCAAACCACCCTAACCGTAATCTGCGGACCTGACCACCTTACCTACTGGCGAGCCTTCACCGATTCGCCCGAGCCCAAATCCGACCCGCGCATCCGCATGCTCGGATTCATCGCCGATGTCCGCCCGCTCTACCATGAATCCAACCTGGTGCTCGTCCCCACCACCGTCTCCGCCGGCACCAATGTAAAGGTCTTGGAAGCGATGGCCATGCAGCGCGCCGTAGTCTCGACAGCTTCCGGATGCGCCGGCCTCGGCCCCACTCATGGCCACAACGTCTGGGTTGGCGACACCCCCGAAGCATTCGCCGCCGGAATCGCCACTCTGCTCGCCGATCCCGAACGCCGCGCCCAAATCGCCCAAGCTGCCCGCGATCACGCCATCCGCCATTTCGACTGGCGCGCCATCGGCGAAAAGCAACGGGCTCTCCTGCGAGACTTACTCCAATAGAATGGACGAGGCACGGACACTTGTGCACACAACGCCGAGACGCCGAACTCCTGAAGTGGCTATCCCAGGGACAAGCTAAAAAAGCATGTCCCACAATGGCTGCGCGCAAGCTCACAGTTGTCAGCTCTCAGCGTTCGGCTTTTGAATCAGCGCCGTGAACATACGTTGGATTTCCGTGGTCTGCTCGGCCAAGCGTCGCGGCATGCAAAGAATATGGAGGGATAGTAATACAAAAAATCCTCTGCGTTCCGATGTGGGGCATGCTTCAGCTTGCCATGGCGAGTGAAACTCGCCTGCCGACGCGAAAATGGGGTCAGCCCAAATTCCATGACCTCAGGAGTTCGGAGACTTATGTCGCCGTGCTGGTTCCGCCAGTAGTCGCGGACGCGTTCCTTATGACGGAGCCGCCCTGGGCCCAGCCCGAAAGCCGTGGTGTTATTGCGCGTATAG
>Ga0302324_100023425_pt1 | contig 11944 bp, 11 predicted proteins | sample Palsa_T0_1_FD_201949 | JGI IMG/M metagenome (GOLD analysis project Ga0302324, IMG submission 201949) | Peat permafrost microbial communities from Stordalen Mire near Abisko, Sweden - Palsa_T0_1 | ecosystem: Environmental > Terrestrial > Soil > Palsa > Peat permafrost | place: Sweden: Abisko... | reverse complement strand
GCTGTCATGGTGAACGACTTCGGCTCCATCAACATCGACTCCAACCTCGTAGCTGGCGTGGAAGCATGCGGAGACCTTATCAGCCTGGCCAACGGCTGCATTTGTTGCAGCATGCGTGATGACATGCTTACCGCGGTAGAGCAAATCACGGAACGTCCGGAACAGCCTCAGTACATCATCGTTGAAGCCAGTGGCGTGGCCGATCCTTCAAGAATTGCCTTCACCTTCATCAACGCGAGCCTTCGTGGACGTGTCCGTCTGGACAGCATCATGTGTCTTGTGGACGCGGCGCAGGTCTTCGCTGTGCCCGAGCAGATGGAGTTGAAGACTCGCCAGATCGCCTACTCGGACATGCTGATCCTGAGTAAGACGGATCTCGTCAGCCGCGAAGAAGTTAGCCGAATCAGGGCGTGGCTCGACGACCGCTTTGGCCGTTACCGTCTGGTGGAAGCGCCCCTCGGCGAGGTCCCGATGGAAATCCTGCTCTCCAGCGGACGCTTCGATCCCTCCCAGATGGAGGCTGACCATGCGCCCGCCGACACATGCGCCAGCGGAAACCGCGCTCACGAAAACCACCAGCATCATCCCTCAACCTTCAGCACCTGGAGTTTCGAGACAGACCGTCCCCTTTCGCTCGATGCGTTGCGCTCCGCTGCCTCGAAACTTCCAGCGAGCATTTATCGAGCCAAGGGTGTGGTGCATTCTTCCGATGCTCCCGACCGTCGCGCCGTCTTGCAAGTGGTCGGCAAGCGGGTTGATATTTCGTTGCAGGATGAGTGGGGGGAGCGCCCTCCGCTGACCCAGATTGTGGCTATCGGCGCACCCGACGGCATCGATGCAAATGCGTTGCAGGACAGATTCGAGCAGTGTTTTAGCGTGTAGGCCGCGGTCTGCCGGTCGAGGTTTTAGAAAAGCTGTGCTTCTGCGCTGTACAATCGCCACTGCATGAGCGGGCGCGCACCATCCCTCACATCATCTCAACTTCGATCCCTTCGACGCACTTTGCTGCGCTGGTATGACACCAATCGCCGTGACCTGCCATGGCGCCGTAATCGCGATCCCTATCGCATCTGGATTTCCGAAATCATGTTGCAGCAGACCCGCGTCGCGGCAGTACTGGACCACTACGCCCGCTTCCTGCGCCGGTTTCCGACAATCAAATCGTTGGCAGCCGCTCGCGAGTCTTCCGTCCTCGCCATGTGGAGCGGCCTCGGCTACTACCACCGAGCCCGGCGAATGCACCAGGCCGTCAAATTAATTGCACGCGAGCGACGTGGGAGGTTTCCGCGGACTGCCGAAGATTGGGCATCACTTCCCGGCATCGGCCGTTATACCGCGGCCGCAATCGCCAGCATCTCGTTTGGTGAGGCCGTCGCCGTTGTGGACGGCAACGTGGAACGCGTTCTCCAACGGCTGCACGGAGAGGCGCAAGGTAAGGAAGCTGCCTGGCAACAAGCCGGTATCTTGCTGGACCGCAAACGCCCAGGCGATTTCAATCAGGCGATGATGGAACTGGGCGCGACCATCTGCACCCCTCGGGCGCCGCAGTGCCCTCTGTGTCCGCTGAACCTCTTCTGCGAATCTCGCGGCGCCGAACGCCCACGCCTGCAAGCCGCCAGAAAAAGGCAGGCCATCAGTTATGCTCTCGCGCGGAGAAGCTCTTCCCTGCTCCTCGTCCGCCGCCCAGCCGAGGCCTCGCTCATGGCCGGCATGTGGGAACTGCCATCGCTGCCTCCGGGCCTAACGAATGGAGCCGTACCGCTTCTGCAACTTCGCCACTCCATCACCGACACGGATTACCACGTCGCCGTCTTCGCCATGCTGCCCGATCAATTACACGATGCAGCAACCAACGCGCAATGGTTTACTTACCGGCAGTGCCAGCGCTTGCCACTTACCGGCCTCACGCGAAAGGTCCTGCGCCGATTGGCGCTTGCGTCCAATGACAGTACGGTTGAATCTATATGTCGTTAACCAGATTCCGGAGGTTTCAGCGAGTGGTTACATTGACCGCAGGGGTCCGCGCGCCAGAATTTTCACTTCCTACACTCGACGGCAAACATGTGTCCTTACAAGAGGCGCTAAATAAGGGCCCGGTCGTGCTGGCCTTCTTCAAGGTCAGCTGCCCGGTCTGCCAGTACGCCTTTCCGTTCTTCGAGCGCATGTACCAGGCGAACCGCGATGCCAGCGTCACCGTATTGGGCGTTTCGCAGGACAACGCAGGCGACACGGCGTCGTTTACGAATAAGTACGGTGTCACCTTTCCCGTCGCGCTCGACGATCCCAAGAATTACGCCGTATCCAACGCCTACGGGCTTACCAACGTTCCCACCCTCTTCTACATCGATCCCAGCGGCAGCATCGAGATCTCTTCGGTCAGCTGGTCGAAGGCGGATGTGGAAGCCGTGAACGAAAAGCTGGCCACACTTCGTCAGCAACCGCCGGCCGTTCTGTGGCGCGCGCATGAGGATGTGCGCGACTTTCGCGCCGGTTGAAGCTCCAAAAACTGATCCGCGGTCGCGGATCCAGATATTTCTTTTTTCCGACAATCCAGGATCCACCCCACACCGTAAACAAGGTGGAAGAAAACTGCCGCCTTCGGCGTTGACGGCTACGCCGGGACGTCAGTCGTCTTCCTATTCCTGCAGTGGAGGAGATATCCCATGGATTCTTCCGAAATCACCACCCTCGCGGGCAAGGCCCTCAACCGGCGTAAATTCCTCAAAGGCACGGGAATGGCAGGACTGGGAATTGCATCTGCCACATTGGTCGGCGGCAGCTTGAATTCGCTGATCGCACAGAACTCGATCGCGCCAAACAAAATTGCTTTGAATGGCGGCCACAGAAGTCCCACCACCATTCACGATACCCCCACCGACATTTTCACCGCGGCGCTGATCGCTGAAGATCTGGCTACAACCTTCTACTACAACGGCCTCGTCGGCCCGGTTATTATGGACCCCAACCTCGCTGGGCCGGGCGGGTCTCCCCACAATCTCAATCCCACGGACTCTAACCCTGGAAATGTCGCGTACTTGCAGGCTGCCTTTACCGAGGAGATCGATCATGCCGATCTCATGCGCTCCTTGCTTGGGCTTGGCTCCTCGCAGCAGGACCCTTACCAGACCTTCTACTTTCCGTCAGGCACCTTCGACACCCTTGGGCCGTTCCTGGCATTGCTGGACGCGCTAGAGAACGCATTCATTGGCGCGTACCTCACTGCGGTGCAGGAGTTCGCGGTGCTGGCGGTGAATGGAGCGGCAGGTTATACATCGGACCAGTTGGAGTATTTTGCCAAGGTGGCAGCTTCCATCGGCTGTGTGGAAGCTGAGCATCGCGTGCTGGGACGCGTCATTGGAAACCTGAATCCAGCGAACCAGAAAGCCTACGAACAAACGGACGGCCTGACCAGCCTGGCGAATGGCCCGAACTCAGCCGAAGACGCACTCGCGCCATTCCTAAACCCGGCGACTGGACCGGCGTATTCACTTCAGCAAGCGCTCGCGAACCAGGGAAGCGTGATCTATAGCACACCCATTCAGGACGTATTGCCCGCCAGCACACTCTATTAGCTGCCCGTGAGTTGCCTAACCGCAACAAACTCGAATGCCCGCCCTTCAGGGCGGGCATGACTCGAAATCTAATTTTACTGATTACGCTTTTTCCAGGTTCAACGCCCGTTTGAACGATCCGCGATCGTTCTTGATCTTTTCCTGCAGCAGCATAATTGCGTAGATCAACTGCTCCGGTCGTGGTGGGCAACCCGGCACATACACGTCCACCGGGATCCATTGATTAACGCCCTGCACCAACGCATAGTTGTTGAACACGCCGCCGGACGTTGCGCATGCCCCCATCGAGATCACCCACTTCGGCTCGGGCATCTGCTCGTAAAGCTCGCGAATCACCGGCGCCATCTTCTGGGAAACTCGTCCCGCGATGATCATCAGGTCTGACTGCCGCGGCGAGGGACGAAACACCTCCGCGCCGAAGCGCGCGATATCAAAACGCGACGCTCCCATCGACATCATCTCGATGGCGCAACACGCCAGACCAAAAGTCATCGGCCAGATGGAATTGCGCCGCACCCAGTTCACCACAGCGTCCATCGAGGCCATCACCACACCTTCGTGCTGCTGCTCGCCGAACGTCGCGCGCAAAATGGCGCGCCGGCTGTGTTCCGGGCCCACCAGATTCTCAAAACGCTCGTGCCCTGACTCGGGATTCTCGAAGTGCGGAAGACGCTGCTCAGCCATATCGTCCACCATTATACCTGCTGTTTTGGATGCTCAGCGGCATCGGACAGACGCAACTCCGCCGCGAGTGTCGACGACCAGGTGGAAGAGCTGGCCTTTAGGCCAGCGTCCCAGTGCGCTAATCGATCAGGCTTTAGCCTCGGACCCAAAGCGTTCGTCAAACCGTCAGCACCACCTTGCCAAACATTTCACTCTTAGCCAGATACTCGTGCGCGGCCCGCGCCTCGCTCAGCAGGAAGGTACGATCGACCACCGGCTTCAACTTGCCGGCGAACACATGCTTCAGCACTTCGTGCAATTCACTCATTTCCCCCATGTAGGAGCCCAGCAGCGAAAGCTGCTTGGCGAATAGCACCCTCAGATCGAGGCTGGCTTCGTAGCCGGTGGTCGCGCCGCAGGTAACCAGCGTTCCTCCCGGCTTCAGCGAGCGCACGCTGCCCGGCCACGTCGCCACACCCACGTGTTCGAACACGACATCCACGCCGCGCTTGCCAGTGATTCGTCTCACTTCGTCCGCAATCTTCTGCTGGTAATGATCGATGGTATAGTCGGCGCCAAGTTCGCGTGCCTTGGCCAACTTGCGCTCGTCGCCTGCAGTGGTGATGACTTCAGCGCCCAGCATCTTGGAAATCTGGATGGCAGCCGATCCCACGCCCGATCCCGCGCCCAGCACCAGCACTGTCTGTCCGGCCCGCAAATGCGCGCGGCCCAGCAGCATGTGCCATGCCGTAAGAAACACGAGAGGAACGCTGGCGGCGTTCACGAAATCCAGCGCCTCGGGAATCGGGATGACGTTCACCCGCGGAACAGCAATCAGTTCGCAATTGCCGCCATCCACCGCGTTGCCCAGCACCGCGAACTGTGGGCAGAAATTGTGGCGCCCGGCCAGGCACTGCTCGCAGTGATTGCAGAAAACCATTGGCGCCAGCAGTACTCGCGTACCAGGCCTTACATCCGTAATGTACTCGCCGCTCTCGACTACCTCGCCGGCGATATCGCTACCGAGAATGTGTGGGAGCTTCACGCCGGGAAGACCCTTGCGGACCCACAGATCAAGATGGTTCAGCGCGCAGGCCCGAATCCGCACCAGCACCCGATCCTTGCGCAGAACCGGATCAGGTGCATCTTCGTACTTGAGGACTTCAGGACTACCGAATTCATGAATGCGAACTGCTTTCACGGGTATTCTCCTGCTTGCATTGTCCAACTAAATCGACGCGGGTCCCGGAGCTACCAGGCGCCCAGCCATTTCACAGGCAAATACGCGGCGGTTGCATTCGCCAGCTTCTCGTCGGCAGTAATCAGTTGCGCGCGGGATTCAACCGCCAGGGCAACGTAGATACTGTCGTAAACCGTGCGGTCGTATCTAAACGCAATTTCCAGGGCAGCGTCGAGCAGCGCACCCGAGGCAACCGTAAGCAATCCGAGTTGTCTAACCTCACTAAGACCAGCTTCTGCGGTAAGCCGCGTGCATCGGCCACAGCGAACAGCTTTCCAAACTACGTTTCCTAGCTCAACCCAAAAGAGGTCGGGAACCGCCACTTGGATTTTGCCTTCGGTCTGCCTTAGCAATATATCCCGCGCCTGCGCAACCAATGGCTCATCCGGACCTCGTAAAATCCACTTGACCGCTACGCTCGCGTCGGCCACGAACAGCGTCACCGCGAGCGGTCCTCGCGCACCATCTCCTCAGCGGATGGGAACGGTCCCAGGGAAGGGGAAGGCCGCGATGCGATTTCCTCCAACCGGCGGAAAGAGGCACGCCGCGCCTTCAGCTCCCGCTCGGTCGGAACGAATTGCTCCAGCAAACCCAGCACTTCAGCGGCGATGGACTTGCGGTTCTTGCGGGCCCGTTTGCGCAAGGCCTCATACAAGTCATCAGGAACGTTTTCCACGTATAGGGTTGCCATAGGGATTTCCTAGAGTAGTCTAGCATGAATCTTTAGTCATCGGACTCATGAATGCGAATCGCTTGCATCGCTCTTTCGCTAATGCCGCAACCCCATTCGTAAACCAGGGCCCCAATAGGAATATTACTCTGGGTCTCAGCAACGCTGTACCATTAGGCGTGTAGTTGCACCGGCTCTGTCTCGCAAAATCGGAGAGCATCTGATGCATCGAACGACTGCCTTCGTCCTTGCTCTAGCCTTGGCGCTATTCGGTCCGACCTTTCTCGCAGCCCAGAACACCGCCGCCTCCAAGTCATCTCAGCCGCGCGCCCGCGATCTTGGCATTCCCTTCGACGGCACGCCCGGGCCACTGAACGCGATCACCGATGTTCCCGGTGTCGAGGTCGGCTACAAGACGTTGATCTCGGGCGAGGGACGTCTCGTCATCGGTAAAGGTCCAGTGCGAACCGGCGTGACGGCGATTTTGCCGCGCGGCAGACAGAGCAGGAAGAGCGTCTTCGCTGGTTACTTCGCCGGAAACGGCAATGGCGACATGACCGGAACACACTGGATCGAGGAAAGCGGGGTTTTGGAGACGCCCATTCTGATTACCAATACCGGCAGCGTGGGAGTGGTCCGAGATGCGGCGGTGGCGTGGATGGTGAAGCGCGGACAATTCGGCGCGTTCTGGTACCCAGTGACGGCCGAGACTGCCGATTGGCCGCTCAACGACATCCGGGGCCAGCACGTTACCGCGCAGGACGCATGGGACGCGCTGGATTCCGCCAGCGGCGGTGCCATCCTGGAGGGCAATGTCGGCGGCGGCACCGGGATGGTCTGCAACGGCTTCAAGGGCGGAACAGGCACCTCGTCGCGCAAGCTCGCACCCGAGGCTGGCGGCTACACCGTCGGCGTGCTGGTGCAGTGCAATTACGGATACTCGAGCGGCCTGCTTGTCGCCGGCATTCCCGTCGCGCGTGAGATGAAGTTGCAGAAGCGATGCGTCGAGAAAAAACTGGACCCCCCGATTACCAATTGGGATGGCACCTCGGCACCAGTTTGCGAGCCCAACGTCACCAGCACAGCTGACGGTATTCGACCGCCGGAAATGGGTTCCATCATCGTGATTGTCGCCACTGACGCGCCTCTCACTCCGGACCAGTTGAAACGCCTGGCGCGTCGCGTTTCGGTTGGATTGGGCCGTCTGGGAGCGATCGAGGGCGACAGCTCCGGCGATATCTTCCTGGCATTCTCCACCGCGAACCTCGGCGCGGACGAGGGCAACAGCACCGCGGACTTTACCCAGCCGAATGCGAAGCTGCAGCGCATGCAGAGCTGGAAGCTGAACCCGATTTTTGCTGCCGTGATCGAAGCGACCGACGAGTCGGTCATCAACGCCTTGATCGCGGCCAAGACCATGATCGGCGCAGATTACTGGGTCGTGCCGGCTCTGCCACACGACCAACTCCAGGAGGTACTGCGCAAGCACGGAGTGCTGAAGTAAACTCGATAAAATTCGATAAGCCGATTCCAGATGCTTAGAATCACATCTAAACTGTGGTGAGGCCATCCGTATTTTGGCTAATTGCTAAGGGCTAATTGCGGATTACTGCTTTCATGGACATCTACGAACAAATCGTTCAGCTTCGCCGCGAAGGACGTCGCGGAGCTGTCGCCACCATAACCAACGCTCGCGGTTCCATTCCATCCTTCCAGACCGCGAAAATGCTGGTGCGCGATGACGGCTCCATTGCGGGCACCATCGGCGGCGGCTGTGTTGAAGCCGAGGTCTGGCAGGCGGCGCGCGAAGCGATGGAACAAGAAAAGCCGCGCTCGCTCACCTTCAACCTCAACAACAATCCCAAGTACGACACCGGCCTGGTTTGCGGCGGCACGCTCGAGGTCTTTATTGAGCCCGTGCTTCCGCCCGCGGTTCTCTACATCTTTGGCGCCGGGCACGTCGCGTACAACTTGTACAAGATCGCGGCCACGGCCGGGTTCGAGGTCATCGTGACCGACGATCGCGAATCGTATGCCAATCGCGAGCGCTTTCCAGATGCCCGCGAGGTCATTGCCGGCGATTTTGAAGAGGTGACGGCACGCCTTTGTCCGCCTGAAGGTTCGTACATCGTCATCGTAACCCGCGGACATCGCGATGACATGCGCGTGCTGCGCTGGGCCATCAATGCGCGCGCGCGCTATCTGGGGATGATTGGCTCCAAGCGCAAGACAATCTCGATCTACAAAGAACTGGAGAAGGAAGGCGTTTCGGCGGAAAGATTCGCTAACGTCCACGCGCCCATCGGACTGGAGATCGGCGCGGTTACCCCCGAAGAAATCGCCGTCGCCATTGTCGCGGAGATGATTGCCGAGCGCCGGCACGCAGCACCCAACGTCGCGAGCAAGATGTATTCTTATCCCGCTGGCCGGGTAGAACAAGACGCGATCGAAGAAGAAACCACTCGTAATTCCTGACTTTACTTCTTGGCCGAACTCGCCGCGACCGGCTGTTTCTTTGCCTCACCCTTGCTCACCAACTTCCGAACGTTTTCTCGCTTCTTCTCTTTCGCCTTGCGCAGCCGATTTTCCCGGGACTTGTCTCCATTACGAAACGACATGTTTTCACCTCGCTGCGATAGTACAGCAGTTTTCGAGTCTGCGTCTGACGGGAAAAGCGCCGGCGGCTGAATGCCAGGCGCTAGTACGGTGCAATGATTCCACCCATGTTCCGCGAAGCTGGCAACTTTGCCGGCGCCGCGAATGCTTCGACGCCCCAGTACTTCGCGAACACATCCAGATATTTATAGCCTGAGCCGGTATTGAACAGTACAATCTTGTCGGCAGCAGTGAGAAACCCACTTTCAAGTAATTGCTTGTATGCGGCCAGCGCAGCTCCCCCTTCAGGCGCGGCAAAGATGCCTTCCGTCGACGCCATCTCCTTCACGCCGTCCATAATCGCGTCATCGCTCACCGCGATTCCGGTGCCGCAGCTCTTGCGCACGATGTCGAGGATGATGAAGTCGCCGTAGGCTTTAGGGACGCGCAGTCCGGCAGCCAGCGTGTGCGCGTCCGGCCACATTTTCGACACCGCCTCGCCTTCCTGTAGTGCTTTCGGAATCGGCGCGCAGCCATCGGCCTGAATACAGATCATCTTGGGCCGCTTGCCGCTTTCAATCCATCCCAACTCTTCCATCTCTGCGAACGCCTTCCACATTCCAATCAAACCAACCCCGCCGCCCGTGGGATAAAGAATCGCGTCGGGCAGGGTCCATCCCATCTGTTCGGCCACTTCGTATCCCATGGTTTTCTTGCCTTCTACGCGGAATGGTTCCTTCAGCGTCGAGACATCGAACCAGCCCTGTTGCTCTTTCCGCTCGGCAACCATGCGGCCACAGTCGCTGATGAGTCCATCGACCAGCGTCAGGTGCGCCCCTGCGGCCTCCACTTCCAACCGGTTCGCGATGGGCACATCCTTCGGCATGAAGACGTACGCTTCCAGACCGGCGGCAGCTGCGTAGACGGCAAGCGCCCCTCCAGCATTTCCGGCCGAGGGCGCAGCCACCTTCTTCAGCCCATAGTGTCGGGCCATGGTGATCGCCGCACTCATCCCCCGCGCTTTGAATGAGCCTGTGGGATTCAGCCCTTCATCTTTGATAAACAGGTTTGGGAACTTGCGGCTAGGCAGAAGCGGCGTAAATCCTTCGCCAAGAGTTACCGGCTCCGCGCCAGGAAGGACCGCAGCGTAGCGCCACATATTGGCTGGCCCGGTGGCGATCGAATCGCGGGTTGTGGCGCCGCGGATCGCCTCCAAATCGTAACGCACGTAAAGCGGGCCACCGTCTTTGGGGCAAATAGTTGGAGCGGATTGCGGAGGATACTTCTCCCCGCACTTACTACATTCGAAAAGCGTGATGGTTGCCATGAAGCATTGACTCTAGAAGGCAGGGACCTGAATTGGCAAGATGCACAGCGGCATTTTTTCGGCTGCTATAATCCGCGCAGTTGCCCTCCTATGACCGAGCCCTCCACACCGCTGATGCGGCAATATACCGCGATCAAAAAAGAGCATCCCAGTGCGCTTCTGTTCTTCCGCCTGGGTGATTTTTACGAGCTCTTCTTCGAAGATGCGGTGGTGGCCGCGCGCGAGTTGCAAATCACGCTGACCTCGCGCAACAAAGAAAAGGGCATTGCCATTCCGATGTGCGGCGTGCCTTATCACTCCGCCGACAACTATATCGCCAAGCTGATTCGCAAGGGCTTCAAGGTCGCCATCTGCGAGCAGATGGAGAATCCGCGGCTCGCCAAAACCTTGGTGAAGCGCGAGGTCACACGCGTCCTCACGCCGGGAACGGCCGTGGACACGCATCTCGACTCGGAAGAGAACAACTTTCTCGCCTGCGTGGCGCGCGCAGGAAATGCGGTCGGTTTTGCCGCGCTCGATCTCTCGACCGGCGAGTTTCGCGCCACCGAGTTCATGGGTGACGACGCCGAGCGCCGCATCCGGGAGGAGTTGCAGGTTCTGCGTCCGCGCGAGATGCTCTTCGCCTCGTCGCTGCCGCTTTTCGAACAGCCGCGGGCCACGACGTCGCAAGCGGCTGCCGCCCCGCGCATCACGTCAATAGAGAATGCCAGTTGGGCCGAGACGCCTCTCGACGACTGGGTTTTCGCGCCAGACTACGCCATCCCGCAGGTGGAAAATCACTTCGGCGTGCTGTCGTTGGAAGGTTTTGGCCTGGCCAACCGTGCCGCCGCTGCTACGGCAGCGGGTGCAATCCTGCATTACGTTCGCACCACGCAGCGCGGCTCGCTCGATCATGTTGACCGCATCGGCTTCTATGAGCGCCAGAACTGCCTGGTGCTCGACGCCGTCACCGTCCGCAACCTGGAGTTGATCGAGCCGCTCTTCGCCGGCTCGGGCGAACAGGCCACGCTCTTTCGCTCCCTCGACTGCACGGTAACCCCCATGGGCAAGCGCCTGCTGCGCGCCTGGATGCTGCGCCCGTCAATTGACCGGATGGAGATCGGCCAGCGATTGGACGCGGTCGAATCGATGGTCAGCGACCTGGTTGGCCGCGAAGAGTTGCGCCGCTGCATGGAAGGTATCCTGGATCTCGAGCGACTGCTGAGCCGCGTTACGCTGGAGACCGCCAACCCGCGTGACCTGCTGGCGCTGGCAACATCGTTGGCAAAACTTCCCGCGGTACGATCTGCGCTGTCCCACTTCCCTGCCGAGCGATTGCAACTACTGCACGCCCAATGCGACGAGCTGGCCGATCTGCGCGTGCGGATTCTCTCCTCGCTGGAGGACGATCCGCCGCTGACCCTCGCCGATGGCGGCGTGATCCGCTCCGGTGTCGATCCCACGCTCGACGAGTTGCGTGACCTCAGCCGCAACAGCAAGCAATACATCGCGCAGATCGAGCAGCGCGAGCGCCAGCGCACCGGCATCGGCTCGCTGAAGGTAAAGTTCAACAGCGTCTTCGGCTATTACCTCGAGATTTCGAAGGCGAACCTGCATCTCGCTCCCGCCGATTACGAACGCAAGCAGACGCTGGTGAATGCCGAACGTTTCACGACGCCCGAGCTGAAGGAATACGAAGCCAAAGTACTGGACGCACAGGAAAAGATGGTCGAGATCGAGCGCCGGCTTTTTGCCGAGCTGCGCTCCGCCATCGCAGCCGAGGCGCGCCGCATCCGGCAAACTGCACTGGCCCTGGCCGAAATCGACTTGCTGGCTGCCTTCGCTTCCTTGGCAGCCAATCGCAACTATTGCCGGCCGAGGCTGGACGATCGTGCTGA